>Ga0075367_10001206_pt1 | contig 10840 bp, 9 predicted proteins | sample EndMethybrTD3032_FD_71399 | JGI IMG/M metagenome (GOLD analysis project Ga0075367, IMG submission 71399) | Populus endosphere microbial communities from Tennessee, USA - Endosphere MetaG P. TD hybrid TD303-2 | ecosystem: Host-associated > Plants > Roots > Endosphere | place: USA: Tennessee...
GCATAGGCAGAGAGCCGGAAGAAGTACGTCTGCTCCTCGGTCCACGTCACCGGGGCACCGGTATCGGTGGCGATGCGCACACCGTCGGCGTTGACGCTGGTCTCGCCCTCGGTGACGAAGCCTTCGTCGCGCACCGAGTACCACCCCGAGTAGGTGTCGAGGTAGATGTCGCCCGCCTCGTTCATCCGCTTCCAGATCTCGATCGACGCCTCGTAGTGGTCGGCGTCCGACGTCCGGATGAACCGGTCGAAGGAGATGTTGAGTTTCTCCTGCATCCGCTGGAACACATCGGAGTTGCGCCGCGCCAGCTCCGCGGTCGGAATGCCAAGGGCGGCCGCGGTCTCCGCCATTTTCTGGCCGTGGACGTCGGTGCCGGTCAGGTAGCGCACGTCGTAGCCGTCCAGCCGCTTGAACCGCGCGATCGAATCCGTGGCGATGTACTCGTAGGCATGCCCGATGTGCGGGTCGCCGTTGGGATAGGCGATGGCCGTTGTGATGTAGTACGGGTCCCCGGGGGTGCGCGTCCTCGCGCCGGGGGAAGACAGGGAGTTCATTTGTGGGTCAGCTTATTGTGTGGCGGTGAGTGACAAGCGTTCAGCCAGACGGGAGCCGCCCCCGGCCCCGGAACCGCTGACACCCCTCATCGACGCGCACACCCACCTCGATGCGTGCGGTGCCACCGATGCCGAGAGCATCCGCACGATCGTCGACCGGGCCGAGGCCGTCGGCGTGCAGGCCGTCGTGACGATCGCCGACGATCTCGACTCCGCGCGCTGGGTCGCCGATGCCGTCGATGCCGACCCGCGCGTCTACGGTGCCGTCGCGCTACACCCCACCCGCGCCAACGCGCTCACCGACGACGCCAAGGCCGTCATCGAGCGCCTGGCCGGGCATCCGCGCGTCGTCGCCGTCGGCGAGACGGGGATGGACATGTACTGGCCCGGCAAGCTCGACGGCTGCGCCGATCCTGCGACCCAGCGCGACGCGTTCGCGTGGCATATCGACCTCGCCAAGCGCATCGGCAAGCCGCTGATGATCCACAACCGCGACGCCGACGCCGACGTCCTCGACGTCCTTGCTGCCGAGGGCGCCCCCGAGACCGTGATCTTCCACTGCTTCTCGTCGGACGCCGCCATGGCCAGGACCTGTGTGGCCAACGGTTGGCTGCTCAGCCTGTCCGGGACCGTCAGCTTCCGCAATGCCACTGATCTTCGGGAAGCGGCGTCGCTGATCCCCGCTCAGCAACTCCTCGTCGAGACCGACGCACCGTTCCTGACGCCGCATCCGTACCGTGGTGCGCCAAACGAGCCCTACTGCCTGCCCTACACTGTTCGAGCGCTGGCCGAACTCCTCAACAGAGACGCTGAGGATGTTGCGCAAGAAACCACTTCGACGGCTGCCCGTGCCTACGGGCTGGCGAGTTGCTGCGCGTGAGCGTTTTCGTTACCGTCTTGTGATCAAACTCGGTGGGCTTCGCAGGTAGGCCACCGTCCGATAGTCGGGATAGACCAGGCTTTGAACATCTTGAATAAGATCCACCACGAGCGGTCGCCGCTGCTGCGCCTCGTGGTCGGAGTGACGTTGCTTGCGCTGACGTTCGCCGGCGGATTCGCGGTAGCTGCGCACAAGACAGTGACGCTCGCCGTGGACGGCTCATCGATCTCCGTGGCCACCATGAAGTCGCGCGTTATCGACGTTGTCAAGGAGAACGGATTCGACGTCGGCGAACGCGACGACCTTTACCCAGGGGCCGATCAGCCGGTCCATCAGTCCGACACGATCGTTCTGCGCCGCAGCCGGCCGCTGCAGATTTCGACGGACGGCCGTGACAACCGAGAGGTGTGGACAACGGCGTCGACCGTCGACGAGGCGCTCAGTCAGTTGCAGATGACCGACAAGGCGCCCGCGGCGGCTTCGCGTGGCAGCCGAGTGCCGCTAGCAGGCATGTCACTGCCCGTGGTCAGCGCAAAGACCGTCCAACTGTCCGACGCCGGAGTGGTCCGGACCGTGCGTTTGGCCGCGCCGAACGTCGCCGCGCTGCTCGACGCGGCGGGCGTGCCGCTGCAGCAGAGCGACGAGGTCGTGCCCGCCGCATCATCGCCGATCGTCGACGGAATGCAGATCGAGGTGAAGCGGATCCGGATTGAGAAGGTCACCGAACGCGCGCCGCTCCCGCCGGCGAATCACCGCATCGAAGATCCCGAACTCAACATGAGCCGGCAGATCGTGGAGGACCCCGGTACGCCAGGAACGCAGGACGTGACGTTTGCCATCGCAAAAGTCAACGGGGTCGAAACGGGGAGGATGCCAGTAGCCAATGTCGTTGTCGTGCCAGCTCGTGACGGTGTCCTTCGGGTCGGCGTCAAGCCTGGTACGGAGGTTCCGGAGGTATCCAACGGATCTACTTGGGATTCGCTTGCTCGGTGTGAAGCCGGAGGTAATTGGGCCATCAACACCGGCAACGGATATTACGGCGGCGTTCAATTCGACCAGAACACCTGGGAGCGCAACGGTGGTCTGAGGTATGCTGGCAGGGCTGATTTGGCAACGAGAGAAGAGCAAATCGCGATTGCTGAGGTCACTCGGGCACGACAGGGATGGGGAGCGTGGCCGACGTGTAGCGGGAGGATTGGGGCGCGCTGACCATTCGTTTACTCGGGCGGACCGAGATAAGACACCTGGCGAGAGAGATTGATTTCCGGCCACGCAAGTCGTTTGGCCAGAACTTCGTCCACGACGCCAACACAGTTCGTCGAATCGTTTCGGCGTCCAGCGTCAACCGGCACGACCATGTCCTAGAGGTCGGTCCAGGGCTCGGTTCGCTGACGCTTGCCCTGCTTGACCGGGGCGCGCGGGTGACGGCCGTGGAAATCGATCCGGTGCTGGCCCGGCAGCTGCCCATCACTGTCGCCGAGCATTCGCACAGCGAGATCAACCGGCTGACGGTGCTCAACCGCGACATCCTCAACTTGAGTCGCGGCGAAATCCCCGACGAGCCGACCGCTCTGGTTGCCAACCTGCCGTACAACGTCGCGGTGCCCGCCCTGCTGCACCTGCTGGCCGAGTTCCCCTCGATCCGCACCGTGATGGTGATGGTGCAGGCGGAGGTCGCCGAACGTCTCGCCGCCGAACCCGGTGGCAAGGACTACGGCGTGCCGAGCGTGAAGGTCCGTTACTTCGGCAACGTCCGGCGTTACGGCATGGTGTCGCCGACGGTGTTCTGGCCGATCCCGCGGGTCTACTCCGGCCTGGTGCGCATCGACCGATACGAGAAGGCGCCGTGGCCCGCCGACGAAGGCTTCCGCGAACGCGTGTTCAACCTCATCGACATCGCCTTCTCGCAGCGCCGTAAGACGTCACGCAACGCCTTCGCCGAATGGGCGGGCTCAGGCAACGAGTCGGCCAGCAGGCTGCTCGCCGCGAGCATCGATCCCTCTCGCCGTGGTGAGACGCTGTCGGTCGCGGACTTTGTCCGACTGCTGCAACGGTCGGAAGAGAACGAGCCCGAACAAGACGAACCGAAGCCCGTCGTGCATCACCGGCATCCGCGCGACGGGTCCATACACGTTTAGCCGGCTACTGCAGCGCCCGGTTTATCAACGAGACGAATTCACGGCAGGACGCGTAGCGGTCCTCCGGGGCTTTCGCCAGGGCTTTGGCCACGATTGAGTCGAATACGCGCGGCAGCCAAGCAATTTCATGGGACCACCGTGGCGGCAGCGCATGCAGATGTGCGTCGATGAGGCCAAGCCCTGACGGTGCGGTGAACGGTGGCGATCCGGTGACCAGTTCGACGACGGTGCATGCCAGCGCGTATTCGTCGGTGGCTCCGGTCGGGGCGTGGCCGGTGATCAGCTCCGGCGCCGCATAGGGCAGCGATGCCTCGATCTGCGAGGCCCGGTGGCCGATATCGTCGGTGATCGCGTGGGCGACCCCGAAATCGATCAGGACTGCGCTGGAAAGATTCTGGCGGACAAGGATATTCGCCGGTTTTACATCGCAGTGCACGATCGCACGGTTATGGGTGTAGTCGAGCGCGTCGGCGATCTGCTCCAGCGCGGCAAGGCGATTCGCCATGCGGTCGACGGCGGTGATTCCGCCGCCGGTGACCAATTCCATCGACAGCCATCCGGTGCCGCGGTCGTACACCGTCACGATGTGGGGATGGCTTAGGCGACGGGCGAATTCGAATTCTCGCCGCAATCGGGCAATGTGGGCGAGGTCGCGGTGCTCTTTGTCGAGGACCTTCAGCGCCACGTCCCGGTTCCGGGCGCGCGCCCGGTACACGGTTGCGTATCCGCCGTGGCCCAGCGCTTCGTCGACGACGTGACCTTCAAACTCCTCGCCGGCGGAGAGCACGATCCTCAGACTAGGGGTTCCGACGGTGAGATTGACCTGCGCAGACGGCTCCTTGGGTGCGGCCTCCTCCGATAGTGTCGACAGGTGTCCAATGGCAACACCGCATCCGAATGGGTTCCGACGGGATCGGTCACGGTGCGGGTGCCGGGCAAGGTCAACCTTTACCTCGAGGTCGGAGATCGTCGCGATGACGGCTATCACGAGCTGACCACTGTGTTTCATGCGGTTTCGCTGCTCGACGAGATCACTGTCCGCAACGCCGATGTGCTGTCGCTGGAGTTGGCCGGCGAAGGCGCGGACATGCTGCCGACCGACGAACGCAACCTCGCATGGCGCGCAGCCGAACTGCTCGCCGAGCATGTTGGGCGCGCACCCGACGTCGCGATCACCGTCGAGAAGTCGATCCCCGTTGCCGGCGGGATGGCAGGCGGCAGCGCCAACGCCGCCGCCGTGCTCGTCGCAATGAACACGCTGTGGGAGCTCGGAGTGCCGCGGCGGGATCTGCACGTCCTCGCCGCTCAACTCGGTAGCGATGTCCCGTTCGCGCTGCACGGCGGTACCGCGCTGGGCACCGGCCGCGGCGAGGAACTGGCAACGGTGCTCGCCCGCAATACCTTTCATTGGGTGCTGGCCTTCGCCGACGGCGGGCTGTCGACGCCCGCGGTGTTCGCCGAGATCGACCGCTTGCGTGAGAGTGAGCGCGAAGGCCCACCGAGGCTCGAGGACCCCGAGCCGGTGCTGGCGGCCCTGGCGTCCGGCGACCCTGCACAGCTGGCGCCGCTGCTCGGCAACGACCTGCAGGCCGCGGCGCTGTCGCTGGACCCCACATTGCGTCGCACCCTGCGCGCGGGCACCGACGCGGGCGCGCTCGCCGGCATCGTGTCGGGCTCAGGGCCGACGTGTGCCTTCCTCTGCTCGTCGGCGTCCTCGGCGGTCGACGTCGCCACCCTGATGGCCGGAGAAGGTGTCTGCCGCACGGTGCGCGTCGCCAGTGGACCCGTGCAGGGTGCGCGGGTGGTGCCGGCACCCTCGGCCTCCGTCTGATCCCTCGCCGAGCACGGTGTGACTCAGGCCTCAATCGTCGTCAGATTTTGGCAGGTCCTTAAGAAATGTTTAAGATGATCGACGGTGAAAACTAGCGGCCATGGTTTGCACGCGATATCTACGCCCGCCGGCAATCTCGGTGGGCGACTTGTCATAGCCGGCCGCAGACCAGAGGCATCACCAATTCGAGACTTAACCGCTCCCCAATTGTGTGCGCGCCTCCTGGAAAGCGCCTCTGATCAGGCGGAGCATTACATCCGGGCATGTCCTGTTCGGAAACCGAGGAGGTTGTCGTGAGTCGTTTCACCGAGAAGATGTACCGAAACGCCCGCACCGTGAAGACGGGCATGGTCACCGGTGAACCGTACGAGCCAGTCCGACACACCTGGGGTGAGGTTCACGAGCGCGCCCGCGCCGTCGCCGGTGGCCTGGCGGAGGCCGGTATCGGACTCGGTGACTCGGTTGGCGTGCTGGCCGGTTTCCCTGTGGAGATCGCGCCCGTCGCGCAGGGCCTGTGGATGCGCGGCGCCTGCCTGACCATGCTGCACCAGCCCACGCCCCGGACCGACCTCGTGATCTGGGCCGAGGACACCATGAACGTCATCGGCATGATCGAGGCCAAGGCCGTTATCGTCTCCGAGCCGTTCCTGGTGGCGATCCCGGTGCTGGAGGAGAAGGGGATCAAGGTCCTGACCGTCGCCGATCTGCTGGCGTCGGAGCCGACCGACCCCATCGAGGTCGGCGAGGACGATCTCGCGCTGATGCAGCTGACGTCCGGCTCCACCGGCTCTCCGAAGGCCGTTCAGATCACGCACCGCAACATCCACTCCAACGCCGAGGCGATGTTCATCGGCGCCGAGTACGACGTCGACAAGGACGTCATGGTCAGCTGGCTGCCCTGCTTCCACGACATGGGCATGGTCGGCTTCCTCACCATCCCGATGTACTTCGGCGCGGAGCTGGTCAAGGTCACGCCGATGGACTTTCTGCGCGACACCCTGCTGTGGGCCAAGCTCATCGACAAGTACAAGGGCACCATGACCGCGGCGCCGAACTTCGCGTACGCGTTGTTCGCCAAGCGGCTGCGGCGGCAGGCCAAGCCGGGCGAGTTCGATCTGTCGACGCTGCGGTTCGCACTGTCGGGCGCCGAGCCCGTCGAGCCGGCCGACGTCGAAGATCTGCTCGATGCGGGTAAGCCGTTCGGGCTGCGGTCCGATTGCATCCTGCCCGCCTACGGCATGGCCGAGACCACGCTGGCTGTGTCGTTCTCACCGTGCAACGCGGGCCTGGTGGTCGACGAGGTGGATGCCGACCTGCTGGCCGCGCTGCGCCGCGCCGTCCCCGCCACCAAGGGCAACACCCGGCGGTTGGCCTCGCTCGGCCCGCTGCTGACCGACCTAGAGGCCCGCGTCATCGACGAGCACGGCAACGTCATGCCCGCGCGCGGCGTCGGCGTCATCGAGCTGCGTGGCGAGAGCCTGACCCCCGGCTACATCACCATGGGTGGCTTCATCCCCGCTCAGGACGAGCACGGCTGGTACGACACCGGTGACCTCGGCTACATCACCGAGGAAGGCAACATCATCGTCTGCGGCCGCGTCAAGGACGTCATCATCATGGCGGGCCGCAACATCTACCCGACCGACATCGAGCGTGCCGCAGGCCGCGTCGAGGGGGTCCGCCCCGGCTGCGCCGTCGCGGTGCGACTGGACGCCGGCCACTCGCGGGAGACGTTCGCCGTCGCCGTGGAGTCAAATGCCTGGCAGGACCCGATCGAGGTACGCCGCATCGAGCATCAGGTCGCCCATGAGGTGGTGGCCGAGGTCGACGTGCGGCCGCGCAACGTCGTCGTGCTGGGCCCGGGCAGTATCCCGAAGACCCCGTCGGGCAAGCTGCGCCGCTCCAACTCTGTCTCGCTGGTCACCTAATCAATCCCGCGCGAGCGGCCGTGTTTGTACGCAGACACGCCGCGGAACGCGTGCATTTTGGGGTCAGTCGCGCGGTAAATCGAGTGGCTTGATGTCGGCGCCGGTCGATACGGTCGACCCATGACCTCTCCGGCCATCGAGGCGATCGACCTTGTCAAGAAGTTCGGAAACAACCCCTCCGAAAGACCCGCTGTCGACGGTGTCAGCTTCGTGGTTCCGCCCGGCACGGTGCTTGGACTGCTCGGTCCCAACGGTGCGGGCAAGACCACCACGGTCCGGATGATGACGACGCTGACGGTCCCGACGAGCGGTACCGCCCGGGTGGCGGGGTACGACGTCCGCGAACATCCGGACATGGTGCGTCGCAACATGGGCCTCACCGGACAGGTCGCGACCGTTGACGAGCTGCTGACCGGACGCGAGAACATCAGGATGATCGGCGGTCTTTACGGCATCGGGCGCCGCGACCTCGAACGTTTGGGAAATCAACTGCTCGAACAGTTTTCGATCGCCGAGGCCGCCGACCGGCCGGTGCGCGGATACTCCGGCGGCATGCGGCGACGACTCGACCTCGCGGTCAGTCTCATCGCGTCACCGCCGGTGCTGTTCCTCGACGAACCCACCACCGGGCTCGATCCGCGCAGCCGCAGCGATTTGTGGGAGATGCTGCGCGGTCTCGTCGCCGAGGGCACCACACTGCTGCTCACCACGCAGTATCTCGAAGAGGCCGACCAACTCGCCGACAACATCGTCGTCGTCGACCAGGGCCGGATCATCGCGCAAGGCACACCGCTGCAACTCAAACAGCAGGCCGGCAACGCCAGCCTGGTCGTCACCGTCTCCCATGCCACCGACCTGCCCGCGGCGCGGGAATTGGTCGCGCGGACCGGCGCCGAGGTCCATGTCGACGTCGGCGCGCGGCAGCTCACCGCCGCTGCCAACGGCATCGCCGACCTGACCCGCGTCGCCGGCTGGTTGCAGGAGCGCGCGATCGAAGTCGATGACATCGGCCTGTCCCGGCCGAGCCTCGACGACGTGTTCCTGTCGTTGACCGGCCATCGCGCCGATGGCGACGACACCGAGGAGGTCGGCGCATGACCGCGACGGAGCACCGGCAGCCCGACACGCTGAAGCGGCCGCAGATCCGCCAGACGAACATCGTCGAGCAGTCCTGGATCATGGTCAAGCGCAACATGATCCACACCAAACGGATGCCCGAGATGCTGAGCGACGTCACGGTGCAGCCCATCATGTTCGTGCTGCTGTTCGCGTTTGTGTTCGGCGCATCGATCGCGACTGCGGGTAGTGCGTCCTACCGCGAGTTCCTACTTCCCGGCATCCAGGCGCAGACCATCGTGTTCACTGCGTTCGTGGTGTCCACCGGCATCACGGCCGATATCGAGAAGGGCATCATCGACCGGTTCCGATCGCTGCCAATCCGACGGTCGGCCGTATTGATCGGACGGAGCGTCGCCAGCCTGCTGCACTCGTCGATCGGTGTGGTGGTGATGGCGGTGACGGGGCTTTGCATCGGCTGGCGGATCCGCGGCGGCTTCTGGGATGCGGTCCTCGCCTTCGCGCTGATCCTGGTGTTCGGTTTCGGGCTGATCTGGTTCGGCATCCTGATCGGCTCGTTGATGCGATCGGTCGAAGCGGTCAACGGCGTGATGTTCACCGTCCTGTTCCCGATCACGTTCCTGGCCAACACCTTCGCGCCGACCGAGCCCATGCCGCGCTGGCTGCGGGTTGCCGCCGAGTGGAATCCGGTGTCGTCGCTGACCCAGGCGGTTCGGGAGCTGTGGGGGAACGGCCCGCCCGCTCCGCCGGAGGCACAGCTGCCGCTGCACCACCCGATACTCGCGACGATCCTGTGGTCGCTGGCGATCACCGCGGTGATCGCGCCGTTCGCTCTGCGGGCATACGCGCGCCGCACCGGTGACTAGGCGCGGATCGCGTCGATCGTCCACGCCGGCAGAATCGGCGCGCGGGTGAGGAAGTGGTCGGCCTGATCGTTGGTGCGCAGCAGCACCTGCGTGCGCAGAATGCAGCAGCCCATCCGGACCATCGCGAAAATCTCGTACCAGTCGAGGTTTTCGAGTTCCCGGCCGATCATCTCTTCGAACCGGCGGACCGCCGCGGCGCGGCTGTCGAAGCCCGGCAGCTCTGGGTCGGCGTCGATCCCGTTGACCTCCAGCATCTGCTTGCGCGTGGCCAGCCACCAGGCGATGTCGGCCTCGGCCGGGCACACGCACGCCTGCTCCCAGTCCAGCGCCCCCACGATCCCGCCGGTGTCATCGAAGATCGCATTGGACATCCGGGCATCGCCCCAGCAGATCGTGAGCGGAGACGTCTCCTCCGGCCGACGACGGCGCAGCCAGTTGAACGCCTCGGTCATGATGTCGGGGACCTGGTTGTCCGAACCCCACCGCGCGTACTCGTGCCACCACCCGAGCTCGGCGGAGACGCCGAAACCGGCCGGACGTTGTAGCCAGGTCGCCTCGCTGACCGGAACGTGCTGCAGACGTGCGAGTGTCTCGAGGAACGAGTCGTGTGCGCGCCGCTGGACCTCGGGTCCCGCGTCGTGCATCCAGCCCCTCGTGGCGTACGACGTGTCCGACGGCGTATGTCCGACGATGCGTGGCATCACAAGGAATTTCGAGCCGAGCCACGCCCGGTCGGGCTCGTAGAGGATCGGTGACGGCGTCGCGATGCCGTACTCGTGCAGCAGTTCCTGTGTCAGTGTCTGGGCGCCCAGATCGTATTCGCGAAAAATGCCGCCGCCGCTGGGCGGGATCCGGATGACGTACTCGTTGGTCTCGCCGCCGACCCGGGCGGAGAACACCAGGCTTTCGCTCGACCATCCCGCCGCCCGGTTGGCCGCGCCGAGCTCGGACAGCACCGCTTCGTCGGCGAATCGGTGCTCGAACCACTTCTGCAGCTGCGCACGGGTGGCGGCGAGGTCTCGTTGGACGAGCGCGATGCCAGCCATGGGAACAGATTTACATAGCAGCCACTAGATGTAAAGAATTCACGCTTTACGTCCGGTGGAATGTATGTCAACTATGCAGGTCTTAGTTGTTGACCGCTCGCGACAGTCGGCGCCGTGACGGACTCATACCCGCGGCATGGCGCAGCTCGCCGAGGAACTGCTCGGGTGTGCCCCCGCCGATGAGGTAGTGACAGACGGCGATTCGCACGACGGCGGCCGCGGCGATATCGCTGTCGTCGCCGGGGATGATGCGGGCGACGCGCTCGCGAATGATCGGCAGCACCCGCTTCATCTGGTGCAGCACGTGCTCGGGTTCGATGTCGGCCAACGATCCCAACGAGTAGGAGCTCTGAAACTCGACAATGAATCGCAATGCGGCATCGAGTCGATCGGGACCACTTAGACCTGCGACCGCTGCGGCGATGCCCGCGTCGAAGTTGTCCTGTTCGTAGTGTCCGAACGCTTCGAGCAGTCCATCTTTGGAGCCGAAGTACCGGTACAGCGTCGGGCGCGACACCTT
>Ga0075367_10001209_pt1 | contig 10831 bp, 8 predicted proteins | sample EndMethybrTD3032_FD_71399 | JGI IMG/M metagenome (GOLD analysis project Ga0075367, IMG submission 71399) | Populus endosphere microbial communities from Tennessee, USA - Endosphere MetaG P. TD hybrid TD303-2 | ecosystem: Host-associated > Plants > Roots > Endosphere | place: USA: Tennessee...
TCGCATGATAGCCTTCCACGGTCTGGGTGAGTTTTGGGCGGTCTTGGATGCCGACCACGTCTCGCGTCACTAGGCTGCGCACCTTGTCGGCGGCCCACAGCGCTGGCCGATACTGGGCAAGGAACATGCATGTGAACATCATCAGATGCAGATCGTGACAGCAGCCGAGCAGATAATAGGTCGGCTCATCGGCATAGGCGAGATAGAGGTCGTTGGCGCGGACCGCCTTTTCGCTGGCGATCCTCGCCTTCTCATAGTCGCCGCACAGCACGTAGATATGCCCAGGCATATGGTTCATGTGCCCGGCATCCGGGCACATTTCGCCGAGCCGGTCGGCCGAGCGCAAGCCGCGTTCCGGCATGGTCGACATTTCCAGGAGATGGATGTGCAGGTGCAGGATCGCCGGGTGTTGTGAGGCACCTGCCTCGTCGGCAAGCCGGATCGACCGCTCGCAAACCTCCAGGGCTTCCAGCACGTCCGAATTCGGTGCCGGTTCCCCCGTCTTGAGGTTCCACAGCCGCCGCACCGTGCGCATCATCAGCGCCTCGACCAGCAGCGCCATCACATCATGATCGTCGGGAAAATCGTGGTAAACCCGCCGCATCGCGGCGGCATAGGCATCATCCCATCGTTCGAAATCCTGTGGTCTCACCTTGTGCGGCTTCTGAAAGCGAGAGGCCAGCGCCTCGATCAATCGCCGTTCGATCTCGCTGGCGCCAGCCGCATGGGCGCGCGCCAACTGGACATGCTGGAAGCAGCGCCTGGTCGCGCTGTTGGCCTCGGCCTCGCCATGTTCCTTCCAGGTCAGATTGTAGAAAGGCCCGGCGGCATAGGCGATGCCCCAATGCACCATCGCGCAGCCGGGATCGGTCTGCAACGCCTTCTCAAAACACTTGATGCCTTCCTCGTGGTTGAAGCCGTAACACCAGTTGAGCCCGATATCGAACCAGCGCTGGGTCTCAGTGGAGCGGGTGGAGATCGAGCGGCGATAGGTGCCGAGGTTGAAGTGGTCCATTTCCCGGCTCGTCTGACTCATTGCCTTCGTCAGACAAGCGCAGTCGGTGTGCCCAAAGCTTTCTGACCTTCGGCACGATCCGGACTAACTTGCACTTTGGCTATTTTCACCCGCATATCCGCATCACCATATAATGGCGCCATTATACGGGACACGCACCGATATTTGGAACTGCTGTGCGGGCGACCTGATACAGGATCTGCAAATCAGAATTTATAGGCGATCCCGATTCGGACCTCGTTGGTCTTGAGGTGTTCGTGCTCTTCCCAACCCGAGTCAGTGTTATCGGTTGCAGTCGTGACCTTGCCGAAATCTGTATAGCGATATTCGGCCTGGCCGACCCAGTTTTTGTTGAAAGCGTAAGCGAGGCCCGCGCCGACCGTCCAGCCGGCCTTGATTGTCGACTTGGAATCCGTTGCCGGCCCGTCTTCGAATTTCGTGTGAATGTCTCCCAGCGCCAAACCGCCGGTGACATAGGGCATCCAGTTGTCAAAGGCATAGCCCAGACGTCCGCGCAATGAGCCCTGGGCGTCGATATGGGTATTGTCGTCAGTTCCGAACGGCCAGTCCGGGTTGTGGCCGACAATTCCGGAGGCCTCGATATCGCCTTCGACGCCGCCGACGATATTGCCCCATTGCATGTTATAGCCGGCAAAAATACCGCCGGTGACCCCACGGAGCCTGAAGCTATCCGAATAATCTGAATCGCCGCTGGCGATGTTCTCGTCCTGGATATGGTCCTTGCCCCAAGCGTAACCGATCTGGCCGCCGATATAGGCGCCTGTCCAATCATACGTGGAAGCGACCGGAAGTTCATTCACAACATCGGCCGCCATGGCCGAGGAAAGGGTGGCGCCAAAAAATGCTGCTGCCAAAATGTATTTCATAGTCTGTCCCCGCCTGAAGCTATGCCTGACCCGAGCTCTATGTATCAGTATCACAGGAATTCCCTTACGGAACGCAATTGCATGGTTGAAGCGCACGCTTTCCCCAAAGCATGTTGCTACAGCGCAACAAAAAGGCGTTTTGGAGGGCCATTTGGCCTGTTTCCAAACGATTGTCGCCCCGATCTTCGAGTTCGCGGAGGAGCCGCGTTGCCACGGTGAGCCGGCCGCGGCTGGATTCCCTCGCCATCAATGTGTGCCTCCAAGCGTTGCAAGCGCCATGGTGGCACCGCCGCTGTTTAAGAGGGTAGGCTGGCGTCTCTGACAAGAAAGCCACCCTGCTTGTGCGTGGCGTGGGCGGCTTTGAAAATGGAGGTCTGAATGGGAATTGAACCCATTACGTCGGTTTTGCAGACCGATGCGTCACCGTCCCGCCATCAGACCGTGCTGGTGTTATGGTCATACCACCAACGCGCGTCAACCTTGCTGCAGGCGCTCCCCCCTGCGCGGTTTGGGTGAAGGGATTGTCGGTGGCGCGCCGCCCTTAGTTGGTCTCTTCGCGCGGCGCCTCGCTTTGCCAGCCGGCCAGCTCCGGCAGGTCGTCGAGCCAGCTTTTCTCGCTCATTAAAGCATCGCTGGCCTGCGGTGCGGCCTCCGTGGCGTTTTGAATCAGCCAGTCCACCCACTTCCGATAGGCGACCGGATCCAGTTGCGGCGGCAGCACCTTGGCCTTGGCCAGCATGCGTTTGCGGAAACTGGTTTGCCTGCGCAGTTTGGTCGTCGTGAACTTGATGACCTTGCCTTGATAGTCGACCGTCCAGCGGTCGCCTCCAAGACTGACAAGGCTGTCGATCGAGAAACCGGCATCGACCGGTCGATCCCGCCAAGGAAGCTCGATGGCATTCTTTCTCAGATCGAGTGCCCATCGCCTATAATCGAAACCCGCGCGCTGCGGCGGCAGCACACCGGCCTGTTCGAGCATCTTCCTGCGGAAGGTCGGCTGCTTCTTGATCTGGCCGGTCGTGAACTCGACGCGATGCCCACGAAACTCGACATGCCAACGGATCCTTCCGTTGCCGACATACTTCACCAGCCTGTCGATGAGGAATTCACCATCGGCAAGCGTCACGCAGCCTTGGCGGATGCTTTCGTGAATGAACTCGGTGTCAGTGACCATTATCCGGCCTCGTGCTGGAAACTTCTACGCAACTTAGCCATTGGAACGCACCTGCCACCATCAATCTTTTTCACTCCGGAAATCTCACCTGCCTCAAGCCGCCCAAAGTGACGCGCCGTGCGTGTTCTCGGACGGGAAGCTTGTTTCAGGTGCGGCGCATCAGCCAGCCCGCGCTTGCTGTCGGCTGCCTTGAGGCCTTCCATCCTGACAAGAATGTGCAAGCCGTCGTGTTACGGTCTGTCATGTCATCGATCTGATAGCCATCGAAGCAATGGGAGAGTTCGCCACGTCCAGGATCAACCGCCGCGCCTTGCTTTTCCACTCCGGCAGCGCAGCCGTCGCCTCGACGGTTGCGGCAACCGCACGCGCCACAGGGTCGCCGGGCCGAGACCAGGAACCGTCAGATAGATTGCGAGAGCTGATTGAGGCGCACAGGATTGCATATGCGGCGTTCGGCAAGGCGCTGCACGATTTAGGCGGCGACTCCGGCGGAGCCAGCCGGGAGGAGGAGAGGGCGCTGCTCGCCATCTGCGGCCATGCCGCGGTCGAGGAAGGCGATCGCCTGGCCAAGGCCCGATATCTTCTGGAGATAGAGGCGCGCGGCGAACTCGACCTCCCGGAGCATATGCAGGCTGTTCTTCGATCGACAATGTGGAAGGGATGAGGCGACCGGCGCGCAACCACGACTATGTCACCGCGCTGATGAGCGCGGCGGTTGTTCGCTACATATTCATGCCGCGCCGACAGTCTCGCGGCCCGACGCGAGCCTTTTAGCCAGCAGGTTTGCAGCCTGCCCTACGCCGGCTTGGCGTATTGCTCGGCGCTCATGACTTCGATGCAGACGAAGCGTTCGTTGCCTTCCACCCAGGCGTCGTGGCCGGGCGGGATGGTATAGGACGTACCCTTCGTGAACGTCTTCTGAGTCCCGTCATTCATCTTGATGGTGATGGTTCCGGACACGACGTAGCCGACATGCGATACCTGACAGCTATCCGTCTTGACGACCGGCTTCACGCATTCGGACCATTTCCATCCCGGCTCCATATTGAGCCGCCCGAGCGTAAAGCCTGGAAGCCGCACCACCTCGACGCGTGTCTTGGCGGGCGAGCGAACCTCATCCGGGTTGTCGTGAGATTTGGATTCAAACTTGGTGACATTCATTCCACCATCGGCCATGGCATCCTCCCATACGCGACGCGGAGTCCAATGCTGGCACCTTTCCATTATATTAGCAATTGCTTTTATATCTGCGAAGGTCGACCACAGCCGCGCTCACCACCTGAACGGGTGACCTGGAATGGCCTGCATCAGGACATAAAGTTCTGTGTAAGCTGCTGATTCAAATTATGAATAAAGAGTGGCTGGGGAACCTGGATTCGAACCAGGACTAACGGAGTCAGAGTCCGTGGGTCTACCGTTAACCTATTCCCCAGCAAGCGCGGTCATGGACCGCGCGGGCCGAACGGCTGAGCCGCTTGAGCGCTGCCTTGTAGCCGCCAGCGGAAAATAGTCAAGCCTGCTGTGTGGATCAATCGCTCCGTTTTGACAGCTGGTTTCAGACGCCGGGGTTCAGGTGCGCGCGGCGGTCACAAAATCCCATCCGCGCCTCAGCTCTCTGTCCGGCTGAACTGCGAACGCTCGAAGAACAGCACCACGCCCAGGCCCAGAATCAGCGGGATGATCAGGTAAAACAGCCGGAACACCAGCAGCGCCGCCAGCACGCCGACCGGCTCCATGTCGGAAAGGCCGGTGAGGAAGACCACCTCGAACACGCCGAGTCCGCCCGGCGCGTGCGAGATCTGGGCGATCGAGAAGGAGACGAGGAAGACGCCAAGCACGACGAAATAGCCGGGATTGTGCACCTCGGGCAGGGCGAAGAAGATGATCGCCGCGGCGGCAATCAGTTCGATCGGGCCGATCAGCAATTGCCTGGCGACGATCGGCAGTGCCGGATAGTGCAGTTGGAAGCTGGCGATCTTCAGCGGGCGCAGATGCAGCCAGCTGCCGAAGATATAGGCGGCGACGAGGAGCAGCATCGCGATGCCCGCCGCTTCCGACAGGCCATGATGGGCGACGCCCGAGAACCGATCGATGATCTGAGGCTCGAACACCAGCACGAGGCCGGAGGCGAGAATCGTCGACAGCACGAAGGTGATCCAGCAGATCGCCACCAGCACGCCGACATCCTGGCCGGTCAGGCCCCTTGTGCCATAGGCACGGTAGCGGATGACGGCGCCGGAAAAGACCGATCCGCCGATATTGTGCGACAGCGCATAGGTGGTGAAGGAGCACAGCGTCACGAACAGCCACGACACACGCTTGCCGATATGCAGCAGCGCGATGTGGTCGTAGCCGGCGAGCGCGGCATAGGCGATGACGGAACTCAGCGCCGCCAGCACCCAGCCGCGGGTTGGGATGGCGGCGAGCCCATCCCAGACATCGTCGAGCGAAATGCCGCGCAGTTCATGCCAGAGCAGCAGCAGCGAGAAGATCACCGCGGCGATGCCGACGACCGGCCAGAAATAGCGTTTCCAGTTCATTGCCTGACTGCCATGCGCTGCGTGCCCGCTTCCTTTTCGCTTGATGGTGGGAGCCCGGCCGCCCGGTGACTTCCATTCATTTCAGAAATGCCTCATTGAAGCCGGCTATTCAACCGCGAACACATGTCGCGCCGGCCGCCGGCAAGATCTGCCCGCAGCGAAAGCAGCGCAAACGGCAGGCGACAAGGCATCGGCTGCGGCCAGCGTTGTCTTCGCCGGCATGCGCGCTACCAATCCAGCCTTGCGGGTACATTACGCGGCGGCGCAAAAGGGCCGTCTCGCCCAGCCGGCAAAATTCGGCATGCGGCTCTTGGTGATCGGCCACGGCACTGTTAGTCTGGCGGCAACTTGAAACATGCCAAAGCGCCTGCTGCGTCCTTCACCGGTTCGCGCGGCGCCGGAAGGAACGACAGTGGAAGACCGCGACACCGGCGCAGGCGCGTCGGAGGTGGGCGCGTCCAGCGCTTCCCCAGGGCCATCGGGCTCGGGGACTGCCGGCTGGCAGCAACGCCGCCCGACGGAGCCGCGCTCCGCCGCTGGGCAGGCGGGCGACGCGCCCCATCACCAGAAGGGCAAGCCCAAGAAGCGGCGCAAGCGAAGGCGCGGCCGCAAGGTTTTTGCGCGCGACGAAACGCAGGGCAATCGATCGCCGGTGCCAGGCCAGGCCGCCCCGGCTTTGGAAGCGAAGCAGCCGACGGCGCCGGCAATCTCCCCCGTCGCTCAAGCGCCGCGCCCCGAACAGGGCACGCGCCGGCCGCCGGTGCATGAGCTGCCGGTCTTTGCGGCCCTCGACCTCGGCACCAACAATTGCCGGCTGCTGGTCGCCGTTCCCACACGGCATGGCCAGTTCCGCGTCATCGACGCCTTCTCGCGCATCGTCAGGCTGGGCGAGGGGCTCACCGCCAATGGCCGGCTCGGCCAGCCGGCGATGGATCGCGCCGTCGAGGCGCTGAAGATCTGCGGTGACAAATTGCGCAGCCGCAAGATCAGGAAGGCCAGGCTGATCGCCACGGAAGCCTGCCGCTCCGCGGAGAACGGCGTCGAATTCCTCGAACGCGTCGAGCGCGAGGCCGGCCTGAAGCTCGAGATCATCGACCGCCAGACCGAGGCGCGGCTGGCGGTGTCCGGCTGCGGCTCGCTGGTCGAGCGCGACACGCAGGGCGTCGTCCTGTTCGACATCGGCGGCGGCTCTTCGGAGATCGCGCTGATCGATCTCACCGGCCGCCGCTCGCCGCGGCTCGCCAACCATATCGTCTCGTGGACGTCGCTGCCGGTCGGCGTCGTCTCTCTGGCCGAGCGCTTTGGTGGCCGTACCGTCACGCGCGAGATCTTCAACGCCATGGTCGACGATGTCGCCGGCCGGTTGGCGAGCTTCGACGGTCGCGACCGGCTGAGCCACCTCAAGGCCAGCCCGAATTTCCATCTGCTCGGCACGTCCGGCACGGTGACGACGCTGGCCGGCGTCCACCTAGATCTCGAGCGTTACGACCGTCGTCGGGTCGACGGGCTGTGGATGGACCGCGACAGCGTCGACCGCATGGTGGAACGACTGGTCGGCTGGGATTTCCAGCAGCGCTGCGCCAACCCTTGCATCGGCGCCGACCGCGCCGATCTGGTGCTGGCCGGCTGCGCTATCCTCGAAGCGATCCGCGCCGTCTGGCCCTCGGAGCGGCTGCGCGTCGCCGACCGTGGCCTGCGCGAAGGCATATTGAGCGAGCTGATGGCCGATGACGGCGTCTGGCGCAACGATGGGCGTGGCCGACAATGACCAAGAAACCGGAAAATCCAGGATCGGCCAGCATTCGCGTGCTGAAGACGCGGATCAAGAAGAAGAGCGGCCTGAAGGAATCGTCGCGACGTTGGCTGCAGCGCCACATCAACGATCCCTATGTCCAGCGCTCGAAGGCCGACGGCTATCGCTCGCGCGCGGCCTACAAGCTGATCGAGATCGACGACAAGCACCATCTGCTGAAGCCCGGCATGAAGGTGATCGACCTCGGTGCCGCCCCCGGCGGCTGGTGCCAGGTCGCGGCCGCACGCACGAAATCGACGGCGGAAAATCCGCATGTCGTCGGCATCGACTATCTGGAGATGGACGCCGTGCCCGGCGCGCCGGTGCTGTTGATGGATTTCCTGGATCCGGATGCGCCGCGCAAGCTCGCCGAAGCGCTGGGTGGGGACCCGGATGTCGTGCTGTCCGACATGGCGGCGCCAACCACCGGCCATAAGCGCACCGACCACATCCGCACCATGCATCTGTGCGAGGTGGCGGCCGATTTCGCGCTGTCCGTCCTGAAACCGGGCGGCCATTTCCTCGCCAAGACTTTTCAGGGCGGCGCCGAGAACGAACTGCTCTCCATGCTCAAGAAGAATTTCCGCTCCGTCCACCACGTCAAGCCGCCGGCCTCGCGCGATGAATCGGTCGAGCTTTATCTGTTGGCCAAAGATTTTAAGGGGCGAGAGTCCGGTCCGCCGTCAGGCGGATCGGAACGTCCAGTGGACGTTCCGAAGGACTCGAGCGCCCGGAGCCATAGCGAAGGGCCGGGGGACGCTGACCGCTGAGCCGGCCTTCACTCCCCCGGCGATCTCACGGGTTCCAGCGGCTTGGGCGTCGTCAGGCGGCCATGGCCGGAGACGGCATTGCCGGCGTCGGGCGCCAGCCGCATGAAGGACAGCGACGCCGCCGCCGATACCGCCGCCACGATGAAGAAGGCGATGTGGAAATCGCCCAGCGTCAGCGGTCCGCCATGGATCGAGGTCGAGACTTCCAGAATGCCGCCGGCCAGCGCCACGCCGAGCGCGATCGACAATTGCTGGAACACCGCCGTGATCGGTGTTGCCTTGCTGGTGTCTTCGGCCGACACTTCGGCATAGGAGAGCGCGTTGACGCCGGTGAAGAACATCGAGCGGATGAAGCCGCCGACCAGCAATATGGCCAGCATCAGCACGTAAGGCGTTTCGGGGGTGAAGAGGCCGTAGATGGCGATCGATGCGGCGGCGACCAGCGAGCCGACGATCAGCACGCGGCGGAAGCCGGCAACGCGAAAAATCAGCGCGGTGACGAATTTCATGCCGATGGCGCCGATCGCCGAGACGAAGGTGATCATGCCAGACTGGAACGGCGTCAGCCCGAAGCCGATCTGGAACATCAGCGGCAGCAGGAACGGCACTGCTCCGATGCCGATGCGAAACAGCGAGCCGCCAAGCACCGATGAGCGGAACACCTGGTTGCGGAACAGTTCGAGCGCCAGCAGCGGATTTTTGGCGCGCCGCGCATGCATGAGGTAGAGCGCGCCCGACAGCAGCCCGACCCCCACGGTGATGAAGCCGGTGGCCGGCGGCAGATAGGGCAGGCTGACCACGGACAGGCCGAAGACCACGCCGGATGCCGCAAGCCCGCTCAGCACGAAGCCGATGAAATCGAGCGGCGGCGTCTCCATCGATTCGGTTTCCGGCAGGAAGCGCGTCGCCAGCCAGATGCCGACCAGGCCGATCGGCACATTGATCAGGAAGATCCAGTGCCAGGTGAAATAGGTGGTGATGAAGCCGCCGATCGGGGGACCGACCAGCGGTCCGACCAGTGCGGGAACGGTCAGCCACGACATGGCGGCGACCAGGTCGCTCTTGGGCGTGGCGCGCACCAGCACCAGGCGCCCGACCGGCGTCATCATGGCGCCGCCAATGCCTTGCAGGAAGCGCGACACCACGAAGGCCGGCAGCGAACCGGACAAGGCGCAGGCGACCGAGCCGACGATAAACACCGCAATCGCGGCGCGAAAAATGTTCTTGGCGCCGAAGCGGTCGGCCATCCAGCCGCTGATTGGAATGAAGATCGCCAGCGACACAAGATAGGCCGTCAGCGCCAGCTTGAGCGCGATCGGGCTGGTATGGATATCGATGGCGATCGCCGGCAGCGATGTCGCGATGACGGTCGAATCCATGTTTTCCATGAAAAGTGCGACCGCCAGGATCAGCGGAATGGTGCGATTCACAAGCGTGACCGTTTTCAAATTTTCTATTCGGCCGGGGGCGAACCGATACAGGGGGCGGTTATCATGGCTGGACACCGATGTCGTGTTAAATTGCTGTCACTTTTGTGCGACCGCAACCACGGGTGGCGCAATCAAATGGTCGAAGACGCTGTTGTGCAATGCAACGATCGGCTTTTCATCCGCGTCGCGACGTGTTACCAGCCAGCGCCAATCCTGAAAGGGAAGATGAGAGTCGGCGCTGTCCATTCCGGTCCAGCGCTTTTTCCGCATTCTAAAGGGCTGGCCATGGCAAAAATCATCGAAACGTCCACAGGCGCACTGGCGCTGACCTTTGACGATGTGCTTTTGCAGCCCGGTCACTCCGAGGTCATGCCCGGCGAAACCGATGTCCGCACCCGCATCGCAGGCGACATCGACCTCAACGTGCCGATCCTCTCCGCCGCGATGGACACCGTCACCGAGGCGCGCCTTGCCATCGCCATGGCCCAGGCCGGCGGCATCGGCGTCATCCACCGCAATTTCTCGCCGGCCGAACAGGCCGAGCAGGTACGGCAGGTGAAGAAATTCGAATCCGGCATGGTGGTCAATCCGGTCACCATCGGTCCGGACGCCACGCTCGCCGATGCGCTGTCGCTGATGCGCACCTATTCGATCTCGGGCATTCCGGTGGTCGAGAATGGCGGCACGGGCGGCCACAAGACCGGCCGGCTGGTCGGCATCCTGACCAACCGCGACGTGCGCTTTGCCTCCGACCCGGCGCAGAAGGTCTATGAGTTGATGACCCGTGAGAACCTGATCACGGTCAAGGAGAATGTCGACCAGGACGAAGCCAAACGGCTTCTGCACCAGCACCGCATCGAAAAACTTGTCGTCGTTGACAAGCAGGGCAATTGCGTCGGCCTGATCACCGTCAAGGACATCGAGAAGTCGCAGCTCAACCCGCACGCCACCAAGGATGCGCAGGGCCGCCTGCGCGCGGCGGCCGCCACTAGTGTCGGTGACGATGGCTTTGAGCGCGCCGAGCGCCTGATCGACGCCGGCGTCGACCTTCTGGTCATCGACACCGCGCACGGCCACTCGCAGCGCGTGCTCGACGCTGTCACCCGGGCGAAAAAACTCTCCAACTCGGTGCGCATCCTGGCCGGCAACGTCGCCACCGCCGAAGGCACGCAGGCGCTGATCGATGCCGGCGCCGACGCCGTCAAGGTCGGCATCGGCCCCGG
>Ga0075367_10001210_pt1 | contig 10831 bp, 10 predicted proteins | sample EndMethybrTD3032_FD_71399 | JGI IMG/M metagenome (GOLD analysis project Ga0075367, IMG submission 71399) | Populus endosphere microbial communities from Tennessee, USA - Endosphere MetaG P. TD hybrid TD303-2 | ecosystem: Host-associated > Plants > Roots > Endosphere | place: USA: Tennessee...
GATGCCGAGAGCCCGGCCCCCTTGTAAGGGGCCGGGCTCCGTTCTGGCTCGTTGCAAGCCGGGCTCGGCGGATCGCCGAGAGCAGGGGATGCCGAAGGTCAGCGCGCGGCTGAACCCTCGGTGTAGTCGGTGTCGGTCTGCTTCCACGCGAACAGGGCGCGCAGCTCCTTGCCGGTCGCCTCGATGGGGTGGTGTGCACCCTTTTCACGCAGAGCGAGGAATTCGGGCGCGCCGGCATCCTGGTCGGCGATGAAGCGCTTGGCGAAAGCACCGGACTGGATGTCGCCGAGAACGGCCTGCATGTTCTCCTTGACGCGGGGGTCGATCACGCGCGGACCGGACACGTAGTCGCCGTACTCGGCGGTGTCGGAGATCGACCAGCGCTGCTTGGCGATGCCGCCCTCCCACATCAGGTCGACGATGAGCTTGAGCTCATGCAGCACCTCGAAGTAGGCGATCTCGGGCTGGTAGCCCGCCTCGACGAGGGTCTCGAAGCCGTACTGCACCAGCTGCGACGTGCCGCCGCACAGCACGGCCTGCTCGCCGAACAGGTCGGTCTCGGTCTCTTCGGTGAACGTCGTCTTGATGACGCCCGCGCGGGTTCCGCCGATCGCCTTCGCGTACGAGAGTGCGAGGTCCCAGGCGTGACCCGACGCGTCGCGCTCGACGGCGATGATGTCGGGGATGCCGCGGCCTGCGACGAACTCGCGACGCACGGTGTGGCCCGGAGCCTTGGGGGCGACCAGGATCACGTCGACGCCCTCAGGAGCGTCGATGTAGCCGAAACGGATGTTGAAGCCGTGCGCGAACGCGAGCGTCTTGCCTTCGGTCAGCTTGTCCTTGATCGAGTCGTTGTAGATGCCGCGCTGGTGCTGGTCCGGCGCGAGGATCATGATGACGTCGGCCCAGTCGGTGGCGTCGGCGACCGAGAGGACCTCGAAGCCGTCCTCCTGCGCCTTGGCGGCGGACTTGGAGCCGTCCTTGAGGGCGATGGCGACCTCGACGCCGGAGTCACGGAGGTTCTGGGCGTGGGCGTGGCCCTGCGAGCCGTAGCCGACGATCGCGACCTTCTTGCTCTGGATGAGCGACAGGTCGGCGTCGGCGTCGTAGAAGATCTCGGCCATGGGGTGTGTTTCTCCTTGTGTGTTGAAAATCGGTCGTTGAGCGAAGACGGTCGTTGAGCGAGCGAAGCGAGACGAGACGCCGAGACGAAACGAGTCAGCCGCGCAGGACGCGCTCGGTGATGCTCTTGCCGCCGCGGCCGATCGCAAGCAGGCCGGACTGGGCGAGCTCCTTGATCCCGAAGGGCTCGAGGGCGCGCAGGAACGCCTCCACCTTGCCCTTGTCGCCGGTCACCTCGACGACGAGCGCATCGGGCGCGTAGTCGACGATGGCAGCACGGAACAGGTTGACGACCTCGAGCACGTTCGAGCGCGACGCATTGTCGGCGCGCACTTTGACGAGCATGTGCTCACGCTGGACGGACGAGGTCATGTCGAGCTCGACGATCTTGATGACGTTGATCAGCTTGTTCAGCTGCTTGGTCACCTGCTCGAGCGGCAGTTCATCCACGTCGACGACGACAGTGATGCGCGAGAGACCCGGCACCTCGGTCACGCCGACGGCGAGGGATTCGATGTTGAAGCCGCGACGGGCGAAAAGCCCCGCGACGCGGGTCAGCAGACCCGGCTTGTCCTCCACCAGGAGGCTCAGCACGTGAGTGGACATGGCTCAGGCCTCCTCATCGAACGACGGCGAGTGGTCTCGCGCGTATTGGACGTAGCTGTTGCTGACGCCCTGCGGCACCATCGGCCACACCATCGCGTCGGCGCTCACGACGAAGTCGATCACGACGGGTCGGTCGTTGGTCTCCAGGGCCAGTTTGATCGCAGCATCCACGTCCTCTTCCCGCTCGACGCGGATCGCGAGGCAGCCATAGGCCTCCGCGAGCTTGACGAAGTCCGGGATGCGCACGGTGCCGTGACCGGTGTTCAGATCGGTGTGCGAGTAGCGGCCGTCGTAGAACAGGCTCTGCCACTGGCGCACCATGCCGAGCGAGGAGTTGTTGATGATCGCGACCTTGATCGGGATGTTGTTGATCGAGCAGGTCGCGAGCTCCTGATTGGTCATCTGGAAGCATCCGTCACCGTCGATCGCCCAGACGTGCCGATCCGGCTCCGCGACCTTCGCGCCCATCGCGGCAGGCACCGAATAACCCATCGTCCCGGCGCCGCCGGAGTTGAGCCACGCGTTCGGCCGCTCGTACTTGATGAACTGCGCGGCCCACATCTGGTGCTGGCCGACGCCCGCGGCGAAGATGCCCTCAGGCCCGGTCAGCTCGCCGATGCGGGAGATGACGTACTGCGGCGACATGAGGCCGTCGGTCGGCTGCGCGTATCCCAGGGGGAACTCCTTGCGCAGGCCGTCGAGGTAGGACCACCACTCCTCGGTGTCGGGGCCCGCGGCGGCGATCTGTCCGCGGAACGCCGCCTCGAGGTCGACGAGGACGTCTTTCAGATCTCCCACGATCGGCACGTCCGCGGTGCGAATCTTGCCGATCTCGGCGGGGTCGATGTCGACGTGCACCACTTTCGCGTGCGGAGCGAACAGCGCCGCCTTCCCCGTCACGCGGTCATCGAACCGCGCGCCGAGCGAGATGAGCAGGTCCGCCTCCTGCAGAGCGAGAACCGCCGGAACCGTCCCGTGCATGCCGGGCATGCCGAGGTGCTGCGCGTGGGAGTCGGGGAAGGCCCCCCGAGCCATGAGCGTCGTCACGACCGGCGCACCCGTCGTCTCTGCGAGCGTGAGGAGCTCGGCCGAGGCCTGCGAGCGGATCACGCCGCCGCCGACGTACAGAACGGGCTTCTTCGCCTCAGCAAGCAGCTGCGCGGCGGCCTGGATCTGCTTGCCGTGCGCCTTGGTCACCGGCCGGTAGCCCGGCAGATCGACCTTCGGGGGCCACACGAACGGCGCTTCGGCCTGCTGCGCGTCCTTCGTGATGTCCACCAGCACTGGGCCGGGGCGGCCGGTGCCGGCGATCTCGAACGCCGCGGCGATCGCGCCGGGGATGTCCTCGGCGCGCTTCACCAAGAATGAGTGCTTGGTGATGGGCATCGTGATGCCCACGATGTCCGCCTCCTGGAACGCATCGGTGCCCATGAGGTTCGAGAAGACCTGGCCGGTGATGCAGACGATCGGGACCGAGTCCATGTAGGCGTCGGCGATCGCCGTGACCAGATTGGTCGCGCCGGGGCCGGACGTCGCAATCGCGACGCCGATCTTGTTGGATGCCGCGGCGTAGCCTTCGGCGGCGTGACCGGCGCCCTGCTCATGCCGGACGAGGATGTGACGCAGCTCGGAGCTGTCCATGAGCGGGTCGTATACCGGAAGGATCGCGCCACCGGGCAGTCCGAAGACGTCGGTGACGTTCAGCAGCTCGAGGGAGCGGACGACCGCCTGCGCGCCCGTGAGCACGGGCGCTGAGGCGGTGCGAGCGGGTGGCCGGGGTACGGCCGTGGCGGTTTCGGCGGGCATGATGATGATCCTCTGTCGAGAGATTGATGTCTGGAGGGCAGGCCTAACCCGTGACCGCGCCCTCCGCAGCGGAGCGCACGAGCTTGGAGTATTTGGCCAGGACGCCACGGGTATAGCGCGGAGGAAGCGGCTCCCAGCCAGAGCGGCGGGAACCCAGCTCAGCCTCGTCGACGAGTAGGTCGAGAGTGCGAGCCGCGATATCGACCCGTATCAGATCACCATCGCGCACGAAGGCGATGGGACCAGCGTCCACCGCTTCGGGTGCTATGTGGCCGATGCACAGGCCGGTTGTGCCGCCTGAGAATCTGCCGTCCGTCAAGAGTAGTACATCTTTTCCGAGGCCAGCGCCCTTGATCGCGGCAGTGATCGCGAGCATTTCGCGCATGCCCGGGCCGCCCTTGGGGCCTTCGTAGCGGATCACGACGACGTCTCCGGCCGAGATCTCGCCGGCCTCGAGCGCGTCCATCGCGGCGCGCTCCCGCTCGAACACGCGGGCCGGGCCTTCGAAGACGTCGGCGTCGAATCCGGCGGACTTCACGACGGCGCCCTCGGGAGCGATCGATCCGTGCAGGATCGTGATGCCGCCGGTCGCGTGGATCGGGTCGTCGAGGCGGTGGATGACGTCGCCGTCGATCGGATCGGGGTTCAATTCGCGCAGGTTCTCGGCGAGCGTCTTGCCGGTGACGGTGAGGGCATCGCCGTGCAGCAGGCCCTCGTCGAGCATCGCCTTCATGATGACGGGGATGCCGCCGTGGCGGTCGACGTCGTTCATGACGTACTTGCCGAAGGGCTTCAGATCGCCGATGTGCGGAGTCTTGTCGCCGATGCGGTTGAAATCGTGCAGTGTCAGGTCGACCTGCGCCTCACGGGCGATCGCGAGGAGGTGGAGCACGACGTTGGTCGAGCCACCGAGCGCCATCGCGAGGGCGATCGCGTTCTCGAACGCCTCCTTGGTGAGGATGTCACCGGTCGTGATCCCGAGGCGCAGCAGGTTGACGACCGCTTCGCCGGAGCGGTGCGCGTAGTAGTCGCGGCGCCGGTCAGCGGCGGCCGGGGCGGCAGACCCCGGCAGACTGAGCCCCAGGGCTTCGGCGACCGAGGCCATCGTGTTCGCGGTGTACATGCCGCCGCACGCACCCTCGCCCGGTGCGAACGCGCATTCGATGCGCTTGAGGTCCGCCTCGGTCATCCGGCCCGCCATGCACGCACCCACGCCCTCGAACGAGTCGACGATGGTGATGGCCTTCTCGGTGCCGTCCGAGAGCTTCACCCAGCCCGGAGCGATCGAACCCGCGTACAGGAACACACTCGAAAGGTTGAGTCGGGCGCTGGCCATCAGCATCCCGGGGATCGACTTGTCGCAGCCGGCGAGCAGGACGGTGCCGTCGAGGCGCTCGGCCATCACAACGGTCTCGACCGAGTCGGCGATGACCTCCCGCGAGACGAGCGAGAAGTGCATGCCCTCGTGGCCCATCGAAATGCCGTCAGAGACCGAGATCGTGCCGAACTGCAGGGGGTATCCCCCGCCGGAGTGCACGCCCTCCTTCGCGCCCTGCGCGAGCCGGTCCAGGCTCAGGTTGCAGGGGGTGATCTCGTTCCAGCTCGATGCGATGCCGATCTGGGGCTTGTCCCAGTCCGCGTCGCCCATGCCGACGGCACGGAGCATTCCTCGCGACGTCGTGGCTTCGATGCCGTCCGTGACGACGCGGCTGCGGGGTTTGATGTCGATGGAGTTGTTGGGCGAAGACATTCTTGGAGTCTATTCCCGGGCGGTGCGACGCATCCGCTCCAGCAGGCTCAAGGCGGCGGCCAATTCTTGGATGCTTCCCACACGCAGCGACGCGGCGGTCTCCCCGTCGCCGACGCGGATGCCGAGGTCCTGCGAGCCGAGGCTGGCCAGCGCGTCCTCGTCGGTGACGTCGTCGCCCGCGAACAGCACGGCCGTCGCGCCGAGCCGTTCGCGCAACGCGGCGAGGGCCGAGTCCTTGCCCTCGTGCCGGAACGAGTACTCGACGATGTTGTGGCCCGTTCGGCGTCTCCAGTGCGGCGCACGGGCGGCGACGAGCCGGTCGGCGGCATCGCGCGCGAATTGGGCGTCTTCGGCGGAGGCGACGCGGGTGTGGATGCCGAACCCGAAGGTCTTGGGCTCGACCCAGACGCCCTCGAGGTCGCCGAGCTCCGCGGTCATCGCGTCGCGCAGGTCGTCCCGCAGCGCATGCGCCGCCTCATCGTCATCGGTATCGAGGACGCCCGTGCCCGGCACCCAGAACTCGGCGCCGTGCGAGCCTGCCAGGTAGATCGGCGAGTCGTCGCTGTGCTCCGCGATCTCGCGGAGGTCGTGCAGGCTCCGCCCGGACACGTAGGCGACAGGGGTGTTCGGCAGCGCGGCGAGAGCGGCGACCGCGGCGGCGGCATCCGGCAGCGCACGGGCGTTCATGGGCTCATCCTCGAGCGGGGCGAGCGTGCCGTCGAAGTCGAGTGCGACCAGCAGGCGATCGGATGCCGCGACCTTCGCCAAGGCATCGTCAAGCGGCTCGAGCTGGGGGCTCATGCCTCGCTCCGGGGGTGGAACTGGGCGAGTGCCTCGAGGAACTCGCGCGACCAGTCCTCGACGCTGTGCTCGAGCACGCGACGACGCGCGGCGCGCATGCGGCGCCCCTGCTCGCCCGGAGTCATCTCGACCGCGCGCATCATGGCCTCCTTGAGTCCTTCGATGTCATGGGGGTTCACGCGCACCGCGGTGCCGAGCTCGTCCGCCGCGCCGGCGAACTCGCTGAGGATCAGCACGCCGCGGTTGTCGACGCGCGAAGCCACGTATTCCTTCGCGACCAGGTTCATGCCGTCGCGCAGAGCGGTGACGAGCATGACGTCGGCGGCCAGGAACAGGGCCACCATCTCTTCGCGGGGGTACGCCTGGTGCAGGTAGCGGATCGCGGTGTGCCCCATCGTGTCGAAGTCGCCGTTGATGCGGCCGACGGTCAGCTCGATCTCGTCGCGCAGCTGGATGTAGGCGGCGACACGCTCGCGGCTCGGGCTGGCGACCTGCACGAGCGTGACGTCCTGAACGCTGAGCTTCTCGTCGGTGAGCAGCTCGCCGTACGCCTTGAGCCGGTGGCGGATGCCCTTGGTGTAGTCGAGGCGGTCGACGCCGAGGAAGATCCGCTTGGGGTTGCCGAGGCTCTCGCGGATCTGCCGCGCGCGCTCCTTCACATCGTCGCGCTGCGCGAGCTCGATGTAGGACGACGCGTCGATCGAGATCGGGAAGGCCTTCGCGAGCGAGCGGCGGGTCGTGCCGTCGGCCTCGGGAACGGTGATGCCGGACGCCTTGGTGTCGTAGCGCAGCTGACGGCGGACGGCGCGGGCGAAGTTGCCCGCGTCCGCGACCCGCTGGAAACCGATCACGTCGGCGCCGAGAAGGCCCTCGAGAACCTGCTTGCGCCAGGGCAGCTGCGAGTACAGGCCGTATGCCGGGAAGGGAATGTGGTGGAAGTAGCCGATCACCAGATCGGGTCGCAGGTCGCGCAGCATCCGCGGGACGAGCTGCAGCTGGTAGTCCTGCACCCACACTGTCGCGCCGTCCTCGGCCGCGGCAGCTGCCGCTTCCGCGAACCGGCGGTTGACGCGCACATACGCGTCCCACCACACGCGGCGGTAGCGCGGCTCGGCGATGACGTCGTGATACAGGGGCCAGATCGTGTCGTTCGAGAAGCCCTCGTAGTAGAGCTCGACGTCCTCGGCGCTGAGCATCACTGGCACGAGCAGCGTGCCGTCGAACTCGAAGGGCTCCAAATCGACATCCGGCTGGCCGGCCCACCCGACCCACGCGCCGTCGGCCTTCTTCATGACCGGTTCCAGCGCGGTCACCAGGCCGCCGGGGGATCGCCGCCAGCCGTCCTCGCCATTCGCGTCAGTCGTGTGATCCACCGGAAGCCGGTTGGCGACGACGACGAACTCGGCCTTGTCCACTCGTACTCCTGACGCGCGTGAACTTCCAGGCTAACAGCGCGGCACCCACCTCCATGGGTCGGGGTAGCGTGGGAGGCATGCGCAAGTACCTCTTCGGCACAGGGCTCATCTCGGCGATCATCGGCGGCATCACGCTGCTGCGCGGGCTGCGCAGCGAAGACCGTTTCACGTGGCGCGTCGGGCTCGCCTGGTTGAGCTGGGGAATCTCCCTCGCTCTCGCGATCGGCACGATCGTGGACGTGCGCCGCGCGTCGATGGGCAAGCTTATCGACACGGACTCGCCCGTCGCGGGCAAGGCGCAGAAGCTGCTCAAGAAGCGTCAGCGCGGCTAGTCAGCCGTCGCCGCGGCTCGGCGACAGGTCGATCTCGTAGTGCATGAAGCCGGTGTCGTTCGCGACCCGGTCGTACAGGGTCCGCGCCCTGTCGTTGCCTCGCTGGGTGAGCCAGTACACCTTGTCCGCGCCGGAGCGCTCCGCCCACGCGCGCACGTGCTCGATCAGCGCCGCCCCGGTGCCACTCCCCCGCGCTTCTTCGTGTACGAAGAGGTCCTCGAGGTAGCAGTACGGGCCGACTGACCACGTCGAGGGGTGCGTGAGCCAGTGCACCAGGCCGATCCCTCGGCCCTGGTCATCGCGTGCGATCGCGCCGTGGACAGCATCCATCGGGTCGGTCAAGCGCGCGAAAGTGAGCTCGGTCTGGTCCGTCGACAGTTCCGTCTCGTAGAACTCCAGATAGCCCCACCACAGCGAGAGCCAGTCGTCGTGATCGTCGGCGGTGAGCGGGCTGAGCGTCGTCATGACGCCGAGACTAGTCGCGCTCAGCGAGTGAGGATCAGCGCATCGCCCTGGCCGCCGCCGCCGCAGAGCGCCACCGCCGCGGTGCCGGATCCGCGGCGGACGAGCTCGTGCACCGCGTGGACGACGAGACGGTTGCCCGACGCGCCGATCGGATGACCGATCGCGATGCCGCCGCCGTGGATGTTCACGACGTCATCCGACAGGCCCAGCTCTGTCTGCGACCGGGCGACGACCGCGCCGAAGGCCTCGTTGATCTCGACGACGTCCAGATCCGCCGCCGTGATGCCCTGCTTGTGCAGGGCTTTCTCGATCGCGCGGGCGGGCTGGGCGTGCAGCGAGTTGTCCGGACCGGCGACCTGGCCCGACGCGCCGACGACGGCGAGCACCGGCCAGCCCTTCTCATCGGCGTGGGAGCGGGTCGTGAGGACGACCGCAGACGCGCCGTCGGAGATGGGCGACGAGTTGCCGGCCGTGATCGATCCGCCCGGCGCGAAGGCCGCCCGCAATCCGGCCAACGTGTCGACCGTCGTCTCGGGCCGGATGCCCTCGTCGCGGGTGAGGGTGATCGGGTCGCCCTTGCGCTGCGCCACCTCGACCGGGACGATCTCGGCGTCGAAGATCCCGGCTTCGTACGCGGCCGCCGCCCGCTGGTGCGACCGGGCCGCGACAGCGTCCTGGTCACCACGCGTGAGCTCGTACTTCTCGTTCAGCTGCTCCGTCGACAAACCCATCGACACCTTGTCGTACGCGTCGGTCAGCCCGTCGAAGGCCATGTGGTCGAGCACCTCGACGCTGCCGTACTGCCATCCGTCGCGTGAGCCCATCAGCAGGTGGGGGGCGCGGGTCATCGACTCCATGCCGGCGGCCACGACGACGGTGGCATCGCCGACAGCGATCATGCGCGCGGCGTCGATGATCGCGGTCAGTCCCGAGAGGCAGACCTTGTTGATCGAGGCGGCGTGGACGTCCCACGGGATGCCGGCGCCGATCGCCGCCTGCCGTGCGGCGTTCTGACCCGAGCCGGCGGCGAGTACCTGCCCGACCAGCACCGCGTCGACGGCGTCGGCCGGGATGGACCCCTGCGCGAGGGCACCGGCGATCGCGAGAGAGCCGAGCTGCGGCGCGGTGAAGGAGGCGAGCTGCCCCTTGAGACGGCCCTGGGGGGTGCGGGCCGCGGCCACGATGACGACGTCGTCGGTGTTCATGTTCTGATTCTCTCTCGATGGGCGATCTCGATACGGCGCTGGCGCGCCTACTCGATCACCGCAGTGGCGATTCGTACCGTCAATGGGGGCTCGGTCGCGGCGATGACCTCGTCGACGCTGACACCCGGCGCCGTTTCGATCAGCACGAGGCCGGCATCCGTCACGTCGATCACGGCGAGGTCGGTGATGATCCGGTCGACGACGCCCTTGCCGGTCAGCGGGAGCGAGCACGAGTTCACGATCTTCGCCGTGCCGTCTTTCGCGACGTGCTCCATGAGCACGATGACCTTGCCCGCGCCGTGCACGAGGTCCATCGCACCGCCGGGGCCCTTGACCATCTTTCCGGGGATCATCCAGTTCGCGAGATCCCCGGTGGCCGAGACCTGCATCGCGCCGAGGATCGCCGCATCGATCTTGCCGCCGCGGATCATCCCGAAGCTGGTCGCGGAGTCGAAGAACGCCGCACCGGGCAGAGTCGTGACGGTCTCTTTGCCGGCGTTGATCAGGTCGGGGTCGACGTTCGCCTCGGTCGGGTAAGGACCGACCCCCAGGATGCCGTTCTCGGACTGGAGGACGACTGTCATGCCCTCGGGCACGTAATTGGGCACGAGGGTCGGCAGACCGATGCCGAGGTTGACGTACGAGCCGTCGGAGAGCTCCGCTGCCGCGCGGGCGGCCATCTCGTTGCGGGTGAGGGCCATCTCAGTCGCCTTCCGTCGTGATCGTACGGCGCTCGATGCGCTTCTCGATGTCCGACCCGACCTCCACGATGCGGTGGACGTAGATGCCGGGCAGGTGGATGCCGTCCGGGTCGAGCTCGCCCGGTTCGACGAGCTGTTCGACCTGGGCGATGCACACGCGGCCGGCCATCGCCGCCAGCGGGTTGAAGTTGCGGGCGGCCTTGTTGAAGACCAGGTTTCCGAACCGGTCGCCCTTCGCGGCGTGCACGAGCGCGTAGTCGGTGACGATCGCCTCTTCCAGCACATATTCGCGGGAGACTCCGGTGACGTCGAACTCGCGGACGTCCTTCACGGGCGATGCCACCGCGATGCCGCCGGATCCGTCGTAACGGCGGGGCAGTCCACCCTCGGCGACCTGCGTGCCGACACCGGTCTGCGTGTAGAACGCGCCGATGCCGGCGCCGCCCGCCCGCAGCTTCTCAGCAAGCGTTCCCTGCGGTGTGAGCTCGAGCTCGAGCTCACCGGAGAGGAACTGGCGCTCGAACTCCTTGTTCTCGCCCACGTACGACGAGGTCATCTTGCGGATGCGCTTCGCGTTGAGGAGGATCCCCAGACCCCAGTCGTCGACGCCGCAGTTGTTGCTCACGAT
>Ga0075367_10001212_pt1 | contig 10827 bp, 7 predicted proteins | sample EndMethybrTD3032_FD_71399 | JGI IMG/M metagenome (GOLD analysis project Ga0075367, IMG submission 71399) | Populus endosphere microbial communities from Tennessee, USA - Endosphere MetaG P. TD hybrid TD303-2 | ecosystem: Host-associated > Plants > Roots > Endosphere | place: USA: Tennessee...
GTCGATCATCTCGCGGACCGAGACGCCTTCGCCGCGGCCGATGTTGAGGGTGAGGTCGCGGCCGGGGGAGGACCGCAGGGCGCGGGCGGCGGCCACGTGGGCCTCCGCCAGGTCGACCACGTGGATGTAGTCCCGTACGCAGGTGCCGTCGGGGGTCGCGTAGTCGTCGCCGAAGATGCGTGGGGGCGCGTTCTCCGTGAGTTTCTCGAAGACCATCGGGATGAGGTTGAAGACGCCCACGTCGGCCAGCTCCGGGCTCGCCGCGCCCGCCACGTTGAAGTAACGCAGCGAGGCGGTGGACAGGCCCGTCGCCCGGCCCGTCGCGCGGACCAGCCATTCGCCGGCCAGCTTGGTCTCGCCGTACGGGGACATGGGGACGCAGGGGGTGTCCTCCGTGACCAGGTCGACGTCCGGCATGCCGTACACGGCCGCGGAGGACGAGAACACGAAGGACGGGACGTTCGCCGCCGTCACCGCCTCCAGGAGGACGCGCAGGCCCTCGACGTTCTCCCGGTAGTAGAGGAGGGGGAGGTCGACGGACTCGCCCACCTGCTTCTTCGCCGCCAGGTGGACCACCCCGGTGACCCTGTGCTCAGCGAGCACCCGCGCCACGCCCTCGCCGTCCAGCGTCGAGCCCACGACCAGCGGCACCCCGGCCGGCACGCGCTCGGCGAAGCCCGTCGAGAGGTCGTCGTAGACCACGGCCCGCTCGCCGGCCTCCGTCATCGCCCGTACGACGTGCGCCCCGATGTAACCGGCGCCGCCGGTGATCAGCCAGGTCATGTGCGGCCGTCCCCTCGTCCCTGGGCCTGTCTGCCTTGTCGCGTGTCCTGTCCCGTGTTCACGTATCAGTGAAGCAGGCGGCACCGTCAGACGGGCACGGGTGAGGTGACTCCCTGTGCGTCGGGGGACACGTGGGGTACGCGGAGAGGCGGTGCGGGCCTCGTCGAGCGCCATACGCGGGTGAAGGACAGGATCGCGGCCGTCAGGAGCAGGCCGTTGCGGACCAGCATCAGGGCGCAGCCCGTCCAGGTGCAGGCCATGACCTGGTGGTAGAGGGCCGGGTAGGTGAGCGCGCTGACCGCGGTCGCCGCCAGGATCAGCGCCGCCACCGGGCGTTGGACGGTCTGGCGTGCGGTGAGGCAGACGGCGGCCAGGCCGACCAGCCAGATCATGTACTGCGGGCTGATCACCCGGCTGGTGACGGTGAAGAGCAGGACGGCGCTCAGGGCGGCGTCGTACGGCGTCGCGGGCGTCCAGCGGCGGGCGCGCAGCCGCCACAGGAGCAGCAGGCCGAAGGCGACCGCGGTGAGGGCGAGACAGATGTGGGCGACGGTCCGGACGTGCGGGCCGGTGAACTCGAGGGAGCCGTACTGGTAGCGCACCTTCCCCGGCCAGCCGGCGTGCGTCGCGAACGCGAGCACGGTGCCGCCCAGCGACTCGATCTGCACGCCCCGGCCGCCCTGTTGGCGCAGGAAGGACAAGGGGTGGGCGAACAGGGCGGCCAGTACGCCGAGTACGACGGCCGCCGCACCGGCCGCCCAGCTCCACGCCGAGCGTGTCGCCCGCCCCCTCGGCACACCCAGCAGCACCAGCGCCGGCCACACCTTCACGAGCGCCCCGAGTGCCGCGAACACGCCGCACGCACGCGTGGAGCGCGGCAACGTCAACAGGGAGATGACGGCGAGGGCCGTGACCTGGACGTCGTAGCGGGCGAGCGGGATGTGCAGGAGGAGTGGGAGACCGCCCACCCACACCCAGGCGCCGAGGAGGGAGCGCCAGGGGCGGCCGCCGACGACGGTCAGTGCCAGGGCGATCGCCGCGTCGGCGGCGAGGGTGAGGACGACGAACGCCTGAAAGTACGTCAGGCCCGGCAGCAGCGCGGGGGAGAGCAGCACGGCGCCGGCGCCCGGCGGGTACTGCCACAGGGGGTCGTGCGCCGGGAAGGTGCCGTGCGCGAGGACGCCGTACCACTGGTGGTACAGCCGCCACACCTCCCGCGCGACCGAGCCGCTGCCGAGCAGGGGCACGGCGTCGTGGGTGAGCAGCCACAGCATCGCCGCGCGGGTGGCGAGCCAGGCGGCGACGAGAGCGAGGCGCGGGTGTTTCCCCATGGTCCGGACGTTCCCGAGGATGTTCGACGCGGCATTCATCACCGCGGATCGTAAGCCGGGCGAATGGTGTGTGATTGCTAATACACCGTCAATCGTCGGTAAGAGCTCGCTAACGGCCCAAACTCGGCGGCGTGACGAACGTTATCCAGGGTGTGGAGAGCGAGGCTTCGAGGCGGGCGCAGGTCACTGCCGTGGCGGTGCCGTCGGCCGTCATGCTCGGGCTCGGGCTGTGGGGCCTGGACCGGGGTGGCATGTGGGGCGACGAGAGCGTCAGTTATCTGGTCGCGCGGCGCACGGTGCCGCAGATCTGGCGGCTGCTGCACACCGTCGACGCGGTGCACGGCCTGTACTACCTGTGCATGCACTACGTCCTCGCGCTTCACCCCGGCGAGGTTGTGCTCCGGCTCCCGTCCGTCCTGGGCGCCACCGTGGCCGCCGGCCTGATCGCCGCCCTCGGCACCCGCCTGGCCCGCCCGCGGGTCGGCCTGTGGGCCGGCCTGCTCTACGCGATCACCCCGATGACCGGCCACTACGCGCAGGAGGGGCGGTCGTACGCGCTCGTCTCGGCCGGCGTGGCGGGCGCGACGCTGCTCCTGGTCCGCGCCCTGCGGGAGGGGCGCACGCGCGCGTGGTGGGCGTACGGCGGTCTCCTCGCGCTGACGTCCGTCCTGCACGAGCTGGCGGTCCTGGTGCTCCTCGCCCACGCGGCGACACTCGCCCTCGCGCGCGTGCCGCGCGCGGTGTGGTTCGGGTGGGTGCGCGGCGCGGGGGCGGCGGCGGTCGTCCTGCTGCCGCTGGTCCGGGTCTCCGAAGGGCAGTCCGGGCAGGTGGCGTGGTTGCGGACGCCCGGTTGGCCGCAGGTGGAGGACCTGGTGCGGTCGTTCGCCGTCGGCCGGACGGGGGTCGTGTTCTGGGGGTACGTCCTCCTCGTGGCCGTGGGCATCTGGGCCGGGCGGCGACTCGCCGCGGTCGCGCTGCCGCTGCTGGTGCTGCCCCCGGCGACCCTGCTGGCCGTATCGCAGATCCAGCCGCTCTACGACGACCGGTACGTGCTGTACGCCCTCGCCGGCGCGCCCCTGCTCGCGGCGGCGGCCGCCGACCGGCTGGTGACGTCGGCCGGGCGCCTGCTGCCGAGCGCACCCCGGCGGCCGCAGCCCGGAAGGCATCCCCTCGTCGCCCTCGCCGGTGTCCTGGCCGTCGCGCTCGCCTTCGTCGACGGCCTGCCACAGCAGCGGGCCGACCGTGAGGCCGACCACCGCCCCGAGAACTTCGCCGCCGTCTCCGCGGTCGTCGCCCGGCGGGCCCGACCCGGCGACGCGGTGCTGTTCCTGCCGGCGTTCTGGCGGGTCGGGGCGCTGGCCTATCCGAAGGGCTTCCGGGAGGCGCGCGATGTGGCGCTCGCCGAGTCCGGGCCCCGGTCCGGCACGCTGAGCGGCCTCGAAGCGCCGCCGGGGGAGCTGCGGCGCAGGCTCGCGTCGGTGAACCGGGTCTGGGTCGTCGCCCCGGCGTATGTCCTGAGGTCGCGCCGGTACCCGAGCGATCCGACCGAGCGCCTCAAACTCGCGCTCGTGGAGGAGCACTTCACGCCCGTCGAGGACTACGGGAGCGGGCGCCGGATCACCCTCGGCCTGTACGTCCGCCGCTCACTGCTGTGAGTCGGCCTCCGAAAGGGCCGCTTCATCCAGTGCGGTGGTGAGTTCGTCGAGGCTGGCGCGCAGGGCGCGGATCTCGTCGACGTCGAAGGTCGTCGCCGTAATGATGCGCCGGGGTACCTCCAGGGCGCGCTCGCGCAATGCGGTGCCCTCCTCGGTGAGCCGCACGTCCACCGAGCGCTCGTCGCGCACGCTGCGCTCGCGCCGGACCAGACCGGCCGCCTCCAGCCGCTTGAGCAGCGGGGAGAGCGTGCCGGAGTCGAGGCGCAGGTGTTCGCCGAGCCTCTTGACCGGCAGATCGCCGTGCTCCCACAGCACCAGCATCACCAGGTACTGCGGGTAGGTGAGGCCGAGGTCCTTGAGGAGCACGCGGTAGAGGCCGCCGAAGGCGCGCGAGGCGGCGTTCAGGGAGAAGCAGATCTGCTGGTCGAGGCGGAGCCAGTCGGCCGTGGGCGTGGGCGTGGGGGTCGGTGTCGGGGTCGGCGAGGTGCTCATGCTCCCAGGATAGCTCTTGCCCGTCATTTAGTTGTGCACAACTAAATTGTGTGCTCTACTTGTGGTCGTGAGGCGGCCGCAAGAGAGCCGCCGGAGCACTGTGACTCGAGAGGGATGGTTTTCCATGGACGCGCTCTACACCGCTGTCGCCACCGCCACCCACGGCCGTGACGGTCGCGCCGTCTCCAACGACGGCAAGATCGACCTCAAGCTGGCCCCGCCGGTGGAGCTGGGCGGCAACGGGGAGGGCACCAACCCCGAGCAGCTCTTCGCCGCCGGTTACGCGGCCTGCTTCGGCAGCGCCCTCGGCGTCGTCGGCCGCCAGGCGAAGGTCGACGTCACCGACGCCGCCGTCACCGCCGAGGTCGGCATAGGCAAGCAGGGCGAGGGCTTCGGCCTCAAGGTGACGCTGCGCGTCGAGCTGCCGGACACCGTGGACGAGGAGACCGGCCGCAAGCTGGTCGAGGCGGCCCACCAGGTCTGCCCGTACTCCAACGCGACCCGCGGCAACATCGAGGTCGACCTCGTCATCGAGTAAGTCCCGTACGAGTAGGTCCGAGACGACCCTCACCCGACCCGCGTCGACACCTCGGCGCGGGTCGAGTCATGAGCGCGGTATTCGTGATAGGCCGTTCCACCATGTGGAGGCTCCCTTTCTGGTTCGCTGTCATCGCCCTGGTATTCACCGTCGCGCAGTCGGCCGAGATTCAGGGCCGCGCCCGCATGGACACCCGCCAATACGTCGCCCACAGCTACATGTTGCAAGGGGTCGGCCGGGAAGAGGCCTCCCGGCGGGCGATGGAGTACTACTGCGACAGCGCGCGCGTCGGAACCGCCCGGCGCGACAGTGCCGATCTGGCGAACTACCGGAATCACAGCGGCGGGGGATCCGCCTACTGGAGCTGCCGGACCCGGACGGAACGCGGCATCGAGAACGCCGCCCGGCGCACGGACATCACCGGTTACCAGGCCCTCTTCAGCGACCCGCGCGTCTCCGAGATCTTCGCGACCCGGCCCGGCTATCCGGCCTTCATCATCCCCTTCGTCAAGGCGTTCGGCCTGGTCCGGGGCCTGTGGATGGCGGCCGTCGTGGTGACCGTCGCGGCCAGTGGAATCGTGGTGCTGACGCTGCGCCGACTGGGGGTCTCCGTCCCCCTCGCCCTCCTCGGGCAGATCCTCTACTACGCCCTCCAGACCGGCACGGATTCCATGCAGCCCCTGTGCGAGGGACTGTTGCTGTGCCTTCTCCTCGCCGGAATTCTCGGCTGCGTCCGCGTTCTCCAGGGACACCTTCGCTCGGGTACGGCGATTTCTCTCGCCGCGTTCGCCGGCGCCGCCACGGTCAAATACGCCCAGACCCTGCTGGCCGTGGCCGGAATCGCGGGCATGACGGCATTGTTCGTGTGCGTACGGTGGCTACGGCACCGGGAATTCCCCCGGCCGGAATGGCTGCTCCTTGCCGCGACCGGTCTCTTCGTGACGGCACTTCAACTCGTCATCGTCGCTCTCGGACTGCCCAGCACCCGGGCCAGCCTCCAGGAGCTGATGGCCGTCCACTACAGCAGGCCCCTTCCCCCGCACCTGCTGCACCACTTCCTGCGCCTGAGCATCGGCTTCTGGCGGGAGTGGCTGCGCGGCGGGCTGGTCCAGCCCTTCAACCTGCTGCTGCTCGCGGCCGGGGCGTGGGGGGCGCTGCGGTGGCACCGCTCGTTCGGGTTCCTGGTCGTCGGGGTCGCCGTCGCGGGCTTCGTGAACCAGGCCGGACATCCCGAAATGGCCATGGGATCACGGCTGTTGGTGATGTCGACCCTGCTGCCGGTGTGCGGCATCCCGCTCCTGATCGAGAACCACACAAGGAACCAAGCGGCGAAGGGACCGGACGCGACCGTCCGGCCCCCTCGGGCGGGAGAGCAACTCCCGGTATCTCAGGATCAGTTGTACTGAGGCAGCCGGGCCGACCCGTCGGCGGCCCGCGGGATGCTCGCGACCGCGCCCTCACCGGAGACCGGCGTCTCACCCAGCAGCACCTGCCGTACGACCCTCTCCGCGGCCCGCCCGTCGTCGAACTCGCAGAACCGCTCCCGGAAGGCGGCCCTCAGGCCCGTCGACTCCTCGTCCCGCCAGGTCCCCGAGTCGAACAGCCATGCCAACTCCTGGTAGGAGCGCGACACATGGCCCGGCGCCTCGGCCGTGATGTCGAAGTAGGCGCCCCGGCTCGCCGCGTACGCGCCCCAGTCGTCGGCGTGGACGATGATCGGCCGGTCCAGGTTGGCGTAGTCGAACATCAGGGCCGAGTAGTCGGTGACCAGCACGTCCGAGGCGAGCATCAGATCCTCGACGTGCGGTTCGTCCGTCGCGTCGACCAGGACGCCACGCGCGTGCAGATCGGCGAGACCGAACCCGCGCGTCGTACCGGTCGCGAGCGTGGGGTGCAGGCGCACGACGAGGGTGTGGCCGGCGCCCAGGTCCGCGGCGAACCGGGCCAGGTCGATCCGGTCGACATGCCCGCCGCGCCGGTACTCGCGGCGGGTCGGGGCGTACAGCACCACGGTGTGGCCGGCGGGGATGCCGAGCCGCTCACGGACCGAAGCGCCGTGCCCCGTAGGGGCGTCGACGAGGATGTCGTTGCGTGGGCTGCCGGTCCGCAGCGACGCGAAGTGACAGGGATACGCCCGCTCCCACACCAGCTCCGAGTGCCGGTTGGCGACCAGGCTCAGGTCCCAGCGGTCGGCCCGGTGCAGCTGCTTCGGCACGCTGTAGCCGTGCCGGGCGCCGGGCTTGGCGAGCAGGTCGGCGCCCATGTACTTGAGCGGGGTGCCCTGATGGGTCTGCACCTGGACCTGGCCGGGACGTTTGACCAGGCTGCCGGGCCAGTTGACGTTGTTGACCCAGTACGTGGCCCGCGCCATGACCGAGTGGTAGCGCCGCGAGCCGGGCGTGACATGGTCGACGCCCTCCGGGAGCGACGCCACATCCTCCTCCCGCACCACCCACACCCCGCGCAACTGCGGTGCGATCTCACGGGCCTTGGCGTGGATCGCGGCCGGATCCCCGGAGACGCCCGCGTGATGGCAGGAGGAGTAGACGACGAGACGGGGATCGAGGGGGAGCCTCAACTGGGCCGCGTACCAGGCACTCTGGGCCGACGCCGACACCTTGGCCCCCGTATGCCGCTTGCCCGCACCCGCGAGCCGTCGCACCCCGCGCGCACCTCGCAGGGCCGCGAACGAGGCGTAGGGTGCCCTCGCCAACAGCCGCATCTCGGTGCCGCGTTCGCCGTCCGGCACCGTGAAGCCCTCGGGACAGTGACGGCGGTGGAAGGAACGGATCTCCCGGTAGAAGTCGGCGCGGTCCGCCGGAGTCACCCGGTCCTCGCGGGCGATGACGTACAGCATGTGGTCCAGGGCCCGCTCGAACAGCAGCGGGCGCGCCCACGCGAGGTCCTCCCGCTCCTCCAGGAACGCGAACAGGCCCTCGTACTGCGGAAAGATGTCGAAGTGCCTGCGCCCAGGCGTCTTGGTGATCGCACCCTGCCGCCGCTGCCGGTACTCGACCCCGATCCGGCCCAGGCAGGCGATGCGGTCGGCCAGCACCATCGAGCGATAGGTGACGGGCGCGTCCTCGTACAGGCCCGGCGCGTACTGGAGGCCGTGCTCCTGGAAGAAGGCCCTGCGGTACGCCTTGTTCCAGGCGACCAGGAACAGATGGATGTACTGCGGGCTCTCGCGCAGGTCGAAGACGTCCTGGCCGGCCGCGGCCAGCAGGGCCGAGGCGTCGCTGGGGCCGCCGCGGCCCCACCAGTGGGTGCGGATGTGGTCGAAGACCAGGATGTCCGGGTCCTCGGCCGACTTCAGGCGATCGGCGACGGCGGCCAGCAGGCCCGGCGTGTAGAGGTCGTCGCTGTCGAGGAAGAGGACGTAGTCGCCGCGCGCCTGCGCCAGACCGGCGTTGCGGGCCCGGCCCAGGCCGACGTTCTCGGGCAGGTGCAGGACCCGCACCCGCTCGTCGCGGGCCGCGTACTCGTCGAGGATCGCGCCGCAGCCGTCGGGCGAGCGGTCGTCGACGGCGATCACCTCGAAGCCGGGGTACGACTGCCCGAGCACCGAGTCGAGACACTCGCGCAGATAGCCCTGCACCTTGAAGACGGGGACGATGATGCTGAAGCGGGGCACGTCAGCTCCTTGCGAGGGTCGCGGCGGGGGCGGGCAGGCGCTCGGCGAGCGGGATCACCGGCGGGATCGCCTCCGGTGGCTCGCCCAACAGCACGCGTCGTACGACGCGTTCGGCGGCGCGCCCGTCGTCGAAGCCGCAGAACCGCTCCCGGAACGCGGCCCGCGCCGCCCCGGACTCCGGCCCGGCCCAGGAGCCGTCGCGGAAGATCCGCGCCAGTTCCTCGGGCGTCCGGGCCACCGGCCCCGGCGGCAGCTCCATCAGGTCGAAGTAGACGCCCCGTGTCTCCCGGTAGACCTCCCAGTCGTCGACGTACACGACCATCGGGCGGTCCAGGTTGGCGTAGTCGAACATGATCGACGAGTAGTCGGTGATCAGCGCGTCGGCGGCCAGACACACGTCCTCGGAGGAGCGGTGCGCGGTGACGTCGATGATGCGGCCGGTGTTCTTCGCCTTGCCCTGGTCGTAGAAGTAGTGGGCGCGCAGCAGGACCACGACGTCCTCGCCGGCCTCCTCGCAGAAGGCCTCCAGGTCCAGGCCGGTCTCGAAGCCGGTGTGGTAGTCGCGGTGGGTGGGTGCGTACAGGACGGCCGTCTTGCCCTCGGGAACCCCCAACTCCCTCCGGACACGGGCCACGTCGTCCGCCGTCGCCGTGTAGTAGACGTCGTTGCGCGGATAGCCGTACTCGAGGGTCTCGTGCGCGGCCGGGAAGGCGCGCTCCCACATCTGGGTGGAGTGGGCGTTGGAGGTGAGGTTGTAGTCCCAACGGTCCACGCGGGCCAGGAGCTTGGCGAAGCTGCCGGTCGCGGCGGCGACCACGGGGTACGTGGCCTGGTCGACGCCCATCTTCTTCAGCGGGGTGCCGTGCTGGGTCGAGAGGTGCACGCTGCCCTTGCGCTTGACCACCGCGTCCGCGAAGTTGGCGTTGTTGATCAGGTACTTGGCGCGGGCGAGGACGTCCCAGTACTTGGCGGTGCCCATCACCGCGTACTCGATGCCCTTCGGCACGGTGTGCGCCTGGTCCGGCTCGACCAGGAACACCGCCCGGAGGTGCGGGGCGAGTTCGCGGGCCTTGGCGTGGATCGCGGCCGGGTTGCAGGCGTAGCCGCGGCCCCAATAGGCCGAGTAAACGGCCAGGTTGGGGTCGATCGGGCGGCGCAGGGCGCGGCTGTAGCGCAGGCGGGTGCGCAGGCCCTGGGGACGGGGGAGGGCCTCCAGGACGCGGACCGCCGACTGGTTGGCGCCGCGCAGGGCGCGGAAGGCGGCGTACGAACCGCTCGTCAGCAGCCGGTGCTGTACGCCGAGGCTGCCGGGCGGGGTGCGGAAGCCGGCCGGGCGGTGGTGGCGGTAGAGCCTGCTCGCCCGGCGGAAGAAGGCGCGGCGCTTGGCGGTGAGGCGACGGGGGTGGGCCGCCGTTTTGAGGACGGCGCTGACGAGGTGGTCGAAGAGGGGGACCAATCGCTCCTCGTGCAGGGGCAGTTCGGTGGCACGGGTGAGGACCAGGTCGACCTGGTCGAGGAGTTCGAGGTGGTGCTCGCCGGGGAGGTTGAGCCGGCTGCCCTGCCGGCGCGCCAGATGCCGTACGACGACCTCGCGCAGCACGGCCGCCTTCTCCGCCCGCAACGCCACCAGACCGCCGAAGCCGACGTCCGTGAAGTGACCGTCGGGGAAGGCGAGTCGGTGATCGGTGAGGAAGGTACGGCGGTAGGCCGCACTCCATGCCGGGAGCTGCACGCCGGTCAGCTGGGGGGCCTGGTCGGGGGAGAAGGCGCCGTCCGGGGTCTTCGGCAGGAGTTGGGCGGCCGGGTTGGTGGGCTCGCCTTCCCACCAGGGGACCCGCTCGTGCTCGACGTACAGGACGTCCACGTCACCGGTGTCGGCGAGGCGCGCGTCCAGTGCCGCGAGGGCGCCCGGCACCAGGGTGTCGTCACCGTCGAGGAACAGCAGATACGCGCCCTTCGCCGCCCGCATCCCGGTGTTGCGCGCCCCGGCAAGACCGGCCGACGGCGGCGAGTGCACCGGGGCCACTCGGGCGTCCCGCTCGGCGTACCCGGCGGCCACGTCCGCAGCGGGGGCGTCGGGGGCGTCGCAGACCGGGATCAGCTCGAAGTCGCCGTAGGACTGTGCGAGGACGGAGTCCAGCGCCTGGGACAGACGGCCGGCCACCCCATGGGACGGGACGATGATGCTGAAGCGGGGCATTCTGCTCTTTCTCTCGAGGTTCGTGAGGAGTGTCAGGTGCCGTCTAGCGGCCCGGCCGCCCTGCGGGACGCCAGGTGGATGGCCGGGTCGGTGTGGGCCGGGACGGGCTGGAGGGCATGCGAACTCCCCGGGGTGAGAACGGCGTTCAGAGGCTGTCGGTGACGGTCAGGGGGCCGCCGGGTTGGGGCACGGTC
>Ga0075367_10001213_pt1 | contig 10824 bp, 2 predicted proteins | sample EndMethybrTD3032_FD_71399 | JGI IMG/M metagenome (GOLD analysis project Ga0075367, IMG submission 71399) | Populus endosphere microbial communities from Tennessee, USA - Endosphere MetaG P. TD hybrid TD303-2 | ecosystem: Host-associated > Plants > Roots > Endosphere | place: USA: Tennessee...
AAACGGGCGCGGCCGGCAGCGGCGTCCAGTGGATGGACGCCGCCACCACCTCCGCGGCGGCGATCGTGGAGCGGCTCCGCTCGACGCCGTTCGACGTCGAGCATGGCCCGTTGATTCGCGCGACAATCGCGCCGCTCGCGGACGGCTGTCTGCTCGGTCTCGGCGGATCCGCACTCTGCGCCGACGCGATGACGGTTCAACTCCTCGCGTGCGAGGCGGCAGGCCGATGTGCAGGAGAGATGCCGCCGGGCACGACGTCGCATGCCGATATCGCCTGCTGGCTGAATGCGCTGCTGGACGCGGAATCCGGGCAGGCTGGACGCGATTACTGGACGGCGCACGGTCTCGGGCAAGGCGGAGCGCTTTCGTGGCTGCGTGAGACCGCAGGGGGACTTGTCGCTTCGCCGGCGGTGTACGTCCGGTCGTCGCCGGTGCCGATCGATCGGGACATCGCCACGCTCGCGGCACGCGTCGATACGGCGGAGTCGACCGTACTGCTGGCCTGCTGGCTCGCCTTGCTGCAACGGCTGTCCGGTCAGGCGGCCGTCACCGCGAGCGTGCCGATCGACAGCCGCACGCTTCCTGAACTGGCGAGTGTGTACGGGCCGCTGACACAGTACGTCCCGATCCATGCTCCGGCGGAGGCGGCCGCGCCACTCGACATCTACGTGCGCACCGTGCACGAACAGCTCGCGCAGCACGCCGCACGCCAGCACTACTTCGACCCGTCGTCGTGGGCCAACGTGCCGGCCCGCGATCGCGTGGGCTTCACCTGGCAGGATCGGCGATGGCGCTACCGCGCGGGTCGGCTCGAGGTGACATGCGTGGCCGGACAGACATGCGAGGAACACTTCGGGCTGGCGTTGCACGTGGCGCATTCCGAGAGCGGCCCTGTCGTCAGCTGCGAAGGAGACGGCCTCGCCGCGGCAGAGTGTGAACGCCTTGCCGAGGAATTCCAGACGATCGTCACGTCCGCCATACGGTATCCGGCGCGACGCACGGACCGGCTGAGCGCCGTCGGTGTGATCGAGCGGACGTCATTCGTCGACCAATGGCAGGCTGCCGCACCAGATCTCGACGAGATCACCGTGGAACGGCTCATCGCGCGCCAGGCCGAACACGCGCCGGAGGCGGTGGCGATCGTGTTCCGAGATCGGCAGATGACATTCGCGGAGCTGCGGGACGAGGTCGACGCGCTCGCCGGTTATCTGGCCGCACGCGGACTCGGCCCCGAACGTCGCGTCGGCGTGCTGATCGAGCGATCCCCGGAGATGGTGATCGCGCTGCTGGGCGTCCTCCGGTGCGGCGCCGCCTTCGTCCCGCTCGATCCCGCAATGGGCGCCGCCCGGATGGACGCGATCCTCGATGATGCCGGCCTGGATCTCGTGCTGACACAGGCCAGCCGGCAGTCGCATCTACTGGCGTCGCATCCTTCGCTGCCCGCCGCGTGCATCGTCTGCATCGACGCGGAGCGCGATCGAATTCGCCAGGCTCCGCGTGCGCCACTGCCGGCCGTGACGCGCGACACGCTTGCGTACGTTTTGTACACGTCCGGGTCCACGGGGACACCCAAAGGTGTCATGGTGCCGCACGGCGGGCTGACGAACTACGTGCGCTGGGCGTGCGAGGCCTATGGCGCCGGCGGTGCGGCCGGCGCGCCGGTGCATTCGAGCGTGGCGTTCGATCTCACGATCACGAGCTTGTTCTGTCCGCTCGTGTCAGGCCGCGCCGTGTTCCTGGTGCCGGAGCAGGATGCGATCCACGAGCTGATTCACACGCTGCGTGGCGACCAGGCGTTCAGCCTCGTCAAGATCACGCCGGCCCATGCGCGCGTGGTTCACGACGCGCTTCAGCCAGGCGACCGCCTCGCGTCCATCGGCGCGCTCGTCATCGGCGGTGAGGAACTGTCCGGTCCGCTCGCCGCGGCGTGGCGCTCGCGGCTGCCAGGCACACGCATCATCAACGAGTACGGTCCGACCGAGACGGTGGTGGGCTGTTGCGTCTACGAAGTGCGAGATCATGACGCGCTCGAGCGGCCGGTACCGATCGGCCGCGCCATCCAGCACACCGAGCTCTACGTGACGGATGCCGAGCTCACCCTGCTGCCGACACATGCGGCCGGCGATTTGTGCGTCGGCGGGGCAGGGGTGGCTCGCGGGTATCTCGACGATCGCGCGTTGACGGCCGACAAGTTCCGGCCCGATCCCTTCAGCGGCCGGCCCGGCGCCCGACTGTATCGCACCGGTGATCTCGCCCGGCGGCGGCCGGACGGCAATCTCGAGTTCCTGGGACGGCTCGACGGCCAGGTGAAGATCCGCGGCTTTCGCGTCGAGCCCGGCGAGATCGCAGCGGTGTTGGCGAGGCATGGAGCGATCCAGGACGCCCGCGTGATCGCCGCGCCCGGCGCCGCCGGCCACCGCCAGCTCGTCGCGTATCTGGTCCTGCGATCGGGAAGTGACATCACGCCGTCGGTGCTGCGCGCGTGGCTCGCCGAGAGGGTCGCGGACCACATGCTGCCGGCGGCATTCGTGCTGGTCGATGCGCTGCCGCTCACCGCGAACGGCAAGCTCGATGTCGATCGCCTGCCGTCGCCGACGTCGGCGTGGACGAACACGACCCGGCCCTCGAGTCCGCCACGGACTGCCACCGAGGAGGTGCTCGCGCGGATCTGGGCGTCGCTGCTGGGACGCGAGTCGCTCGGCATCCATGACAACTTCTTCGCGCTTGGCGGAGATTCGATCACGGCAATCCAGGTGATCGCAAGAGCGGCCGAAGCCGGTGTGCGTCTGTCCGTCCGTCAACTGTTCCAGCACCAGACGATCGAAACGCTCGCCGCCGCCGCCGATTCGCCGCACGCGGCGCCGCCTCGGGCCTCCGTCCCGTCCGCGCCGCTGTTCCCCCTGCAGAAGTGGTTCTTCGAACAAACCACGGCCACGCCGCACTTGTGGACGCAGTCGGCGATCGTCTCGCTGCGAGAGCATCATGAGGCGAGTGCGATTGAAGCGATCGTGCGGGCCGTCTGCGCGCGTCACGACGCGTTCGGTCTCGTGTTCGAAGAGTCCTCATCCGGCTGGGAACAGCGCCGCGTGGGGCTCGAGGGGCAGGTCTTGTTCGAGCCGCACGATTTGTCCGGCCTCGACGCACCGGCGGTCGACGCGGCCATCTGTCATGCCGCGGAGCAGATGCGCGGGCGATTCGATCTCCGCGCCGGTCCACTGGCGGGCGCGATCTTCTTCGTGAACGCGTACGACCGCGTCGATCGCCTGGCCCTGGTGGTTCACCACCTGATCATCGATGCCGTGTCGTGGCGGCTGCTGGTGAGCGAACTCGACGAGCGGCTCGGCGCGCCGGCCGGCATGCCGCCGCTGCCGCCGGCTGCGTCGTCGCTGGCTTGCGCCCGTCAGTTGTGGGAAGTCGCGCAGTCGGCGGAGATCGCCGCGGACCTTGAATACTGGGTCTCCGATACGCGCCGCCGGATCGCGCCGCTCGCTTCGCCCCCGATTGGGCCGGCCGGTGTCTCAGGTCCGGGCGCCGGCCGGGCGGTCGCCACCGTGGAGCTCGATCGCGCCACGACGATGGCGCTGGGGGAGGCCGCGCGCCTGCGCGAGACGTCGCTGAACGCACTCTTCCTGACCGGCCTGATGCGCGTGTTTGGCGAAGCGTTCGGTGTCCAATCGCTGCTCGTCGACGTCGAGGGCCATGGCCGGGACGAAAACGTGGACTCCGTTCCGGGTACGCCTGCGGTGGGCGCGTTCACGGCCGTCGTGCCGCTCCTGCTCGCGTTCGACGGGCCGCTCGCGAGCGACGAGTCAACGCCGGAGGTGCTCGCGGCTGTCAGCCGGCAACTCGACGAGCTGCCGCACGGCGGCCGGAGCCATGGCCTGCTTCTCTACGGTGCCCGCGCGCGGGCGCCGAGGATCGCGCTCGAGGCGATGCCGCGGGCCGAGATCCTGTTCAACTACCTGGGAACGCTCGACAACGTGCGGGACGCCGAGCGCACACACATCACGGCGGTGCGGGAGCTGCCGCTCGCGAGTGTCCTGGAACAGCAGCACCGCTATTCCGTGGGCATTCGCATGGCCGACGGGAAGATCCTGATCGCCTGGTCGGGCCGTGAGGCCGAGTCGCCGGAGCGTGCTCCGCATGCGCTCGCCGCGGCCTATCAGCGCGAGCTGCGGCGGTTGTGCCGGCAGGAGCCGCCTCTCGCCGCGGCGCGGCGCCGCGACCCTGGCATCGAGGGCACGCATCCGGTGTCTGGCCTGCAGACGGCCATGCTGCTCCACTCGATGGCGCGGCCGGACACTGACGCCTACTTCGAGCAGGTGAGCTGCCGCCTCGAGAACGTCGCCGACATCAAGGCGTTGATTGACAGCTGGAACACCGTGGTCGAGCGGCATCCGGCCATGCGCAGCGCCTTCGTGCAGGCTCCTGATGGCAGCTTCCAGCAGATCGTTCAGACGAGCGCGCAGCTTCCGGTCCGCGAAGAGGATTGGACCACGCTCTCGCCGGAGGCCCAGCAGGCACGCCTGGGTTTGTTCCAGACCGTCGATCGTACCGGTGGATTCCAGCTGGCGCAGGCGCCGCTGATGCGGCTGGCGCTGTTTCGTCTGCGCGATCGCGACTGGCAGTTCACGTTGAGCTTTCATCATGCCGTGCTCGACGGCTGGTCGCTGCATCTCGTGCTCCGTGAAGTCCTGTCGCTCTACCAGGACCGGCTCGATGGCCGCCGCCGCGATCTGCCGCAGGTTCGGCCATTCCGCGACTACATCGCGTGGCTCGGGCTGCAGCCGCGGACCGAGGCCGAGCGCTACTGGCGTCAATTGCTCGCCGGGTACAAGGGGCCAGTGCGGCTTGGCAGGGCCGACGCCGCCGGCGGCGCGATTCGAACCGACGAGCGGCACGAGGTCGCGACGCTGACCCACGAACTGACCGGAGCGCTCCTGGCGATGGCGCGGCGCCGGGGAGTGACGCTGACCTCGATCCTGCAAGGGGCCTGGGCCTTGACGGTCGGCGAATACTCCGGCGAACGGGACATCGTGTTCGGGCTCGTCAGCTCTGGACGCTCGGCGCCCCTTGCCGGCATCGAGTCCATCGTCGGCTTGCTGATGAACACGACGCCGGCACGGATACGAATCCGCGGCGATGTCCAGGTCGCCGAATGGCTGAAAGAAATCCAGGAGCGCCGCGGCGAGGCGATCGAATTCGAACACACCCCCATGGCGGCGATTCGCGCCGCGAGCGAGGTCGACCCCGCGCTGCCGCTGTTCGAGAGCGTGCTCGTGTGCGAGAACTATCCGACCGAAACCGGAGCCGCGCTCGCCAGCTCCGATCTCAGGGTCGTCGATCTGCAGCTGCACGACAGCACCGACGTGCCCCTCATGCTCGTCATCGCGCCGGGTGAATCGCTCGCCATTCGGCTGACGTACGACGCCGCAGTGATTAGCCCGGTGGTCGCCCATCGTCTCGTCACGCATCTGACCGCGACGCTCTCGGCGATGGCGGAAGATCTGGACCTGCGCATCGAGGATCTTCCGGTGACCGATCCTGGCGCGCTGATGCGTATCGAGCGGGAGAAGCATCGACGTCCGCCGTACTCATCTCCACCACGCTGCCTGCACGAATGGTTCGAGGAGCAGGCCCTCCGAGGGCCGCAAGCCGTGGCGGTGATGCATGAGGACCGCGCGATCAGCTACGAGGATCTCGATCGGCTGGCGAACGCCGTGGCGGCACGACTGCTGGCTACCGGTGTCCGCCCGGACGGTCGGGTCGCGCTGTTGTTCGAACCCTCGATCGCGATGATCGGCGCCATGATTGGCGTGCTCAAGGCGGGATGCTGCTATGTGCCGATCGATCCGCACTATCCGCGCGAGCGGATCGACTGGATCCTCGACGATGCCTCGCCGTCCGTCGTCGTGACCCACGGCGAGCTCGTATCTCGCGTGCCCGACCACTGTCTCGCGCTGTCGATCGAGGAGGACGAACGCGTCGCGGCCGCGCCCGCGCGGGTCTTGACGGCCGATGCGCGGCAGCTTGCCTACATCATCTATACGTCGGGATCGACCGGACGGCCGAAGGGTGTCCAGATTTCGCACGAAGCGGCGTCGCGATTGTTCCAGGCCACCGCCGATCTCTTCGATCTCGGAAGCCGTGACGTGTGGACGCTGTTCCACTCGTACGCCTTCGATTTCTCGGTCTGGGAAGCGTGGGGCGCGCTGCTGTTCGGGGGGCGCGTCGTCATCGTGCCGCAATGGATGCGGAGGGCCCCGGAAGATTTCCATCAGTTCCTGCTCGATGCGGGCGTGACGGTGTTGAACCAGACACCGAGCGCGCTGCGCCTGCTCGTCGCGGCCGGCAGCGCCGCCGGCGAAGCGCCGAATCTCGGGTCCATACGGCTGATCATCTCCGGCGGCGAGGCGCTCGATCCGCACATCCTGGCGCCATGGTTCGACGGACCGCAGGCGTGGCGGTTCGTGAACATGTACGGCATCACCGAGACGACCGTCCATGTCACGCACCGGCGTGTCACGGCGGAAGACGCGGCCGGCCCGCCGAGAAGCTGCATCGGCGAGCCCCTGCCGGGGCTTTCGCTGCATGTACTCGGGCACGGCATGCGTCCGAGCCCCACGGGCGTGCCGGGCGAAATCCATGTCGGCGGCGCGCAGCTCGCGCGAGGCTATTGGGGACGTCCGGCGTTGACCGCCGAGCGATTCGTGCCGGATCCGTTCTCACAGGAGCCAGGCGCGCGGCTCTATCGCAGCGGCGACCTCGCACGATGGCAGGAGGACGGCGAGCTGGAGTATCTCGGACGCGGCGATCGCCAGGTCAAGATTCGCGGCTTTCGGATCGAACCGGCGGAGATCGAAACGGCGCTCAGGCGCTGCCGCGACGTGCGCGACGCGATCGTGATCGAGGATCGGACGGAGGCGGAGTCGCGTCTCGTGGCGTACGTGGTCATGGAGGGCGCGCGCGGCATCAAGGATCTGCGGCAGGAACTGGGCGAGTGGCTGCCCGCGCACATGGTACCCGCGGTCCTCGTGCCGATGGACGCGCTGCCACTGACGGCGCATGGCAAGGTCGACCGCGCCGCGCTGCCGCCGCCCGTGGCTCGGCGCGACGAGCGCCGCGTGTTTGTCGAGCCGCGCGCCGAGGCGGAGCGTACGCTCGCGGCGATCTGGGCCGACGTGCTTGGCGTGCCGCGCGTCGGCATTCACGACAACTTCTTCGCGCTCGGCGGCGACTCCATCGTCAGCCTGCAGATCGCCTCGCGCGCACGCCAGGCTGGTCTGTCGATCACGCCGGCGTCGCTGTTCACGCATCCCACGATCGCGGAGCTCGCTCGCGCGGAGCCATCGCTCGCCGAGCCGCGGGAGACCGGGACGAGCGCAGGGGCCGGCGGCGCGGCGCCGCTGACGCCCGTGCAGCGGTGGTTCTTCGAACAGGAGATCGCCAATCGAAATTTCTGGAACCAGTCGGTGCTCCTCCAGGTGAAATCCGTACTGGCGAGGAGCACCCTGGAGGCGGCCTTCCGGGCGCTGGCGCGCCACCATCCCGTGTTCGGCTATCGATTCGTGAGCGATGACAAGGGCTGGCGTCAGCTGCCAGGCGGCGATGCCATGCCGACCGTCACGGTCATCGATCTGCGCGAGGCTCCACCGCGTCAGCATCGCGCGATCATCGAGGCGTGCGCCGCACAGGCGCAGGCCAGCCTCGACCTCGCGCATGGCCCCCTCTGGCGGGCGCTCCTCTTCACCGGCGCGAGCGGCGAGGCCGCTTCGCTCTTCCTGACCGCGCATCATCTCGTCGTGGACGCGGTGTCGTGGCGAATCCTGGTCGAGGATCTCGAGATGGCCTGCGATCAATTCGAGCGCGAGCCGCGAACGCCGATCCAGCTTGCGCCCGCGACCGCGCCCTACGAGGCGTGGGCCCACGCCTTGTCGCAACTGGCCGAGACGTTTCACGAGACCCCTGAAGCGCGCCGATGGCTGGAATCTCCCGGCATCGACGTGCCCGTTGGCGCCGGACGGCCGGCGTCATCCAACGCGGAGGGCTCGCGCCGCACACACCGGCTGGCATTCAGCATCGAGGAGACGGAGCGGCTCGTCGCGGGGAGTGCACGGTTCGATGGGGGAGTGGAGCATGCGCTGCTCGCGATCGTGGCGGCGGCGTGGCGGCGCTGGTCGGACGAGGACGTGCTGTACCTGGATCTCGAGCACCACGGGCGCGACGCGCGTGCGATCGGCGTCGACGTCTCGCGCACGGTCGGCTGGTTCACCGCGATCACGCCGGTCTCGCTCAGGATCCCTGCCAACGCGACGCCCGGTCTACTGTCCGATGAGGTCGCGCGGCATCTGGGCGCCATCCGTCAGGACGGCATCGGCTACGGCGTTCTGCGCTACCTGCGGGCCGACACGGCGGCCCGGCTCGCCGCGCGGCCGGCTCCCGCGATCGCCTTCAACTATCTTGGCCATCTGGATCGGCCTGGGCGCCGCTCGCGCTTCGCCTTGAGCCGCGGCCTGGACGCCTCCCCACGCGATCCGCGGGCGCGGCGCACCCATGTCCTCGAAATTGGTGCCGGCATCGCCGCGGGACGCCTTGGCGTCACGTGGTTCTACAGCCGGGACCTGCATCGCCCGGCGTCGATGCGCGCCTTCGCCACACGGTTCACGGAGATGCTGCACGCATTTCTTGACGAGTCACCTGCTGGTTCCGCCCCTCTCCTGTAATATTTCGGACTTCGGGCGGTTATCCCCTGTGACACGCGTGACTGACGAAGCCCTCATGCTCGCGGTTCGGGACGGCGACGTCGGCAAGCTCGGGCCCCTGTTCGAGCGGCACCACATGGCGCTGTTCGACTATCTGTCGCGGATGACGGGCGACCGGACGTCTGCCGAAGACCTGATGCAGGACGTGTTCGTCCGGATTCTCAAGTATCGCGGCACGTTTCGGAACGAGGGCCGGTTCGAGACCTGGATGTTCCACATCGCGCGGAACGCCCGGGCGGACTACTTCGAGCGCCGCGCCGCGGTCGAGCTGCAGGACAACGGGATCGACGCGGCGACCGACGCGCCCGGCCCGGCACAACTCGTCGAACGCGACGAGCAGACGTTGCTGGTCAGACGCGCGCTGCTGCAACTGCGCGAGGACAAACGGGAGTTGATCATTCTGGCGCGCTACCGCGGCCTGAGGCGCGAGGCGATTGCCGAGCTGCTCGGCATCGACGTCGGGACGGTCAACGTCAGGGTTCACCGGGCCTTGAAGGAACTGCGCGAGATCGTGATGACGCTTGCTGGGGATCAGTCATGGAATGCCAGGACGGCACGGCGCAGCTTGCCGATTATCTAGCGGGAACGCTGCCGGCCGAGCAGCGCGAGGCGTTCCAGACACATGTGGCTGGATGCGTCGGGTGCCGCGGCGAGCTGGACGCGGCACGAGAGACGTGGGAGCTGTTGGGGCGGATCCCGCCCATGCCGCACGACGTGGCCGCGTTGCGGAGGCGCCTCGACGCGGTGCTCACCGGCTATGGAGAGGGGAGCGCCGGCCATCGGGAGGGCAGCGCTGGCCATCGCCGGCGTTACGCGCTGGCCGGGCTGGCCGCCGCGGCCATGCTGCTGATCGGGATCGCGCTTGGCCGTCAGATCGCGCTGCCCGCCGCGCCCTCCACCGCGGCCACTGCCGCGCCGGCCGCCGAGACGCAGCTCGCGGCCTTGCGCGCGGAGATGGGCGAGATGCGCCAGATGATGTCGCTGTCGCTGCTGCGGCAGCCGTCGGCAACGGCGCGCCTGCAGGGGGTCGTCTCGATCAGGCAGATCGACGATCCCGGCGGCGACGTCATCACAGCGCTCCTCGATACGCTGAGGGACGACCCGAACGCGAACGTCAGGCTCGCCGCGATCGACGCGCTGACGCGCTTCATGGATCGCGATCTCGTCAAGCGCGGGACGCTGGACGCCTTGCCGCGGCAGACGTCGCCACTCGTGCAGATTGCCTTGATCGACTTCGTGGCCCAGTCAGCGGGCGTCGCATCGGCCGAGACGCTGCAGGCCCTCTCGAACGATTCGACGATGTCGCAGATTGTCAGGACGCGCGCCGCCGAGCGGCTGCGCCAGTTGCGAGCGCGGTCGTAATCGACGCGCGAGAACGAGGATATCGATGCGAGTCATTCACCTGTCCGGGTTCGTGACGATGCTGTGTCTCGTGGCCGCCGCCGCCGAGGCGCAGCAGCCGGCGGATCAGGTGACTGTTCCGCTCAGCGATCCGTCGCGGCCCGCCACCCTGAACGTGCAGGCCGTCGAGGGCGGCATCACGGTGCGTGGTTCGAACCGCCGCGACGTGCTGGTCATCGCACGCGAGCGCGGACAGCAGCAGCGGCCGCCGGCCAGCGCGGGAACGGCGCTGCGTCAGCTCGCTCAGACACCACCTTTCCTGCTGGAAGAGGAGCGCAACCGCATCTCGATCACGGTGCAGTCGCACCGCGTGATCGACCTGGACATCCAGGTGCCGAGCCACACCAACATGAGGCTGATCTGCGCCAACAACGGCGAAGTTGTCGTCGAGGGCATCGAGGGCGACCTGGAGATCAGCAACCCCAATGGTCCGATCACGCTGAACGGCGTTGGCGGATCGATCGTGGCCAACAGCGTCAACGACAAGGTGAAGGCGAAGGTCACCTCGCTCTCGGCCGAGAGGCCGATGGCGTTCAGCTCGCTGGTCGGCGACGTGGACGTGACCTTCCCCGCGTCGTTGAAGGCGAATCTGAAGCTGAGAAGCGACGAAGGCCGCGTGTTCACCGATTTCGACGTGAGCGCGCTGCCGCGGCCCGCCCCG
>Ga0075367_10001215_pt1 | contig 10809 bp, 8 predicted proteins | sample EndMethybrTD3032_FD_71399 | JGI IMG/M metagenome (GOLD analysis project Ga0075367, IMG submission 71399) | Populus endosphere microbial communities from Tennessee, USA - Endosphere MetaG P. TD hybrid TD303-2 | ecosystem: Host-associated > Plants > Roots > Endosphere | place: USA: Tennessee...
TCAGGAAAGTGCGTGAATCGATTCAATTCACTGTAAGGCACGATGCCCACACCGTCAAGATGGCGTTCTGGACGGGGCGAGCGCGCCTCACACGACGGCGACGATCGCCGCGGTCTCGCGGCGATGCGTGCCGTGACCGAGCGTCTCGGCGGGCAGGCCCGGGAGATCGAGCACGGCGGTCGCGCCCACGGGGACCCGCACGTCCGCGACGAGCCGGTCGTCCTCGACCTGCCACGAGATCGACGCCTCGCCGTAGGGCGTGCGGTGCCGGGCGGATGCCGAGGTGAGGCCTCCGCCGGGCCGGGGCGCGAAGTGCACGACCCGGTAGCCCGGGGCCCCGGGCGCGAGGCCCGCGACGACCCGGTGCAGCCAGTCGGCGACCGCGCCGAGGGCGTAGTGGTTGAACGAGGTCATCGTGCCGGGGTTCACATCGCCATCGGGCAGCAGACTGTCCCAGCGCTCCCACACGGTGGTCGCACCCATCACGACCTGGTACAGCCACGACGGGCATCCCTGCTCGAGCAGCAGGTCGTAGGCCTTGTCGAGGTGACCGGTCTGCGTGAGCGCGTCCGAGACGAGCGGCGTGCCGACGAAACCGGTCGCGATGCGGTTCTGCGCCTCGCGCACGAGTGCGGCCAGGCGCGCGCCGGCGGCCTCGCGCCGGGGGGCATCGGGGATGAGATCGAACGCGATCGCCAACGCATACGCCGTCTGGGCGTCACTGGTCATCCGTCCGTCGGGCAGGACGTACTCGGCAGCGAACGCCGCGTCGATCTCGTCAGCCAGGGCGACGTAGAAGGCTTCGTCATCGGTGCGTCCGAGGATCGCGGCCATGTGCGCGACCGTCCGCGCGGACTTCGCGAAGTATGCCGTCGCGACCAGGTAGCGGTCGGTCGCGGCATCGGCGGGATCCTGCGGCGGCGCGGCCGGGTCGAGCCAGTCGCCCAGCTGGAAGCCGGTGTTCCACAACCGGGTGGGGCCGGCGATCGAGGACACGAGGTCGACCCAGCGACGGGCGCTGTCGAACTGTGCGGCGAGGATGCCGGCATCCCCGAATCGCTCGTAGAGGGTCCACGGGGTGAGGGTGGCCACATCGCCCCACGCGGCGCCGGGCCGGATCGGCGTCCACATCTCGTGCGCCGGGATCACGGGGACGTACCAGGGGATCGTGCCGTCGGGCAGTTGTTCGGCCGCGACGTCGCGCAGCCAGCCGCTGAGCATCCCGGAGGCGTCGTACAGGAAAGACGCGGTCGGAGCGAAGACCTGGATGTCGCCGGTCCAGCCCACGCGCTCGTCGCGCTGCGGGCAGTCGGTGGGGATGTCGACGAAGTTGCCGCGCATGCCCCACACGACGTTCTCGTGCAGCCGGTTCACGAGCGGGTCGGAGGACTCGAACCATCCGGTGCGCTCGAGATCGGTGTGGTACACCCGGGCGACCAGGTCGCCCGCGGCTGCGGCGGCGTCGACGTCGCCGGTCCACCCGTCGATCTCGGCGTAGCGGAAGCCGTGGAACGTGAAGCGCGGCTCCCACTCCTCGCCGCCCGCGCGGCCGGCGAGCGTGTAGTGGTCGGTCGAGCGCGCTTCGCGCAGCGGCCGGGTGTAGACCTCGCCGTCCTGCAGGACTTCTGCCGTGCGGATGCGCACCGTGGACCCGGCGGGACCCTCGAGGCGGATCCGGACGCGGCCCACGAGGTTCTGTCCGAAGTCGAGGATGCGGGCGCCGGCCGGAGAGGTCAGCACCTCGACGGGGCGCAGCTCCTCGGTGCAGCGCACGGGGGGAGCGGTGGGGGCGACGAGCGTGTGCGGGTCGCGGTCGCGGACGGCGACGGCATCCCAGGCCGCGTCGTCGAAGCCGGGGCGCGACCATCCGGTCGCCTCGAGGCGGGCGTCGTAGTCCTCGCCGTCGTAGATGCCGGTGCGCAGGATGGGCGAGGGCGCCGCCTTCCACGCGGCATCCGTCGCGACGGTCTCGCGGTGGCCGTCGGCGTAGGTCAGCTCGAGCTGACCGAGGAAGGACAGGTCGTCGCCGAACAGGTTCCGGAATCCGCCGCGCCAGCCGAGGCGGCCGCGGTACCAGCCGTCGCCGAGCCACGCGCCGATCGCGTTGTCACCGGGCGCGATCAGGTCGGTCACGTCGTACGTGTAGTAGCGCAGGCGCTTCGGGTACACCGTCCAGCCCGGCGAGAGCGTGTCGTCGCCGACTCGCGTGCCGTTGAGCTCGGCCTCGTAGAGGCCGTGCGCGGTCGCGTACAGGCGCGCGGAGACGAGCCCGTCGCCGACCTGGAACTCGTGGCGCACGAGCGAGGGGCGGCGGTCGTCGGACTCGCGGTCCTCATCCCACGCGGCGCCGACGGGCCGCGCGGACCAGTCGTCGGGGTTCAGCAGGCCGGCCTCGACCGCGGTCGCGGGGCTCCAGTCCGACCACACGTCGCCGGCGCCGCCGACGCGCACGCGGACCGTGGCGCGCTCGCGTGAGGCGAGCGGCGCGACGGGCCACTCGACGAGGACCTGCTCGGCGGATGCAGCGACCACCGTCTCGGTCCCACCCGGCCGTTCGATCTCGAGCTCGTACTTCTGCGGGGTCCAGCCGGTAGGGGCTTCCTCGATGATCCAGGAGAGGCGGGGCGAGGGCTCGCCGATGCCGAGCGGCACCCGATGGTGCTCGATGGTCGGTGCGGCAATCCGGACGGTCATCGCGATGGTTCCTCTCTCGCCCGCGAGGGGCAAGTTGTGACGTTTCAAGTTGTGTTTTCCCGGGGATGGATGAGGGCGGGTGCGGTCAGCGCCAGCTGTGCTGGGCGGTGAAGCCGAGGCGCTGCTGGATCTTGCGCGTGGAGATCAGCGACTTGTGCCCGCCGATGTCGTCGGCGAGCGGCGTGCCGGGGAACCAGCGGTCCGCCACCTCGTGCGTGGGCGCCGCATTCCCCGAATCGGGCGCCGCCACGTTGTAGATCTCGAAGCCGGGCTGCGCGTTCTCGAGGGCGAGCGCGACGGCCTCGGCCCCGTCGCGGGCATCGATCCACGAGCCGAGCAGGTCGCGCCGGTAGTCGGGCTCGCCGGCGCGCCCGAACGTGCCGTACTCGTCCTCGCCGACGACGTTCGTGAACCGCAGCGCCGTGATCGAGGACCCTGCCGCCCAGCCGACGAGCTGCGCAGACATCGCCTCTTCGACGACTTTGCCGAGGCCGTACGTGTTGTGCGCGGCCGTGAAGGTCTCATCCAGAGGGAGGAAGGGCGGCGCCTCGTCGAACGGGAATCCCATCGCCGTGATGCTGCTCGCGCTCACGATCGTCCGTATGCCGGCGCGGTGCGCGGCGAACAGCACGTGGAAGGTCGCCATGACGTTGTTCTCGAAAGTCGTCACGTCAGGGACGATCCCATTGACCGGCACCGCGGCCAGGTGCACGATCGCGTCCAGTCCCTCGTGCCGCGCGGTCACGCCGAGGACGGCATCCAGCGTCTGCCCGTAGTCCGCCAGGTCGACGCGGGTGAATCCGGCGCCGGCGGGTCCGTGCAGGTCGAAGCCCACGACGGTGTGCCCGCGCTCGCGGAGGCGCCGGACGGTCGCCCTGCCGAGCTTTCCCTCGCTGCCCGTGACTGCGACGATCATCAGCCCTTGACCGCTCCGGCCGCGAGACCCTTCATGATCTGCTGGTTGAGGAACAGATACAGGATCAGGATGCCGCCCGAGGTGATGCAGATCGCGGCGAACAGCGGGCCGTAGTTGATCGCCCCGTACTCGCCGGAGAAGTTCAGCAGCCCGACCTGGATCGTGTTGAGGGACTTCTTGCCGCCGAAGATCAGGGCGATGAGGAGGTCGTTCCAGATCAGGAAGAATTGGACGATCGCGACGGTCAGGACGGCGTTGCGCATCATCGGCAGGCCGATCGAGAAGAAGGCGCGGATCATCGAGGCCCCGTCGAGCGTCGAGGCCTCGAAGATCTCGCGCGGGATCGCGCGGAAGTACGTGGCCATCATGAACACCGTGAGCGGCAGCCCGGCCGCGGTGTAGATCAGGATCATCGGCAGGTACGTGCCGGTGATGCCGACCTTGAAGAACGCGGTGAACAGCGGGAGCACGATCATCTGACCGGGGATCATGATGCCGGCGAGGAACAGCAGCAGGACCGCGGCGCGGCCCTTGAAGACGAGGATCTCGAGCGCGAAGCCCGCCGCGGTGCCGAGGATGACGATGAAGAACAGTGACGGCACGGTCACGATGATCGAGTTCGAGATCGTCGTGGCCAGATTGCCGGTCTCCCACGCGAGCGGGTAGTTGGACCACTGCCACACTTCGGGGAACGCGTAGGACGGGTTGTTCAAGAAGTCGCTGTTGGACTTCAGCGAATTGATGAACATCCAGAACAGCGGGTAGGCGGTGACGATGATCAGGAAGGCGATCGTCAGCCACGCGGGAATGCGCTTGAGGAACCGGACGAATGCCGCTCCCGGTCCGCCGGAGTGCGAGACGACGGCCCGCTGGGTGTGGACCGCGGTGGTCTCGATCGTGGTTGTCATGTCGGTGCCCCCTTTCACACGCTCAGGTCGCGACGCGACGAGCGGAAGATGACGAGTGTGACGACCAGGCACATGACGGTCAGCAGGAGCGCGATCGTCGAGCCGTACCCGTAGTCACTGAACTGGAAAGCGGTGCGGTACATGTACAGCGTCAGCGGAGTGGTGGAGTTGCCGGGTCCGCCGCCGGTGAGGGCGAACACAGAGTCGAACACCTTGATCGTGCCGTTGATGCTGAAGATGAAGGAGGCGAACAGGATCGGCAGCGACATCGGCAGGATGATGTGGCGGAGGAGCTTGAAGGACTTCGCGCCGTCGATGCGTGCGGATTCGATGATCTCGTCGGGGATGTCCAGCAGGCCCGAGAAGACGAGCACGCCGTAGAAGCCGACCGACCGCCACACGTCCATGATCACGATCACGACGAACGCGGTGGTGCCGGAGCCCAGCCAGTCCACCGAGGACAAGCCGACGTTGACGAGGAGCTCGTTCACCAGGCCGTCGACCGGGGCCGACTGGAAGAGCTTCTGGTACAGCAGCGCGATCGCCACGGTGGGCAGCACGACCGGGAAGAACACCAGGGTGCGTACGAGCACCGACGACCTGCGCAGCACGAAGTTGTAGAGGAGGGCGAGGCCGTAGCCGAGCACCACCTGGAAGAGCGTGACGAGGATCGCGTACTTGACGGTGAACCAGAGCGCGTCCCAGACGTAGGGGTCGGTGAACAGTCGCTGGAAGTTCTGCAGGCCGACGAACTCGAAGCCCTCGAGGGCGCTGCCCGAGAAGAAGGTGAGACCGAACGACCACGCGACCGGGACGAGGATGATGAGGGTGTAGACGAGCAGTGCGGGTGTCAGCAGGAGCGTGATCGCTTTGCGGTCGCCGAGGACGGACTTCATGGGGGCGCCCTTTCGAGAGCGTGAGCGGTGGGCTCTGGACAGAAGGATGACGCCCCGGTGCAGCCGTGTCCAGCTGCACCGGGGCGCCTGTGGATCAGCCCTCGTCGAGCGCGGTCTGGACCGCGGTCATGAACTCTTCGGGCGTCATCTGGCCGGTGACCAGCAGTGCCGCGTTCGTGGAGGAGATGCTGCTCGCCTTCGCGTTGAACAGCGCCTCGAACCACAGCACGCTGTCGGTCGACGTGTCGATCGTGTCCTTGATCGTCTGCGAGATCGCGGGCAGCTCGATGCTGGTGTCATCGGCGACGAAGCCGGTGATCTGGCCCTGCTTGAGCGCCTCGTTGCCGTAGTTCTCGGTGATGCACTTCAGCCATGCGCCGACGTTGTTGTCCGCCGCGTAGGTCTTCGCGTTGAAGGTCGCGGGCAGACCGACGTTGGAGGGGTACTCGTCGATCGAACCGGCACCGCCGTCGACAGCCGGGAAGGGCATGAAGCCGACATTGTCGGCGCCGATCTGGTTCGCGTCGCTGTTGATGTTGCCCAGGAGCCAGCTGCCCATGTAGATCATCGCGGCCTTGCCGGTGAGGAACTCGTTCGAGGCCGCGTCGTAATCGAGCGAGGCGACGTTGTCACCGAAGTAGCCCGCGGCACCGAGGTCGGCGATCTGCTGCGCCGCCGCGACATACTCCGGGTCGGTCAGCTTCGCGTCGCCGTCGGCGACGGCCTGCATCGCGTCGGGGCCGAGCGAGCGGAAGATGTAGCCGCTCACCAGGCGCGTCAGGGGCCAGCCCTGCTCGCCCGATGCGGCGAACGCCGTCAGGCCGGCGGCCTTGGCCTCGCCGGCGACGGTCAGGAGGTCGTCCCACGTCTCGGGCACGGCCCAGCCGTTCTCCTCGAAGATCGCCTTGTTGTAGAAGATGCCCTCGATGTTGTACTGGTACGGCAGGAAGTTGAACGCACCGCCGTACAGCTTCTCGATCGTCGACACGGCCCCGTCGGAGACCTTGTCGCGCACACCCAGCTCGGTCAGCGCCTTGTCGAAGTCGACGAGGTAGCCGGCCTCCCAGAGCTTCGCGCCCTCGGCCGGGTTGCCGCCGGCGGAGAACATCGGGGGCAGTCCGTCCTGCGTCGCGAGCAGCTGGACCTGCGCGTCGAGGTCGGCCTGGGGGATCGAGTTGATCTCGAGGGGAGCCGCTTCCTCCTCGGCTGAGCAGGTGTCGTCCGCGAGTGCCTGCAGGATCGGCTCGGTCGTGGTGTTCTCCGCGTTCTTCAGGAACTCGAAGGTCGTCGGGTTCTCACCCGAGCCACCGCCACTGTCGCCGCCGCCGGAGCACCCGGCGAGGACGAGCACGCCGACACCGGCCAGGGCGAGGGCGCTGACGAGCGGCTTCCGAAGACGCCGTGCTGTTGCTGTGGACACATTTCCTCCTTGAAAGTGACGTCCTCGTTGAGACGTTTCAATTGGGAATGCTAGATCAGAGTCTGCGCGGCTGTCAAGACAATTGAAACGTCACAACTTGGTAACGCCGTGCGTTGCTCAGAACGTGCATGTCAGAATTCGGTGACCATCGGACGGCCGTCCAGGTGCGCGATCATGTTGAGCACCAGGAAGTTCCAGTTCTGGAAGCCCTTGGTCATGATCGGCTCCCCGCTGTCCGGGTGGTAGTACTCGTGCAGACAGCCGTTCGCGTCCATGTCCTGCCCGAACAGTCGCACGGTCTTCTCGGCGAGCTCGCGGGCGTCATCGGCGAAGCCGTACTTGAGCAGTCCGCGGAACACCAGGTAATTGCTGATGCCCCAGATCGGCCCGAGCCAGTTCGAGGGATTGTTCGAGGCGCGCAGGTCGTACATCTTCTCGAGCCGTGACAGCGTGCGCACGCCGTAGGTGGCGTTGAACGTGCGCGGGTCGCGGTAGCGGTCCCGCATCCGCTCGGCCTGTTCGTGCGAGGCGAAGCCGGCCCAGAGCGGAAGGAAGCTCGACCAGTTGTCGACGCGCAGCAGGAGCGATGACCAGCGGCGCGGCGCCCCGGAGTGCAGCCAGTCGTCCTCGTCGATGGGCCGCAGGTTGAGGTCGACGCTGTAGAACGTGCCGTCCCGTTCATCCCAGCAGTGGGTGTTCACGGCATCCGCGAGATTCTGCGCGCGGCCGCGCCAGCGGTTCGCCTCGACCTGTCGCCCGGATTCCTCGAGCAGATAGCCGTACGCCAGGAGCTCGCGATACAGCAGGCAGTTGAGGTAGATCGAGGCCGTGCTCTTCTCGGGCCGGTAGTAGACCGACGGGTCGTTGTCGACGCCCACGGCGAAGTCGGTCTGCCAGTACGCGAGCCCGGTCTCCTCGTGCACGTGGCTCTCGAGGTAGCGCTGCAGGAACAGCCCGAGGGTGTCGATGTGGCCCTTCAGCCACGCCACGTCGCCACGGCGCTGCGCGATCATCGCGGCGTGCTGGGCGAGCACGGGCTTGTGCATGTTCTCGGAGAACTCCCCCGTCCGCCCCGCATCCCGGTGCACCAGCGGCCCCTCGGGCTTGAGCTGGATGGGCATGACGCCATCCGCGTCGGTGTGATCGAGGAAGTTGAGGATGCAGCCCTCTTCGTACGCGAAGAAGTGACCCTTGCGGTCGGTGTCGGCCTCGACCTGTCCCAGCACGGCGCTGATGAACCACGAATCCCAGTCCCACAGTGCGGAGGAGTAATACGGCGAATCGGGTGTGCTCGGCACTGTGTACGGGTGGGTCAGGATTCCGGCGGGCTCGCGCATCATCTGCTCGCAGCTCTGGCGGATGTCCTCTTCGAGCAGGCGCTTCCAGCGCTCCAGCATCGTTGCTCCTCTGATGGATCGGGCGTGGCCCGATCAGTCTGACATTGAAACGTTCCGATGCGCCACCGTGCGGCATCCCGACCTGTTGTACAGTTCTGTTCAATGCGCGCTGTCGCGCGTACGCGACGGCGCGAGGGGGTGTGGGGATGGCCAGAGTGGGGATTCGCGAGGTCGCCGCGCACGCCGGGGTCGCCGTCGGCACGGTCTCGCACTACCTGAACCACCCGGACAAGGTCTCGGCCGAGAAGGCCGATCGCATCCGCGCCGCGATCGAGACGCTGGGATTCGTCCCGAGCAACGCCGGGCGCCAGCTGCGCTTGGGCATCAGCACGGTGATCGGCTACATCGCCCCCGACGTGAGCAACCCCTACTTCGCCGAGATCGCCGAGAGCGTCGAGCGGCGGGCGTCCGACTTCGGCGTCAGCGTGTTCCTGGCCAACTCGCACCGCAGCAAGGAGCGTGAGGATGCCTACCTCCGCGTGTTCGAGCAGCATCAGGTGCGCGGGCTGATCGTCTCGTCGCACCTGCCGATCGAGGATCGCCTGGCTGCCGTGCGCAGCCGCGGCACGCCCTCGGTGCTGGTCGGGCAGGCCGCCCGCTCGCACGAGCAGGCGTCGGTCTCGCTCGACGACGTCGACGGCGGCCGGCAGGCGATGGACCATCTGCTGAGCGTCGGATGCCGCCGCATCGCGTTCGTCGGCGGACCCCTGGGCATCCCCCAGGTGGCCGACCGCCTGGCGGGAGCGAGCGAGGCCGTGAGCACGTTCGGCGGAGGCGTGACCCTCGAGGTGATCAACCAGCCCGACCGCACGATCCGCGGCGGACGCGAAGTGGCGGCCGCGCTGGTCACCCGTCCCGCCGGTCAGCGCCCCGACGGCGTGTTCGCCGTGAACGACCTGCTCGCGCTCGGGATGCTGCAGACCCTCGTCTCCGAGGGCGTCCGCGTTCCCGAGGATCTCGCCCTCGTCGGCTACGACGACACCGAGTTCTCGGAGGCGTCGATCATTCCGCTGAGCACCGTCCGCGGCCGTCACGAAGGATTCGGAGTCGCGGTGGTCGACCTGCTGTTCGACGTCATGGAGGACAGCTCGATCGCCTCGCGGCATCGCGTGTTCAAGCCCGAGCTCGTCGCCCGCGCCAGCACGCTCGGATTCGTGGCCCGATGACCGCGAACATCCGCGACGTCGCCGAGCGGGCAGGAGTCTCGGTCGGCACTGTCTCGAACGTGCTGAATCATCGCGAGAAGGTCTCGCCGGATGCCGTCCGCCGCGTCCGCGAGGCGATCGAGGAGCTGGGCTACGTCCGCAATGATGCGGCCCGCCAGCTGCGCGTCGGCCGCAGCTCGACCGTCGGGCTCGTGGTGCTCGACGTACGCAACCCGTTCTTCACCGATCTGGCCCGCGGCGCCGAGAGCGAGGCCGCTCGTCACGGGCTGTCGGTGATCCTGGGCAACAGCGACGAGGACGTCCAGCGCGAGGCCGGCTACCTCGACCTGTTCGAGGAGCAGCGGGTGCGCGGCATCCTGATCTCGCCCTACCGTGAGGTCGGTCCGCAGCTGCGCCGCCTGCGCGAGCGCGGCACGCCCACGGTCCTCGTCGACCGGCGCAGCGAGGACGAGCAGTTCAGCTCGGTCAGCGTCGACGACGAGCTGGGTGGGTGGCTCGCGGCGAACCATCTGATCCAGACCGGCCGCCGGCGCATCCTGTTCACCGGTGGCCCGTTCGACATCCGGCAGATCCTCGACCGGCAGACCGGGGCTCAACGTGCCGTCGAGGGTGCGGCGGGTGTGTCGTTCGAGACCGTGCCGACGCCGGCCGCGAGCGTGGCGGACGGTCGCGCGACCGGGGAGGCGATCGCCGCCCGTGCTCGCGAGGATCGCCCGGACGCCGTGTTCGCCGCGAACGACCTGGTCGCGATGGGGGTGCTGCAGGGCTTGGCACGCCACGGCATCCGCGTCCCCGAGGAGATCGCGATCATCGGCTTCGACGACATCGACTTCGCCTCGGCCGCCGTCGTCCCGCTGTCTTCGGTGCGTCAGCCCAGCCAGCTGATGGGCGAGACCGCCCTGCGCATTCTGCTCACCGAGATCGACGACCCCGAGAGCCTGGCGCAGCAGGTGGTGTTCGAGCCCGAGCTCGTGGTGCGGGCCTCGACCGCGCCCGCCGCGTAGCCCCCGCTCGTCTGCCGAGTGCACTGGTTGCCTCCGAGTGCACGGCTTTGGCCCGAGCGAACCCCGTGCACTCGACGCGAACCCGTGCACTCGCCGCTGGCCGGCGTGGCACACTGGCCCGGTGTCCGACATCGAGATGGCGCGCATCGCGGCCGGAACCGTCGCGCTGCACGACGCGCGGCTGAAGCGCCGATGGAGCGTCGAGCTGGAAGCGTTCGAGATCGGCGTGTATCCGGTCACGCAGGAGCAGCTGGCCGAGCTCATCGGCGAGCCCGCGTCGCATCCGCGTCGGCCGGCGACCGATGTGAGTTGGCTGCGGGCTGTCAGGTTCTGCAACGCGGCATCCGAATGGGAAGGCCTCGACCCGGCCTACACGTTCGAGGGCGAGGACGTGACTTGGCATGTGGA
>Ga0075367_10001216_pt1 | contig 10808 bp, 11 predicted proteins | sample EndMethybrTD3032_FD_71399 | JGI IMG/M metagenome (GOLD analysis project Ga0075367, IMG submission 71399) | Populus endosphere microbial communities from Tennessee, USA - Endosphere MetaG P. TD hybrid TD303-2 | ecosystem: Host-associated > Plants > Roots > Endosphere | place: USA: Tennessee...
AGCCGTTGATGTCGATGTTCTCGATGTCGTCGTCATTGAGCAGCGCCTGGAGCCGCCCGGCGCCGAACATGCGGGCGAACACGCCTTCGGCGAGCTCCTGCTCGGTCTCGGGGTCCAACGGAGACTGGCCGATGCCGAGGAGCTGCTCGGCGTGCTCGCGGACCACGTCGCTGATCAGCTTGCGGGCGAACTGCTGCTCGCCCAGACCCACGAGTTCACCCAGCCCCGTCTGGGCACGGCGCTGCTGCTCGCGGTGTAGCCGGTCGCCGACCTCGCGGTGCACGCTGCGGACCAGGTCGGGGTCGACCCTCATGCCGGCACTCCGTCCTCAACGTCGTTCTCGACCTCGTTCTCGGCGTCAACGGTGACCATGGAGCCGGCGACCGCTCGCGCGGCCCGCAGCAACAACGTGCGTCCCAGCCGCGCGGCCCGCTCGCCCTGCTCGAGCCGCTGCAAGGCCTTCGGGTCATACGGCATCGGTTGGGTTGCCGTGATCGGTAGCCCGGCCCGGGTCAGGAGGTCGTCGAGGTCCGCGCAGTCGCGTACGGCGTAAGCATCTGGTCCGACCAGGATCGGACTGAGGCTGATCGTCCCGTGCTGGGCGATACCGCCGGCGATGTCGTTGAGACCCTCGGTCAGGTGCATCACCGAGTCCAGAGTGGTCGAGGCCACCGGCAGCAGATGGTGGGCGGCTTGAGCCAGGGGCATCACCGCGCTGGTCCGGTCGAGCCGGCCGAGGTCGGCGATGACGTCGAGCTCGGCGGTCGCACAGGCCTGCGCGATCGTCTGCCACAGGGCGGCCAGGCCTCGGGCCTGGGCGGAGGAGGTGACGCCTTGGATGAGGTTCACCCCGCACGCGAGGAGCTGGGACTCGTTGAACAGGGCGTCCGGGCTGGGCATGCCGCCGCGGACTGCGGCGGCGAGCCGGAGCAGCCCCCTGTTCGCGGACACGGGCCCGCCGTGGGCTGCGCGGCAGCGGTACGCCAGGTCCCCGCCAGCCGGGTCCGCCTCAAGCAGCACCACCGGCCGTGGCCACACCGCCGCAAGCGCCAGCGCCGTCGAGGTGACTCCGGGCGACCCCTTGACCGAGGCCAGAGCAATCAGCATGGTCGCCTACTCCCCGCTGGTGATGTCGGCGCCGGTCTCGTCCGCGCCAGTCGGGGCGGTCTCGACCACGGCGACCCGGTTCTGGGTGCTGTACGCGGCGATCCGGGCGGCGTCCTTGGCGTACACGACCAGCGTCACCAGGACCTGGCCACCCGCCGTGGCGGTCCCGCCGACGTCGTAGACCTCCGCTGCGGCGGCGAGGACCTCCGGAGCGTCAAGGGCTGCGGGATCGGCTTGCGCATCGTCGCCGCCGGGGACCGCAACCACGTCCACAAAATCGCCCGAGTCCAGCCCCGCGCCAGGTACCCGGGTCGGGTCCAGCGCCAGTCCGATCACCGACTCGCCAGCCGCCGGCACCGGAGAGCTGGTGAACATGTCGGAGGTCAGGACCTGGCCATGCACCAGATCCACCGACGCCGTCTTTCCAACCACCGAGTCAAGCTCGGCCACCGGGATCGCGGCGTCGATGCCGGCAACCGAGGCGGACACCAGATCCCCACGGTCGATCACCTGACCCTTTGCGATCGGTTGCCCCACCGCGAGAACCGACTCCTTGTCGCCCACACGCAAACCCCAGGCAGCCACCCCCAGCCCGGTGCCCACGACCAGCAGCGCCGCCAGGACGACCAGCCCCCACGACCGAGTCCGAGGCGCCGGGCGTCCCGTCGCCGGCCGCCGGTCGCCGCTCAGTAGCCCCGTGGCTGGAGCCCGCAGATTGCGCGGCTTGCGCGGGGTATCGCTGTTCCTCGTCACCGTGCTGCTCACCCGAGACTGCCTTCCCTAGTTGATGACGACCGACTGACGCTCACCGACCGCGATCGCCGCGGCGCCCGGCAGACCAGGGACCTCACCCAACGTGCCGGCGTTGCTCAGGCAAGGCCCGGTGCACGTCCAGTCGACCTGGTAGAAGATCGTGGCCGCGACGTCGAACTTGCCACCGGGCACGGAACCCGAGGTGGTCTCGTAGGTGTGCGAGCAACTGGTCTTCACGGTCTCTGGCATCCCGTGCACCCAGGGGCGCCCCGCGGAGTGACAGGTCTCAGTAGACCCGTCACCCATCTCCCACTCGACCCGGACCGGCACCGCCTCGACCCGCACCGAGGCACTGCCCGCGGTCACCGTCATCGCGATCGACCGGTACTGGCCCGGCGTCATCCACAACCACGTCGCCAGGCTCACGTAGGTCTTCAACGGCGGAGCCGGCGCCAGGTGCACCTCCGGTTGCTGCAGCGGCATCTCGTCGAGAGCGTTCTGAGCGACATCGCCCGGGTCAATCAGCGCCGGGGTGCTGCCATCAGGGACGTAGAACCACGTGCCGTTGGTCCCCGGTCCCTGGTAGTTCGTGCAATACCACATCTTCCCCTCGGTCGGGTCGTTCGCACCCCACACGGGGTCACCGGCCGCCGGCTGAGGATCAGCCGGCTTCGCATAGCACTGGCGCGACGCGAACCAGACCCCCTGGTCGGTCACGCACGGGATCTTCTGGCCCGCGAACGTACAGGTCGCCGTTCCTGTCGTCTCGGTCCCAGGTTCAGAACCACCAGGGTCGCCGGGGTCCTCGACCGGGATGCAGATCGACCCTCCGCCGTTGGGGTTGGGCTGGGGAACAGAGCCAGACGGACATCCGCCACCGGCGATCGCTTGCTCGGGTTGGGCGGTAGAGAAGGCCCCGCCTACAACGATCGCCAACGTGCAGATCACCGCCGCGCGGATGGCTAGGCCGCGCATGGCTGCTCCTTCCGTCCCCAAGAAGGGTCATGGATCTGCTGGATCAGGTAGTCCGACCGCCCTTGGGGGACGCTGAGGTCAACCTCGCGGAGGATCGGTGTGTTGCTGTTCGGGATGACCTGGCCGTCCTGGGTCACCCGCACGTTGGCTGGGTCGAAGCACTGCCGGATCGTCACGCTCTTGCCGCTGATCGACAGAGCCTTAGACCATAGAATGTTGGGCAGGCCGTCGACTTTCACCTTCCCCTCGGCGTATTGCTCCAGCCGGTTCTGGATGAGGTCTTCGTTGTAGAAGTAGCCGGCGAAGAATTTGAGCGTCTCCGCGGTGGGCTGGGGGTCGGACCAGATGGGTTCGGATTCCCGTTGGTAGTCCTCCCAGCGGCCCAACGCTGCTTGATACTCGGCGAGTTGCTCCTCGGTGAACTCGGACTCCCAGCCGGTCGGGGTGGGAGTCGGTGAGGTAGTGGGGATGCCGGGGGTGCTGCTGCTGGAAGACGGCGGCAAGGGGTCGGGATTTGCGTTGCTGTCGCCATTGCATGCGGCCGCGGCGAGAACCAGGCCGGCCAGCGCCACCGCCGTGGCGCCGTGGCGGCGGTAGCTGCGGATGCGCATCAGCGATCCCTTCCCGAGAGGGCTCGTGTCTTGACTTCGAGTTCCTTGCTAGGCAGGGACGTCTCAGAGTCGATCCTCATTATGTTCGCGGCTGAGTCATTTGACGAGGATTCCTTGTCGTCGGTTGCGTGCGCGACGCTCGGAAGCTTGCCCGCGGACAAGCCGGCCATTCGTGGAGCGTTCATTGAGTGCTCCCCTTGTCGTTCGCGCCTTCTACTTCGTGAAGGCAACCGGGGGCGATCCGGATCGGACAACATGGGTGAGCTTCTTTGCGGTGCGACTTGGGGGCGCCAGTCGAAAGCGCGGCACCGGCTCTCTATGTATGAGGGCTGCGGCGCCCTTCGCCTCGGCGGCGGCCGCGCGTATCCGGTGAACCCGCTCTAGGGCGGCCGCACCGTGGCGCCACTGAACAAAATGGATGAGCGAGCCAGCGAGTCCCCGGCGGGCAAGGACGAGGTCGGCGTCGCGCTCCACCACCGCGCGCCAGAGCCGATCGGCCGCGGGCGCGATGTAGCTGATCGCGACCAGAGCCCCGGTCGCGACCCCGAGCACGGGATCGCCGCCTGGCAGGAAGCCCTGGTAGACCGCAACGGCCCCGAGCACGATCCGCAGGTGCCACGCCAGCTCACCGACGGGAACCCACGAGAACATGCGAGCGGTCTCACGGATGATCGCGAAAAGCAACGTCCAGGGGGACGCCCACAGCCTCGCGGCCAGATCGAACCGAGACGGGCCGACCCGCTGGCTAGCCACAGCGTGACCGATCGCGGTCGCCGCGTCCGCGGCCGTCAGCCGGCGCTCGTAGACCCCCTGCACCAGCCACGGCTCCACGATCACCGTGCGACGGCCGATCGGGGTGGCAGGCAGCCCATCGCTGTCGGTCAGTCGCACCAACACTCGCGGCGGGGCGAGGCCGAGCTTCTCGGCCAGGCCAAGCGCCGGCTCGAGGACCGCGCACTGACCTGGGCGCAGTCCGCGGGCCAACCCGAAGACCCGGGCGGCCGGAGCCTCCCACCACCCGCACGCCAGGACGATCGACATCAGGAACGTGCCCGAGAACGCGAACACCAGGCCCGCCCCAGGCAGGAAGCCCAGGCCCATGACCGCGACGAAGCTCCCGGCGAGACCAGCCGGTAAGACCGCGCAGAGGCGGATTACCTTGGTCGAGGTCCGCATGCTCCTCACCTCCCTCATAACGGGACCGTTCCCGGATCCCGCGGCGCCGGTTTCCACCTGATCGGGCCGGCACCTTTCATCCGGAGTTTGCGCCGATGCGCCGACACCGCAACCGGCGCGGCTTAAACCTGTGGATAGAGGTGCGTGATCCACAGGCCACGAGCGGGACCCTTGACACCTCCGCCTGCGTGGACCTAGCTGCTCAGGCGGGTCTCCAGGCGCTCCTGGTCCGCCTCGGCGAGGAAGACCACATCGATCCTGGAACGTCTCGCTGGGCCGGGAACGGCGACCGGGGTAGTGGCACCGACGAGGCGCGCGAGGCGTGTCTCCAGTCGCGAGCGATTGTTCTGCATAGGCCCTCTCCTTTCGTGGTTAGAGGCCGGGGCCCGGGGCATGCGGCTCGACCGCGTGGATACCAGGCGTCTCGGGCGCCGCCTGGTCCTTGATGCGTCGGTTCTGTGCGGCCGTGTCCCGCAACGCCGCCCCCTGCATGAGAGCACTTGCAGCCGCGGGCAGTCCCCTGTCCCACTCCCGCGGGTCGACGGCCTGCTCCAGCGCCGCGGCCACCAGGTCCCCCAACGTGTCGCGCTCCGAAAGCTGGTCCAGCGCGACCCATGCCTGCGCGCCGCGACCCTCCAGGAACGAACTCAGCGCCAGCAAGGTCGCCGGGGTGTCGCGGACCTCCGTGGGCGCACGGCGTACGAGGTCCTGCCAGAGCTCGGAGAAGACCGGGGCATCCTCGCGACTCATCCTGAACACGGCCGTGTCCCTGACCCCATTGTCGTGGATCGCAGCCAGCACTCGTGCGACATCCATGTCGGACAGGTACCGCCGATCGTTGCGGAACCGGTCCAACCGGTCCCCAAGCCAGCCGGCCTCGCGCTCGATGGCGTTCAGGTCCATCGCCTTGAAGCGAGCCTGGGCTATGGGCAGGTGCGCGGCCACACCGGTGGGATCGCCCTGCATCGCGGCCGCCAGGTCCTCACGGCCGGCGGCAGGCATGACGCAGCCGAGCAACGCGAACTCGGCATCGATCCGCGCGCGACTGCTGGGGTCGACGACCCCCTGGGTCCCCTCGAGAAGGTCGGTCCACTGGTCGCCGTTGACCCACAACACCGGCCCGATGTCGGGGCCGATCACCTCGCCCTCGACAAGCGCAGCACCCAGCGCGGCCAGCGCCTCGACGCAACGGCCGCCGTCCGGCCCATAGGCCACCAGGGCAACACGGTGTGGATGGTGCCGGCGGAGGTACACGTCGGTGAACAGATGGACCCACTCGCCCATCTCCTCGGGCGAGTGGGGAAGGTCGACGCGGGTAATGGGGCCATCACCGAACCCCAGACCCACCATGCTCTCGGCCGGCGTGAAGCCCAGTGTGTGGGGGATCGAAGAGATCAGCTCGTCGTATGAGCGGATCCTGACGACATTGGTCATCGACGAACACCTGCTCGAGTCGAAGGGATTGGCATCTCGCCGGGAAGAAGCAACCGGCCGCGACGGGGATCGGACAGTGCGGGCTGTCTATCGCGGCGGTCGGTCTGACCTGGCCCGGCGAACCGGTGGGGTGCGACCGCTTCCAGCGGAACGACGTCACCGCGGCGTCGCGCCGGCGAAGGACCCGGTTTCCGCGGCGCCGAACTGCCCCTGTGCCATCTCCAACCGCCGGTCTGTCAGGTTTCCCCCGGCCCGCAGGCCCCCGGCGATGCCGGACCAGGCGCGCTGCGGGCAAGCCGAAGCGGCTTCGCAGGTACGTCGTTGAGGCGGGTGGACAGTGCGCTCGGGGTTGTGGTCCCGCTTGTCAGTGGCGATCGGGACGACCGGTATCGCGGCGCACGTCGTCGACACCGGGGAGGGCCGGCATGTTCTCGTCGATGGCCCACGTCCACACCTCGGTTCCAGTGTCGGTGGCGATCTCGGCGGCCTCGGCGCGGCCTTGGTCGCTGGCGAGCAGGAACGCGGCGGTGGGGGCCTCAGTGTCGGTGAACACCAGGGACGCCATGAGCTGGTCGGGGGCAAGGTTGTAGCGCAGTGACTTGGTGAACCGGCGGTGTGCCTGGATTGCGGTGTCGAGGAGGAGCTTGTCGGCCAAGGACTCGTAGGGGAGCCAGTTGCGGTCGGTCACGACCATGGAGATCTCTTCGGCAGTGGCCAGGCCGGCGCGGCCGACGGAGAAGGTTGCGATGACCATCATGTGGCCCTGGTCGTCGCTCTGCCACAGTTCGAGTTCGTCACCGAACCGCTTGTTGAGCCGAGCCAGGAGGGTGTCGTCGACCAAGAGTGGGGCGTCGGGCAGGTGCTTGATGAACAGCTTGTGTCCGAACCGGGCGGGGGCGATGTCCTTGAGTTCGCCGACGAGCATCATGAACTGCCGGCCGGAGCCGTGTCGCTGCACTGGCGCCCAGGCGGAGAGCCGGCGGGCGGTGATCTCGGTCTTCTTGGCGGCGTTGAACGGCTCGGGAACGTAGAGCCGGTCAGCAAGCGGCTTTCCCTTGATGAACTTCCCGGCGGCCGCTTGGCGCAGGTGCCAGGACACGACTCGCCAGTTGCGTTTGCCGGCCATGCCCGGGGACCATGTCCCGAGATCGGCTTCTTGCCACAGGTAATGCAGGACCGCGCGCAGAGTGAGGCGATATGGGTCAGCGGCCACGGAGTCGTCGGCTTCTCCCCCACCGCCGGCCCCGGCCGGGGCAGCGCGGTCGGTCCTGGACATGCGGAAGCCGAGCTTGATCGCGGTCAGGCCGCTCTCGGCTTCCTGGGTGATCGCGCTGCCGAGTACCTGGCCGAGCCCGGAGAGTGCCTCGGGCGGCAGGTAGGAGGGACATCGATGCGCATGCTCGAGTCCGGAGTCGGGCATCCGTTTCACGACGTACCGGTCGACGCCGATCTTCGCGACGTACATGACCACGCCCTCGGGGCGACACATACATTGCGGCCGGACCCGGTCGGCGTGCGCAGCGCCGAGAAGTCGCTGCGCGTCACGGCTGCTCGTGTTGGTGAATCGGCGACCGTAGAGCTCGAAGGTCTGCCGGTCACCGGCCTGCGCGTGGTCGTGGCGGTGGTCGAGGTCGCTGCCGCGGACGGCCCGTCCCGGGGTCCGGCCTGGGGCTGTGGCGCTCGGGGACATAGTCATGACCGGAAAGGCAACGAGGCCTGATCCAGTTCGGACGCATGCAGCGCTCCAGCGGGCCGCTCGACGAGAAAACTCTCGTCGATGTGTCCGATCCACCGCTTTGCCCGGTGCCTTTCCTGTTCAGGGCGGTGGTGTCTCGCGGCTCCATGCTGTCACCGGCGTCCGCGCAAAGGACTTGGAGGTGTCGGACGTGCCCCGACCTCATGCGATCGTCCCGTCGCCACACATGCCGTCACATATAGGGGCCTGCTCTCGCGGTGCCGACACCCCTGGTCACGCTGGGTCGTCGCACGGAGCCGCGCCGCTCCCGGAGTCCAGCCTGTTTCCACAGGCGGCACGCGCCACCCCTTTGTCCACCGCTTCGGGCGCAACAGGTGTGCTGCAGTGGCGGGTTCTGTTCCATTCGGTGGTTGGTCGTACCGGCTGCCGAGGATTTCGAAAGGACGACATCTGATGCCTGTTCCCACCAGCCCCCACACCGGCGAGGTGTACGACGCGACCCCGGACTTCGTGTACGCGGTCTCCTTGTTGGCTGCGCTCGAGGGCGCCACCGGCCAGGACGGGCACGCCGTGGTGCTGCCGTTCCTCGGGATGGCCCGGGCCGAGCTCACCGACTTCGGTCAACGGCGCAACGCGTCCTTCGTCGAGGTGGAGGTTGGCGAGCTGGGCTCCGGCTTAGCTGGCCTCGAGCAGCGGTTGACGGCGCTGCTTGTGAGCTCCGAGGTGCTCCAGGAGACCTTGCGTGTCGAGGCGGCTCTCGCGCACGTGCGTAGAGGTATCCGCGCGACGCTGCGAGACCAAGCGACGGAGGTATGAAACGGTATGTTTCGCCTCATCCATACCTCCTCATACCGGAGGTCCCGGCATGCCTGAGAACCCCTACACGCCGGGCTCGACCAGCCCTGCCTACCTCAGCGGTCGCGGGCAGGAACTTGCGATCATCGACGAACTCGGCGCTCGCGTCCGCTCTCTGGGGCGTCCCGGCGGCCCACTCCTGGCGTTCTACGGACCGCGTGGAACGGGAAAAACATCGCTCCTGCGCCGCGCTCAGGCCGAGGCCCACGGGGCAGGGATGTTCACGGCCTGGGTGACCGGTCGCAGCGACATGCCGATGATCGAGACCCTGGCAAAGTCGCTACACGGCGCCGTGAGTGGAGCCTCACTAGGCGCGAGAGCCCAGGGCATCCTGCACCGGATCGACCAGGTACAGGTCGAGTTCGGGATCCCCGGGGCCAGGGTGGGGGCGCGGTTCGCGAGCTCACCCGACGCCAGCGATGTTGTCCACGATCTTCTCGAGGACACCTCTCGGTTCGCACGCAACCACGGCCACCACGGACTGATGTTGTTCGTCGACGAGTTCCACGAGGCGCAGGTCGAAGACCGCAAGTCGCTACTCATCGCGCTCCAAGAGTTCGATGGCGACACGATCAATCCGACACCGGTCGGCATCGTGGCCGCCGGCCTGCCGTCGATCCACGGCGCCATCACCCAGGCAGCGACGTTCGGGGAGCGGACGAGGTTCGTCGAGGTCAAGGGCCTGACCCCCGCTGCGGTCGCGGAAGCCCTCCGCCTACCCGCCGAGAACGCAGACGTGCGATGGGACGACCAGGCGATCACCATGGCCGTCGACCTCGCGCACACCTATCCCTACAAGGTCCAGATCGTGGGCTCGTGCACGTGGGACTTCGCGCGTCCCGGGCCCGGCTCGGTTCTCACTGTGGGAGACGTGCGTGGCGCCACCGAAGCGATCGAGCACCGCATGGATGACCTGTACCGCACGCGATGGGCGGCGTCGAGGCCTGAGCACCGGCGACTCCTCCGGGCCATAGCGGCCGTCGGCGGCGACACCGCCACCCGCGAGAAGATCGCCGCCGGCCTCGGCACAAGCGCCAACGCTCTGAGCCGGCCCAGAGACCAGCTGATCGAGCGAGGTCTGATCGCCCCGGCAGGCCGGGGCCGGCTCACCTTCACGATCCCCGGATTCGGCGCCTACATTCGACGCCTGGCTGACGTCGACCGGGACGATCCAGAGCCCGGAGGACGCGCACTGCCGCTAGTCATCGGATCATCCGGGGTGAGCGTCACCCTCCAGATCGACGCGCTGCGCGACGGGTCACCGGCTACCTCGCACAGTCCCGACGACATCGGTGGCGATCAGACCGAACCTCCCGGGCCGCCAGCGCCCTAGCCACACCTGGGAGCTGGGCAGGCTCGGCTCCGCAGCACTCGGGGTCCGATCCGATGCATCGGCTCTTGTTCCGTGCGTGGCCACCGCCAACATGCCAATCCCAACGTCCGCGACTCGCAAGCGGGACCAGGATCGGCCGGTTGTGTCCGATCCGCTCGTCCGCCAGTTGCCTATCCCGCGCATGGGCGTCGAGACATATGGCGAGCACGCGGAAAGCGCGGCCCGCGCGCTGAACCAGCTCCTTCGCAAGGATGCGATCCCGGTCGACCCCGCGGCGGTCGACCAGCTGCTCCACTGCCGCGAGGCGGTCATCGACGCGCTGCGGCAGCGCCTGTACGCCTTCGGCCTGGACGCGCCCGTCCGCGTGGAACACCTGCCGGCACCGCCGACCGGGGTCAACCTCGAAGGCATCGACTTCAAGCTCGCCACGTTGCTCGACAACATCGCCTTCTCGACCCCGAGCCTGCCGCTCGAGGAACGACTGACCCCCACTGATGTCCTGGGGCGGGCATCCACCGACACCGTCACCGAGACCTGGCGCACAGCCGCCATCGAGATGCTCGCCGCCTCTCACGCCCTCGACCAGGCTCACGACAAGCCCTGGCTGCACGACCCCGGCGCCGGCTGGTACCTGATGCGCGATGTGGCCGTATCCGTCGAGGCTGTGCTGGTGCTCGACGCCCGCCTCGCCGAAGTGGGACTTCTCAGCCAACACGACATCCCCGACTACCCGATGGGACTCGAGGAGAAGCGACTCGTCGCCTCCCAGGCAGCCCGGGTGGCAACCTGGTACGCCACCACCGACGACCCCGACCACGCCACCCCACGCCAGCCCGGGCCGTCGCGCACCAACGTGCTGCACCCGGTC
>Ga0075367_10001217_pt1 | contig 10807 bp, 5 predicted proteins | sample EndMethybrTD3032_FD_71399 | JGI IMG/M metagenome (GOLD analysis project Ga0075367, IMG submission 71399) | Populus endosphere microbial communities from Tennessee, USA - Endosphere MetaG P. TD hybrid TD303-2 | ecosystem: Host-associated > Plants > Roots > Endosphere | place: USA: Tennessee...
CAGCATTCGAATGGGTAGCGTGGGACACGAAGGCCTCCTGGGTGTGAAGCGGTTTCTAGACAGCTCCACTCCACACCGGGAGGCCTTCACCCATCCAGAACCTCAGATCGTGTCGTCACAAGATCCCGACCAACGTGCCTGGTCATCACACCTAGAAACTGCAGGATCCTTCGCATGGCGCCGGATTGTCTCGGCTGCGACAGTTAACCTTTGCGGACGTTTCGCGAAGGCGGGGATCGAGTATGAGTAGCGACTGGGAGATCGCTGAACCGCGAGCAGATGCCCTCATCGAGTCCACCAGAGGCTTCGGGTACTCCCCCGAGGCGGCGATCGCGGATTTGATCGACAACAGCATCTCTGCGAAGGCCAAGAACATCTGGGTCTCATTCGACTGGGCTGGTGAACTGTCGACAGTCCGAGTGGAAGACGACGGTTCGGGCATGTCTGAGGCGCAATTGGCCAACGCGATGCGACTCGGAAGCATGAGCCCTTTGGAGGAGCGTGCCGCGACGGACCTCGGGCGATTCGGCCTCGGGCTGAAGACGGCATCCTTCTCACAGGCACGCGAAGTGACGGTCCTCAGTCGATCAAAAGCTGGTCAAGCGTCTGCCGTGCGCCGATGGGACTTGGACACGGTAGTCGCGACCGGACAGTGGCGACTTCATAAGTCCGTGTCCCCCGGCGCCTCCGACCAGAACCTCAGATCCGCCGCTGGGACGCTAGTGACGTGGTCCAAGCTCGATCGACTGGTCGGCTCGGTCGAGTCGACCGACAAGCAGGCTCACAAGCGGTTCCTCGAAGCGACCGATCGCGTCTACCACCACCTGGAAGCGACATTCCATCGATTCACAGCGGGTAAGGGGCGGATCAACATCTTCGTGAACGGTCGGCGAGCCGAGCCCTGGGATCCCTTCCTGACCACTCATGCTGCGACCCAGCCCCTGCCCAAAGAGGAACTGCCGTTCCAAGGCGCTCTGATAGTTGTCCAACCGTTCGTACTTCCACACCGAAGCAAATTGGCAGAATCAGAGGCCGCCCGTGGCGGTGGGGCAGGCGGCTGGAATCAGCAGCAGGGCTTCTACGTCTATCGATCTGGCAGGTTGGTCGCTGCCGGAGATTGGCTCGGTCTCGGACTCGCCAACGACGAGCACACGAAGCTCGCGCGCATCGCGATCGACTTCCCCGCAAGCCTCGATCATGCGTGGCAGGTCGACGTGAAGAAGTCACGCGCCCGACCGCCGGGAGAGCTGGTCGAAAGCCTAAAGAGAATCGCTCGAGCGACACGCTCCAAGGCAGAAGATGTCTACAGGCATAGGGGCAAGATCGTTGCTCATAGAACCAGCAAGGACTTCGTTTTCGCTTGGCAGCAGTATCGAGATCGTGACGGCAAGCTCCGATACAAGGTGAATCGGAAACACCCCGTCATAGAGGCAGTGATGGACGCAGCAGAGCCCAACCGCCCGATCGTTGAGAGGGCGTTGCGCTTCATCGAAGAGACGGTGCCGACCACGATGATCGGGGTCGCAATCGCTGAGTCGCTCGACGAACAGACCGCTCCTTTCGGACAATCGAAACGGGAGATTCGACCGCTGGCTGATTTCGTATTCCGCGGCCTTATCGAGGATGGCGCTTCCATCGAAGAGGCTCTTGAGCGACTCTCGGCCTCCGAGCCGTTCTCGCAGTATCCAGAGGTCATGGCAGCCTTGAAGGAGGCGCAGAAGTGAACGGCACTGACTGGGTCAGACAAATGGTTGTCCTACGAGTCGACATGGCGAAGGACAAGGGTGAGATCGTCACTTCGGAGCGTCTTCACGAGCTAGTGCACGAGGCAATTGCCATCGTCCAGCAGCAAGGCATCGAGCCGCCAGAGGATGTGCCACAACTGATCAAGGACCTCGAGGCTGAGATCAACGTCGTCATCGGGGTCAGCAACTCGTTGGCTGACGACAGCGATCATGTGCCGTGGCTCGGTGATCGACTCCAGGACAAGGGTTCATGGAAGTTCTGGGACCGCTACGCCCGATTCGCGAGGGGTGAGCAGGGGCTACCAAGTGTCGCCCTCCAGCGGATGGATGACATCACCGACGACATCCTCGGTCGATTGGAGGACCCCAATCGGCAGGGACCTTGGGACCGACGTGGTCTCGTGGCTGGGCAAGTGCAGTCAGGAAAGACAGGGAACTACACAGCGCTTGTTGCCAAGGCACTCGACACTGGATACAAACTGGTCGTCGTCCTGGCAGGGGTCCACAACAGCCTGCGTAGTCAGACCCAGGCTCGGATCGATGAAGGGATCCTAGGCTTCGACACCCGAGCCTTCAGGCGAGCGCTTCAAGCCGATGAGGCCAGCCGCGTAGGGGTCGGCAAGCTGGCCGGCCCCAAGCTCTACGTCAGCTCCTTCACATCGTCGGACGAGAAGGGGGACTTCCGGCTCAACGTGGCTCAGAACATGGGTGTCGTCCCGGGTGGTGGAGACCCGATCATCCTCGTGGTCAAGAAGAATAAGTCGATCCTGGAGAACCTCTACAAGTGGGCGACCCTGCTCAACAAGGAACTGGATCCAGAGACGGGGAAGTACAAGGTCCGTGGAGTGTCGGTGCTGGTCATCGACGACGAGGCTGACCACGCATCAGTTAACACTAAGCATCAGAAAGCCGACGACGAGGAAACCGATCCCTCGGCGATCAACGGACTCATCAGACAGTTCTTGGACACCTTCGACCGAACTGCATACGTCGCCTACACAGCCACACCCTTCGCCAACATCTTCATCGATCCCGAAGCGGAGCACAGCACCAAGGGCGAGGATCTCTTTCCTCGTAGCTTCATCGTCAACCTTCCGGCGCCCAGCAACTACGTCGGACCAGAACGCGTGTTCGGACTGAAGGAAGATGTGGCCAACGCTATCGAGGAGGTCGATCCCGTTCCGATCCTTCGCACGGTTGCCGACTACGACACATGGCTCCCCGATCGGCACAAGGCATCGGCTCAGCTCGGGACGTCCCTTCCTTCCAGCCTCCAGGAAGCCATCATCTTCTTCCTCATGGCAGGCGCGACACGGATCTGGCGCGGGCAGAGCAACAAGCACCACTCGATGCTGATCCATGTAACGCGTTTCACCGATGTCCAGAAGCAGGTCGCGATCCAAGTGAAGGAGTTCTTGGGCGAGGTCCTTCACCGCTTGGCGTACGGAGAGGGAGACGAGCCATGGCTTCGGGATCAGGTTGAGAAGCTGTACTCCCAGGACCTCTTGCCTACGACGGAAGCGTTGGGCAACCAAGACGATCTTGCGTCATCCGTAGGAGTAGCACCAACGTTCGATGACCTGTGGGCAGCTCTCGAAGAATGCGCTCAAGAGACCATCATCCATACCGTGAACGGCACGTCTGCCGATGCGCTGGAATACATCGATCACCCGGAAGGCATAAGCGTGATCGCCATCGGTGGCGACAAGCTTTCCCGTGGTCTGACACTGGAAGGCCTGTGCGTCTCGTACTATCTGCGCGCAAGCAAGATGTACGACACGTTGATGCAGATGGGCCGATGGTTCGGCTACCGACCAGGCTATCTCGACGTGTGTCGCCTCTACACGACCAAGTCGCTGATCACTTGGTACGAACGGATCACTGCAGCGTCCGCTGAACTTCAGCGCGAATTTGAAGCTATGGCGGTTGTCGGTAAGACGCCGGCAGAGTTCGGACTCAGAGTTCGTCAGCTTCCGGACGGTCTCGTCGTGACATCTCCAGCCAAGTTGAAGCATGCCCAGAAGATCAGCATCACTTTCAGCGGCACTATGGCAGAGACGGTCACGTTCCGGGATTCGCACAGGAAAGGCAACTTGGCAGCACTTGAGAAGCTGGTCGAGAACTTAGGACCGGACGCGGAGACACTCAGCGGCCTCCGAGTCTGGCGTGGTGTAGCTCCCGAAGAGGTCACCAGCTTCTTGACTGGTTACACCGCAGACCGCGCCGCATTCCGAACTCAGCCGAAGGCGCTGACTGACTACATCAACTCTCGAGTCCTTGATACTGAACTGACCAGTTGGACCGTCGCATTGGCTGACTCCTCGGCGGCGAATGCGAAGAGAAGTTTCCTCGGCCCTCTCGAGGTAGGGCTCACCCAAAGAAGCGACCTGCGCGACACCCATCGGGGCGCAAACAACCCAGGAGAGCCCGGGCGCTACACGATCAGGCGGGTGGTCAGCCCGAGTCACGAGCTGGTGGACTTGCCCAAGGAGTCAGAGCTCTTCAAGACCCTGCTGAGCCAGACGATCGCGATGGCGCACCAGAACCCGAGAAGAAAGCCTGGCGCCACAGACCCGGTAGCCCCGTCCCCCCTCTTGGAGCGAGCGGGACGATCGCCGGAGTTGGGTCTGCTGTTGCTTTACCCCTTGGACGCGCAGAAGTGGCCAGAACAACATCACGACGAGACACCGTTCGTCGGGTTCGCCGCCTCCTTCCCGGTGTCGCCCTTGGCCGAGCCTCTCGAGTATCAGGTCAACACCGTTCTCTTAAAGAGCGAGTTCGGCTGGGACGAGGAGGACCTCGAGGATGACTGAGCCCTACGACCCGCTCGTCTGGGATGACATCGCAAAGGAGCAGGCAAGCATAGGCAGCGTCGTCAGGCGGGTGGTCCCGTCGCTCAGGCACGACGTGTTCGTCGGCGAGCACCGCCCCGGCCGTGAGCGGCTGCTCATCTTGGACCTTCACGAAGTGGCTGTAGGCCTCCCTCGCAAGCGGCCCGCCTCGATGGGATTGAACATGACTGTGGAAGCTATCAACCAAGAGACAACACGGATCCGTCTCACCTCAACCACGCCGCAAGGGAACTCGATCTTCCAAGAGCTGGCAGCGGACGTGGTCGGAGTGCTGGCAGACGCACCTGACGAAGGCGCAGCCTTGCGTGTCGTCGAACGAGTCCTTGCTTGGCAGGCCTTCCTCGCCCAGCGGCCGGACGACTTCAGCTCAGACAAGGCGGCGGGGCTCTACGCAGAGCTGTGCGTGCTGGCGGAGGCGTTCATCCCAAGGCTGGGCGCCGTTGGTGGCACGGTGGCTTGGACAGGACCGGATCCCGCCCTGCAGGACTTCCAGCTGAGCGACGGCGCCGTTGAAGTGAAGTCATTCCGAGGTGTTGGACCGGGTCACCTCAACATCAGCTCGGAGCGACAGCTCGATTCAACAGGAATCCAGTCCCTGCTGGTCGCGTACATCCGCTTGGACCAGCGGTCTCAAGGCTCCGGAGACACCTTGGCCGAGAAGATCCAGTCTGTCAGGTCACAACTCGGGGACTCACTGTTCTCGCAAACAGCATTCGATACGAAGATCCTCAGCAGCGGCTGGCACTCTTCGTACTCCCAGATCCGGGACGAGAAGTACGAGGTGCTGTCGAAAGAGATCTTCGGCGTCACGGAAGGGTTCCCGCGACTCGTTCCTGCAATGCTGCCGCTCGGAGTGGGGCACGTCGCGTATCGGATCGACCGCGCGGCGCTGGATGACTTCCTCGTGCCCTGGGAACAGTTCTTGGCGCAGCTGCAGGAGCTGCGATGACCCCACCCAGCTTGGACGAGTTCTTGACCGGACTTCAGCGTGAGATGTCCCTCGCTGCTTCAGACGAGGGCAACGAGCGAAGCGTGCCCGAGACATTCACTGAGTACATGTTCGACGTTCTCAGTGAAGCTGGCGAGATCGACGGAGCTACTGCGGCGTCCTACCAAGGAACCGGCGCCAGGGCCAGCGGGTTCACTCTCAACGAGGATGAAAGCTCACTCTGGATATTCCTGACGGACTACCGGGGAGGCCTCGAGCCAGAACAACTCGGCAAGACTGAACTCGACACCCACTACAAGCGATTGGCCGGCTTCTTGGAGCGAGCGGCGTCCGGCCTGTGGAAGAAGCTTGAGGAGTCTTCGGCGGCGTGGGACATGGCGCACAGACTGGCCGAGGTCTGGCCGCAAGTCGCGGAGGTGCGATTCGTGGTTCTCACGAACGCAACCTCGAGAACAACGGTCCCTAAGCCCTCAGGCCTCGATGGACGAACCGTCCGCCACTCGGTGTGGGACCTCACCAGGCTGCATCAACTGGTCACAAGCGGCCGCGCCCAGGAGCCCATCTCCGTCGACATCGTCGATCTCTGGGGCGAGCCGATCCCTTGCTTGGGACCGCATGGGGAGCCCGGCGCGTACGACGCGTACCTGCTGATGATCCCGGGAGAGCTCATAGGAGCGATCTATGAGATACACGGGCCGCGCCTGCTGGAATTGAACGTCCGCTCATTCCTACAGTCGCGTGGGAAGGTGAACCGAGGGATCCAAGAGACGATCAAGACGGCACCTCGTCGATTCCTTGCATATAACAACGGAATCTCGATGACTGCTTCTGCGGTGAAGGTGGTTGATCTTCCGGGAGGCGGGCGCGGATTGGCGTCCATCACGGATCTTCAGATCGTCAACGGCGGTCAGACCAGCGCATCACTGCACTATGCGAAGGTCAAGGCCAAAGTCGACCTTTCGGGCATACACGTGCAAGCCAAGCTGTCCGTGGTCGATCCGACCCTTCTGATCGATCTTGTGCCGCGGATCAGCGAGTACGCGAACAGCCAGAACCGCGTCAACATGGCGGACTTCAGCGCCAACGATCCGTTCCATGTAGAGGTTGAACGGCTGTCCCGCACGATCTGGGCCCCCGGTAAGGCCGGAACCGGAGACATGACCCGCTGGTTCTATGAACGCGCTCGAGGACAGTACGCGGACGCTCATGCCCGGGAGCGCACGCCGGCGAAGCAGCGTCAGTTCAAGCTTGTGCAACCGCTAAACCAGAAGTTCACGAAGACAGACCTCGCGAAGTTCGAGAACACATGGGATCAGCTGCCGTGGATCGTCTCCCTCGGGGCCGAGAAGAACTTCCGTGAGTTCATGCTGCGCTTGGAGAAGCGAGGACACACGTTCAAGCCGGATCAGATCTACTTCGAACACCTGGTGGCGAAGGCCATTCTCTTCAGGAGCGCCGAGAAGATCATCGGGGGCTTGCGCCTCGGGGGTTATCGAGCCCAGACGGTGACCTACACGCTTGCCAAACTCCTCCATTCCACTGGCCAGCGCATCGACCTCAAGGCTCTCTACCGCGCTCAAGAGTTGTCACCTGCCGTCGCTTCAGCTGTCGCCGAGCTTGCACTACTTGTTCACGAGGAACTGCTCCGCTCGGCTGGGGCTCGAAACATCAGCGAGTGGGCCAAGAAAGAGGACTGCTGGCTCGCGATCGCAGATCTTGATTGGTCAGTTCCGGCCGCTCTTGCCGCGCAACTGGCCTCAGGAACTGCACGGACACGATCAACGTCGACCGCGAGCATCGGTGAGCATCTGACTGAGTCCGAGCAGGCATCTCTTGCCGTGGCGATCTCGGCAGAAGGTGATACGTGGCTGGCCATGAGCAGGTGGGCGAAAGAAACCGACAGTTTGACGGCTTGGGACCGAAGCTTCTCGTTCAACTTCGGACGCCAGCTCAATGCCGGGCGTGCACCTTCGCGCAAGCAGGCCAGCCAAGCCGAGCGGATCATTGTTGAAGCACGCCGCTTGGGATTCTCAGGATGACTCGGCGTACGAGACTCGATCCTTCGTCAAGCTGCACAGCACGGTCGATCGTCGATGGATGAAATGGGCACAACCACAGGTGACAGTGATCCATGGACCCGAGCGTTCCGTTGGTTGACATGGCATCCGCGAACTCACGGTCATTCACTGGAGGGCATAGCTGAGCAGATATTGATCCATCACCAAGATGCGAAGCTGGAGACTCTGCTGCCCACCCTGCCGGAGAGGGTTGATCTACAAGCTCTTCAGCTACCGACGCGGCCCTTCAACGTGCTGATGCGTGTGCACCTGAGGACGGGCACATCGATTGGTCACGTTTCCACCAAGGATCTGCTGAGTCTGAACGGTTCAGGGACGACAACCGTTCGACAGATCCTTATCGCCTTGTTGCAGCAAGCACTGATCGCCGCAACGGATGAAGCGACTCAGGCCGAGTCGCGGTCCCGCCAGACATTGTCATCAGACTTCCGAGATCCAACTATCGGCGATCTCCTGCCTCCACTGAGCCTATTGGCGGAGGTGAGACTCGACTCGTCCGATCTCGATCGGATAGCGATCCACGACGACGACCGCAATGCGCTCGCGTGGGTACGACGCCTGTCGGAGTGCACCACAGTCGGTGAACTCATTCAGCTGCGTGCCGGTCAAGTTCTGCACTGGAGGGGGGTAGGACACAGGAAGCAAGAGCTCATAATGGCCTATCTCGGTCGCGTCAGCACGGATGCCTTCCTCATCGCTGACGGTGGCGAAGCGACCATTGACAACCCTGAGCTAGCACAGGTCTTCGACAACGCCGTAGCTGAACGAGACGCCGCTCTAGCAACTGGTGCGCTCAGCGTTGTCGCGTCCTGGGTCATGACCATCAAGGGGTCATGCACGTGGAGGGACTTGATCGAAGTCGCGGGGTCTCCAAGGCCAAGGGACGTCGAGTCGGCTTGGCAGACGTTCGTAAGCGACAGGTTGCCAGTAGGTCAGGTGTCTTCGGCTCAAGTGGTCCTGAGCCGCTACTTGGCCGAGATCGACGACCGTGGGCGGGCTCTACTCCTCTCGAGGGTCACCACCCGAACCAAACGCAGACTGGAGGACTTGGGGACCGAATTCGGTGTCACGAGAGAACGTGTGCGTCAACTCGAGATGAAAGTTCAGGCTCGGGTCGAGGATCTTTACACAAGTGACCCCGAGTGGCAGCCAGTGAGGTGGGCTAGCCAGACTCTCGTCTCCCAGCTCGGGTCCATGGTTCCGACAGAGACTCTCGACTCGGAATTGGACACATATGGTCGGGAGGAGAAGCAGCTCCTGCTCTGGCTGGCCGGCTTTCGCAGGGTGGATGCCTTCGAAGTGTTGGCCGGCACACCGATCCCGACGATCGAAGACACGCCAAGGCTGATCGAGGATGGCAAGGTCATTGACGAGTTCCTACTCCTCAGTCATTTGTCATCAGCTGGAGTCTCGCCGGCGTTCACAGATAAGATCGTCAACGCCATCCCCGGGTTAAACAGGATCGATGGACAGCTGGTCGACTGGACGGGCTCACAGATCGACCGCGCGGTCGCAGTGCTGGAGCTCCGCGACGAGCCACAGGATCTGGGTGATCTCTTCGAGTTGGTCGGTGGCACGTCCATGACCAGCTTCCGCAATCGGGCATTCGAAGACCCAAGGCTGATCCGAGTCACCAAGACCAAGGTTGGCCTAGGCGCTTGGGGTGGAACTCGGTATACATCGATCGTCGACCTTATGAGGTCAAGGCTGTCGAGTGGGCCAATGGACATCGCCGACCTGAGCCGGGAACTGTCAGACATCTACGAGGTGTCTGCAAACTCCGTCGCGATGTACGCCCAAGCCCCCGTATTCAAGGTGACCGGTGACACCGTCGCTCTGCGACAGGCGGGCGACATCTTCGTACCAAGGAACAAGCCCGCCCTAGTGACCGGCTTGTACTGGTCCAAGGGTGGAACTCTGATCTGGCACGTGCGTGTCGACGCTGACACTTTGCGGGGCAGTGGCCGAGTCGTGCCCGCGGAAGTGGCGATCTTTCTCGGACTTCAACCTGGAGATTCTCCGATCGAGATCTCGACCTCGCAGGGCCCGCTCACACTCAGCTGGCCCGAGACCTCTCATGTCGGACCACAGATCGGATCGCTCCGGCACCACGCCCAGTCACTCGGGGCAGATGACGGAGTAGTCCTGCGCTTGGAGATGCATGCCGATGGCCGCACGAATGTGACTGTCCCCGCTAAGCCTTCCCCAAGGCAGCAGCCAGCGGGACAAGTCAGCTCGTTGACGGGCGTGACCATCAGCGGTCTCGACGATCTGGCGGCTGCCATCCGGGTAGCAGTCCCTGACGTGGTGACGACCTTGCAAAAGCGCAATGACCTAGAGGTCGCGAGAATCGCCCAACTCCTTGGTCGATGATCCCTTGCCATTCGGCCTCGCGTCAGCGGTTCTCTCAGTTCCGCTCTGCGCCGAGTCGGCGTGGGCGCAGAGGCATGTCGGTGTCCCTTCCTAGACTCTTCGAATGAGGTCCGGTCCGTCCCAAGAAGTCACGCAGTTCGCGCGCGGGCAGGCATTGAGACTCGCTCCGCATCCCCAGCACTGCCTCGACGTTGAGCAACTGGTTCATCACGTTCGAGAGCTGCGGGCGGCTGACCCGAATCGTCTCTTAGCAGCAGACCTGTTCTCTGGTGCGGGTGGGATGAGCCTTGGGCTGGAGCAAGCGGGCATGAAGGTCGTGTTCGGAGCGGACCACGACCAGGACGCCTTGGCCACGCACGCGCACCACTTCGGAGGAATGTCCGTCGATTGGGATCTGGGTGACCCTGCGCGCGTCGAGGAGGTCGGATCGACGTTGCGGGCCATTGGCATCGATGTGATTGCTGGTGGGCCGCCATGTCAGCCCTTCTCGAAGGCCGGCCGTTCGCGAATGAGGTACCTGGTCCAGCATGGGGTGCGCGAAGCTCACGATCGCCGGCGAGACCTTTGGCAGTCGTACGTGGAGATCGTCGAGCTTGCCAAGCCACGGGCCGTGATCATGGAGAACGTGCCGGACATGGCACTCGATCGCGAGATGTTCATCCTCAGGTCTATCGTGCGACGACTCGAAGACGCTGGCTACTCCGTCCAGGAGCGAGTCGTGGACACGTACCGATATGGCGTGCCCCAGTTCCGACAGCGTCTCATCCTCGTCGCTCTGTTGGGCGGCTTGGAATTCGAATGGCCCCAGGA
>Ga0075367_10001218_pt1 | contig 10801 bp, 7 predicted proteins | sample EndMethybrTD3032_FD_71399 | JGI IMG/M metagenome (GOLD analysis project Ga0075367, IMG submission 71399) | Populus endosphere microbial communities from Tennessee, USA - Endosphere MetaG P. TD hybrid TD303-2 | ecosystem: Host-associated > Plants > Roots > Endosphere | place: USA: Tennessee...
CGCACGTGCGGCCTTCGGGCACCACGAGGCTGACGTCTTCGAGCACCGGAGGGCCGCCGCACGGCGCCCCGTCCGGTCCCCCCGGATAGCGGAAGTCGAGATGGCGGAATTCAACCGCGCCGCGGATACGTCGCGCCGGCGGCTCCGCGGCGCGGGGGACGCGGATCGCCGGACGCGCGGCGAGGATGTGGTCGAGCCGCGCGAGCGACGCCGCCCCGCCGTTGACCATGTTGGCGAGCTGCCCGAGGCTGCCGATCGGTCCGACCACCTGGCCGATGTAGGCGTAGAACGCGATGAGCGTGCCGATGGAGACGCGCTCGAGCATCACTTCCCGGCCGCCCTGCCACAGCACGAGCAGAAAGGCGAGGCCGAGCGACACCTGCATGGCCGGCATCAGGAGGGCGCGCGTCGAAATCAGCCGGACCTGGCTGGCCAGGTAGTCGGCGTTGGCCCGATCGAGCGCGCGCGTCTCGAACGGCTCCTGCCCGTACGCCCGCAGCACCCGGCACTCGGTGACGTTCTCGTGGAGCCTCGCCGAGAGCTGCCCCAGCATGCGCTGCGCCTCCGCGCTGCGGCGGTGCACGCGCGGTCCGAAGATGCGGACGAGGAACGCGATCAGCGGGACGGGCACGAGCACCCAGAGAGTCAGCGACGGCGACAGCCTCGCCATCATCACGATCGCCAGCGCCATCGTCAGCAGCGTGGTGATGCCGTAGGTCACGCCGTTCTCGATCAGGCCCTGCACGGCCGCGAGGTCGTTGGTGACGCGCGACATGAGCTCGCCGGTGCGGTTGCGCAGATAGAAGCCGCGGTCGAGCGTGACGAGCCGCGCGAACAGATCGTCGCGCAGCGCATGCTCGACGTCGCGCGACACGCGCGCCAGCGTCCATCGGCTGGCGTACGCGCACGCGTTCTTGAGCGCGACGGCCGCGATCAGCAGGACGCAGCACGCCACGACCGTGCGCAGGTCGCCCGGCCGGTAGAACGGCACCAGCATCTGCATGAGCGCGCCGCCGTCGCCGTCGAGACGGGACATCGGCGCGGGCCGGCCCGACAGCGCGTCGACGGCAGCGGCCACGTAAAGCGGCGGGACCGCCGCGACGAGACTGACGAGCAGCACGAAGAGCAGTCCAACGGCACAGCGCCGGGCGTGACGCCGCAGATACGGCGCCAGGAGGCCCAGACGGCGCCACGCCGGGATCGGCGCAGCTGTCGTAAGCGTGCTGATCGGAAGAGCTGTGGCCATGCGCGGACCGCGGAACGGCGGCTGACGGGAACCGGGAAGGGATCGCACGCGGGGTCCTCCAGAGCGGAAGCCCCGCGTGGATGGATCTGAAGTCTGCCTACTCCTCGTGCGACTGCGGATAGAGGTCGAACTGGGCGTTGCACGAATTGATGTTGCAATCGCTGTTGGTCGACCAGCAGAGCTCGTCGCTCTCTTCGTAGGTGATCTTCTGGAGTTCGAGCACTTCATCCATGACGCGTTCCTCCGTGAGGGTGTTGATGAAAGGCCGCGCCGGGCGGCCGCCTACTCCTCGTAGGACTGCGGAAACAGGTCGAACTGGGCGTTGCACGAGCCGATGTTGCAGTCGCTGTTGGTCGACCAGCACAGCTCGTCGCTTTCCTCGTAGGCGATCTTCTGGAGTTCGAGCACGTCGTCCATGTCTGCTCTCCTTTGTCTGGGAACGCGGAACGCGTTCCGAACCACGGCGTGGTGTGAGCAACATCGCGACCAACATGGCGCGCGGCACGCACGCGTGGCGCGCGCGGGACTCGGCTCGCGCCAACGTCAGACGTTCGCGCGACTTGCGCCGCCGGGGCGGGGGGCGCGCGCGTCGCGTGCCGACGCGATCGCCGCGTCGATCGGCTCGAGGTCTGGAGCCGGGTCCATGGCGGCGGTTCCAGAGCGGAGCGCCGCCTGGACCGCACGGGCATCGAGCGGCGCGACGAGCCCGTACTTCATCAGGCGGAAGATCTCGCCGAGCGCGCGCACGCGGTCGCCGTCCCGCGCCTCGCCGCCGGCGAGCAGATCGTCGATCGGCGTGCCGTCCGCGTCGGCCAGCCGGTCCAGGACCTGCGCCATACCGTCGGGCGTGAACCAGCTCGCCGGAACGGCGATGCGTTCGAGCATGCCGGCCGCCAGCCGCCACTCGCGTCCGCGATCCGTGATCCGCAGCCGCATCGCCGGCGTGATGAAGCCGGTGCCGTAGTGCCCGAAGATCTCCCGGTATCCCCAGCTCGTCCAGTCGGGACGCACGGCCGCCGGCGCGCTGCCGTCCCGGTGCGCCTCGGCCTGCAGATCCGACCAGAGGGCTTCGTGCGCGCGGATGACCGCGCGCCAGTCGTACGTCGCGCGCGCGCGGCGCTGGCCGGCGGCGCCGAGTTGCAGGCGGTGATCGACGTCCGTGAACAGCAGATCGAGCGCGCGCGTCAGCGCCCCGATGTCCACCACTGTCGTCGCCGCGAGCAGGTCGGGCGAGAGCATCCGTCCGCTCCCGCGCACGTCGTCGAACGCCGGCGGATAGTCGGGCAGGAACGTCGGGATGAGGTAGCCGGTCTCTTCGGGTATCACCAGGTCGCGGTAGCCGTCCCAGTCGGACGCGACGACGGGCAAGCCGGCGGCCATCGCTTCGACCACCGAGAGACCGAACGTCTCCTGCAGGTTGTCGGACAACGACACGAACACCTCCGCCAGCCGGTAGAGCTCGACGCGTTGCGCCCCGGTCGGATTGGGGACGATCCGCACCCGATCGCCGCAGCCGAGCTGCGCGGCGAACTGCGTGAGATCGCCGGCCATCCGGAAATGCGTGTCGTCGCCCGCCAGCACGAGCACCGCCGCCGGCTGCAGCCGCGCGAGATCGGCGAAGGCGATCAACAGCGGCAGCAGGTCCGCCTTGCTGCTCGGCGAGAAGCGGCCGAAGTACAGGACGACGCGCTGATGGGCGTCGATGGACAAGGATCGCCGCAGCTCGGCGCCGTCGGTGCGCACGAAGTCGGCGGTCTCGACGCCCAGGGGCAGCACCGGCGTGCGCACGCGCGTGCGGGGCGCCTGGACGCCGGCCTCGGACAGGCGCCGTTCGATCGTCTGCTGGAACTTGACGATCGCCTGGCGGCCCGCGGTGCTGGAACACACGAGCGCGTCGAACGATTCGACCGGACTCAGATAGAGCTCGAGCATCGACGCCATCTGGTGCGCCGAGTTGATCGAATGGATGATGGCGGTGATCGGCGTGCGCGGACGGCGCAACAGCCGGCGGATGCGCAGCATCCCGGCCATCGACTGGAACGGCGCGGTCAGCACGAGGCGGTCCGCTCCGGCCATCTCCCCCAGCTGGTGCTCGGCCAGCGATCGGATCCGTCCGGGGTGCGCGGTGAACAGCTCCGCGCTCCGGGGATCGTCGGGGCGTCCCCGCGGATAGTCGGGGACGTAGATCGCGTCCACGGTGCTGTGCCGCACGAGCGCCTCGAAGAATCCGGCGATGTAGACGGCCGACCCCGTGATGCCGATCGCCGACGGCCGCTGGTCCTTCTGCGCCTGCGGATCCCTGGGCACGAGCGGAAAGTAGATGGCGTTCATGAGGAGATCTCCGGCTCGGCGTCCTTGAACCGGCGGGAATCGATCCGGTACCGGCGCAGCTTCGCGAGGAGCGTCTTGTAGTCGATTTGCAGCTGGCGGGCCGCCTGGCTCTTGTTGCCCCGCGTCGCCGCGAGGGCGGCTTCGACCGCGTGTTCTTCGGCGTGCGCGACCGCCGCGGCGACGACGTGCTTGAGCGGCGCCACCGTGCCCGGCTCCCCCGGCCAGCCGTCGGGCGCCGGAGCCGCCGGCGGGAGCGTCAGGCACAGATGCTCCGGCTCGATCGTCTCCGTGCTCACGAGGACCGCCCGACGCAGTACGTTCCGCAGCTCGCGAACGTTGCCGGGCCACCGGTGCTGCCGCAGCACCCTGATCGCCGCGTCGGACAGAACCCGATCGGGGCGATTCAGCTCGCGGTTCGCGTCGAGCACGAACCCGTGCGCGAGATCGAGCAGGTCGTCCCGCGTGCGCAATGGGGGAAGGTCGATCTGGAACTCGTTGATGCGGTAGTACAGGTCGGCGCGGAACCGTCCGGCCGCGACCTCGTCCTTCAGCGGAATCTGCGAGGCGGCGACGATGCGGACGTGAAAGGCGACGGGGTGCTCGCCGCCGAGCGGACGGACGCGCCGCTCCTGCAGCGCCCGCAGCAGCTTCGTCTGCGTCGGCACCGGCAGGTTCTGGATTTCGTCGAGGAACAGCGTGCCTCCCTCGGCGATCTGGAACTGCCCCTTCTTCCGCTGGACGGCGCCCGTGAACGCGCCGCGCTCGTAGCCGAAGAGCTCGGATTCGATCAGCGTCTCGGGAATGCCGCCGCAGTCCACGGCGACGAGCGGGCGCGCGTGGCGCGGGCTCAGCGCGTGAATGGCCTTGGAGACGAGCTCCTTGCCGGTGCCGCTCTCCCCTTCCACGAGGACCGAGAGCGACGTGTCGGCGACCTCGCGAATCTGCGAGACGACGTGCCGCATGGGGCCTCGCGGACTCGCCAGCCATCGCAGCGGCTCGCCCGACATCCGATCGCGCGCGCGAACGACCAGGCGGTCGTCCGGCGACTCATCGAGTGCGACGATCTTCATGACCTTCCGGAGTGGAGCCCGGCGGGCGGGCGTGTGTGGGTACGGTGCCGGTCAGCTGCGCAGGGCGGCCGCCGAATCGACGCGCGTCGCCCGCAGGGCCGGCACGCAGCACGCCGCGAAGACGACGAGGCTCACCAGCGCCGCCGCGCCGGCAAACGTGACGGGATCCGCCGCCGCGACGTTGAAGAGCAGGCTGGCGACGAATCCGGAGATCGCGAACGCGGCCACGGCGCCGAGCGCCAGCCCGGCGAACGCGGTGAGCAGCTCCTGTCCGAAGACGAGCCGCAGCACGTCGGCGCGCCGGGCGCCGAGCGCCATGCGCACGCCGATCTCGCGCGTGCGCAGCGTCACGATGTTGGCGGTGACGCTATAGACCCCCGAGGCGGCGAAGACCAGCGCGAGGATCGCGAAGGCCGCGAGCACGGCCGCCACGAACGCCTGCTGGCCGATCGACTGCGAGATGCGCGCCGGCATCGTCCGGACGTCGTAGACGGCCTGCCCGGGATCGATGCTGCGGATCTGCTCGCGGACGGCGAGCGCCGCGTCGGCGGGGCTGCCGCCGCTGCGGACGACGAGCGACATGCCGGGCGCGTACATCGGAAAGTAGACGAGGCCCTCGGGCGTGTCACGCACCGTCTGCGTCCGCACGGTGCCGACGACGCCGATGACCGTGACCCAGCCGCTCCTGCTGTTGCGGGCAATCTGACGGCCGATGGGATCCTGTCCCGGCCAGAATCGCCGGGCGAACGCCTGATCGACCACGGTGACCGGATTCCTGCTCGCCATGTCGGCGTCGGTGTAGGTCCGGCCCTGCAGCAGCGGAATGCCGAGTGTGGCGAAGTAATCGGGGGACGTCATGGTGACGTCGGCGTGGGGCTGCGGCGCGTTCGGGCCGCTCTGGTAGTCGCGGATGAGGAGGATCGCGCTGTTGGTGCCCATCAGCGGCGGTTCGCTCGCCAGCGCGGCGTGCTGGACGCCGGGCACCGCCGCGACGCGCGCGAGCAGCGCCTGCGCCGTGGCGGTGAAGTCTCCGCCGCCGGCGCGGTTCGACGGCGCGAGGCGCATCGCGAGGACCTGATCGGCGCGGAAGCCCATGTCCGCGTCGAAGAGATTGACGACCGTTCTCAGCAGCAGCCCCGAGACGACGACGAGCACGAAGGTCACCGCGACTTCCGCGAGCAGCAGCGCCCGCCGGACCTCGCGGCGCCTGGATCCGGACACCTGCGAGCGCCCCTCGCCCTGGATCGATCGCATGAGCGAGACGCGGCCGGCCTGCAGCGCGGGCGCGAGCCCGAAGAGTACGCCGGCGAGCAGGGACACGCCGGCGGTGAACGCCAGGACCACCGGATCGATGCGGATGCCGGCGGCGTGCGGCAGCGTCGCCGGCGCGTAGCTGACCAGCACGCGCACCCCGACCCACGCGATCGCCACGCCGACGACGCCGGCCACGAGCGCGAGACAGATGCTCTCGGTGAGCAGCTGGCGGCTGACCCGTCCCCGGCTCGCGCCGAGCGCCACGCGCATCGCGATCTCGTGCGATCGCTCGACGCCGCGCGCGATCAGGAGATTGGCGACGTTCGCGCAGGCGATCGTCAGCACGAGCACGACCGCGCCGAGCAGCAGGAACAGCGGCCGGCGCACGTCGCCGACGTACTCCGACGGCAGCGTCGTCGCCGTGACGCCGAAGCCGGCGAGCTTGCCCGCGTGCTCCGGCGGCGTGCTCGCGAGGACGCGCGAGGCGTCGGCCTCGAGCGCGGCGCGCGCGCGGGCGAGCGTGACGCCGGGCCGCAGCCGCGCCAGCATCGTGAACGTGATCGTCCACCGTTCGTCTTCGGTGAAGAACCGCGGCGGCACCGCGATCGGAATCCAGAGATCGACGTCCGGGTAGAGCGTTTCAAGCGCCGCGGGCGCGACGCCGACGACTTCGGCCGCCTCGCCGTCGAGCCGCACCGTTTTCCCGATCGCGTCGCCGGCGCCGCCGTACAGCTCTTTCCACAGCCGTTCGCTGAGCACGGCCACGTGGCCCTGCCCGTACTCGTCCTCGGCGGGCGTGAAGGTCCGCCCCAGCACGGGGCGCACGCCGAGCAGCGGAAAGAGCGTGGCGGTCGCGCGCATGGCGCGCAGGCGGCGCGGCTGATCGCCGGTCGCCAGATTGAGATTGCGTCCGATCAGCAGCGCGCTCGACTCGAACAGATCGGCGTGCGCGCTGTACTCGCGGAACTGCACCGCCGACACGCCGGCGCTGGGCAGGTTCAGCTTCGGCAGCCGGTGATGCAGCGTCACGATCTGATCGGGCTCGCGGATCGGCAGCGGACGCAGCACGATCGCGTTGACGACGCTGAACATGGCGGTGTCGGCGCCGATCGCAAGCGCGAGCGTGAGCACCGCGACGAGGGTGACGAGTCGATGATGACGGAAGAGACGGAAAGCGAACCGGGTGTCCTGACGGATCGCTTCGACGAAAGCGCTCCAGCCGGAACGGCGGACGGTGTCAGCGTGATCCATGCATCGATCCCTCTAACCTCGAGTGTCGCGATGAGCAGCGGCCGACGCTTCCAGACTAAGCGAGTCGCGATGACGCGTCAATGGTGGAAACCCATCCGGGATCCAGCGTGACGGCGACCGATCGCTGCAGCAGCGTCACCGACAGCACCAGCCTACGGCTGTGCTTGGTCGTGATCACGACGCCGTGAATCCCGCGCAGCGGACCGCAGGCGATCACGACGCGCTGGCCCGGATGGAACCGCGGCAGCGGCTCGATCGCCAGCTCGCTCGCCACCAGCCGCTGGATCGCGTCGATCTCCTCGACCGGCACGGGCGACGGGCCGCCGGCGCCGCCCACGAGCCGCAGCACGCCCGGCGTCGTCACGATGCGTCCGCACGTGTCCGCCGTCGCGCGGCAGAACGCGTACCCCGGAAAGAGCGGACGCACGATCGACTTGCGCCGATCGGACCAGATCCGTACGTCGCGGCGCTGCGGCAGGAAGACGTCGCATCCGCGCGCGCGCAGATGATCGGCGGTCGCGTGCTCGCGGCCGGCCCAGATCTGCACCGCCAGCCACGGACCGTCGCCGGCGTCGATGCCGCGTGCCGGTGCGGGAACGAGATGTACTGCCGCCATGGAAGTCACAGGAGACTTGCGAAAGCCGGCGGGATGGACCCGCGCGGAAATGATCCTCCCGGAGAACGTCGCGCCGTGCGGCGCGCACGCGCGAGTCTCGCGGTGGGCGGCCGGCGGCGCCGCGCGTGATGTTCACGCATGCGAACGGCACCGTCGACGGGCGAACCGGAACCAGCAACGCGAGTGCCAGCGCGGATCGGCGGCGGGCGGACGCGGCGCGCGCGCGCGGCGCGCGAAATCCCGAACGATTGAGAGCGATGAGGAAAAACCGTCGAGGCGCGTCGCCGGCTCGAGCGTCACGGCGCGCGGTGCACGAGCTGCAACAGGAGTGCTGCACCTCGTGCACCACAGCGTCTCAGCGGGGATCGGGCCGGCGCCCCATGCCGAGACGCGCGAGACGGCGCCACAACGTCGTGCGATTGATGCCGAGCGCGCGCGCGGCCTTGGTGTGGTTCCAGCGATGCTCGTCGAGCACACCCAGCAACTGCCGCGCTTCCGGCGACGACGACGTCGTCGGCGGCGCGGGCGCGGCGCCGCCGCCGTACAGCGCTTCGGCCACGTCGGGTTCGCTCAGCAGCTCGCCGCGCGCGACCGCCACCGCGCGCTGCAGCACGTTGAAGAGCTCGCGCACGTTGCCCGGCCATTCGTACGCGCGCAGCGCGTCGAGCGCGCCGCGCGTCACGCCCGTCACGCGCGTGCTCCAGCGATCGGACGCCGACGGGAGCCAGTACGCGATCAGCGCGTCGATGTCGTCGGGCCGCTCGCGCAGCGGCGGCAGCTCGGCGTGCACCATCGCGATGCGGTAATAGAGATCGGCGCGGAACGTGCCGTCGACGATCGCCTGCCGGAGCGGCCGGTTCGTCGCCGCGACCACCCGCACGTCGACGGTGCGCGTCCTCGTCTCACCCACGCGGCGGATCTCGCCCGAGTCGAGGCAGCGCAGCAGGCTCGCCTGCACCGGCATCGGCAGGTCGCCGATCTCGTCGAGGAACAGCGTGCCGCGGTGCGCCGATCCGAAGACCCCGTCGGTGTCGCCGACGGCGCCGGTGAACGCCCCCTTGCGATGACCGAAGAGCTCCGTCTCGACGAGGGTGTCGGGGATCGCGGCGCAGTTCAGCGCGACGAACGGGGCATCGGCCCGGCGGCTCGCGCGATGCAGCGCCCGCGCGACGAGCTCCTTGCCCGTGCCGGTCTCGCCGGTGAGCAGCACGGGCGCGTCGGACGGACCGAGGCGCGCGATCCAGTCGACGATGCGCTGCATCTCCGGACTCGCGGTCACGATGCCGTAGGCCGACTCGACGATGGGCAGGGCTTCGGCGTCGAGCACCAGCGGCGCCGACGCGGCGAGCGTGGACTCGAGCAGCGCCGCCAGCGCCGTGGAGTCGACGAACGGCTTGTGCGCGAAGGCGGTGGCCCCCGCCTGCTTCGCGCGCGCCTCCATCTCCGGCTCGAGATAGTAGGCCGTCACCACCAGCGCCGGCGCCGCGATGCCGCGCGCGCGCAGCCGTTCGAGCAGCGTCAGGCCGAAGATGTCCGGCAGGTGAAGGTCGAGGATGACGGCGTCGAAGCGGCGCGTGTCGATGCGGGCCTGCGCGTCCGCGCCCGACCGTGCGACCTCGATGGCGAATCCTTCGAGTCCCAGGAGCCGCACGAGCGGATCTTCGGTCTCCAGCTCGTCGTCCACCCACAACACGGTCCGGCCCTGGACGTCGACCGTGTCTTCCGCCACTCCGCCTCTGCCGGTGTGAGTCATCATGGGCAACCATCAACCCGCGACCACCGATCGGACCCGCAACGGGCGCTCTGCGACGATAGCCTGCTTCCGGCAAAAGCCGTGCGTGAAAAATAAAAGAGGCCGTCCGATACACTACGCGCGCACGGTCCCCCACACACAGGAGCCATCGATGTTCTGCTCGCACTGCGGCGCGCGCGTCAACCCCACGGCTGCGATCTGCGGCAGCTGCGGCACCCGGGTCGTCGCTGGCGCATTGACCGCCCCGCAGATGACGCGCCCGACGACGGTCACCATCCTGGCCGTGCTGCAGTTCATCGGCGGGTTCGCCACGCTCCTGCTGGGGATCGTCTTCCTGTTTGCGGCCGCGGCCGCGTCCAAACCCACCGACAACGGGTCGATCGCGCTCGTGTTCGGCGTGCTGGCCTTCGGGCTCGCCGCCTATTCGATCGTCTGCGGCATCGGCCTCTTGAAGCTGCGCAGCTACGGACGGACGATGCTCATGATCTCTTCCGGCATCGGCCTGCTGGGAGTCCCGATCGGCACGCTGATTTCCATCGCCATCCTCATCTACATGGCGAAGCCGGGCATCAAGGTGTTGTTCTCGGGCAAGCAGCCGTACGAGCTGACGCCCGACGAAGCCGCGGCCGTGCAGAAGGTGACTCTGGGCGGCGCCGGCATCGTCATCGTCGTCGTCGCCATCGCCTTTGGCCTGGTCTTCGTCGTCGGCATCGTCGCCGCCATCGCCATCCCCGCACTCCTCAGGGCCCGGATCGAGGCAAACGAAGCCTCGGCGCTGAACGTGCTGCGCATGTACCTGACCGCCGAAGTGGCATATGCGTCCGCCAACAACGGCCTCTACGACACGCCCGCGTGTCTCATCAAACCGGCGGAGTGCGTGCCGGATTTCCGTGGCAACGCGTTGCTTCCCGAGGAAGTGCGGACGAGAAACGGCTATCAATTCGACTGGTCCGGCACGCCGCCGTCGGAGCGGACGCCGGGGACCTCGCCGTCGAGCGTCCGGACGTTCGTCATGATCGCCAGGCCGCTGTCGCCGTCCACCGGGAACCGGATCATCTGCGTCGACGACACCGGTGTGATCCGGTCACAGAGCGTGCAGCTCGCGGTGCCGCGGGTGCTGGAGAGCTGTCCCGCGGTCTGGACGGCGGTCCCGTAGAGCGCTTTCCGAATCCTGTAGCTTCCCGCGCGCGGGGAAGTTCCGCCTGAAGGCGGAAACTACAGGGGTCCGGGACCGGGTAGATCGGACCCATCGAGCTCCTGCTGCGCTAGAATAGGGGTCT
>Ga0075367_10001220_pt1 | contig 10800 bp, 11 predicted proteins | sample EndMethybrTD3032_FD_71399 | JGI IMG/M metagenome (GOLD analysis project Ga0075367, IMG submission 71399) | Populus endosphere microbial communities from Tennessee, USA - Endosphere MetaG P. TD hybrid TD303-2 | ecosystem: Host-associated > Plants > Roots > Endosphere | place: USA: Tennessee...
CTATGACGTCGACAAGGACTTGTCACTGATTGCCTATTTGCCGGTGGGCCATCTGACCATGGTGGCGCAAAAAGCGACGGGTGCCAGAACCCTGGAGGAATTCGTCCGCTTCGCGCGGGCGCGCGATGTCAATGTCGGCACTTTCGGGGCGGGCACGTTCGCGCACATCTTGGTGGCAGAGCTGAACAAGCATTTCGGCTTGAAGATGCAGGCCGTGCATTACCGCGGTGAGGCTCCAATGTGGCAGGACCTCGCCGCCGGTGTTCTGCACGCCGCGCTTGGAAGCTATCGGGCGAGCGTCGGTGTATTGGACGCGAGGCTTGGTCAGCCAATCGCCGTCACGCGATCCAAGCGGATGAAAAAGCTATCCGACGTATCGACCTTTTGGGAGCAGGGAGCTACAGCCAGAGCCTTCGACCTGCAAGGATATGTGGCCATGGTCGGTCCCGCCGGTCTGACGCCTGAGATCGTCCGCCGCTTGTCCGACCTGATGGTCACCGCGGGCAAAAGCCCTCGCATCCAAGGTTTGATCGAGACCTTTGGCATCGACGAGTCGGCGCAAGGGCACGAGGAATTCAAAAAGCTGTTCGCTGAAGAAACACCCGTGTGGATCAACCTCGTCCAGCAGCTCGGCCTCGTGCCGGAGTGACGCCGCCTCAAGACAGGTGCCAACCGGTCTGTCGCACAAGCTCGCGAAACCACTTCATGGCGGGGTCACCTTCCGTATTGGGATGCCAGGACATGAGGATGCGGATGGGATCGAACTTGAACGGCGGTGCCTTGAGGCTGACACCCACCTCACGCGCATACTGCTGCGCGGCGGCCCTTGGCACGGTCGCGATCAACGACGTATTGCGCACCGCCAACACGGCCGACCCAAAATAGGGCACGCGCAGGCCAATCCGCCGGCGATGACCGGCTGCAGTGAGCTGCTCGTCAACCATGGTTCGCTCATTGGTCATCACCGTCACCATAATGTGCGGGAAGGACAAATAGTCCTTCATCGTCATGCGCCGCTTCGCTAGCGGATGCTGAGTCGACATGACGCACACCATGTCGCTGCGCAGCACCTCCTCGGAATGCAGCAGCGGCGACACGCGGTTGGGTCTGAGCACCGCGTCGATCTTGCCGCGCACCACGTCATCGAAGGCATTCTCGTGCCAAGGCACAACTTCCAGCATTGTGTGAGGTGCGACCGCGCTCAGGTGTTCCGCCAAAGGTGGTGCAAACAGCCGCGACAGGTAGTCGGGGCAGCACAGACGGAAGCGATCTGCAGCTGTTGCGGGATCGAAGGTGTCGCCTCGCAGGATTCTGTCGATCCGGGGCAGCAGCTGTTGCAGCTCCTGTTGCAGTCGCCGCGCGCGGGCTGTGAGCGAGTAGCCTTGCCGCGTGCGCACCAAAAGCTCGTCGCCGAACGTTCCACGCAACCGCTGCAGCACACGGCTCATGGCCGGTTGGCTCAAGTGGTGCCTCGCCGCGGCCCTGGAAATGCTGCGCTCTTCCAGCAGTGCTTCGAGAGCCGGGAGAAGATTGAGATCGGACTTGCGAATGTGCGTCAGCTGCATTGCGCGCTGCCGCCTTAGAAGCGGCATCCCCAACGATATGCGTCACGTGCATTTTCACATTATGATATTTGCATTATCTGCATGATTGCAAGCCTGCTACGACGATAGCGGATGATCTCAATCAACCCGGAAGTCGCAGCCCAATGCAGTCGCATGGTGCAACAAGCCCGTCTTCGCCCTGGCACTCCCCTTTTCCGTGGCTCACCGGCGTGCGTCTGCGCCAGCGTCGCCGCCTCGCCAGGCTGTCGGCGAGTGCATGCCCGTTGGGTGCTGTGGCGTGCATCGCAAATGTTGCATCGACTGAGTTTGCGCTGTGGACTGGCGCGCTCCTCTACGGGTCCCTGCTGATTTACGGCCGCCACGCTTGGTTGGCCGTCAAAGTGTTGGAGGCTGTCGCCAGCATCACCTGTTGCTGCCTCGCGCTTGTGAACGTGGGGGTGGTGGTGCAATGATTACCCTGCCCATCGCCATTATCCTCGGCGGCGCCGTGCTCGCCACCTCCTTCATCTCCGGAATTTTTGGCATGGCCGGCGGCATGATCCTGATCGGAATACTGCTCGCCATCATGCCTGTAGCCGGCGCCATGGTGCTGCACGGCTTGACCCAGACAGCGTCCAATGGTTGGCGGGCATGGTTATGGCGCGCGCACATACGCTGGCCGCTCTTCGCCCGGCATGCGACAGGGGCGGCACTGGCCACTCTGGCCTTCTCGCTGCTTCAGATCACCCCGAGCAAGGCCGTCGCCCTGATCGGCCTCGGTCTGATCTCGCTTGCCGGGCTCTGCGTGCCGCAACGCATCGCGCCAAACATCGTCCGCCCCGCCGATGCCTTCGCATGCGGCGCGATCTGCACGGTGCTGCAGCTGGTGGCAGGAGTTTCGGGACCGATCTTCGACGTGTTCTTTGTCAGATCTGAGCTCGCACGCAAGGAAGTGGTCGCGACCAAGGCCGCGATCCAAGTGTTCGGTCACGCCATGAAGGTTGCCTACTTCGCTCAGCTGCTCGTTGGGGCAAGTGGCGAAATCGCGCCGATGGCTGTGGCGTTGGCCATGGCGCTGGCGCTCGCTGGCACCCAGCTCTCGCGCAAGGTCCTCGACGCCATAACCGACGCCCAGTTCAGGAGCTGGACCCGGGCTTTGATCGCGACTATCGCAACGTTCTATCTGGCTTACGGCATGTTCTTGCTGCTGCCAGACAAATACGGCACCTGATCCGGCGCCAACCACTGAGATGTGTCGAGCGCCTGATGGTTTTGCAAACCCCGTGAACATTCGGGGAAATTCGGGAGAAATTGTAAAACACTTCCTGAGCAGCATCAAAAGGTTAACCCGATAGTTTCTACCTGGGGGACTGGGGGTCGGGAGTTCAAATCTCCCCGCTCCCACCAATTTGTTCATGAAACACGGATGGTTTATATATTTTGAAGATCTCGTCGCAGAGGGGCTTTTTGAAAAATCCATTGGTTCAGTTTGTAAAACGTCCAGGTATTTCGTCGCAAAATAAGGGTTTTGCTGTTCGAACCCCCAGTCCGGCGGACTGGGAGTTACTCCGAGCCGTCGATTGAACTGCATGTCCGCATTCGGAAGCAAAACAGACGTTGAGCGACCGCTTGTTCGACGGGAGTTTGTGACCCAACTCGGAACACGGCGCATTCCGAAGATCATCCGCATCGCGATCCATTCCGTGTAGTTCACTGTGCGCTAGGCTCTCTCAGCGCGACGTCGCTCGCCTTCTCCACACCCGTAGGTCAACCATGACTTTTATGGTCGCCGCGAGGACCAGCGCGCAAAGGGCCACCTTCGACATCGTCTCCATCGTCCCCTCAATCAGCATGCCATGCACCACACTGCCTGTGACTATGATCACCGCGAGAGACATATGAGCGATGCGCCACGTTCGCGGCTCCAGTCCCATTCGCCGGCGGAGTGAAGCCAAAAGTGCGACGGCGAAGATCGCCCACATGGCGATCACGCCCCAGGGAGAGAACGGCGTCGGCGACGAGAAGAGAAGTGCGTCAATCATGTCCGGCGGACTCGTAATCCAGAGGCCCGCGACGTGGACCACCACCGCCACGACCAGCGCGCCTCCGATCCAGGAATGTGCGCGCCGTCCACGATAGCCGGACATTCCCGGTAGGTATCCGCCGATCAGGAGAGGCTGGATGAGCACAAGGCCCAGTGAGATAATCCCTGCGAAACCAGCCAGTATGTAGATCGGGCCGCGCCATGCGAGCAGCGGGCTCAACGCTGCGGCGGCGATCGGCACGAAAATGGCTGTTGCAAGGGCGGCCCAGATCAGGGTCACCTTCGCCAATCTCATTCTTTTGTTTCCAACTCGGTCAGGCCGGCTGAAGGACGAAGTGCGCCTCAAGGCTGGTCTCTTTTGCGCTCCGCATCACGGGACGCAGAAAGACGGTCCTGAATTCACCGCTGTCATAGGCGAGGTGACCATGCGGTTGGCCAAAGATGGGAATAATCTGCGGCATCTCCAGACGGAACACTCCGTTCTTGTCGGTGAGCGTGGCCCCATGGCTCTGCGGTTCGTGCTCCTGCCCTTCGGTCGTGTGCGCCCAAATCTGGATGCGCTGGTTGGCCAGCGGAGCCCCGTCGCCTGCGCGGCGTACGGTGCCGCTCATCCAGAAACCGCCCTTGCCGATCCGATCCACGGTCGGCGCGCCCTTGCGGTAGTTGTTGGACCCTCCCGACATCGAAGGGGTCGGTGCGATGCCTTGCGCGCGCGCGTGCAACAGGAAGCCTGAAGCCCCCGTCGCGAGAACGGAGCCGCCAGCGGCGAGGAAGTTGCGGCGGTCGAGTCGGAATGTGGCCATGCGGATTCCTCTTGGCGACCGTGCCGTTGCTGGCCCGACAGTACAGCAACAGGCACGACACGCCCTGAATTTAGGGCGGTTGCGATCAATTTCCCAGCTCAGGAGAGCAAGGAACGCGATAAGCCGCACCAAACAGTTTTGTGAACGGGTCTACCGGTCGTTCAATCAACGCCGTTGGCGAGGCATGCTCACGACGTCTCTTGTTGGGAATTTTGGGACTGCGCTGTTCAGAAGCAGTTGCGACTGCTGCGGGACGGTTGTGCGCCGTCTGGGCCTAAGCCATGGCCTCGCTCTCATTCGTGAATGCTTCGCCTCTCTTCCTGGCGCTTGAGTTCCTCCTGGTGCTGCAGCATGCTTCCGCAGCGGCGGCGGAACTCTGTCGGCGTCAGCTTGGTCGCGCGCGACCACGGCGTCCCGCACCGCGCGAGCGAGAGCGGAACAAATCTCGGGTACAGCGGCGACGTTTGCGGAATATCACGCGGAAGCGGCGGCACCACAAGGGGCTCAGGGATGGCCCCGCGCGGCCGGATGGGCGTCCCGACCGCACCGCCCGGTGTACCGGGATACATCGGAATCGGGCGAGCATATGGATCCTGCGGTACGCCCCTGGGGGAGGGCACGTATCGCCCATCCCGGTCGTACTGAGCCAAAGCGGACCCTTCCACAGCAATGAAGGCGACCAAGGTGGCGGCTGCTAGCGCAATTGCTGCTTTCGGCGTCATGCGCAGTGCTCCCGACCGTCCAGACAAGACCATGGGAGGCCTCGTCAATGGGTATCCTCAGCAATGAGCAAAGGGAACCAAATCAGGAAAAACCCGCGAATTGGGGCGGCGGAACCCTCTCGCAAGCTTTAATTCGGAGCCGCAGTTCGCTGCGGTGCGTCCGGGAGGAACTGGCGCAGACCGACGGTTCGCGGCGGCCCACCATTCCGTCCGCAGCTGAGGATCGAGCAGACCATGCGCGGACATCGCGAACCTGTCGAGATTGACCCCGTGCGGATGCGGAGCATGCTCACAGGGCAATGATCGCACCTTGTCCTCGTAGCGTATCCTGAAGCTGCAAGATAGCGAGCTGTCTCGGGGCGCATCCTGCGGCTATCGACAACGCGGCGGCTGTTCCTGCTGCCTGCCCCATAGCCATACAGGTTCCGGTGATTCTCGCGCTCGCTAATGCGCGGCGGTCTGCCGAAATGCATCTGCCCGCCACGATCAGGTGGTCGACGCGACGGGGAAGCAAAACGCGATAGGGAATGCCGTAGCCACGTCTGATCGGTTCGGACCCGTCCATGCTGGGCCCCTTCGGATCGTGGCTATCGATGGGAAAGCCGCCCAGAGCGACGTTGTCATTGAAATGCCGGCCGCTTCGAATGTCCGGTTCAGTGAGTGTGCAGACGCCGGCAATTCGGCGGCTCTCACGTACTCCGACGCCTGATGCAGTCGCGGCAAGAAACGCATCGTTGCAGCCGGGAACATATTTGCGAAAGAAAACCAGGGCTTCGAGGACTTGCCGTCGCAAGATGATCTCGGCAGTCGAGAGGTCGTCCGTGCGCGTCGCGTCGGCTGCCTGCCGTGTCAGATTGATCACTGCCTCGCCCCTCGATACGTCGCCCGAGTAGTGGAGCTCACGTCGCAACAGCGACAAGACGCCGTCATCATGGGCTCGCTTCAACAGATCGCCGAACCCCCAGAGGTTCACATATGGCTCCTGCCGCAGCTGCTCCGGTGCTACTCCCATTTTGAATTCGGAAGGATGACTGGCGACGTAGTCGAGGAGCGCGCGGTGATCGATGCCGCCAAGCTTGAACAGGAGGCTGACAGGCTGTGTCGCGTCCCCTGATGAGGACAGAAACTCGCACCCTGCCAGCGCGGCGACGTCGGCGTCGCCCGTGCAGTCGATGATTGCCTTGGCGCTGTAGACCGTACGACCAGACTTGTTCTCGACAATGACGCCCATGAGCCTGGTGTCGTCGGCAATCACGCCGCACACGGGCGAGTACAATAAGACGTCGACACCGGCCTCGACCACCCACGCCGTGACGACCGACTTGTACATTTCGTGATTTACCGGGACTCGGTAGCGCGTGTAGCCGGTATCATCGCGAATGTGGCCGGGCGATGCACCAACCGCGACTAGACGCTCCACCAGCTCTTGCGGCATGCCACCAACAATGCGCGTGCCGTGCGCATCGAACCAGCCCGCGCTGTGTTCCAAGAGCTGTCCGGCGATATGTCCACCGAGGAACCCGCCCCGCTCAAGAAGAAGGACACGGACGCCGTTCCTGGCTGCAGCAATCGCTGCGACGATGCCGGCCGTACCAGCCCCCGCGACAACCACATCGTAGCCATCCACAAGGCGCGTCAGGCGGGCGGGTTCTTGAATGGTGTTGCTCATCGGGCGTCCCGAGGTGATTGACAATTACCGGGATAATAATCCACTATGCGGGAAACAACAACACGATCCAGTCGGTCTCATACAGGGAGGTTAGCTGTGATGCTGTCCAGTTCCAGCCTGCGCGGACATGGGCTCAACAGGCTGTCGTCGCACCTCGGGCGAGCGCTCGCAGTGGCGGTGACCCTGACTCTTACTCCAACCATCGTAGGGGCGCAGGAACTCAGCGTCTGGACCAACCTGACGACAGCGTCGCAGGCAACCGTCATCCAGAAACAGGTGAACGCGTGCGCGACCAAACAGCCTGGGGTAACGATCAAATTCGAAACGGTGCCGTTCGGGTCCATGTACACGCGGCTGATCACGGCCCTGCGCAAGAACGAATTGCCCAATCTGATGAACACGCTCGAGGGTGCCGTGGCGTTCGTCGAGGCAAAGAACGGATTGGTGCCGGTCTCCGACCTCGTTCAGACGTTGGGAAAGGACGATTTTATTCCCTCCTACCTGAATGCGGTCAGCAGGGGTGGAGAGATCTGGGGGCTGCCGGACTGGGCTCTGCATCAGGAGGTCTGGTATCGAAGAGACCTCCTCGAAGCTGCAGGACTAAAGGTGCCGCAGTCGTGGGACGAGTTGTTGCAGGCGGCCAAAGCCCTGAATAAGGCGGGGCCGGACGGAAAGCCTGCCGTCTACGGCTTCGCGGTTCCGATGGGTCGAGCCCTCGTCGCCCCGCAAACTTATTTCCAGATCTTTTACTCTGCGGGCGGCACGATCTTCGACCCCAAGACCGGCAACTACGTGTTCGGCGATCAGAAGGATCTCGCGACCACGTCCCTTCAGTTCATGATCGACCTCTATAAGGCCGCCTCGCCGCCGGCCAGCGTCGAGTGGTCTTGGGCCGAATACCGCACGGCCTTCGTCAAGGGCCAAGTGGCAATGACCAATGAGTGGGGCGCTGTGGTGCAGATGGCGGCGGAGCAAAACCCATCCATCCTCGACAAGATTGATGTGTTCCCGTTTCCCGCACCAACCGCCGGCCAGAAACCCGCAGCGTCACTCAGTGGCGGCTACTATTACCTGATCGGCAAGTCGTCGCCTGAGAAGGTCGCTGCCTCGAAGACGCTGCTGACCTGCTTGTATGATCCCAAGCTGGTCGCCGAGCGCGCCAACTCTCGGCCCATCTTTGCGATCCCGGCGACCAAGAGCGCATTCAACAGCGAGGTTTATCAAACGAATGCCCAGGTCAAGCAATTCAAGCCGCAGATCGACAAGATTTTCAGCGAGGTCATGCCGCGCTGGTACCGTTACGGCATGGAGGCAGGACTGCATGCGCTGGCGGGTCAGATCGAGGCAACAACGTTCATCGGCGATGCCATACAGAACGCGGCACTCGGAAAAATAACTGCCGCCGCTGCGATCGACCAGATCGACCAACAAATGAGGTTCCAGGCTGAGATACTGACCCGCTGATCTCAGGTGAGACTCCTCCGCAATCGGCAAGCGATGGCTGGCGTCCTGTTCGTGATGCCATCCATCGTATTCCTGGCTGCCTTCGTCGCGTACCCGGTGATCGACGCGGTTCGTCTTTCGCTGCTGTTCGTCGACTTCGCCACCGACGAGACCAAGTTTGTCGGTCTGGCAAATTTCGCTCAGATGCTGCGCGATCAGAAAGCGCCGGTCGTCGCGCTCAATACCATCCTTTGGACGGTCGGATCCCTGGCTGGCCAATTTGCGCTCGGCCTTGGAGCGGCGCTGTGCATCAATCGCGATCTGCCGGGGATGCAGGTGATCCGCACTATCCTGCTCCTGCCCTATGTGGTGCCGGTCATTGCCATCGCCTTGTTCTGGCGGTGGCTGCTCGATGGATCATACGGATTGGTCAGCTACCTTTTGCAGGCGGTCGACATCCTGCCGCCCAATCAGTCGCCGCTGGCCATCCCTGATGGGGCCATGGTCAGCGTGATCATCGCCAATATCTGGCGCGGCTTTCCGTTCGTCATGATCTCGTACTGGGCCGCGTTGCAAGGCATCCCCGAGGAGCAATACGAGGCCGCCCGCGTCGACGGTGCGGGCCCGTGGCAAGAGTTCCGCTACGTCACTTTGCCGAACCTGATCGAGATCACCAAGGTCATGTTCATTCTGCGGCTGATCTGGACCGTGACGTTCTTCGACATCATTTGGCTGATCACCCGCGGTGGCCCCGGCGGTGCGACCGAGCATTGGCCCATTTGGATCTACCAGGAGTCGATGGGCTTCTTCCGGTTCGGTTATGGCGCGGCATTGGCCTTGACGCTGGCGATGGCGCTTATGGTCTTTTCCGCGCTGTACTTCGTTCTTTCTCGCCAGGGCACACGATGACCGCACGCTCTCTCCTGTCACGCCTGACGGTTTATGCCGTGACCTTGCTGCTGGCGGCCTTCATTGGCTTCCCACTGCTGTGGATGCTCATCTCCTCCTTCAAGCCATCAGCCCAGCTCTTTGTTTCGCCACCGCGACTGCTGCCCACCGAGTTCACGCTCGACTGGTACCGCAATCTTGTTCACCAATCCGACGCTCCCACGTTTTTCTGGAACAGCCTCGTCGTCGGCATGGCGACGACGGCCATCTGCCTCGTACTCGGGACATTGGCAGGCTACGCCGTCACTCGCTTCGAGTTTCCCGGCAAAGGCATCTTCCTGGTGAGCGCTCTGCTGAGCTACGTCTTCCCGGCCATCGTGCTTTTTGTGCCCATCTACATGATCATCAACAGTCTCGGTCTCACCGATACGCTGCTGGGTATCGTCATCTGTCACACCATCCTGACCTTTCCCTTTGCACTCTGGATGCTGCGCTCGTTCTTTGCGGCAATACCGCGTGAGATCGACGAGGCCGCGTGGGTGGATGGCGCTTCCTTCTTGAGGGCATTCGCGACCATCATCCTGCCCCTGGCGCTACCGGGGATTTTTTCGGTTGGCGTGTTTGTGTTTGTCTTGTCGTGGAACGAGTACTTGTTCGCCAGCGTGCTTGTCACGAGCAACGCTCACAAAACGATTCCGTTGGGGATCGCTGAGTTTATCACATCTTTTGATGTGCGCTGGGGGGAGATCATGGCCATGGGCACACTCGCGACCGTGCCCGTCATCGTGCTGTTTCTCTCGGTTCAACGCTATTTCCTGCGCGGCGTGCTCTCGGGAGCGGTTAAAGGCTGACGCGTCAAAGGTTGGCGGAGATCTGCGCTGCATGATGGATGACGATCTTGGAGAGGCTCTCGATCTCCGTCACCGGAATCTTCCAGGCCGGACCGCTGATGCTGATACCCGCAATGACTCGGCCTGCGCTGTCATGGATCGGTGCACCGATGCAGCGCAATCCGGGCTGATGCTCGCCGTCGTCGACGGCATACCCTCGCTTTTTGATCTGCGCGAGTTCCGCCCGCAGCTTCTTGCCATTGGTGATGGTCTTGTCCGTGAAGCGCTTCAGACCCGCGTCAATGACCCCGTCGACGACCTCGGGCGGCTGGAAAGCCAAAACCGCCTTGCCCACGCTCGTGCAGTGCACCGGTGCGGCCTCGATCAGCGTCAGGGGCGTCCCGCCTTCCGGCGTAGCCGTCGCCCGGTGGATGACAATCGCTTGCCGTCCATCAAAGAGAGCAAGATGCACGACTTGGCCGCTGATCTGGCTGAGGGCTTCGACATGTCGCCTGGCCTCGCGGTGAAGGTCCATGTTGGCCAACACGACGTTGCCGAGCTCAAACAGCTTCAGGCCGAGGCGATAGCGATCACGCTGCCGCTCCTGGTCGAGAAGGCCGACATCTCGCATCGATGAAACCAGTCGGTGGGTGGTGCTGCGCGGATATCCCGTGGCGGCGCACAACTCGGTCAAGGACAGCGAGCGATTGATCGTGGAGAAACAATCGAGAACACGCATCACCTTCACCAGCGACTTCAGGTTGTCGTCGGCGGCAGGTTCATCTTGCTGTTTTGCAGTCATGCGCGGCATGTGCTCACCCTTCCCGAATTGCGGGAATAGCACCAGTGCCATAGCC
>Ga0075367_10001221_pt1 | contig 10783 bp, 9 predicted proteins | sample EndMethybrTD3032_FD_71399 | JGI IMG/M metagenome (GOLD analysis project Ga0075367, IMG submission 71399) | Populus endosphere microbial communities from Tennessee, USA - Endosphere MetaG P. TD hybrid TD303-2 | ecosystem: Host-associated > Plants > Roots > Endosphere | place: USA: Tennessee...
GTACGGCGGCCACCACCCAGGCGGCGTCCAAGGTCACCTACTCCGACGCCGCCGACAAGGAGAACGCCACCGAGGTCGCCAAGACCCTGGGCCTGCCCACCAGCACCGTCAGCAAGGGCAGGACCACCTCGAACGCGGACGTCTCGGTGCTCCTCGGCCAGAACTACAAGCCGTCGTCGTCCTAGGACACGGCGGGTGACGCGGGCGGGCGCCCCAGGTGATCCGCCCATCACGTGGGGTGCTGTCGGCGGTCCGTGAGACCCTTGAGGCCAAGTGACCGCCGACGGAAAGCCTCGTAGTGACCGCCACTGACCGCTCCATCGAGCTCATCCAGACCGCCGCCCAGGCGGCAGCCGACAAGCTCGCGCACGACATCATCGCCTACGACGTCAGCGACGTCCTGTCGATCACGGACGCCTTCCTGCTGGCCTCCGCACCCAACGACCGCCAGGTCAAGTCGATCGTCGACGAGATCGAGGAGCGGCTCCAGAAGGAGCTCGGCGCCAAGCCGGTGCGCCGCGAGGGCGACCGCGAGGCCCGCTGGGTCCTGCTCGACTACGTCGACATCGTCGTCCACGTCCAGCACAGCGAGGAGCGCGTCTTCTACGCCCTGGAGCGGCTGTGGAAGGACTGCCCCGAGCTGGAGCTGCCCGCCGACGCCAAGGCCACCCGCGGCAAGGCCGAGGAGCACGCCAAGCTGCAGGCCGCCGAGGAGGCGTCGGACCTGGGCGGTGAGTGGTGATGAGCGCCACAGGTGAGGTGACCGCGGGCCGGCCCGGGCGGGGCCGCCGCGTCATCCTCTGGCGGCACGGCCAGACGTCCTGGAACGTGGAGCGCCGCTTCCAGGGCACCACGGACGTCCCGCTCACCGAGACCGGCGTGGCCCAGGCCCGCCGCGCCGCCCGGCTGCTGGTCTCCCTCAAGCCCGACGCGATCGTCGCCTCCGACCTCCAGCGCGCCGCGAACACGGCGGCCGAGCTCGCCGTGCTCACCGCCCTGGACGTCACCCACGACGAGGGGCTGCGCGAGACCTACGCGGGCGTCTGGCAGGGGCTGACGCACGAGGAGATCATCGAGCGGCACGGCGAGGAGTACGCCGCGTGGAAGCGCGGTGAGCCGGTCCGCCGCGGCGGCGGTGAACTGGAGACCGAGGTGGCCGAACGCGCCGCCCCCGTCGTCCTCCGGCACGCCGAGAAGCTCCCCGACGACGGCACGCTCGTCGTCGTCAGCCACGGCGGAACGATCCGCACCACCATCGGACGCCTCCTCGGCCTGGAGGCCCACCACTGGGAGAGCCTCGGCGGCCTCTCCAACTGCTGCTGGTCCGTCCTCGGCGAGGGCGCCCGCGGCTGGCGCCTGCTGGAACACAACGCCGGCACGCTCCCGGAGCCGGTGCTGGGCGACGACGACTAGCGGATTTCACTTTCCGGCAGGTCGCAGGCTAGAGTTCTTCTTGTTCGCCCCGCCCGGTGGGGGGTGAAGAGCAAGGGGCTATAGCTCAGTTGGTAGAGCGCCTGCATGGCATGCAGGAGGTCAGGAGTTCAATTCTCCTTAGCTCCACTTGATCAGGATCCCGTCTCCGTCAGGAGGCGGGATCTTCTGCATGATGCTTGAGTGACTTGGCCCCTGGAGGCGTATACCTCTGTGGAGGGGGCGCCGTGTCCGGACTGGTACTGAGGCGTCGCTGACCGTATTGGCCCGGCCATGGCAGAATCAAACGGCCGGAGGGGGCGCGGCCCGACGGGAGGGAGCAGTGATGCCTGCGAGCATCCTCGAGGAGGTCGGCCACCTCCTCGAAGCGGCGTCGACACGAGACACGGTGATCCGCCTGAGCTGCCCTTCCTGTGGTTCCGTCCACGTCGCCCAGGTCCTCGGCGACAACGGCGGGGTCTCCTACGTGTGCACGGCCTGCGGCCACAGCTGGAGCTGATCGATGGGTGCACACAGGCGAAAGTGCGACTGGTGCGGCAGCGGTACGCCGATCGTCCGCGACATGGAACCGCTCAACCCCGACTACCAGTACTGGTGCGAGGAGTGCGCGCGGGCGCTGATCATAAAGGGCGACCCGATCGAGACGTACCGCGAACTGGAGGGCGAGCCGATCTACGGCCGTCTCCTGGAGGAGCACTGCACCCTCAAGCGGTTCTACTCGTTCGTGACGGCCTGACTCGGGCCGTCCCGGCGGGTGGGAAACGATTTGGTGTTCCACCCGGTGGACCGTGTAATGTTGGCGTCGCCGCCGGGGGGGAGACGCCGGGGGGCACAGCAAGGGGCTATAGCTCAGTTGGTAGAGCGCCTGCATGGCATGCAGGAGGTCAGGAGTTCAATTCTCCTTAGCTCCACAGGAATTGAAGGCGGGCCATCCGATCGGATGGCCCGCCTTCTTCGTGTCTCCCGGTCCGTGCTCAGCGGCCCAGAGCGCGCCGTCCGCGGCCCTGGGAGAGGACCGGCAGGTTGCGGGACGGGGCCCGGTCCCGGGGGGCCTCCTCCTCGATGCGCAGAGCCAGCGCCGGGCAGCGGCGCACCGCGCGCACCGCCTTGGCCTCCGCGTAGCGCGGCACCTGGGCCTGGGCGACGGTCGGGAAGCCGTCGGCGCCGAGTTCGAAGACTTCCGGGAGGATGTCCGCGCACAGGCCGTGGCCGCGGCAGAGCGTCCAGTCCACGTAGATCTTCTGGCGGCTCGCTCCGTTCTCCTGTGGCGCCTCTCCACCGCCCGGGATGCCCGTAGGCATCTTGCCGCCCTCGAAGAGCGGCAGAACGCCCTCTACGGGCCGTCCGCAGCCGTTTCCGAGGACATGGGCGGCGAGGTCGTCGGTGAACGCCTTGATGGTCGACTCCAGGAACATCGCGGAGCCGTCCGGGTGCGAGCACGCGCCGCGCCGCTTCACGTTCTTGGCGACCTGCTTGAGGGCTTCCAGGGCGGCCGGTCCGCCGCCGTTGATGATGTCCTCCATGCCGCGCGCGGCGGCCGGCAGACCGAGGTAGCAGGGGCCGCACTGGCCCGCGCTCTCCTCGGCCAGCCACTGCGCCACGCGCAGCGACTCGCCCAGCGGGCAGGTCTCCTGACTGATCGGCAGGATCGCGCCGGCGCCGAGCGCGCCGCCGACCGCGTCCAGCGAGTTGCGGGAGATGATCGCCTCGTCGACGGTCGCCGCGTCGATCCACTTGCCGTGGTAGCCGCCGGTCAGCACACCCTGCGGAACCGGCGGGGCGCCGGCGAGCTGGAGGACGTAGCGCAGCGGCACGCCCGTGGGGACCTCGATCACCATGGGGCGCGCGACCGCGCCGGAGACCGTGAGCATGACGGTGCCGGGCTCGTCGTAGAGACCGGTGTTGCCGTAGCGCTCGGGGCCGATGCGGGCGGCGATGGCCAGCTGGGCGAAGGTCTCGGCGTTCGACAGCAGGGTGGGTGCGCCGCCGACGCCGTTCTGCGAGGCGCTGACCTTGCGGCCGGGCGGGATCGCCGGGCCGCCGTCGATGGAGCGGATCAGCGACGCCGCCGCTCCGGTGACCATGCGGACCGGGTTGCGCTGGACGAAGGCCTTCAGGGCCGACCGGCGACCGTTGCTCAGGCCGCGTTCGGAGAGCGCGGCCTCCATGGAGCGCTGGGTCGACTCCCGGGTGACCCCCACCACGAGCGTGCGGGCACCCAGCGCCTCCGCGACCAGCAGCGCGCCGTCCAGGATGAGATGCGGGGCACGGTTGATCAGCACCGTGTCCTTGCGGCAGGCCGGCTCGTCCTCGCTGCCGTTGACGACGACGACCGGCCGTACGCCGCGCTTGATCGCCGCCTCGGCCACCGAGCGCAGCTTCTTGTGGAAGGGGAAGCCCGCGCCGCCGCGGCCCTTCAGGCTGATGTTCTCGGCGAGCTTGGCCAGCTGCTCGCCGCCCAGGGGTTCGAGCGGTCCATGCACCTTGAGGTGCATGGACAGGTCGAGTCTCTCTACAAGGTCGAAGCCCGACGTGAGCTGTGGAAGCCCGACCACGCGGACTTCTGGGACGTCGGGCAGGGCCTCGTTCACCTATAGCCTCCGGAAGGCGTGTTCCAAGGTTCGCCCGAACCCGGTGCGTCGAAGGACTCACCGGGCATTGGTTCGTTGGCGGGACCGCTGTTGTACGTGTCGTTCGGGTTGTACGTGCCGTAGGGGGTGTTTGTCTCACCGGTGTCGTACACATCACTGTTCCGGTACGCGGCGGTGCCCTGACTGCCGTAGGCCGGGATGTTGTTGTAGCCGGTGTCCTGCATCGGGTCGTACGCCGACGGGGGTGCCTCGCCGACCGGCGGGGGCGAGGGGACCGGCCAGCTGCCCGAGGTGCTGTTGTCGACCCGGGGGACCGACGCGGTGGCCTGCATGTCCATGGGCAGGTCCATGCGGGCGGTCTGGTCGGCACCGTAGGGCTGCTGACCGCCCTGCTGGGGTGTGACCGCGCGGTAGGCGGCCGCGAAGCCGTTCGAGGGCTCCGGGGTCATGGTGCGTGAGGCGGGGGCCTCGTAGAAGGACGCGGCGGGCGTCGACATGGTGTCGGCGGGGGACTGCCGGGGCGCACGGGCGTTCTCGTAGCCGAGCAGGGAGGTGGAGCCCTCCGCCACGCGGGCACGGCTGGCCTCGAGCTCCTCGCCGCGGGCCATGCCGGGCTCGTTGCCCAGGATCACGGCGAGGCGGTCGGCGACCTTCCGCTTGAACGGGCGCGGGGCCGCGCGCAGGGCGAGTGCCGCGACGATCCCGGCCAGGCACAGCTCGTACGAGATCATGAAGAACGGCTTCGCGGGGCGGCCGGCGAACAGGCCGTGGATCACCGCGAAGCACAGAGCCGGGTAGGCCAGCATGTGCATGGCCCGCCAGCGCGCCGCGACCGGTGCCGGGGAGGCGAACTGGTTGCGCAGGGCCCCGGTGATGCCGACGAAGATCATCAGGTACGCGGCCATGGAGCCCATGCCGATGAGGGCGCCGCTGCCCGGGTTCGCGTCACCGTTGCCGGTGAGCACGAGGCCGAACGGGATCAGGGCCGCGACCCAGCCGGCGTGGTCCAGCGCGATCTTGACTCCGATGTGGACGAAGAGGAACGCGATCGAGGCCACGGCGGTCACCCGGTGGATCCCCTGGGCGACGATCCGCTGGCGGATGTTGAGGATGAGGCGGTCCTGGGCGACCAGGCCCCAGATGCACGAGCTGGTGAGGCAGACGAGCGACAGAACGCCGGCACCGAAGTTGAGGAAGTCCTGGAGCCAGCTGCCTCCGAGCAGCACGACGACGGGTATGAGCAGCAGGACGACAGCCGTCCCCACCCCGTAGGCCGAGCGGCCGGGTTTGGGGAGCGAGCTGTTGGTACTACGACGAGGGTTCATGGGGGCAACTCCGAAGCAGTTCGGGAAGGCGGTCCCGCTGCCGAACTCTAAGTGGCTCCATACCGATCGGTACGAGGTTTGAGTTATTGCGTTGTTATCAAGGGACAACGGGATTGTTGCGATGTCCCAGAAGTAGGTGTTACGCGAAGTAACTTTTGACCTGTGTTCAGTTTTTGTCGGCTGGCGGCGGTGTGGCGTCGGTGCCAAGGAGCCATACGGAAGCGCGTCGCATCGTGCTCAAGCGCTGCGGTACCCTAACCGCATGCGTGCCGTACGCCTTCTGCTTAGCGAGCCGCGCTGATCAGTCCCGACCACCGGCAACCGGATGGTCGGCATCGGCGCGGCGTCCCCTCCTGTGCGAGGGGATTTTTCGTTTCCGGAACGACAAAGCCGCTGGCAGAGACGATCGATGGAGCTTAAGGACCATGAGCGAGACGAACCCCGCTGCCGCCGTCGAGGTGGCCGCGCCGCACCGCTACACGGCCGCCCTGGCGGTCGAGATCGAGGCACGCTGGCAGGACTTCTGGGACGCCGACGGCACCTACGCGGCGCCGAACCCCAAGGGCGACCTGGCCGGTGACCCGGCGGTCGTCGCCCGGCCCAAGAAGTTCATCATGGACATGTTCCCGTACCCCTCCGGCGCGGGCCTGCATGTCGGCCACCCCCTGGGCTACATCGCCACCGACGTCTTCGCGCGCTTCCAGCGCATGACGGGCCACAACGTCCTGCACACCCTGGGCTTCGACGCCTTCGGCCTGCCCGCCGAGCAGCACGCCGTGCAGACCGGGGAGCACCCCCGGATCACCACCGAGGCCGCCATCGGCAACATGAAGTCGCAGCTGCGCCAGCTGGGCCTGGGCCACGACAAGCGCCGGTCGTTCGCCACGATCGACCCGGACTACTACAAGTGGACCCAGTGGATCTTCCTGCAGATCTTCAATTCCTGGTACGACGACGAGGCGAACAGGGCCCGCCCGATCTCCGAGCTGATCGCCCAGTTCGAGACCGGTGAGCGTGCGGTACCCGGCGGCCGATCCTGGGACGCGCTGAGCGCCGCCGAGCGCGCCGACGTCCTGGGCGAGTACCGCCTGACGTACGCCTCCGACGCGCCGGTCAACTGGTGCCCGGGCCTGGGCACCGTGCTGGCCAACGAAGAGGTCACCGCCGACGGCCGCTCCGAGCGCGGCAACTACCCGGTCTTCAAGGCCAAGCTGCGCCAGTGGAACATGCGCATCACCGCCTACGCCGACCGGCTGCTGGACGACCTGGACGCGCTGGACTGGCCCGAGGCCATCAAGCTGCAGCAGCGCAACTGGATCGGCCGCTCCGAGGGCGCCCGCGTCGACTTCCCGATCGACGGCGAGCGCATCACCGTCTTCACCACGCGCCCCGACACCCTGTTCGGCGCGAGCTACATGGTGCTGGCCCCCGAGCACCCCCTGGTCGAGAAGTTCACGCCCCAGGAATGGCCCGAGGGCACGCACGACGTCTGGACCGGCGGTCACGCCACCCCGGCCGAGGCCGTCGCCGCCTACCGCGCGCAGGCCGCCTCGAAGTCCGACGTCGAGCGGCAGGCCGAGGCCAAGGACAAGACCGGCGTCTTCATCGGCGCGTACGCGACCAACCCGGTCAACGGCGAGCAGGTCCCGGTCTTCATCGCCGACTACGTCCTGATGGGCTACGGCACCGGCGCGATCATGGCCGTTCCGTGCGGCGACCAGCGCGACTTCGAGTTCGCGCGCGCCTTCGAACTGCCGATCCACTGCATCGTGGAGCCGACCGACGGCCGGGGCACCGACACCTCGACGTGGGAGAACGCCTTCTCGTCGTACGACGCGAAGATCATCAACTCCACCGGTGAGGGTGTGTCGCTGGACGGCCTGGACGTCGCCGAGGCCAAGGCGCGCATCACCGAGTGGCTGGCGCGCAAGGGCGTCGGCGAGGGCACCGTCAACTTCCGCCTGCGCGACTGGCTGTTCAGCCGCCAGCGGTACTGGGGCGAGCCCTTCCCGATCGTCTACGACGAGGACGGCATCGCCCACGCCCTGCCCGAGTCGATGCTGCCGCTGGAGCTGCCCGAGGTCGAGGACTACTCGCCCCGCACCTTCGACCCGGACGACGCGGACACCTCCCCGGAGACGCCGCTGTCGCGCAACGAGGACTGGGTCAACGTCACCCTGGACCTGGGCGACGGCCGCGGTCCGCAGAAGTACCGCCGCGAGACCAACACCATGCCCAACTGGGCCGGTTCCTGCTGGTACGAGCTGCGCTACCTGGACCCGCACAACAGCGGGCAGCTGGTCGACCCGGAGATCGAGCAGTACTGGATGGGCCCGCGCGAGGGCCGGCCGCACGGCGGTGTCGACCTGTACGTCGGCGGTGCCGAGCACGCCGTGCTGCACCTGCTGTACGCGCGCTTCTGGTCCAAGGTGCTGTTCGACCTGGGGCACGTCTCCTCCGCGGAGCCGTTCCACAAGCTGTTCAACCAGGGCATGATCCAGGCCTACGTCTACCGCGACAGCCGTGGCATCGCGGTGCCGGCCGCCGAGGTGGAGGAGCGTGACGGCGCTTACTTCCACCAGGGCGAGAAGGTCTCCCGGCTGCTGGGCAAGATGGGCAAGTCCCTGAAGAACGCGGTCACTCCGGACGAGATCTGCGCCGAGTACGGCGCCGACACCCTGCGCCTGTACGAGATGGCGATGGGCCCGCTGGACGTGTCGCGGCCGTGGGACACGCGCGCGGTGGTGGGCCAGTTCCGGCTGCTGCAGCGGCTGTGGCGCAACATCGTCGACGAGGCCACGGGGGAAGTGACCGTGGTCGACACCGAGCCCGACGAGGACACGCTGCGTGCCCTGCACAAGGCGATCGACGGGGTGCGCCAGGACCTGGAGGGCCTGCGCTTCAACACCGCCATCGCCAAGGTGACCGAGCTGAACAACCACCTGACGAAGGCGGGCGGCGCGGTGCCGCGATCGGTCGCCGAGCCGCTGGTGCTGCTGGTCGCCCCGCTGGCCCCGCACATCGCCGAGGAACTGTGGCGCACGCTGGGCCACACCGACTCGGTCGTCCACCAGGACTTCCCGGTCGCCGACCCGCGGTACGTGGTCGACGAGGCCGTGACCTGTGTCGTGCAGATCAAGGGCAAGGTCAAGGCGCGGCTGGAGGTGCCGCCGACCATCTCCGACGAGGAGCTGGAGAAGGTGGCGCTGGCCGACGAGAACGTGGTCAAGGCGCTGGGCGGGGCCGGCATCCGGAAGGTGATCGTGCGGGCGCCGAAGCTGGTGAACATCGTTCCCGCGTAGCCGTCCCAGCAGGTCGTCCACGGTCCGGGGCGGTCGTCCACGGGCCGGGGGCGCAGATGTCGGGGTAGTCCCCTACGGGCAGGTTCGGGGTTCTTCTGGAACTCCGGGCCTGCCCCTCTCGTTTACCGTGGAAGAGCGGTGCGGGATGTGCCGCGACGGGCCGGAGGAGGAGCACGGTGGAAGCAGTGATCGCAGTCTTCGCCCTGCTCTTCGTGTTGTTCCTGGTGCTCGGCGTCTACGCCGCGGTGAAGGTGGTCGGTGCCGCCAGGCGCGGGGTGGACCGCACCATCGAGCAGGCCCGGCGCACGGTCGAGGACCACACCCTGCGCGCGAAGACATTCGTGCCCGGCCCCGCGAGCGAGGTCGCCCAACTGCGGCTCAAACTCCGTACCTCCATGCGCGCCACGCAGGACGCGCTGCAGGTGGGCGCGCAGGACGACGAGTCCCTGAAGGAGTCCCTGGCGCTCTTCCAGCGTCTCGGCGCGCACGGCCACGAACTGGACGGCGAGCTCAAGCGCCTGGAGTCCGAGCCCGACCGCGCCACGCTCGCCCAGCGCCTGCCCGACCTGCGCGCACGCACCGAGCGCATCACACAGTCGGCGGACTCCCTGCGCTGGGCGGCCCGTGACCGGGCCCGTCGCTTCGCCGACGACGACCTGGACACGCTGAGCGCACAGATCGACGTGGAGGCCGGCGCCCTGCGGCACTGGACGACCGCGGAACCCGCTTCGACCCCGCCGCCGTGGCCCGAGGCCCCGGCCGCCGAGGAGGCCGGGACGGCTCAGCAGACCTGGCCCGAGACTCCCCGCTCGCGCCCTGCCGAGGAGCCGAAGCGCGCCGCGATCACCCCGCCGGTGCAGCGTCCGACCTACCCCTGGCGGAAGAAACCCCGTCCCGAGAGCACTACTTGATCCGGTCAAGGGCAGACCAGGTGAGCGGGGCCGGGCTGCCGTCAGGGCGCTACGGCAGGTAACCTCCAGCTCATGTCCCGCCATGTCGCGATCGTCACCGATTCAACGGCCTACCTGCCGCCCCGGACGATGGAGCGCCACGGCATCACGGCGGTGCCCCTGACGGTGGTCCTCGGCGATCAGGCGCTGGACGAGGGCACCGAGATCTCCACCCGCTCCCTCGCCCAGGCCCTGCAGAAGCGACGCCCCGTCACCACCTCGCGGCCCAGCCCCCAGCTCTTCGCCGAGACCTACCGCAAGGTCGCCGAGTCCGGCGCCACCGGCATCGTCTCCCTCCACCTCTCCGCCGAACTGTCGGGCACCTACGACGCGGCGGTCCTCGCGGCGCGCGAGGCGCCGGTGCCGGTGCGGGTGGTGGACACCGGGACGGTCGCGATGGCGCTCGGGTTCTGCGCGCTCGCCGCGGCGGAGGCGGCGGAGGCGGGCGGCACCGTGGACGAGGCCGTCACGGCCGCCGAGAAGCGGGCCTCGGGCACGTCCGCGTACTTCTACGTCGACACCCTCGACTATCTGCGCCGCGGCGGCCGGATCGGTGCCGCGCAGGCGCTGCTGGGCTCCGCGCTGGCCGTGAAACCGCTGCTCCAGCTGGACGGCGGCCGGATCGAGCTTCTGGAGAAGGTCCGCACGGCCTCGAAGGCGATCGCCCGCCTGGAGGAGATCGCGGCCGACCGGGCCGGCAGCGCACAGGTCGACATCGCCGTCCACCATCTCGCCGCCCCCGAACGGGCGTCGGCCCTGGCGGACCGGTTGCGGGCGCGGGTGCCCGGGGTGGCCGACCTGCATGTGAGCGAGGTCGGGGCGGTGATCGGGGCGCATACGGGGCCTGGGCTGTTGGGGGTCGTGGTTTCACCGCGGTGACGTCTCACGGCGTCTGACACGGGGCTCCTCATCCGTGCGGGTGACGGAGTTATCCACAACTGGGGAGTAATCCCCGGGAATTGAGCAAGATCATCGCCGATGCGGCCAGGTGCCCGATCCTCGGCGCATGGCACTTCGATCACGCACTCGCACAGTGGCCGCGACCAGTGGGCCGGGACGCGCTCCCGCCTCCGACGGCCGGATTCGGCACCGCCGCCCGCCGGCGAAGGGCCGGGCTCGGCATCGCCACGCGTCGGAGGAACTGCGTCGGCGTGCACAGGTGTTGTTTCCCGAACGTGTGGGGG
>Ga0075367_10001222_pt1 | contig 10779 bp, 9 predicted proteins | sample EndMethybrTD3032_FD_71399 | JGI IMG/M metagenome (GOLD analysis project Ga0075367, IMG submission 71399) | Populus endosphere microbial communities from Tennessee, USA - Endosphere MetaG P. TD hybrid TD303-2 | ecosystem: Host-associated > Plants > Roots > Endosphere | place: USA: Tennessee...
CCTGCGCGCATGTCGAACAACGACCCCGTATAGGCACTGCTGCCGACGCGCTTAGCCGTCTCCGCCGCGTCGAGCAACGTCACCGGCGCTCCGCGCGCTGCCCATTGCCGCACGCGGTCCTCGATTTCCTTCAGGCCACCAGCGCCAACCGCGACGTGAAGCGTACCGTTCCGTTCGAGCTCACAGGCAATGCCGTGCCTGTCGATTAGATCCATCACCAGCCTCGGCGCATTGCCCAACAGGTCAAGCAAACGTTCGCCGTAAACCGGGCCGAGGACACCCGGAAGGTCGTCCGGCATGACCCACATGCCGGCGTTGATGAGGCCGACGTTGCGGCCCGCACCGCCGAAGCCGATTTCCTTGGCCTCTAGCAACACGACCTTCGAGCCTGCCTCGGCCAAGTGGAGACTGGAGGAAAGGCCAGTGTAACCTCCACCCACGATGACGACCTCGGCACTCACGGCGCCCGCCAGCGACGGGGTCACGGGCGGCTGAGGAGCGGTTTTTTCCCAAAGGCCGTGAGAACGGGGATCGTTTAGCATTCGATCAAAATCCATCCACTATGCAGGCGACATTCTAGCGCCGTGCGATTGCTTGTGAAACCGCTGATCAGGCTGCCGCTCGCTGCTTGGAGGGCAAGCCCGGCAGATCAATCGCATTTCCAGTTCATTCCGATTCCGTCAGATGAATTACTTTACAAAGCCGGCTAAGCCGTAAATATCGACATTTAGGAAATAGCTTATTCTGAAATGGAATGACGGATGCTGCCACCACGACGCTTTCTTCCGTCGACATCCCTGCTCGTCGCCTTCGAGGCTGCGTCCCGCACCGGCAGCGTGACAGCCGCCGCACGCGAACTCGACCTCACCCAGAGCGCTGTCAGCCGCCAGATCAAGGCGCTGGAAGAGCAACTCGGCGTCGAGCTGTTTGTGCGCGAGCGCCAGACCGTACGGTTGACGCTTGCCGGCGACGGCTACGCCCGCGAAATCCGCGAGGCGCTCCGACGCATTTCGAGCGCATCGCTGAACCTCCGCGCCAATCCGCACGGCGGCACGCTCAATCTGGCCATTCTACCGACATTCGGGACGCGCTGGCTCGCACCCCGGCTTGGGGGCTTCCTCGCCGCCAATTCAGGGGTGACGATCAATCTCGTCACCCGATTGTCGCCCTTTGACTTCCGGCTCGATTCGATTGACGCGGCCATTCACTTCGGTCACCCGCATTGGCCCGGCGCAGAGCTGACATTTCTCATGTCGGAGAAGACGGTGCCGGCCTGCAGCCCTGAGTTCCGGCGCCGGCACGCGATCGGCGCGGCGCAGGACCTGCTCGAAGTTCCGCTACTGCACCTGACAACGCGCCCGGATGCCTGGGAGCGATGGTTCGCAGACAACGGCGTCAATTTTCGGACCGTGCACGGCATGCTCTTCGACCAGTTCGCGACCGCCGCCCAAGCCGCTATGGCCGGCCTCGGCGTTGCACTGCTACCAACCTTCCTGATTCAAGATGAACTGAAAAGCGGCGACCTGGTTGCAGCCGTTGACCGCGAAACGGAAAGCAGCGAGTACTACTATCTTGCCTATCCGCCAGAACGAGCCGACTACGCGCCGCTCGAAGCATTTCGCGACTGGATCGTTCGAGAAGCCGCGATCTGAAGCTTGCGCCGACAGGGCGCTTTCGATCATTATACACCGAACCAGAATATGATGCAGGAAACTCCCATGAAGCCAATTTTCGTTCAGCTCCAATGCGCGCCAGGCAAAACCTACGAGGTTGCCGATGCCATTTACCAGACAGAGCGCGCGTCGGAACTCTATTCGACGAGCGGCGACTATGATCTTCTGCTGAAAGTCTACATCGAAGAGGGACAGGACATCGGCAAGTTCATCAACGATAACATCGCCAACATACCCGGTATCGTGCGTTCGCTGACAACCCTAACCTTCAAGGCCTTCTGAGCAGGCGTTTCAAACGCCTGCAAATCCCGCAATGGCGGGCTTGGGCTCTAAAATGAGACGGCGCGTGAGCTACCGAGGCTTGTGATCTCTCCGGAAGGCGTGTCTCCATCTGCTGACCACGGTTGCGGAAGCAACCGGACGTGTTTGGCAGCGCCGGGGGCAAGATGAAACCAATCGTCGTCCGGTCGATAGCCGTCGACACTGACGTGGACGGACTGCGCGAACCTGTCGACTGCGATATCGAGCCCCCACGCATCGTCCTGTCGCGTCACCGCTACTTGGATCTCGGCATCGTGGAAGGCCTTCGAGCGCCCCAATGGAAAATGGAAGGCGTCGGCAACCACAGGCCCACCGTCCGGCAGACGCAAGCGAGCGACAGTGACGTCGTGAGAAGGCGGACCGAAGCGGAAGGCAAGGGTCGTGTCGAAAAATGCACCAAAGAGATCGGTGGCGGCAAAGGTCTCGCAGCTTCTCGGCGTCAAAGTCAGAATGCGACCACCGCTAACGGCGTGCTGCCTGCCGTGCCGCAGGCAAACAAGCTCGAGATCAAGCTGGAGAGCGTTCTCGGTTTCATTCAGCACGTGAATATCGAGGCCATTTGTGCCCTCGTCGGTTACGACAACTTGCACCGGCCGGAACGCGCGACGCAGCGCATACCAGACGGGCTTCGGCTCGCCGGTCGAATCGATCACACCCCAACCAGCACCGGGCATCAGATCCTGCAGAGTCCAGACCAGCGCGCCGTTGCATGTCGACCCGTTGCGGCGCCACTCAGCGAAGGTCGCTTCCCCAATTTCGCCGGTGACGACGCGGGAAAGATCGAGGTACCGATCGCGATCTTCGCGACGAAGTCGCGCCGGATCTTCGCGATAGAGTTCCGCCAGATAGAAATCCCTGACGTCCTCGAAATCCCACGACGCGCCGCGGTCGCGGGGAACCCGCGACTTCCATAGCGGACTGTGGACCGGCGGCACGTCGAGGTAGCGTTGCAACGTTCGCTGCTGCGGCACATGAGCGAAGGCCAGGCTCTCGGCCGCGAAGCGAACGTTTGCTCGGCGTGCGTCGTCAAGCGGTCGCATATAGGCGCCGACGCCGTAGTAATGGGTGACCCCCACGTTCGGAGAAAACGGCATCGCCCCACCCGAAGGTGAATTTGGCACATACGGGACGTCGGGCCGCATACGCCCGGCAATCGCCGGAATAATCTCCTCCGTGATCGGACCGGCCCAATATTCGTGTGGCAGTCCAAGCATCGCCGCCTGCTGGTAGATCTCACTGCCGCCGCACAGTACTGCCAGCGATGGGCATCCCTGGACAGCATGCAGGAGTTCCTCGACCTCCGCGTGGACAAGCGTCGTGAGAGTTTTGTCGTTCTTCGGATAGTCGAAATTGGCGAACATGAAATCCTGCCAGACAAGCAGACCGAGTTCGTCGCAGAGCTGAAAGAACTCCGGCGTCTCGTAGGCCATCGTGCCGCCAATACGAATCATGTTCATGCCCGCCTCGGCGGCTAGGCGCAAATACGGCTCATAGTCCGCTTTGCCACCTGGCAACCGAACGATATCGGCAGTCGTCCAGACAGCGCCACGGCAGAAGATGCGTTCACCGTTGATCAACAGCGCAAAATCATCTCCATGCGCTCCGCGATCAACGTCGACCCGCCTAAAACCTGTTCGCCCTGCGTGATGCGCAACGCCATCGATGACGATCGAGTAATCATAAAGGTGAGGCGCGCCGTGCGTGTGCGGCCACCAGAGATCGACGGCCTGCAGCCTCAGGATCGCCGAGTAGTGGCTCTCTCCAACCTTTTCGAAGGCCTGCTCGATCTCTCCACATCGAAGCATCAAATCAGGACTATCGACATTCGTGTGAAGCGAAACGCTCAATCGCCCAGTACCGTCGGCCTCAAGCACGGCACGGACAGTGACATTGTCTATCGAAACGATATCGCGACGCACGAGCGTAATGGGACGCCACGGCCCAGCCGCATGAACTTCCGGACACCAGCCCGGCATCCGCCCTAACAACGTCGTGCGAACGTTCTTCAAGCTTTGCGGCGTGATCATCTGCGGCCGCCAGCGGGGGCGCGGGCCGGGTTCGGCCAGCTTTGGCGCCAGGGCTCGGAAGCAAAGTGCCAGCTCGTCGCCGCCGACGAGCGTCACCGGTATCTCGTGCATGGTGAACATGCTTTCCGACGACAAGATCTCCTGGCCATTGAAGAAGACATGACACAGCGTTGCCAAGCCCTCAAAGCGCAGGATCGCGTCGCCGGGCTGCGCGTCAAAAAGCCGGCAAAGATACCATGCGTCGCGGGTATCGAGCGGCTCCGGATTGTCTCGATCGAACCGTCCGGCCTTCTCCAATGCTGCGGCGACTGTCCCCGGCACTTCAGCAGCGATGAACTGAGCCGACAACGGAATGTCATGAGGGGTCGCGCAAGCGTCCGGCTCCGTTAGAACCAGATTCCAGCCTTCGGCGAGCAAAGTCTCCTCTGCGCCGATACTTGCCAACCGTCCCCGCATGCTCAGACTCCCGGCTTCACAAGCGCTCCTTGAGCGAAGCCATCATGGAATCCCATGCATCGGCTGCCGGATCAAGCGCAGTGCGCAGCGGATCATATTTCTTCCGCGTCACCGCCCGAGCGAACTGGAACTGCACCGACTTTGCGACCTCAGAAATTCGGCGCGCATAATCGATGGCGGAGGAGAATTCGTTGGCGGAGAGCCAAGCCAGATGATCAGCGGCGAGCTCAAAATTGGCGCCAAACTGGCGCAGCGTATTAAACGCATACTTGTGAAAGAAACCAAACGGTCGCGCTGCGACTGCTTCCACCTGCTGCGGAAACACTTCGGCGAAGGCGCGAACGGGATTCGAGACGGGCCGGCGACCGAAATGACGTTGGAGAAGTTTGCGCGCCGTGGTGCTGACATGCGCAGCGTCGGGAACGCGGGCGGGAAGCTTTGCAAACTCGGTATATGGAAGGAACGACGGATCTTCTGGCTTCAGGTGAAGCTGGAACAACCCGTCAAAATCTTCGCCCTCGAGCCGAAAGTAACCGCCGTTGTGAAAATACTCGACGCGCTTTCCGGTGAAGTCGAGCCTGTTGATTGCCACAGTGGTCTTGCCATGCTCGGTCCGATAGGCCGTGCCCTGCGTATCGGGCATATAGAACGAATCCATCTCGACCAGGCAAAGATGCCCGCGTGCAATCTGTACGTCGATGTGCCGTTCGACGCGGTCGAAGATGGCAAGCTCGGTGACGCGGATGTCGTAGAGTGACTCTAGATCCTCGAGGGGCACCTTGAAGAAGGTGAATTGATCGCCCTCGAAGTCTTGTGTCAGCGTGAAGCCAAGCATCGCCTCCGGCTCGGCACTGGCAGCGTTCAAAACTTCCACCCAGAGGTCGACGTAGCAATTGGTTTCCGGCCACATGCGCTCGCTAGAGTGCAGCGGATGAGGCTGATACCCGTCGGGCCGCAGCCTCGGGAAGACGGCTTCCATTGATCCGATCAGCCCCACAGCGTTTGACGCACCTTAGAAGGCCAACGCTTGACCTCGAGCCCGTGGTGATGGAACAGGGCAAGAGCGATGCGTTCGAGCCCGAAGCCAACGCAGGCCGTATGTGCCACGCTGCCGTCTTCGAGATAGAGACCCCATTTCGCGCCGAAGGCGTCCTGATGGTAGTTGAAGCTCATGCAGGCCGTCGGCTTGGCAACCGAGGTGATCGGAATGAGCAGCTCGAACTTCAGGTTCTGATCGCGCTGATTGTTGGCCAGCATCTTGCCGGCGCGGCCAAAGAAAGGATCGTTCGCAACGTCGATGGTCACATCCAGGCCGACCTCTTTCATCATTTCGACGCCGCGGTCCATCCAGCGTTGCCGGAAATCCGTGACGTGCTGTTCCGTCCCCATGCAAATAAATTCACGCATGCGGAAAAGCTGCTGGCGTGCGGGATCCTGCGAAGGCTCGTGGCGGAAGCAATACGATTGCAGATCGAAAAGACCGCCACTCTTCGGCAGCTTGCCACGTCGAGCAACCGTCGGATAAAGCGGATAGCAGGCCGCAGGCGTCAGCACGATGTCGGTTGCCTGCTGATCTTTCGTCCAGTCGTCGCCCACTTCCATGCACTGAAGAAGGCTGATGTGGTCGAGCTCGCTCCCGCAGAAACTGTGAACCGTGCCGGCGAGCTGCGGGAAGCTCTTCATGTAACCGCTCTTCTCGAAGAAAGCGCGGTTCATGCCGGGCGGAAAACGCATCGCTTCAGCGCCGTCAGCGCCGCCGAACTTGTCGATCAGGTGCTCGAAGGCAGCGATCACAACTTCGAATTGTCCGCTGCGTCCGTAAAGACCGACAACACCTGTATCGATCAGGAGACCGGATTGAAAGAGTCTGTCGAGAAATGTCGTCTGCACATCCATGTCGTCACCCCAGTAGGCTAGTGTCCTGCTTGTGGACAAGAAGCATGCTCGACGTGTTGCCGAGAATGCGGTCGTTCGAGATCATGAGTTGTGCGGAGTGGGCATCGCGCAGATGCCGGCCGACGCTAAATGGCGTGCCATTCTTGTATCCCATGATCCCGCAAATCAGCATCACGTGATTGACGATCTCGAGAATCGTCTCCGATGAGGCAATCTTCACGTTGTTCATCGTGACGGCAAAGCCCATGGAAGAAAGCTTGTCTGCATCGCTCTTGGCATCCTCGTAGGCCTTCAGGCCGGCGACGACGTTCGAGCGAACCATCTGCAGCCGGTTGGAGACCTCGGCCAGCCGCAGGGCTCCGGGCGGTGGCGCCCCTGGTGACTTGCGTGCGGCGGCGCGCACAAACGCCTGGGCACGACCCACTGCGTCAACAGCGATGCCATACCACACGCCGCTCCAAAGAAGGTGCGACGATGCCAGCATCGATTGGGCCGCGATCTCTGCGAAGGGCTTCGGCAGAATTTGTTCCGCGGGCGCCGCGCCTTTGAAGAGGAAGCCATCCGAACACGTGCCGCGCATGCCGAGTGAATTCCACGCGTGGGTTTTTTCCAGCGCGTACTGCTCCTTGAGGAAAACGGTCAGGACCTGATCGGAAGAAGCCGCATTTGCGTGGGCGCGCGACGTAATCATGATCGCATCGGCGTAGGAGCCGTACGATATGACCGTTGCGTCTTTTTCCAAACGGCAGGTATTGCCGTCAATCTCGATCGCGCAGATGCTGTTCCTGAGGTTGCCGCCAATGCCACCTTCGGTCGTCGCCGACCCAATCAGCAATTGCTCGCCCGCCACGCGTCGCATGAAGCCCCGATGCCATTCGCTGTCGCCGCCATGCTCGACAAGGCTGCAAAGCTTGATGTGATGCATTGCGAAGACCATGCCAGCCGCAGAACAAGCCTGACCAAGCGTCGAGCATAACTCGGCGATCTGCGCGATCGTCACGCCTTCGCCGCCGAAGTGGCGTGGGATCTGAATTCCGAGCAGCCGCTCGGCCCTCATGGCCTCCACGGCTTCGAGCGGGAACCTCCCATCAAAATCGACGGAGTCCGCATGCTTTGCCGCGATCGCGGACACACGGGCGACCCTGGCGGCAAGATCCTCTTCCGTGATTTTGACGGGAAAGTTCATTAGGCGACCTTCCGGCTATCTTTGATTTGGTCGACGGTCTTAGCGATCGCCGTGATGCTGGCGAAGGACTTGCGATTCAAGAGATTGTCGGGAAACTCGATGTCAAAAGCTTCTTCGATGCCAAGCATGAGCTGCACGGAAGCGAAGGAAGTGAGGCCGACCGCATAAAGGTCGGCATCGTCGGCGACTTGGTCAACAGAGACGGGTAGCTTTCCAAATTTGACCAGGAGCTCACGGAGCGTAGTATTCATTATGACTTCTCCAAGATGATCATATCTCGAGCGGGCGAAACTGCCTTGTTCTCGGGTTAGGCGTAGTCTGGAAAAGACAAAATTCTCCTAAATGACGTAGTTAAAGTGAGCTAATCACCTCAGCTAAATTCTTAGAAGAGAAACGAGAGGAAGCGGAGCTTAAGTTAGATTTCAAGCTCTTGCCGCGATTGCAATTCGCGCGTCACGAGAGAGGTCTTCCGACACATTGTCCAAGAACAATACTTCTCGCGCCTTTTTTTCACTAGACGACTGGCGGATACAGGTGCTCGGTCCCTCGATAATCCGAAACAGAATAGCAGCCTTCGCCCGTTTCTCTGATCGACCGTTCAGCGATGACGGCCTTCCCGTGGCCGCCGGGTATGTCGAGTATGTAGGTAGGTTGGCAGAGACCGGAAATCCGGCCGCGCAAAGCGGCGACGATCTTCTGCCCTTCTTCGATTGTCAGCCGAAAATGGCTCGTGCCGGGAGCGAGGTCCGGATGGTGCAGATAGTAGGGCTTCACGCGCGTCTCGACGAAAGCCTTCATCAATTCCGCGAGCACTGCCGGATCATCGTTGACGCCCTTCAGGAGCACCGATTGGCTGACCATGACCATTCCGGCATCGATTAGGCGGGCACATGCAGCGCGCGCCTCGTCGGTCAGTTCCCGCGGATGATTGGCATGCAGCGCCACGTAGACAGTCTTGCCGCTCGCTTTCAGGGCTGCAGTCAAGGCTGCATCGACCCTTGATGGATCCACTACGGGAACGCGTGTGTGGAACCGCACAATCTTCACGTGATCAATTGATGCCAGTTCGCGAAGAATTTCTTCTAATCTGCGCGGAGACAACACGAGGGGATCGCCGCCTGTTAGGATTACTTCCCAGATTTCCTTGTGGTTACGGATGTGGGCAAAGGCTGCCGACATCGCCTTTGCGTCGAGCGTACCCAAGCCTTGCGGACCAACCATCTCACGGCGAAAGCAGAAGCGACAGTAGACAGGGCAGACATGCACAGCCTTCAACAGCACCCGATCGGGATAGCGATGCACGATCCCCTGCACGGGACTATGGGTTTCGTCACCGATCGGATCCGCGCGCTCTTCGGGCGCGACGTTGAGCTCGGCGGCATCTGGAATGAATTGCTTGGCGATCGGGTCCGCATCATCCGCGCGATCAATCAGACTTGCGACGGTTGGGGTCAATGCAATGGCGTAGCGCGCGGCTACATCCGCCAACGCATCCCGGCTCCTTTGACCGAGCAGCCCTGTACGTTCCAGACCCTCGATGGTCTTGATGGGCCCGATACTGTTCATCTGCCGTACTCCGCGACCGGTGCCCACATCACTTGATCGATCCGCGACGCGCCAGTTGCCAGCATCACCAACCGATCGAAGCCAAGAGCGATGCCGCTTGCCTCGGGCATAATGGCGAGAGCGTCCAGAAAATCCTCGTCCAGAGGATAGCTTTCGCCGTAGATGCGAGCCTTCTCGAACATCTCGATCTCGAAGCGACGGCGCTGCTCTGCCGGATTGGTAAGCTCGCCAAAGCCGTTGGCAAGCTCGACCCCGCAAGCATAGACCTCGAAACGCTCCGCAACGCGGGGATCACGCGCGGAGGGGCGCGCTAGGGCCGCTTCCGACACCGGATATTCGTCAAGAATAGTCACACGGCCGAAACCCAAATTAGGTTCGACTTTCTCGACAAGCACGCGGCTGAACAAATCGGCCCAGCCATCATCGGCGGCAACACGCATGCCGATCCGCTTTACCTGATCAGCGAGATGCGCCCGATCCGTCACGCCATCGGCGGAAACCGATGCCAGAAGATCGATGCCGGCATAGCGTTCGAAAGCCGCGGCAACGCTTATCCGGTCCGGCTCCGCAGACGGATCGCAGTCTCGGCCTTTATAGGTGAGCCGCGCCGTCCTCATGGTTTCCGCAGCGAGGGCCAGAATGTGAACGCAGTCCGTCATCAGGCTCTCATAGCTTTCGCCCACGCGATACCATTCTAGCATCGTGAATTCCGGATGATGCAAGGGTCCGCGCTCGCGGTTGCGATAAACGTGCGCGAAACAGGCGATGCGCTGTTCTCCAGCCGAAAGCAGTTTCTTGCAAGCAAACTCAGGCGAGGTATGCAGGTAAAGCTGCGTTGCCGTCTGGCCGTCTATTCTCAAGGCTTCGGTAGCAAACGCATGGAGATGCGCCTCGTTGCCGGGCGATACCTGTAACGTCGCCGTGTCGACCTCCAGAAAATCCTCGCTCAGGAAATAGCCGCGCAGCGCAGACTGGATCGCATTGCGCCCAATCAAAAAGGGGCGACGGTCCAAATGCACGCTTGGCGTCCACCACGGCGATACTTTGGCGATCGAGGGATTCATTGGCGTCGTCCTGACCGGCCTTCCAACGCTGGGGCTGGCTATTTGCCGGATTTTAGGTTAGTTGCGCCCCCAAAGAACAGTCAATCGCGTCTCCGGGGCTGTGTCGACAGTCCTCTACGACGCCAAAAGCCGAGTTACAAGGAAGTCTTAATGGTCAAGGTCATCGCCTCATCTGTCCGCAAGGGCAACGTTCTCGACGTGGATGGCAAGCTCTACGTCGTTCTGACTGCCCAGAACTTTCATCCGGGCAAGGGTACGCCAGTCACCCAGGTTGACATGCGTCGCATCGTCGATGGCGTGAAAGTCTCTGAGCGCTGGCGCACGACCGAGCAGGTCGAGCGCGCCTTCGTCGAAGACGTGAACTTCCAGTTTCTTTACGAGGATGGCGAAGGCTTCCATTTCATGAACCCGGCGACCTACGATCAGGTTGTCGTCGACAATGACACGATGGGCGATCAGAAGGCCTATCTGCAGGAAGGCATGACCTGCATTCTGTCGATCCACGAAGGCGTTCCGCTGGCGATCGAATTGCCGCGCCACGTTATCCTCGAAATCACTGAAACGGAACCGGTTGTGAAGGGCCAGACGGC
>Ga0075367_10001223_pt1 | contig 10772 bp, 6 predicted proteins | sample EndMethybrTD3032_FD_71399 | JGI IMG/M metagenome (GOLD analysis project Ga0075367, IMG submission 71399) | Populus endosphere microbial communities from Tennessee, USA - Endosphere MetaG P. TD hybrid TD303-2 | ecosystem: Host-associated > Plants > Roots > Endosphere | place: USA: Tennessee...
CGCCCCACCACCAGAACCCTGCAGATAGCCTGCGCCACCGTCACGGCAGCCCTGGTGGCCACCGGCTGCGGCCGGAGCGCCGACTCCGGACCCGGCAAGGACGCACCCGCGAAGATCGGCAGCGGCAAGGCCACGGGCAAGGTCGTCATGTGGTCCATGGGCGATCCCGACAAGTCCCTCCAGAGCCTGGCCAAGAAGTTCGAGCAGCAGAACCCCGGCGTGAAGGTCCAGATCACCCCGGTGCCCTGGGCCTCCGCCCACGACAAGCTGACCACCGCCATCGCCGGCGGCAACACACCCGACATGTCCGTGATCGGCACCACGTGGATGGCCGAGATGGCCGGCATGAACGGCTTCCAGGCCACCCCGACGTCGATCAAGTCGTCGGACTTCTACCCGGGTCAGTGGGACACCACGAAGTACAAGGACACCTCCTACGGCGTGCCGTTCATCGCCGACACCCAGGCGGTCTACTACCGCAGCGACCTCGCTGCGAAGGCCGGTATCAAGGGCGCCCCGGCAAGTGACTGGGCCGGTTACCTGAAGGATCTGAAGGCCATCCAGGCCACCGCGGGCAAGCAGAACCCGAAGCTGCGCTACGCCAGCGGGTGGCAGATCGGCTTCAACTCCTGGATCTTCCTGCTGCCGCTGGTCTGGCAGCAGGGAGGCGACATCTACGACCCGAGCACCAAGAAGTTCACCTTCGACTCGCCGGCGGTCGCCAAGGCACTGGAGTACTACGCGAGCGTCCCGAAGGAGGGCTTGGCGCCGACCGACAAGACGGACAGCCTGCAGGCTTTCCAGGACGGACAGATCGCCGTTTACAAGGACGGCGCGTGGGTCAGCGGCAGCCTCCGCAAAGACGCCGCGAAGCTGGACAGCAAGTGGAAGACCATGCCGCTGCCGAAGGGCAAGCAGGCGGCCGGGTTCGCCGGCGGCAGCGACCTGGCGGTGTTCAAGGACGCCAAGAACTCCGACGCGGCATGGAAGTTCGCCGAGTTCCTCACCGAACCCGCCAACCTCGCCGCCTACGCGAAGGCAACGGGCTCCCTTCCCGCCACGCCGGGGGCGTGGGACGCAGCGAAGCTGAGCGACGACGAGGCCATGCAGGCGTTCGCCGAGCAGCTCAAGGTCAGCAAGGCGCCGCCCGCCATCACCACCTGGCAGCAGGTCGCCGACGCCATCGACTCCGAACTGGAGAAGCTGAGCCTCGGCAAGGCCACCGTCGCCCAGGCGCAGAAGGACCTGCAGTCCAAGGCCACCAGCATCGGCACGGGCCGCTGAACGGCCGCCGCGTGAGCACCCCTCGTACGGACGGATGACATCCATGTCCACGAAAACGCTCCCCGGGCGGGGCGACACCCACGAACCGACCACCGCACGGCCCCAGAGGAGTGCCGGCCGCCGGCGACTCGCGGTCCGCAGCACTGCGCGCGGCAGGCAGACTCGGGCCGCGTGGATCCTGGCGGTTCCCTTTCTCGCCCTGTTCCTGGCGTTCATGCTGTTGCCGGTCGTCTGGTCGCTGCTGATGAGCCTGACCGACACACAGAGCGCCGATCTGCGGACCCCGTTGAACGTGTCGTTCACCGGCTTCGACAACTATGTACGGCTGTTTGAGGACGAGCAGTTCGTTCATGCGCTGCGTAACACGGCCGTGTTCGTCCTGGTGGGTCTGCCGTTGACGCTGGCCACCGGGCTGGCCGCGGCGGTGGTCCTCAACAGTGGTGTCCGCCGCTTCCGGGCCGTCTTCCGGGTCGGCTTCTATCTGCCGGTGATCACCAGTGTCGTGGCGGTCGCGGTGGTGTGGAAGACGCTGCTGGAGCCGCGCGCAGGGCTGGTGAACACGGTTCTGGGCTGGTTCGGGATCAACGGTCCGGCGTGGCTGGCGGACACCCGGTTCGCTCTCCCCGTCATGATCGTGATGGCGGTGTGGCGCAACCTCGGTACCGTCATGATCATCATGCTGGCGGGTCTGCAGTCCGTGCCCCAGTCCCTGATGGAGGCGGCCGAACTCGACGGGGCCGGGGCCTGGCAGCGGTTCTGGCGGGTCACCTTCCCGCTCCTGCGTCCGGCCCTGCTGCTGACCGCGGTCACGACCGGTATCGGCTATCTGCAGTTCTTCGACGAGCCGTTCGTCATGACCGACGGCGGACCGCTGGACTCCACCCTGTCCGCCACGATGTACGCCTACAACCAGTTCGGCAATGGCAACTACGACGTTGCGTCGGCCGCCGGTTACGTCGTCTTCGTCCTCATCATCGCGCTGACCGTGCTGCAGTTCCGCGTGCTGCGAGACAAGGACTGATGCCCCATGAGCACTCTCCCCGCCCTTCGGACGGCCGGGCCGGGCACGGACCGGACTCTGCGGCGGCGTCGCATCCGGCAGAACTGGGGCCACCCCTGGCTGTATCTGCCGCTGTTCGGCTGCCTCCTGTTGATGGTCGCGCCGTTTCTGTGGATGCTCTCCGGCTCCTTCAAGCCCGAGGCGGACATCCGCAAGGTGCCGCCGGTCCTGGTCCCCACCGCGCCCACGCCGGCCAGCTACCGGCAGCTGTTCAGCAGCCTGGACTTCACCACCATGTTCGCCAACTCGGTGATCGTGGCCCTGGCCGTGACGGCAGGCAACCTGCTGTTCTGCTCCATGCTCGGCTACGCCCTGGCCAAGCTGGACTTCCGCGGCCGACGTGCCGTATTCAGCCTGGTCATCGGCACCCTGATGGTGCCGGGCCTGGTCACCTTCGTACCCCTGTACGTCCTGGTGGCCAACATGAAGCTGACCGGCTCGCTGCTCGGGCTGATCCTGCCGTTCCTGGCCGCCCCGTTCGGGGTGTTCCTCATGCGGCAGTTCATCTCCACCCTGCCCGACGAACTCATCGACGCCGCCCGCGTCGACGGCTGCCGTGAACTGGCCATCTACTGGAAGATCATCCTGCCTCTGACCAGGCCGGCCCTCGCCACGCTGGGGATCATCACCTTCCTGGGCTCCTGGAACAACTTCCTGTGGCCCCTGGTCGTGGCCCAGAACGAGGACCAGTACACCCTTCCCGTCGGCCTCGCCCTGGCCAGCAGCGGACAGGACTTCACCCGCTTCGGCGTCCTCCTCGCCGGCGCCGTCGTCGTCCTGCTCCCTGTGATGGTCGTCTTCCTGCTCTTCCAGCGCCACTTCGTCGCCGGCATCGCCACCACCGGCCTGAAGTGACCCCCCTCGCCTACCCCCGTCACCTCTCTGACCCGTGACGACTCATGACTTGGAGAACATAGTGGGACACCCGGTCCGCTCTGCTGTGTACCTGGATCCGGACGCGTCCGTGGAAACGAGAACCGAGGACCTGCTGTCCCGGATGACCTTGCAGGAGAAGGTCGGGCAGTTGCTGATGCTCGACGCCCAACACGGGGACCTCGAGGACATCGTGTCGGCCAAGCTGGCCGGGTCGGTCCTGCATGTGACTCCCGCGCGGATGCCGGAGGCCATGGAACGGGCCCAGCGGACACGGCTCGGCATTCCGCTGCTGACCGCCGACGACTGCATCCACGGCCACTCGTTCTGGCCGGGCGCGACCATCTTCCCGACACAGCTGAGCATGGCTTGCACCTGGGATCCCTCCCTGATCCACCGGGTCGCCCGTGCGTCCGCGACCGAAATCGCGACGACCGGAATCCACGGGACGTTCTCCCCGGTGCTGTGCATCACCCGGGACCTGCGCTGGGGCCGGATCAACGAGACGTTCGGCGAGGACCCGTTCCTGATCGGTGAACTGGGGGCGGCGATGGTGCGCGGCTACCAGGGTGAGGGTCTCGGCGATCCGACAGCCGTGCTGGCGTACGCCAAGCACTTCGCGGGCTACTCGGAGACCCTGGGCGGACGCGACGCCAGCGAGGCGGATCTCAGCCCGCGCAAGCTGCGCTCGTGGTTCCTCCCCCCGTTCGAGCGGGCGGCCCGGGCCGGCTGTCGTGGCTTCATGCTGGGCTACCAGTCGATCGACGGGGTGCCCATCACCGCGAACGAGTGGCTGATCAACGACGTGCTCAAGGGCGAGTGGGGCTTCACCGGCACGCTGGTGACCGACTGGGACAACGTCGGCCGGATGGTCTACGACCAGCGGACCTGCGCCGACTACGCCGAGGCGGCGGCGGTCGCGGTCAACTCCGGGAACGATCTGATCATGGCCACGCCGGCGTTCTTCGAGGGCGCCCAGGAGGCGGTCGCCCGCGGCCTGGTCGAGGAGAAGCAGATCGACGACGCGGTACGGCGGGTGCTGCGGCTGAAGTTCGAACTCGGGCTCTTCGAGGACCCCCGTGCCCCCGACCCCGAGCGGCAGGCGCAGGTGATCGGCTGCCGCGAGCACGCCGACCTCAACCTCGAGACCGCCCGACGTTCCCTCGTACTGCTGCGCAACGAGGGGATCCTGCCCCTCGAAGGCGGGCTGACCGCGGACGGAACCGGCCGCGCCACAGGCCAGGGCACGCCACGCACGATCGCGGTCATCGGCCCCAACGCCGACAGCCCGGAGGCCACGCTCGGCGACTGGGCGGGTGCCACCGGCCAGGTGCCGTGGATGCCCGAAGGACATCCACGCGAGTTGGTGGAGACGGTGCTGGACGGCCTGCGCGCCGTCGTCCCCGCCGACTGGACCGTCACACACGCTCGCGGAGCCGACATCGAAAGCCCCGCCTTCGACCCCGACCAGTGGGTCGCCGGGCCCGACGGCCAGCCGCAGCCGCCCGTGTTCCTCCCCGCCCCGGTCGATGAGGCACAGCTTCGGGAGGCCACCGCCGCTGCCGAGGCCGCGGACTACGCCGTCGTGGTCGTGGGGGACACCATTGCCCTCACGGGCGAGGTGCGCTCCACGGCCACCCTCGACCTCCAGGGAGGCCAGATCGCGCTGCTGGACGCGGTCGCCGCCACCGGCACGCCCATGATCGTCGTACTGCTGCAGTCCAAGCCGAGCACCCTCCCCGACTCGGCACTGAACGCGGCAGCGCTCATCGAGGCGTTCAACCCGGGCATGCGCGGCGGCCGTGCCGTCGCCGAACTCCTCCTCGGACTCACCGAACCCAGCGGCCGGCTCCCGGTCTCCTTCGCACGCCACGTCGGGCAGCAGCCGGTCTACTACAACCAGGTGCGGGGCCAGCACGGTGACCGCTACGCGGACCTCACCCAGGACCCCCTGTTCGCGTTCGGCGAGGGCCTGAGCTACACCGCCGTCACCTACTCCGACCTCACCGTGCACGAGGACGAGGTCTCCGCCGACGGCACTGTCCACGCCACGGTGTGGCTCACCAACAGCGGAAGCCGTCCGGCCCTGGAGACGGTCCAGGCGTACGTCAGTGACCTGACCACCAGCGTCACTTGGGCCGAGCAGGAGCTGAAGGCGTTCACCCAGGCCGAAGTCCCGCCCGGTGAAACCCTCGCCGTCGGCATCAGCGTCCCTGCCGGACACTGCTCACTCGTCACCGCCGACAACCGTCGCGTGGTCGAACCAGGCGAGTTCATGCTCCGCGTCGGCCCCAGCTCACGACGGGAGCACCAGCTCAGCGCGGGATTCCGCATCCGGGCCTGAACGCCGTTTGCGGGACATGCGAACGCTGCTCGAAGCCCCCGCCCAGCCGATCCCTGACCCGGCTGGGCGGGCTCCTCTGAACCACCGAAAGGCACGCGTGTGTCCACCACACCCCGCGATGCGCACTTCCCCGTGGCGCATCTGCGCCCGCCCCACAACTGGGTCAACGACCCCAACGGGCTGGTCTTCCACGACGGCCACTACCACGTCTCCTACCAGTACAACCCGTACGGCGCGACGCACGCGAACATGCACTGGGGCCACTTCCGCAGCCCCGACCTGCTGACCTGGGAGCCGCTGCCGATCGCCCTGTCCCCGACGCCCGGTGGCGTGGACTCCGACGGCTGTTTCTCCGGCAACGCCGTCTCCGACGGCGACCGCATCGTCGCCTTCTACTCCGCGCACCGCGAGGACCGCTCGTTCCAGCACCAGCCCGTCACCTGTGCCGTCTCCCACGACGGCGGCCAGACCTTCAGCCCGCGTGAAGAAACGGTTATCCCCGTCTGGCCCGAGGGCTGCACCATGTACCGCGACCCGTACGTCTGGCGGGACGTTGACGGCTGGCGGATGCTGGTCGGCGCCGCTCTCGCCGACGGCCGCGCCGCCACCCTCCTGTACGACTCACCCGATCTGGAGACCTGGGCCTACCGAGGGCCCTTCGTGGCCCGTCATCCGGAGCCCATCGGCGGCACCGAGGAGCTCACCGGCGATGGCTGGGAATGCCCCCAGTACCTCCCGGCAGCCGGCGGACAGGCCGCCCTCATCTTCAGTACCTGGACCGAACCCACTGGCCCGATGCGCGTCGCGGCCCTGATCGGCGAAGAGCACGACGGCCACTTCAAGGCAGGCGCACCGGTGTGGGCGGACCACGGCCCGGACTGCTATGCACCTGCCCTGCTGCGTGCACCTGGCGGCAGATGGCTGCTGTGGGGCTGGTCCTGGGAAGCCCGCGACCAAGCCTGGGCCGTCGCCGGCGGATGGGCCGGCGTCCTCACCGTGCCCCGCGAGATCCATGTCGGCGGCGACGGCACGCTGCGTCAGCGGCCCGCCACCGAGCTGCTCGCGCTGCGCGGTGAGCGCACCGTGCAGGCCGAGGGTGCGACCCATGGCCCGGAGCCGGTGGAACTGGGCAGCGTTGGACGGGCCTTCGACCTGACGGCCCGTCTGGAGCCGACCGGGACCGCCGGCCTGCGGCTGCTCACCACCCCGGACGGATCCGAGTACCTCGACATCCGCCTCGATCCGGACGCGGGCGAACTGGTCGTCGACCGCTACCACGCCTCCTTGGACACACGGGCCCACGGTGGCGCCTACCGGATGCCCTGCCCCACCGGACAGCCGGTCGACCTCCGCGTGGTCGTCGACCACTCCATCGCCGAGGTCTTCCTGACCTCTACCGGCCAGGTCCTCACGCTGCGGTTCTACCCGACAGGGCAGGGCGCGTGGCGACTTCAGGCCCGCACCGCACCGGGCACGCGCTTTCGCTACGCGGTCGACGCGTGGGAGTTGCATCCGCTTGTGATCAAGACGCCAACCGCCGGCGCCGCAGAGCAGTACTGAAGAACAGGTCTGAAGGAGGATCCTCAATGAGCTCGCACGGTTTTGGACGACGTCAGTTCCTCACCACCGCCATCGGCGTCGCCGCCGCCTGGACCCAGGTTTCCGGCAACGCTTCCGCCGCCACCTCGTCGCGTAATTCTTCCGTGCAGGTCTGGCTGACCGACATATCGGCCAAGAAGTGGGTCGTCGGCCAGAACGATGTGCTGTTCCGGACGAAGAGCACCGGCAACCCGCTCACGATCAAGGTCGACGACGGCGTCAAGTACCAGAGGATCCAGGGCTTCGGGGCGGCCATGACCGACTCTTCCGCATGGCTCATCAACAAGCTGTCCACCGCTGACCGAGCGAAGCTGATGCAGAAGCTGTACGACCCCTCGAAGGGCATCGGCCTCAGCCTGATCCGTACGCCGATGGGCGCCACGGACTTCAACGCGTCCGGCAACTACTCCTACGACGACACGCCGGCGGGACAGACGGACCCGACGCTGTCCGACTTCTCGGTCCAGCACGACGAGAAGTACATCATTCCGGTCTTGCGGCAGGCTCTCGCACAGAACCCGTCCGCCAAGATCCTGGCCAACCCATGGAGCCCGCCAGGCTGGATGAAGACCTCGGACTCCATGATCGGCGGCACCCTCAAGAGCGACTACGCTTCCACGCTGGCCGACTACTTCGTGAAGTTCATCAAGGCTTACGACAAGGCCGGTGTGCCCATCTCCTACATCACGCCGCAGAACGAGCCCATGGGCACGCCCAGTTGGCCCGGCATGTTCCTGTCCGCATACCAGGAATCCGCGTTGATCCAGGAGATCGGCCAGGCGTTCGCGGCCAACCGCATCTCCACGAAGATCCTGGCCTGGGACCACAACTGGGATGTGCCCTCGTATCCCGAGACGATCTTCAGCGACCCCGCCGCCTCCCAGTACACGGCCGGCACCGGATGGCACATCTACAGTGGCAACCCGATGTACCAGACTGTGGTCCATAACGACTTTCCGGGCAAGGAAACCTACATCACGGAGGCCAGCGGAGGCATCTGGCAGGGTGACGACGAGACGGCGTTCAATGACGCACTCGGCACGTGGATCATCAAGGGCATGCGCAACTGGGCGAACGGTGTGATGCTCTGGAACACCGCGCTCGACCCCAAGTTGGGGCCGCTCAACAGCGACACCAACGGCATCCCCATGTGCCGGGGACTGGTCACGGTCGATCCGGACAGCGGGCAGGTGTCCTACAACGTGGACTACTACGCACTCGCTCACGCCAGCCGGTTTGTGAAGCCCGGAGCGCATCGCATCTACTCGAACACCTTCGGGGAAGGAAGCATCGAGAGCGTCGCGTTCCTGAACCCGGACGGCTCGAAGGTCGTGATCGCGTACAACTCGGGTAGCGCCGCGAAGAACTTCAGCGTCGCGGACGGGACGCAGTCCTTCGACTACACCCTGAACGCCGGCGGCGCTGTCACGTTCACCTACACGGGCCGGCGCAGCGGCGGGACCCCCGCGGCGACCAATGTCTTCGACCCGACCCATGACTTCACGTTCAAGTCGTCGCTGGGGCCGATGACGGTCACGTACGACCCGGCACTCCTGCAGTACCAGAACGCCGTCCGCACCGGAAGCAAGCTGCTCACGTACTCCCTGCCGATCGGGGCGTCCATCAAGACGCCCGGAACGTCACTGAGCCGTGGCAAGTGGACCGCCACGGCCTCGTCGAGCCCGGACTGGGGTGCGGCCTCGAACGCGATCGACGGCGACATCAACAGCCGGTGGAATCTCGGCCAGGGGACGACCAGCGGCGCCTGGTTCCAGGTGGATCTGGGAAGCCCGACGAGCTTCAACAAGATCGTCTTCGCCACCGGAGAAAGCAACTCCTTCGACTACGTCACCAAGTACCAGATATACGTCTCGGACGACGGGGCCGACTGGGGCAGCGCGGTCGCGAACGGCAGCGGGAACATAGGGAAGATAGCCGTCACGTTGCCGGCCCGGACGGCACGGTACATTCGCATCGTCTGTGGCGCGGCATCCGGTTTCTGGTGGAGCATCGCCGAAATCAACGTATACGGATCCTCGAGCGGCACCGGTTCGATCGCAGCCCCGACAGCGGTGCCCAAGGGCCTCCAGCTGAAGACCTGGACCAGTCCGGAAGGGGAGCAGGTCACCGCGGTGTTCAACGGCACCGCCGGCAGCCGGAGCTTCCCGGTGTCCGCCGACGGCTCGTACACGTACACCCTGCCGAGCGGAACGTCGGCGATGTTCACCACGCAGAAGCTGTCCAGCTTCCCCGCACCGGTCTTCGGAAGCCTGAAGCCGAAACAAGGCATACCGCGCGCCAAGTTCACGATCAGCGGTTCTCACTTCGGTGACGCGCAGGGGCTGGGTACGGTGCGTTTCGGGAAGCTCTTCGCCGAAATCGACAGCTGGTCGGACACGAGCATCAGCGCGTACGTGCCGAGCGGTCTTGCGGTGGGCACGTACAAGGTCTCGGTGAACGGCGCCGGCGGAGCGGACGCGGGTTCAGCTTCGTTCGACGTCATAGACCTGGGCCCCGCGCTGTCGCGCACGGGCTGGACCGCCACGACCTCCGACACAAGCCCGTACAACGACGGTCCCGCGAACATGCTGGACGGCGATTCCGGCACCCGATACAGCTCCGGAACAGGCCAGTACGACGGCCTGTGGATCCAGGTCGACATGGGACAGACCCAAACGTTCGACAAGATCCTGCTCGATTCCGGCAGCAACATCGGCGACTATGCGCGAAGTGCGGACGTGTACGTATCGGCGAACGGAACCGACTGGACCAAGGTCTCTTCCATGGGGGACGGCCAGCGAGTCGAGTTGATTTCCTTCCCGACCCAGACGGCTCGCTACATCAAGGTCGTCAACACCGGCAACGTCGCGAGTAACTGGTGGTCAATCGCAGAGTTGACCGTCTACAGCTGACCTCGGGCTTTCATGCGGGGTGATTATTCGCCCTGCCCCCGAGGTCGAGAAAGTGCCTCCGACCGGCGGAACAGGGACCCCTGACCTCCTTGTTCCTGCAATGGTCGGAGGCACTTTCAGAAAGAGCACACCCACCCTCACGTGGATGCTTTCCCGCCGTGGTGTCAGTCGACATTGAGCCCGACACGAAGTGGTGGACGCCGGTCAGGTACTGGCGCGGACCATCACCCTGAGAACGGGCGAGGCTGGTGACGGCCGGCTCTCTCCGATGTCCTCGTATCCCCACGACTTGTAGAGCGCGTGGACCTTTCCGTCGCCGACGGCCAAGTTGACCATGAGCGTGACGCCTTCAGCGGCAAGATCCGCATCTGGTCCAGCTGCGGCGACGGAAGCGTCTTCACCTACGACGCCCACGCCCACCCCACCTTGCAGAACGGGGACACCTGGACGTTCTCGTGGAACGTCAACAGCATGGACAACCGCGTCCAACCGGACGCCGCCCACAACCGGGACCCGAGCGTCTACAAGCAAGGATGCTTTCCATGACCGTCAGCGCCGCTTGGGAACGCATTGACAAGGAGGACGGGCCGTCCTCATTGACAAGGAGGACGGGCCGTCCTTCGGTGAGAATCCCGTGTTCACCTCGCTGCCCCACTTCTTGGACGGAGTCGCTCAGGCCTTGAGCGACGGAGTCTTCGAG
>Ga0075367_10001224_pt1 | contig 10772 bp, 12 predicted proteins | sample EndMethybrTD3032_FD_71399 | JGI IMG/M metagenome (GOLD analysis project Ga0075367, IMG submission 71399) | Populus endosphere microbial communities from Tennessee, USA - Endosphere MetaG P. TD hybrid TD303-2 | ecosystem: Host-associated > Plants > Roots > Endosphere | place: USA: Tennessee...
CGGGCCATGCCGCGCGGGAGCCATAGGCTAGTGCCTTCCTCGCGGCGGTAGTAAAACGCCCACACGGCGACCCCAAGACCTAGCAGCAGGCCGCAGCTGATAGCCCAGGCGACCAAGGGGATATGCGCGCCGAACGCGTGCTGGAAAACAAGTGCCGTAAATGAAAGCAGCAGCATCGTCATGACCGCGACGCCAAAGAAAAAGCCATTCGTAAGCTTTAGTAGGCGTCCATGTGCCGCTTTGCTGCCGATGGCATGGCCGCTCAGCAACGTCAGCATACTTACGCTCAGTTGAAAACTGGCGTGGATGAGTGCGGCAAAGATGATGATAGCGAACGAATTGAACATATTTTTATTTTTAGGCCTACCTCTAAGTCATTTATAGCATAAGCACGGTTGTTTGGTCAAAGTTTAAAGGGTTTGCCTTCCGGGCGGGGGAGTGCGGCAGGTCATGCCGCACTCTACCCCGCCCGGCCACCCGGTCAGAGCTCGAAGGAGGTCATCCTTGCGAGCCGTTCCGCCTGGCCGTCAGTAAGGAGCGTCCTGATCTCTCCCTGGTACGTGCTGAGGTGTTGCCCCAGCATGCGACTGAGCGCTCCCCAGCGTCGTTGGATCAGGGCGCCGTTATCCGCATCGAGTGCAGCAGCGAGGCTCTGCACCTTCTTCTTCGCGGGGCCTTCGAGATTTTTAGCCATCTCACATCCTTGCTTCGGTGAACAGGTGGGTGGTCGAGGTGATTGCTCACCCCCGCTTGCCTGCCGCGGCAGAGAAGCGGGGAAGAACAATCTGAGTTGTTAAAGAAAAACCGAGCTCGCGGTTGAGCTCGGTTTCGGATTTGCTTGGGGTGTATGTGAAACGGAGATCAACCTCTATGCGGGCCTACGAGAAGAATGAGACCGAAAAAGAGGCTCATGCGTTCGCGGATTGTATAGAGGTGATATGTGTTCACGTATCTATTTATAGCGGGGGAGATGCACATTGTCAAACTTTATGGCATAATGCTATTGCTTTTTTAAGTCATTTATGATTAAATAAATACATAAAGCAATAAAAACAAAAAGGAAGCAAACAATATGACATCCACTGACGAAAGTTCAGCAGTTCTTACTGATGCATTCGGGCTCGCCACCTGGAACCGCCCGCGAACCAGCGAAGAGCTCCAAGCCTTCATTACGAGTCATCACAACCAACTGCCAGACGATATTGAAGTTGAATAAACGATGGTGAAGCCGTAAAAGGGAAGTCGATCTTCCCTTTTTATGTGGGCACTCCCCTGCCCTATTTGGTCGTTGCCTTTGAGGCGGACTGGGCCGCGAGCGTGGCGGCGATATACGCCCGGATAGCCATGTACGTATCGGTACCTTCTTGAGGAACGAGGGCGGATTGCCCATCGTACGATGTGTAGTTTGCTATCAAGAGGTTTTCATCAGTACCGCGAATGGAAATGCTTTCGGTGCCGGCGAGGGTCTTGGAAAGGTCGTACAGCCGACGCAGCTGCCCTGCCGAGAAATTGCTCGTGACGTTTCCGGAGAGGCTTTCGAGAAGCGTTGCCAACTTGGAGGGGTTGGTAAGCGTGCTGACCGTCGTCACCTTCGCAAGGAGCGCTTGTACTACTTTGCGCTGGTACTCGGCGCGGTCAAAGTCGCCGCCAGGTAGGCCGTAGGCGACCCGGCCGTCGTACGTGGGGTCGTTTCGCGATCGGACAAGCTTGAGTGCCGTAGCCCCGTCAAGGTGCTGCTTGCCGTTACCGATAGAAAAGCCGATCATCGGGTCGTAAATACCACGCGGGTCGCTGCTATCGATGGTGATATCAATCCCGCCAACGGCATCGATCATCTGTTTGAAGGCCGTGTAGTTAATAAGTACCCGGTGGTGTATGGTCAGGCCGGTCATGTCCTCGACGGTCGATTGCAGCAAATCCATGCCGCCAGTGGTGTATACGGCGTTCAGCTTCATGTAGCTTCCGTTGGCGCTTACCCACATGTCGCGTGGGATGCTGATGAGGGTGAGTTTTTTGGTAGTGACATCGAGGCTGGCGACCATGATGGAGTCGGTCAGTTCGGCGCCGCCATGGCCGGCGTCATCGGCGGAGTTACCAGCAATAAGAATGTTTACGCGACCAGTATCCTCGCCGTTTAGCGGCTCGCTTTTTAACAGCTCGACCGCCGAGCTGCCGGTAGTGATCTTGCCTACCGCGGCATCGGCCTGGTTGTAAAGGGAGTAGGCAAATACGCCGCCGCCAGTCAGTGCGAGGGCGAGGGCAATGAGAACGATTTTCTTCCAATGATTCTTGATCATGAAGTTGACTATAAACCAAGAACCTTAAGGAGAAATGAGTGAGCATAACCGTCGTGCAGCATAAGCTTTTTCCTGTATCATGGAACTATGAACGAAGAACTTGCGATGCAGCATTCAGTGCAAAACCAGTACCAGCCGGAGCCTAGGCGGAACCCGTGGATGAAGCGGATTGTCATGACACTGGTCGTCCTGGTGCTTGTCGGTGGGATTGGGTATGGCGCCGCGCTCGCGTGGCGGCAGTATACCGACGTCAGTAATAAACTCTCTAGCGTACAATCGCAAAACCAAGACCTAAAAACAAAAAACACGCTCCTCGAAAAGCAGGTAGCGGACGCATCGGCAACGCCAGAAATTACCGATACTTTGCCTGGCAACAAGACTATGACATATGCGGATACGCCTGGCAACAGGAACATCCTATGGTGGAGTGCAAGCGCGGCATCGGCGGACAGTAATTATATACGGCTTTCACACAAGGCGTACCAACAGTACATGAACAGCACCGACGCTACTCTTCTTGCCAAAGTATGTGGAAGCGGGAGTGACATGGCCGACCTTTCCTACGGGCTGTTCGATACGACCACGAAAACGATAACCTTGCCGCAAAATCAGAGCTGCCTGGATACGATGGCATCGGCATCCAACACCGACGCTACCTCGCGCGCCGCCGCCCAGAGGATCGTGGACGCGATAAAAACCGACATAGACGCGTTCGTTGAGTCGGTGACTATCAAGTAGTCGCACTCCGCAGAAATTAAAATCACCCCTAGGGGGTGATTTTACATGATTGCTTGGTAGCAGCGACTGGAATTGAACCAGTGACCTTAGGCTTATGAGTCCTACGCTCTAACCAACTGAGCTACGCTGCCATAAACTAGAGATGATTGTAGCAGATTAAACCGTTGTTTTCCAGTAGTTTCCACTCGGTAACGAGCGTGCCATAATAAAGGGATGAAGCGTAGCCAACCTCACCTTTCACCCCAACTCCAACCGGCAGGCCTTGCCGAGTTGCTCGACGGCGACCTTGAAACCATGGCGGTAGGAGATGTGGACGCGACCAACTGCGCGATAACGGCGGCCGATTTGTCGGACGTGCGGCTTGAGAAAGTGCTACTGACCGCCGGGCAGTGCGAGCGGGTGAATGCGCGCGATGTCGTTGTAAAAAACAGCGACTTTTCGGCAACGAATGTTTCCAACGGCTCCTGGAACCGCGTGGAGTTTTCGGGGTGCCGTATGACCGGCGTGGACTTTAGCAAATCGGCGTTGCACGACGTTGTCTTTAAGAGTTGCCTGCTGAACATGGCTAACCTGCGTTTTGCCGATTTGCGCAGGGTGTCGTTTGTCGACTGCACTATGAGCGAGGCTGACTTTTTAGGCGCGCGGCTGGTCGACGTGACGTTCGAGACGAGCGATTTGGAAAAAGCCGTATTCGAAACGGCTTCATGCACCAGGGTAGATCTGCGTACGTCGCAACTCACCGATATCGTTGGCTGGAAATCGCTGAAAGGCGCGACGATCGATAGCGTGCAGCTCATGGGTGCCGCGCCTTATTTGGCAAACGAACTCGGTGTTATCGTAAAATAAATTCAATAAATATGAGAGGGGTTGGGCCCCGCGCGATCACTCGCGCGGGGCGGATGGATGTTGCCAGGACGGGAGCGTCAGCTCTTCTTGCCGCGTCCGATCAGCCTGCCGATGACGCCGGGCCCCTTGTGGCGCCCAGACCTGCTGGTGTCCGGCGGGTCGAGCTCGTCAGACCGGATGGTCCGACTGCTCGTGTCGGTGGCACCGGCGCCCGGATCGCGGGAGACGGTACGGCCGAAGCGCTGGATCATCTCGGCATCGGAGACCTTTTGGCCGGTCTCCTTCTCGGTCTGGAAGCGCGCAGCGCGCAGCTGCTCGTCTGTATAATCTTCACCGCTCACGGTGGTTTACTCCTCGTAGGCAGTACTCCATGGTCGGTTACCTAGGCAACCTTATCTATATTTAAACATATTATAGTAATATAAGCAACACCCTCATGCGACCGCTTGGGTGATATACTAGTACTATCCACGCGATACTCACTGGCACTTGGCTAAGCGTCCCTCGCGATAGGTCGTTCACTGTAATCGTCTTCGGATTTTTGCTAGAAACGGGCAAAAAGACGGGCGAACAATTAAACAAACGTTTCTCTAACTAACTATTTAGAGGATTTTTGTATGAATGACGAAACTTTTTTGAACGAACGGGTCCAAGTGGTTGCCAGTTTTGGCGAAGGACTCAATCTATGCCGACCGCTGGCATTCAAGCGTCCGAGCGGGCGGGAAGTCACCGTGAGCGAGCTGGGCCTACGGCATCCGGCAAACAAAGGCGTGCGAACGGTCCATATTTTTGACGTGACTGACGGAGGTACTGACTACCGGCTGGAGTTTGATACGGAACGGCTCACGTGGCACCTGACGATGGAGGCTGACCACTATGAATAATGGGTCGTACAATATGGGCCGCCCCATGATCATGCATATCGACCTGAATTCGTGTTTTGCGACGGTCGAGCAGCAAGCCCGGCCTATGCTTCGCGGCCGGCCAGTGGCCATTGCCAATCGCCGCACCGAACACACCTCTATCGTGACGGCCAGCTACGAAGCCAAGGCGCTCGGCATCAGCCTAGGCATGAAGGTTCGTGAGGCAAAAAGATTGGCGCCGGAGCTGGTAGTACTTGAAAGCGATCCGCCAAAATACCGGTATGTCTATCACAAGCTGATGGACATCATGAAGCGGTACTCGGCGCACATTACGATGAAGAGCATCGATGAGGGGGTGATTGATTTTTACCAGACGACCGGCGAGATTCAGGAGCGCGATTTGGTGGAGGTGGGTTACGAGATCAAAGACAGTTTATACAGGGAAGTCGGCAAGGTAATGAACTGCAACGTTGGCATTGGACCGAACCGCTTCTTGGCCAAGACGGCAGCGGGGCTGCACAAGCCGAATGGCCTGGATGTCATTGATCATACCAACCTGCGCCAAACGCTAGGCACATTGAAGCTCCGCGACCTGACAGGCATTGCCTCTCATAACGAAGCCCGGCTGAATAAGGTGGGGATCTATACTCCACTGCAGTTTTTGGACGCCGACGCGACCACGCTGCAAAAAATCGTATTCAAAAGCATCGTTGGCCAGCAGTGGCATCGGCGCCTAAGGGGATGGGAAGTCGACGACACGTCGCACGACGTAAAAACGGTGGGGCGGCAATACGTACTGGAAACGCGGGGTATGCCGCGGGCACAAATATTGCAGCGCCTCCATAATTTATGTGAGTCGGTCGGGCATCGCATGCGCTCGCAGGGCAAAGCGGCGCGAGGGGTATTCGTGTACGCCAAGTCACCCACCTCCGGTTACTGGCATCGCCGGCATATGGCGCCCCTTCCCTTTTATAGCAACCAGGCGATTTACGCGCAGGCGGCGCTACTGTTCGTCGAGGCGCCAGAGGATATCAAGGAAATAGGCGTGAGCTGCTACCAACTGGAGGACGACACTGACAAGCAGTTGAGTCTCTTCGGCGACGAGCTGGCTCGGGTCCAGCGCGTCACGGCGGCGATAGATGCGATCAACCAGCGGTTTGGCGACGGCACGTTGCATTCTGCCGATACGCTAGGGACCGAACGCCATGTCAAGCAAAAAATCCCGTTCGGGAGTACGCGTTACCTGTAAAATCTGTTACAATTTAGAAAACATAAGCAAGATATCTTGAGCCCATGAAGAAGACGCGCGGTTTTACGGTTGTCGAACTCCTCATCGTCGTCGCGACGATCGCCATTTTGGCAGGTATCGTTATAGTGGCGTATAACGGCGTGCAGACCAGGGCCAAGCTTGGGAAGATTCAGGCCGATCTAAAGACGGTGCAAAAAATGGTCGAGACGTACAAGACGTTCAACGGTACGTATCCTGTTACCAATGCAAGCCTCAACCCCGATTGGGGTACATCGACCGGTAGGACGGATGCTAAATGCAGCGTGGGTACCAAGACGAGCGACTGGGTGCCTGGGTTGAATGCCTCGCTGCCGCAAAGTGATGGTACTTCGACTGGCGTGGGCGGCTACCCTGGCTGTTATATATACGTGAGCGACGGGACCAGTTATGTCATTTCGGCATGGAACATGCTAAAAGACGTGCAGACATCCACGATGTATCGTCGGCTTGGCCTGCGGGAAATGGACCCCTCGCATACGTCCGGGATATTTTATATATGTAATCACACGGCAGTTGGCGGTAACCCGAGCGGTACGTACTCCGCGTCGTTAGATTACTACAAGCATTCGATGACGATCTCGAACATCACCTCGGGTTTATGTAATGAAACGCCACCATCGGGTGCCTAGCGTCGTATAATAGTGAGTATGAACAAGCGCGTTATTTTGTTGTTTGCAACGGTCTTCGGCATCCTTGGTGGATATCTCCCATCGCTGTTCGGCGACAACGAACTGCTGGACGGCTGGGGAATCTTGGGCGGCCTGGTCGGGGGCATATTTGGTATTTGGGTAGGCGTATACGTTTCTAAACGGTGGGGCTGATGAAATACTTGGTGGCAGTCAGCGGCGGTATCGATTCGGTCGTTTTGCTACATAAACTCGTAACGGCTGGCGAGCACGAACTCATCGTAGCTCATTTTGACCATGGCATTCGCGTTGATTCGGCCGATGATGCACGGTTCGTAAAAGGCCTTGCGAAGAAGTACGACGTGCCATTCGTCATGAAGCGGGAAGAGCTGGGCGAAAAGACGGGCGAGGAACAGGCGCGCACCAGGCGGTATGCATTCCTGCGAGCCGAAGCCAAAAGGCACGACGCGCGGCTGGTAACGGCGCATCATGCCGACGATGTCGTGGAGACGATCGCCATCAATGTTTTGCGCGGTACGGGTTGGCGGGGTTTGGCCGTGCTGGACGCGAGCGACATCACTCGGCCGCTTTTGACCAAGACCAAGCAAGAGCTCCGTGATTACGCGCTTGCCCATCGCCTGGAATGGGCAGAGGACAGTACGAACGGGGGAAGCGTGTATTTACGCAACCGGCTTCGCCGCAAAATCACCGCTTCCCTGCCCTACGAAGACAAGCGTTCCCTCCTGAATGCGTGGCAACGACAGCTTCGGCTAAAACATGAGATCGATACGGAACTGCAGGCCGTCACGGAGAGTGACGTGCAATCCCGCTACTTCATGACGCACATTGGTCCTGCCGAGGCGCTGGAACTGCTGCGGCTTGTCATCCGAAGGGAGAGTGGCGTGGGAATTACCCGCCCGCAGGCAGAGCGTGCGCTCATAGCAATAAAGACCGCTCGTCCCAGGACATCGTTTGATGTTGCCGAGGGCGTGTCGCTAGAGTTTACACCCCGGACGGTTATTGTTAAAACCCCTTGAGGGGTGCTATTATAAAACAAGTAGGATTTTCTTAGCAGAACCGATCATAGGAAGGATAGACCAAATTTTTTATGCCAAAGCCACAAACTCCTAAAAATAAGATGAGTAACGCTATTCGCCTTACCCTTTTCTGGGCCGTACTAGTGTTTATCGTGCTCGTCGTTATTGCCATTACCTCGCCTCACGGCAGCTTGAAGGACGTTCCGATTTCTGATGTCATCCAGCGTGCGAATAGCGGCCAGGTAAGCAAGCTCGAAATCCAGGGCAACGATATCAAGGTAACGCCGAAAGGCCAAAAGCAGGCGACTGAGAAATCAGTCAAAGAAGGTGGCAGCAGCTTGTACGAACAGGGGCTTGAACACAACAAGACCGAAGTAATCGTCAGCCAGCCGTCGGAAGTTGGGTCAACGCTTTGGAACTTGGCTATCATTATCGTTCCGGTCGTGTTAATCGCTGGGTTCTTCATGTTCATGATGCGCCAAGCGCAGGGGCAAAACAACCAGGCAATGGGCTTCGGCAAGTCGAAGGCCAAGCTGTACGGCATCGACAAAGAAAAAGTCGTGTTCGACGATATTGCCGGCAACGATTCCGCCAAGCAAGACCTCGAAGAAGTCGTCGACTTTTTGAAACATCCTAAAAAGTACGAAAGCCTTGGTGCCAAGATTCCTAAGGGAGTACTGCTCGTTGGTAACCCTGGTACTGGTAAGACTATGCTAGCTAGGGCTGTTGCCGGTGAAGCGAACGTGCCGTTCTTCTCGATTTCCGGTTCGGAATTCGTTGAGATGTTCGTAGGTGTCGGTGCTTCACGTGTCCGCGACCTGTTTGCAAAGGCAAAAAAGAACGCTCCAGCCATCATCTTCATCGATGAGATCGACGCCGTCGGCCGTCGTCGCGGCAGCGGCATGGGCGGTGGGCACGACGAGCGCGAGCAAACGCTCAACCAGATCCTGGTAGAGATGGACGGTTTCGAGACCGGCACGAACGTCATCGTACTTGCCGCTACTAACCGCGCCGACGTACTTGACCCAGCATTGCTTCGTCCAGGTCGTTTTGACCGACGTACGAACATCATGCTGCCAGAACGAAAAGACCGCGAAGCAATCCTTAAGGTGCACGCAAAGAACAAGCCGGTCGATGAAACCGTCAACATCGAGGCTCTTGCTGCCAAAACCGCAGGTTCAAGCGGGGCCGACCTTGCCAACATGATGAACGAGGCGGCAATCGTGGCCGCTCGCCGCAATGCTAAGAAAATCAGTAACGCTGACCTTACCGAAGCCTTTGAAAAAGTAGCTATCGGCCCTGAGCGCAAGACCAAGGTCATGAACGAGGCCGAGAAAAAAATGACTGCCTACCACGAAGCTGGTCATGCTATCGTCGGCCACGTGCTGCCGGATAGCGACCCGGTCCACAAGGTGACTATCATTCCTCGTGGTGGTACTGGCGGCGTGACATGGTTCTTGCCACCTGAAGACCGTAGCTACACGAACGTGTATGAGTTCAAGGATATTCTCGCCCGTGCCATGGGTGGCCGCGTTGCCGAAAAGATGATTTACGGTGCTGATGGCATCACGACCGGAGCCGGAAGCGACCTGCGCAAGGCGACCGAAATCGCCCGTGACATGGTGATCGAACAGGGTATGGGCACCAAGCTTCGCGACCAAGTCTTCCACGAAGACAACGGCGGCATGGTATTTGACAAAATTACCCACGAACGCCCTTACAGCGATGATACGGCCAAGGAAATCGACGGTGAAGTCGAGACCCTCATCAAAGAAGCAGCCCGGCGCGCCGAAGCAGTCATTACGCACAACCGTGCCAGCCTCGATAAGCTTGCGAGCGCTCTTCTTGAAGCCGAAACCCTCGAGGAAGATAAAGTCCGCCAACTCCTGAAAGACGCCAAACTACCAGCGGAGGCCAAGCTTCACTAGGAGATAGGTTGGCTGACTTATGGGTAGAGTACGAAGCGCCGTCGCCAAGGCAAATATCAAGTTATCGGTCTCGCACGCAGCAACGCTGCTTGCGGGATCTTTGCTGACATCGAGCCTGTTAGGATTGTTCCGTGACCGCCTGCTCAATAGTTACTACCTAAAAACGTATCCCGTCGGTATCGACGCGTATACCGTCGCCTTTACGATTCCGGATTTCATGTTCGTTATTTTGGTATCCGGCGCGCTCAGCGTGACGTTCATTCCTGTCTTTAACCAACGCTTGGTGACGGGCAACAAAAAGTCGGCATGGGAACTTTCGACCAGCTTGGTAAATTTCATGGCGCTCGTGACGCTGATTGCTAGCATCCTTATTATTATCTTTGCCGACCCGCTGGTCAGTTACATCGTCGGGCCAGGACTGGACGAGTCTGGCCATAGCTTGGCAGTAAGCATGATGCGCGTCATCGCGGTCAACCCATTCCTGTTTGCCGTAGCGACGGTGATAGCCAGCATGCAGCAAGCGGTCGGTCGCTTTACGTTTTACGCGTTGGCGCCGACGATTTACAACCTCGGCATTATTATCGGGACGGTATTCTTTACGGGCGGCATCAATATATTCGGCTGGCAGGTGTTCGACGGCGGCATCATGGGCGTGGCGCTCGGTGTCGTCTTGGGGTCGATAATGCAACTCGTGGTCAGCTCTATCGGGTTGATGGGCCTCGGCTTCGACTACCAGTTCAAGATTTTTTGGAAGAACAAAGGGTTTCGGCAGGTACTCCGGCTTCTTCCTCCTCGCTCGCTTGACCAAGGAGCCGACTACCTGAACGGCATCGTCGAAATGAACCTCGCGTCGCGCATGGTCGCAGGAACGGTGCGTTCGTACCAACAGGCAACGACACTGCACCTGATGCCGATCAACCTTATTGGCGTGGCTATCAGCACGGCGGCATTCCCAAAGATGACTGAGCGCCTAAGCCAGGGGCGCCCCGATTTGTTCAAGTCGGAATTGCAGTCTGTCCTAAGGGTGATTATCTGGCTGGCGCTACCGGTGGCGACGATAACGTATTTTGCCCGTGGGTACGTCGTGAACTTTTTGGTCAATGGTGGTGATCCACTTATCGCAGGCTTGCTGGGAACGCTGGTCGTAGC
>Ga0075367_10001225_pt1 | contig 10772 bp, 9 predicted proteins | sample EndMethybrTD3032_FD_71399 | JGI IMG/M metagenome (GOLD analysis project Ga0075367, IMG submission 71399) | Populus endosphere microbial communities from Tennessee, USA - Endosphere MetaG P. TD hybrid TD303-2 | ecosystem: Host-associated > Plants > Roots > Endosphere | place: USA: Tennessee...
GGAGGAGAGCATGATCCTCGTTGAAGCCGGACCGATCGTCATCCCAGCGGGGCTAGCCGTCATCGCCGAGGCATCGTTGGTGCAAATGATTGCCGAGCGGCCTCACGGGCGAATTTCGGATTCTCGCATCGAGCCGCTGACGGAGGCCGATGCCGCCGACATGCTGGCCTTGGCGACATTGACCAAACCCGGGCCGTTCACGCTGCGCGCCCAGAGCCTCGGCAGCTTCTGGGGGATCAGAAGCAACGGCCGCCTGGTGGCGATGGCCGGACAGAGGATGCGGCAGAGCGGCTTCATCGAGCTCAGCGGGCTTTGCACCCATCCCGATTTCCAGGGGCGCGGTTTCGGCACACTGCTCTTCCGTTTCGTTGCCGGCGAAATCGCATCCAGCGGCGACACGGCCTATCTGCATGCCTATGCATCGAATATCTCGGCCATTTCCCTCTACAAAACGCAGGGTTTTGCTCTTCGCTCGGAGATGAATATGCGCGCGGTCAAACGCCGGTCCTGAGCGGTATTCACCACTATCGTACCGCTGCCGGCAGCACTTCGAATTTCCAGAATCTTTCCGGGCCGAAATAGGCCGAGGAAAACGCGCGGATATCGCCGGCGGTGACCTTGTCGTAGCCGCCGAGACTATCGCGTATCCGGTCTAAACGACGCGAATCCGTCTGAGCGTGGTGCAGATATGAGAGCCAATATTCATTGCTCTGCTGCTGATGCTTCAATGTCTCGATGATGGGTGCCCGGGCGCGCGCAAGCTCGTCCGGCGAGACCTCCTGCGATCTGAGATCATTGGCGATCTCGTCGACAAGGGCGTAAAAGCGCGCAACCTTTTCCGGGCCTGTCTCGACGTAGAAATAGGCGTAGCCGTAACCGGGGACTTCCCTTGACAGGTCGACGTCGCCCTGCACGGCATAGCTTGCGCCTTCTGCAATGCGAAACTGGTCGATCAGCCTGTTTTGAAAAATCTGCACGGCGACATTGGCGGTGAAGGAACGCGGCAGATCGGAGAGCAGATCACCGATGGGAGCCCCAACGACGGCGGCGGCATTGTCTGCCCTGCCGCTATGGGCCTGCAAGACGGGCTGGTTGGTCGCCGGCGGAAAACGCACCTCGTCCCGATCGGTGCTCGACGCAGTCTCCGGGCGCGGCGGCAAAGCGCCGAAGGTTTCAGCCGTCAGCCGGATCGCCTCGTCCACCGTGACGTCGCCGACGATGGTGACATCGATCGGGCCGTTGGAAACCATCGGCCGGAACAGCGCCTCGAAATCGTCCGGCTTGGCGGCGGACAATTGCGCGCGGTCGGGGAAGGTCCAGCGCAGATCTCCGGAATGCACGAGACCTGCGAAATCGCGGCTGACAACGCCGCCGGGCGACGCGTCATACTGATCGAGGCCGCTCAAATAGGCCTGCTGCACACGCTTGAACGCCTCGGGGCGGTAGGCTGGATCGGAGGTGTAAGCGGTCATCAGTTGCAGCTGTGTCGCAAGATCTTCCGTCCGTGTCCGACCGTCGAACCTGAAGGAGCTGTCGCCGACCGAGAAGTCGACGCCGACGATGTTGGCCGTCAGCGCTTTCTGTATATCCTCGTAATCCATGGCCTTCACGCCGGATAGCACCACGGCCGGAGATGCCCAGGTCGCGAGGGAACGGTCGCGCGGCAGATCCAGCCGACCGCGGCCGATATCTTCGCGCACCAGCACTTCGTTGGCACGCAGTTTGGTTGGCTTGACGGTCAGCCGCACGCCATTGGAAAAGCGCACCATGGTCAAGCCAAGATCTTCGACGGCGCGGCGTTCGACCACTGCGCCCGGCTCGCCGAAATGGGTGTAGGGCCAGGCGACGTCAGCAGCACCGGATGGCGCCGAGACGTCAATGGCATTCGAAGCGTCATAGACTTGCCGAACCGTGTCGGCTCCGCCCTGCGGTGATTGGGGCGTCTGCAGCACGACCTGCGGACCGTTGCCGGAGAAAGCACGCTGAAGGGCTTGATTGACCTCGGCCATCGTGACGCCCTTCGTTATCGTCTCGAACAGCGAGAGGTCTTCGGCAGGCGAGGTGAAGACTTGATCGTCGTCGACGCTGCCAGCCAGCGCCGAGGCGATGTCGGTGGTCGCGCGCGTCGCGGCTCCGTCTGCGGCAGCTTGCAGAGCCAAGCGATATTCGCGGATTTCGCGATCGATCTCCGCCTTTTCAACGCCGAATTTTTGGATACGACGCTGTTCCTGGTCGATGGCCGTGAGCGCTGCCTGCCATTTGTCCGCCTCGGAATTTGCCGAGACCAGGACGACATGCGCGGAATCGAGGAGATCCTGGGAGCCTACGCCCGCGCTGATGAAAGGGGCATCCGCCTTGCTGGCGATAGCGCTCACCCGCCGTTTGAGCACCAGCAGCCCGAGATCCTCAATAAGCTCGGCGCGGCGCCTGGCAGAGGTATCAGGCGCGGCGTCATAGGGACGCGTCCAGGCGACCTGTATGCTCGTCATGCCGCCGGGAACAGTGATCACCTCGGCACTTTCGCCTTTCGCCGCCAGTGTGCCAAGATCCGGTTTTGCCGGCGCCGGCCCCACGGCCTTCCAGTCGCCGAAGCGCTGCCGGATTTCGGTTTCCATGGCGGCCGGGTCGATATCGCCCACTACGATCAACGTTGCCCGATCGGGTCGGTAGTTGGCCCGGTAATAATCACGGACGAGGTCTACGGGCGCATTGCTGATGATGTCGGCTTTGCCGATCGGCACGCGCATGGTCGCGCGCTGGCCGGCGAGCAACGAATTCATGATTCCGAGCGCTGCGCGAGACTGCGGTGTATCGCGCAGCCGCTCTTCCGACAGGATGACGCCGCGTTCGCGATCGAAAGCTCCGGCATCGAGGGTCAGCTCGCTCGCCGTTTCCCGCATCAGCATCAGGCCCGTCGAAACTGTGTCCGCATCGACCTCGGGCAGATCGAGCGCATAGACAGTCTCGTCATAAGAGGTATGGGCGTTGGTGTCCGGTCCAAAGGCCAGGCCCTTGCGCTGCAAGATACGGATCATCTCCCCTTCGGCGACATGCGTCGAACCCTTGAAGGCCATGTGCTCGAGAAAATGCGCCAGACCCTGCTGGTTGTCGTTTTCCTCGAGCGAGCCGGCGCCGATGCGAAAGCGGATCGCGGCCTGTCCGGGCGGCGTGACGTTGCGCATGATCGCAAACCGCATGCCGTTGGCGAGCGTGCCGAAATGCACGCCAGTCTCGGCTTGCAGGTCGCTTTGCGTTTGCGGCCAAGGCTCGGATGGGGTGTCCGCATAGGCTGGCAACGCGAAGTTTGCAGCAAGGCAGACCGCCGCGAGAAACCACCGCGCCGTGGAGCATTCCATTTGTTTGTGAGACATTCTTGTCCAGGTGATGAGCAGGAAAAGCGTAGATGGCGTCGATTCGACTATTCCACAGGTTGCATTTCGCATCAACGTCCATGTGCGCGAATGGATAAGAAGGAGACAATTCCGGCCGAGCGTCAGACCAATGTCATTGAACCCACTTAAAGGATTGCGCCTTGATGAGGTTACCAGGAGGCGCTTTCATGGCGACGTTGGAGCAGGTCGCATTCCGGGCAGGCTGCTCGCTGGCGACCGCAAGCCGTGTTCTCAACCGCAACGGACCGGCGAGCGACCTGATGGTGCGCAAAGTGCGCCGTGCGGCCGCCGAACTCGGTTATCACTCCGCCGGCAGGCTTGGCCGCAGGCCCGTGGTCGGCGTGCTGATCCCGAGCATCACCAATCCGGTCTTTGCCTCGTCGTTGTCGAGCATCCAGAACCGCATGCTGGTGGCCGGCCACGGCGTCTTGATCGCCCAGTCGAACTACGATCCGGCGCGCGAGGCCGATGCCGTCGCCGCCCTCCTGAACGACCGGCCGACCGGGCTGATCCTCACCGTCTGCGATCCCTCGACCAGCCAGGCGCTGCTTGCCAGGCTGCCGCCGACCGTGCTGCTCAACAACCTGCCGACGGCGCAATTTCCGGCGGCTGTCACCGCCGACAATCGCGGCGCCGGCCGCGAGATCACGGCGTTCCTGATCGGCATGGGTCATCGCCGCATTCTGTTTCTTTCCGGCAATTTCGCTGCCTCCGACCGCGCACATCTTCGCTACCGGGGTTATCTCGACGCCATGGCCGAGAGCGGGCTGACAGCGCTCGATGTGACGCAGATCCCCTTCGTCAACGGTTTTGACCAGCTCGATCTCGGCATGCCGATGACCTCGCTTGCGCCGACGGCGATCATCGCCTCCAACGATCTTCTGGCGCTCGGCGTCATCGGCGCGCTGAAGCGCGAAGGGCTCTCGGTGCCGGGCGATGTTTCGGTCGCCGGCTTCGACGGCATCGCCATCGGCCGGCTGATCGATCCGCCGCTGACGACGATCGAAATGCCGGATGCCAGCATGGGGGCGACGGCCGCCTCGCTGCTCCTCGACATGGCGGAGAATGCCGCCCCTGCCCGTCATCTCGACGTCGCCTATACGCTACGCCGCGGCGGCACGGTGCGCGCCATCTGAGAAGCTAGGGAAAAGAAGAGGCCGCCACGCGCTCGGCATGGCGACCCCTGCCCTATGCCTGGTGAGAAAGGAGATCAGCTGCGCGGCAGCATGTCCTCGACGTCAGCGGCCGCGTCGTCGAGCGCTTCCTTCGGCTCGGCCGACTGGTCGACGATGCGCGACAGGTTGTCGACGATCGTCTGCGTGACCTTGACGCCGTTCGAGCCGGGGAAGGCATACCAGGGGATCATCACCGGCATCTGGCTGAGGCCGGCCTGGAACAGCGGGTTCTGCTTGTAGAAATCGCCGAGATATTCGGGTGACTTCGCGGCAAGCTCATTGTTCGGAACATAACCGGTGCCAGGCACGACGACGGAAGCACCGTAGGGGCCGGCGGCGAATTTAGCGAACTTCCAGGCAGCATCCTGCTTGGCGGCGTCATGCGTCAGGATGACGACGGCGTTGCCGCCCGTCGGCAGGCGGCCGTTCACCGAGTCGATCAGCGGGATCCTGGCAGTGCGCAGATCGAACTTGTTGCCGACATTCTTGATCGTGTTGCGCAGCGCGCCCGTCGTCTGGAATTCGAAACCGACCTTGCCGGCTGCGAAAGCCTGTTCGCCTGCGGGCTTGGTGAAGACAGGCATGCCGCCCTCGGTGACCAAGCGATGCAGGACTTCGACGGCCTTCTGACCTTCCGGACCGTTGAAGGCAACCTTGCTTTCGTCATCGCTCAGCATCTTGCCGCCGGCGCCGAAGAGGAGAGCCGAAAACATCCAGTCGTCGCCCTGCCAGCGGAAATCGATGCCGTCGACACCGTTGCCGAGCGCCTTGATCTTGCCGCCGAGCGCGATGACCTCATCCCAGGTCTTCGGCGGATTGTCGGGGTTACCGCCAGCCGCCTTCACGAGATCGGCGTTGTAATACATGATCGGGTTGGAGGTCGCGAAAGCCAGCCCCACCTGCTTGCCCTTGACTTGGGCGAGCTTGAGGATCGTGTCGGAGAAGCCTTGCTCGGCCATGTTGCCGTCCTTCTTGACGAGCGGACCGAGGTCGACGGCGACGTCGCGTTCGTCAAGCATGCGCAGGCGGTTGAGGCCGATGAAGGTGATATCGGGCATTTCGCTGGTGCCGACCTGACGAAGGATCGTCTGGATGCCTTCTTCATAGGTGGCCGAGGGGCTGGCGAACTGGATCTTGATATCGGGGTTTTCTACCATGAATTTCTTCGAGATCGTGTCCATCACGTCCTTGAAGAAGCCCGGCATCGGGTAGTGAACCGTCAGCGTCGTCTCGGCATGCGCGGGAAGCGCGATTGCCAAGGATACGGCCGCTGCGGCGAGAATCTGGGTGATATGTTTCATCGCTCGTTCTCCTGGGTTGAAACCGGTCAGCCTTTGAGTCCGGTCATGGTGATGCCCTCGACGAAACGCTTCTGCGCAAGCAGGAAGGCGGCGACGAGGGGAAGGGTAATCATGAGGGTCGCCGCCATCAGTGCGCCGTAGTCGTCGCCGGCCTCTGCGGCGCGGAAATACATCAGGCCCAGCGGCGGCGTGGCGTAGTCCTGCTTGCTGATGACGATCAGCGGCCAGTAGAGATCGTTCCAATGGGCAACGACCGAGAAGATGGCAAAGGCGGTGACCGCCGGCCAGGCATTCGGCACGATGACGCGGGCAACGATCCCGATTTCCGACATGCCGTCGAGACGGGCGGCATGGATGAGATCATCCGGCATGGCGCGGAAGAACTGCAGGAACATGAAGATCGCGAAGACCGAAATGGTGAAGGGCGCGACCAGGGCGGCATAGCTGTTGAGCAGCGAAGCGCGGTCGAAGGCGACATAGAGCGGCAGCGCGGTCGCATGGATCGGCACCAGCAGGCCGAGCATGACCAGCACCATCATGGCGCGGGCGGCACCAAAGCGCAGCTTCGCCATGGCGTAGGCGCAGGGGATCGCCACCAGCACCTGGAAGAAGAAGATCAGCCCGCAGACGACGACGCCGTTCCACAAGAGCCGCGCCATCGGCACCCGGCTCAAAGCCTTGGCAAAATTCTCGACATAGGTGAGATGCGCCGGGATGAGCGATAGCGACGAGGTGAAGATATCGCTCTGTGCCTTGCCAGCCGTCGAGATCATGAAGGCGTAGGGCGACAGAAAGACGATCGCGCCCAGTGAGAGCAGGGTCAGGCGGATGATCCTGCCGAGGGAAAAAGCGCTGGTCATCATGTGTAATGCACCCGGCGATCGAGGACGCGATACTGCAGGAACATCAGCACCACCAGGATCAGCAGGAAGACCACCGTCATCGCCGAGGCATACCCAACGCGCAGATAGACGAAGCCTTCCTGGTAGATGGTAAAGAGCAGCACTTCCGACGCCTTGTTGGGGCCGCCGTCGGTCAGGGTCTTGACCGTCTCAAAGACCTTGACCGCATTGGTGATGCTGATGGTGATGACGAAGAGCGTCGTCGGCCCGAGCATCGGCCAGGTCACCAGCAGGAAGCGGTCGAAGGAGGATCTGGCGCCATCCACTTCGGCGGCGGCGTAAAGCTCACGCGGGATCGCCGTCAGTCCGGCCAGGAACAGCACCATGTTGAAGCCGGCCGATTGCCAGACGCCGATGATCGAGAGGCTGTAAAGCACGGTGCCGGAGCTGCCCAACCAGTTCGGACCGGGAAGCCCGACAAGGGCCAGCAGCGCATTGATCGGGCCGATTGTGGGGTGGAACATATATTGCCAGACGGTCGCCATGGCGACGATCAGCGAGGCGACCGGCAGGAAATAGGCGGTGCGGAAGAAGCTGCGCGCCGCGGTTTCGCTCTCGATCAGCATGGCAATGCCGAGGCCGAGAAGGATCGAGACGGGGGCGACGATCGCCGTATAGACCGTCGTATTCCACAGCGACTTGCGAAAGGTGCGGTCGGTGATCAGGTGCGCATAATTCTCGAAGCCGACGAAACGGAACTTGCCGAAGCCGAGTTCGAAATCGGTGAAGCCGAGCACGATCACAGATGCAACCGGCAAGAGCACGAAGAGGAACAGCAGGATCATCGCCGGCAGCACCAGCATCCAGGCGATCTGGGCCTCGCTGCGCCGATGCGCAGCGGCGGAATCATGCGGCGCAGCCATCGAGACGACGCTAGCCATGCGCCCTCTCCCATTGAGAGTGGCCCGCCATCAGCCCGGCATCGGCGGAGCCGAGCCCGGCATCGGCAGAGCCGAGCCCGGCATCGGCAGAGCCGAGCCCGGCATCACCTGCGGTGAGCCCGGCATCACCCGTGGCAACGCTGCCGGCCAGCCGGCTGCCATCCTCGGCAAAGATCAGCGTCCGGCCGGGCGAGAGCCGCAGCCCGACGGCATCACCGGCGGCAAGGCCTGCGGCTTCGGACGGTTGAACCTTGGCGATGATGGTCTCGCTGATCGCTTCGAGCCGGCAATGGAGGATGACTTCGGAGCCCAGGAATTCGACGCGTTCGATCCGGGCGGCAAGTCCATCATGCCGGCTCCTGGACAGAAAGACGAATTCGGGGCGAATGGCGATCGTGACCGGCATCTTCCTGTCCGGCGCATTGTCGAGCATAAGCCGCAGGCCGCCGCAGAGAATGACGCCGCCTTCGGCAAAGGCCGGCAGCAGATTGATGCGCGGCTGGCCGATGAAGCGGGCGACTTCGATATGGGCGGGATCGTCGTAGATGACTTCGGGGCTTGCTATCTGCAGCAATTTTCCGCCCATCATCACAGCGACACGGTCGGCCATCGACAGCGCTTCCGCCTGATCGTGGGTGACATAGAGCGTCGGCACGCCGGCTCGGCGATGCAGGTCGACGATCTCGCCGCGGGCGTGGACGCGCAGATTGGCGTCGAGGTTGGACAGCGGCTCGTCCATCAGGAAGATGTTCGGCTGGCGCACCATGGCGCGGGCAAGCGCCACGCGCTGACGCTGGCCGCCGGACATCTGGCCGGGCTTGCGGTCGAGAAGGTGGTCGATCTTCAGCGACGTCGCCATCTCCCTGACGTCGCGGGCGATCTTCACGCGGGTGGCGCGCTGGCCGGGCATCAGCGAGCCGATGAAGGGCAGCCGCTGCATCCTCGACAGCCGGCGCATCGCCAGAGGCACGGCGATATTCTCAGACGCCGTCAGATGCGGATAGAGCGCGTAGGACTGAAAGACCATGGCGATGTTGCGGTCGGCGGCTGCGACGCCGGACATGTCGCGCCCGCCGATCAGGATCTCGCCGCGGTCGGCATGGTCGAGGCCGGCCAGAACGCGCAGCAGCGTGCTCTTGCCGCAGCCGGAGGGGCCGACTAGCGCGATGAATTCGCCGGCCGCAATATCCAGGCTGACGCCATCGAGGATCTGGTTGCCGGCGAAAGCCTTGGTGATGCCGCGAAGCGAGAGCGCGCTCATTCGACCGGTTCCCGCTGCTTGACCGCCTGGGGATAGACCTCATGAACGACGTCGTCGAGCACATGGGCGGTCATGCCGGGAACGGCGACAATCGTGCTTTCGACTGAAGTATCGAACTCATGGATGACGGCGCCGATCAGACGTTCACCCGGCATCTCCCGCTCCATCTTGTCGATGATGAAGGCGGCCGATGGACCCCATGTCAGCTGGGTGTTGTTAAAGCGCCCCTGCCAAGCCCAGTGGAGATGGCCGCTCGCAAACAGTGCCACGTCATGGGAAGCGATGAGATCATAGAGCCGCCGACGCTGGACCGGGCGAACGCTCCAATAGCCGGTATCGCCCTCGTCGGGCGCATCGACGAACAGCGGCTTGTGCGCAAACAGCGCCACGCGCCGCCCTGCCCTGTCGGAAAGCGCCTGATCGAGCCATTCGAACTGGGCCTCCTCCTCGTCATCCTCATGGCCGAGAAGCAGCGCGTTCAAGCCGATGAGGCGCCAGCCGGCCGTATCCTCCAGCCAACGGTCGGGGCCAGCAAGGCAGCGCCAGCGGGCGAGCCGCTCGGCATTGACCGGCTGGTCCGATCCTTGGAGATGGCCGACATCGTGATTACCGGGGACGATCAGCATCGGGATCGACACCTGGCGCATCAGGTCCATCGAGAAGGTGATGTCGGCGTCCTTGTCGGCGCCGTCGACGGTGAGATCGCCGGTATGGACGATCAGGTCGGCGCCGGTCTCTTCGATCCAGCTCAGAAGCGGCGCCCAGTTGCCGTTGAAATGCGGCTTGTCGGGACTGAAATGGGTGTCGGTGATCTGAATGATTTTCATGTCTGAATCATCTTCATGGGCGCATCTCCGAGACGTCGGAAGCGCGTCACCCGCGCTTCCTTCTCGGGCCCTCTCTAGAAGGCTCCCATGTCAATCAGACATCTGCTGTTTTCAGCTGTTTTTCAGTTTTGACATCAATTTGTCATGCAAGAAAAAGCTGCCCGCAGGAACCGGGGCAGCCTTGGCCAGCATTTGGGATTGAGATTGCGGTGAAATCAATGCCGTGGTGCGTTGGCTGGGATGGACGATACCGTTGCCGAGACAGGGTCGCTTGCAGGGAAGCTGTCTTCAAGGCCCTCGTTCAACTCTTCCTCCAGCGTCTCGCTGTCCCCAGCCGAACGCGCGCTCGGCTGGCCGATCAGACCTTTGCTGCCTTCGTCAAAATTGCCGTTGCTCAAGGCATCGTAACGGTTGATGCTGCCGTCCGGCTCGCCGCCGGCAAAGCTGGTCAGCTGAACCATCATGACCTTGGCGTGGTCGACCGCCGTCGCATCATCAAGCTCGCCATGGGAGTTGTCGATTTTGACGGAAATCGATTCTCCGCCTTCGCCCAAGAATTCGACGGTGAAGATGTCGCCGGCCTGTGTCACTCGCGTATCGATCAACTGCATCGGAACCTCCTGTGTTCATTGACATCAACGGCGATCAACATCCGGAGTTCCATGGGCCAATCATTTCAACGTCAGGTCAACGTCAGGCGATGACTGGTTCTCGCCTGGCGATTATGGTTAATTTATTAATAATTCGGGTTTTATAAATGGAACGAAGCGGCCTTTCCGAGTGTTGATGCTGCGCCGTGGAGGAACCCCAATGATCCTGAAAATCCTTGCCCCCAAAATCGACGCCGATTGCCATGACACCGGCACCTGGCCCGATGGGATCTTCGCCGAAAACCGGATCGATCTTTCCGTTCGCCGCGACGGCCGTCGTCGCTCGCCGCATGAGCGCGACTACGGCAATGACAGGAAACTGGAAAATCTGCCGCTCGGCTTTGCTTGACCGTTGCCGGCGTGCACTTGTCACAGCCTGCGAA
>Ga0075367_10001226_pt1 | contig 10763 bp, 10 predicted proteins | sample EndMethybrTD3032_FD_71399 | JGI IMG/M metagenome (GOLD analysis project Ga0075367, IMG submission 71399) | Populus endosphere microbial communities from Tennessee, USA - Endosphere MetaG P. TD hybrid TD303-2 | ecosystem: Host-associated > Plants > Roots > Endosphere | place: USA: Tennessee...
GACCGAGGATCGCATTCCCGCCCGGCCTGAAGGCCGGGATTCCCTGCGAAGAACAAGGGATGGGTACCGCGGAGGGCTCGGGTGCCATGTCGGGCTCGCTTTCCTCAAAGCCGTGATCCGGTCCGGCGGACCCGCGCACCTGTGCTGTCCGTCCGTCCAGGAAGAGCGGGTCCGCCGGGGTCGTGGCCGGGATACCATCCGGAAGTGCGAACGATAGCACTACCGGGCGCAGCTCACACCCACGGAGCACGCGCCACGTCCTACGCACTCTTTCGCCACCGGACACTTGACACCATCGCGGGACACCTCGCACGATTGCGCTATCGTTAGCACTGCCAGGGGACAGTTGCCCATGGCGCCCTTCGCGCCGGTCCGGCGCGCCGCCGACCACAGGCACACCCCTCGTCCGACGACAGGCCCCGCACGGGCCCGCTCGCCACCCGCACCATCCCCACTCCGAAAGGTCGCACCGCCATGACAGACGCGCGGATCGCCAATCTCCACGGCCGAAGGGTGTGGGACTCACGCGGTCGGCCGACCGTAGAGGTCGAGGCACACCTCGCGGACGGCGCGATGGGACGGGCCATAGCGCCGGCCGGGGCCTCGACGGGCCAGGGCGAAGCGCTCGACCTGCGCGACGGTGGCCTCCGCTTCGGCGGACTGGACGTCCACCGCGCCGTCGGCTCCGTGAACAACGAGATCGCACCCGCCCTCCTGGGCCTGGACACGACCGACCAGGAGGCCGTCGACCGGCTTCTGATCGATCTCGACGGCACCCCCGACCGCAGCCGTCTCGGCGGGAACGCGATCGTGGCCACCTCCATGGCGGTCCTGCACGCCACCGCTGCCTCGGCGGGCGTACCCCTGTGGCAGCACCTGGCCGGCGGGCGGCCCGTGCGCATCCCGCTGCCGGAGATCCAGATCTTCGGCGGCGGCGCCCACGCGGACCGTCGCGTGGATGTGCAGGACTTCATGGTCGTCTGCCCCGCGGCAGGCAGCTTCTCCGAGGCGCTGGACTGGACGGCGGAGATCTACCGGGCGGCCGGGAGCCTGATGCGGACGGCGGGGAAGGCACAGGGGGTGGCCGACGAGGGTGGCTTCTGGCCGGCGTTCGACTCCAACGAGGAGGCGCTGGAGACGCTGACCCGGGCGATCGAGACCGCGGGCTTCACACCCTCGGCCCAGGTCGGCATCTCCCTGGACGTCGCGGCCTCGCAGTTCGGCAGCGCCGGCCGGTACACGCTGGCGCTCGACGATCGCACGCTGGACACGGCGGCGCTGATCGACATGCTGGGCGGCTGGATCGAGCAGTACCCCGTCCTGTCCGTCGAGGACCCGGTGGGCGAGGACGACCACGAGGGGATGATGGAGTTCACCCGCCGCTACGGGAAGCGATGCCAGGTCATCGGCGACGACTACCTGGTCACGAACGCCAAACGGGTCGAAGCGGCGGCCACCAACGGCGCGGCGAACGCCGTCCTCGTCAAACCCAACCAGGCGGGCACGGTCACCGAGGCGTACCAAGCCCTGCGCGCCGGGAAGGACGCCGGCTTCGGCACCATCGTCTCGGCCCGCTCCGGCGAGACCGAGGACGTCACCATCGCGCATCTGAGCGTCGGCTGGGACGCCGGCCAGCTGAAGGTCGGCTCGTTCACGCGCTCCGAACGCATGGCCAAGTGGAACGAGGTTCTGCGCATCGAGGAGTCCCTCGGCGACTCCGCGGAATTCAGCGGCTGGTCCGCATTCACTTTCGCCGGAACCGGGCCTTCCACGACCAAGCCGTAAAACGGCTTCGACGAATTACAGTCATCGAAATCAAGAGCCGATCGGAGCACGGAGACCAGCATGCTGCCACCCGTCAATCTGCGCCCGAGTTTCAACATCACCCGCTCCAGCCATGTCCGGCTCACCGTGGCCGACCTGACCGCGAGCCGCGACTTCTACGCGCGAGCACTGGGACTCGTCGTCAGCGACGAGGACGAGCGCACCTGCTACCTGCGCGGGCTGGCGGAAGCCTGCCACCACAGCCTTGTACTGGAACAGGCCGACGAGGGCGTGGGTGCGGGCGCCTGCAGGAGGATCGGCTTCCGGGTGTTCTTCGACGAGGACCTCGACCTCGCGTACGCCTGGTTCCGTGAGCGGGGGCTTCCCGCCGAGTGGGTCGACGTCCCCTACCAGGGCCGTACCCTGCACGTCGCCGACCCCATCGGCACGCCGCTGGAATTGTGCGCGCACATGGAGACCCGGCCGCGGCTGCACATCGACTTCGAGCAGTACAAGGGCGCCCATGCGCAGCGGCTGGACCACTACCAGATCTTCGCGCCCGACACCTACGAGCTGTGCGCTTTCTACAGCGAGCTCGGCTTCCGCAACTCGGAGTACCTGGAGCACGGCGACAAGCTGCTGGGCGCTTTCATGTACCGCAAGGGCACCTGCCTCGACCTCGCGATCGTCGAGAACACCGGGCCCGCCCTGCACCACTTCGCCTACACCGTCTCCGAGAGCCGCGACATCTTCAGCGCCTGCGACTGGGCGGGCATCCTCGGTTACGGCGACGGCGTGGAGCGCGGCCCCGGACGGCACGGTCCGGGCGGGATGCTCTTCGCCTACCTCCGCGACCCCGACGGGCACCGGGTGGAGGTCTTCAACAGCCACTACCAGACCATCGACACCGAGGTCGAACCCGTGCGCTGGGACGCGGCCTCCCTGAGTACCAACGCCCGCTGGGGCCTGCCCGCACTGGAGAAGTGGTACTTCGAGGCGTCACCCTTCGTCGGCGCGCCCCAGACCCCGCCGGCCGAACCACCGAAGCCGATGTCGCTGGAGCGGTTCCTGCTCGAACAGCCCCTCCCCTGATCCTTTCCTTCGCCCGTCCCTCAAGGAGACGCCATGGCACGAGTTCCCTACGTTCGCCGCGAGGACGCGGACGAATCACTGAAGCCGCTCTACGACCGGCTGGAGACCGAACGCAAGGTACCGACCGCGAACATCTTCCTCGCCCTCACCCACGCACCGGCACAGCTGGACGCCTTCCTGACCTACGCCAATGCGCTGCGGGCCGCCGACCTCAGCCCGAAACTGCGCGAACTGGCCATCCTCACCGTGGGCCACGCGACCCGGTCCGCCTACGAGGTCGCACATCACCAGTCGCACGGGCTCAAAGCGGGCCTTACCGAGGAACAGCTCGCGGCGGTCGCCGACTTCGAGTCGTCCGGTCTGTTCGACGAGACGGAGAAGGCGGTCATGCGCCTCGCCAAGGAGTCCACACTCCACGTCGACGTCTCCGAGGGGACCTGGCGCGCCGCCGCCGAGCACCTGACGGGCCGGCAAATGGTCGAACTGTCCTTGTCCATCGCCTGGTACAACTCCGGCGTCCGCATCATGGGCCTGCTGGACATCGACCTCGAGGACAACTACCCGAACCCGTTCCAGAATTCATAGCACTCGGCGCCGTACGGCCCCTCACCGCATCGAAGGTGATGACCGAGCCGCAGTTCCGCCGCCTCGGCCGCCGAAAAGAAAGCCTCCGGCCCTCGACCGTCGGGACGGAACAGTTTCAAGGAGTATTTCAATGGCGAAGATGCTCGCTGCACGACTGCACGCGCTCGGTGAGCCGATGACCGTGGACACGGTCGACGTGCCCACCCCGCGGCCGACCGACGTGCTGGTGCGCGTCAAGGCATGTGGAATCGTGCCGAACATGGCCAACGTGATCAACAACTGGCCCACCTGGTATCCGCACCAGCCGCTGCCCAAGCTGCCCGCGATCTTCGGCCTGGACCCCGCCGGCGTGGTCGAGGCGGTCGGCGAGGCGGTGCTGAACACCAAGCCCGGTGACCGGGTCTATGTCAGCCCGCTGCGGTCCTGCGGCAGCTGCCAGGTGTGCCGCGGCGGCGAGCTCAGCCGCTGCCGCTACTTCACCCTGAACGGCTACTTCAGCACCTCTCGCGACGGTCAGCGGATCTTCGACCTCTACCCCTACGGCGGCTTCTGTGAGTACATGACGGCGCCGCAACACTCGATCGTCGACATCCCGGACAACATGACGTTCGAGCAGGCCGGAAAGCTGGGCTACATCGGCACCTCCTACGGCGCCCTCCAACACGCCGCGGCCGGTCCCGGCCAGGTCGCCCTGATCGACGGCATCACCGGCACCCTCGGCGTCGCCGCCACCCTCCTCGCGCTGGCCTCGGGTGTCTCCAGGGTCCTGGGGACCGGCCGCAACGAGGAACTCCTCAAGCGCGTCAAGGAGCTGGCCCCGGACCGGATCGAGGTCATGCGGCTGGGCGAGGGCTCCACCGGCGCATGGGCGAAGGCCCGGACCGGCGGCGAGGGCGCGGACTTCGTCATCAGCGCGCTCGGCGCCAAGGCCCCCGTGGAGACGATGCTCGACTCCATGCAGGGCGTCCGTCGCGGCGGCAGGGTCGTCAACGTCGGCGGCGTGGCCGACCGGCTGCCCGTGGACGTGAAGTGGCTCATGGACGAGCAGGTCCAGCTGATCGGCTCCAACTGGTTCACCACCGCGCAGGGCCAGGAGGTCGCCGACATGGTGGCCACCGGAGCCCTGGACCTGTCCTACCTGATCACCAAGCCCTTCCCCCTGTCCAAGGTCAACGAAGCTATCTCAGGACGCGCCACGGACCTCGACGGCGGATTCGGCAACTACGTCGTGATCCCCTGAACCGCACTCCCCCGGACTCACCCCGCGGCGGTCCTGTTCTGCCCTGACGCCGCCGCGGGGTGTGCCTTCCCGGCGGGATGGAGGAACCGATGGAACTACGCTGGCTTGAATCGTTCGTCGTCGTCGCGGACGAGTTGCACTTCGCGCGGGCGGCGGATCGCCTGCACCTGGCACCGTCAGCACTCAGCGCCCAGGTCAGAGCGCTGGAGTCGCACCTGGGCGTACGGCTGATCGACCGCGGACGGCGCACCCGCCCGGCCCTGACCAGCGCCGGGCGGCTGTTCCTCGAAGAGGCACGGCTGACACTTGAGCAGGCCGCACGCGCCGAGGCCGTGGGCCGCCGGGCCGGCCGCGGGGAGCTGGGGCATGCCCAGATCGCGTACGTCGCCTCGGCCGCGTTCTCCGGGGTGCTGACCGACGTCCTCACCCGCTGCGCGGCCCCCGGCACCGAACTCACCGTACAGGTACGCGAGTTGGAGACGCCTGCCCAGCTGGAAGCACTGGCGTGCGGGGACATCGACGTCGGCTTCCTGCGCTGGCGGCCGGAGTACCCGCCCGAAGTCACCGCCACCTGCCTGCTCACCGAGCAGGTCGTCCTGGCACTGCCGGCCACCGCGCCGCTCGCGGCGTACGAGGCGATACCGGCGGCGAAGCTGCGTGACGAGACCTTCGTGGCCCCGCACTTCGACGAGGAATACGGCTGCCGCGACCAGATCCTCGAAGTGGCGGAGCAAGGGGGGTTCACTCCGCGGTGCGCTCCCCCCGTGCGGGACTTCATCGCGGCTCTGACACTGGTGGGCGGTGGTCTCGCGGTGGCCCTGGTACCGGATTCGCTGCGCCGTGTGCAGATCCCGGGAGTGACGTACCGTCCGCTCGCGGACGTGCCGCTGACCACCCGGCTGGTCGGCGCCTACCGCAGGGGGGAGACCTCGCCGGCGGTTCGCGGTGTGATCCGCCGGCTGCGGGAGGCTGCTGCCTCCACCGCCACCGCCACCGCCTGAGACGGGGATCCACAGCAGGCGTCCGGCATCAGCCCGACGCCTCGCAGGCATGCGGTCGACGCCGCCCCTCGCGGGCTCTCGGTCACCGCCGAACCGACGCACGTTTGTACGCAGATGACGCACTGTCCGAGCAGGTCAGAGGGCGTGTGATCGGCCTACGCTCAACACGGCAGCACCCACCGTGGCGGGGTCCGTCGACCGCCGCCCGACCCAGGGACAGACGGAGGAACACATGACAACGATCAGGCACGTGGGCGTCGTAGGCGCGGGCCAGATGGGTCAGGGCATCACCGAGGTCTGTGCCCGGGCGGGGCTGCACGTCACATTGTGCGACGTGACCGAGGACAGGGCCCGGGCAGGCCTGGCCGGTGTGGCGGACTCCCTGCTGAAGGCGGAGAAGCGCGGCGCCCTCAGGTCCGAGGACCGCGCGCACGCCCTGGCCGGTGTCTCTGTCACCGGCGACCTCTCCCGCCTGGCCGGAGCCGATCTGGTCATCGAGGCCGCCGTTGAGGACGAGCAGGCGAAGACGGCGCTGTTCCGGCAGCTGGGCGAGGTGGTCACGAACCCGGCCACGGTGCTGGCGAGCAACACCTCCTCGATCCCCATCGCCCGGCTCGCAGCCGCGTCCGGACGGCCGGAGGCGGTGGTCGGTCTCCACTTCTTCAATCCCGTCCCCGTCATGCCGCTGGTCGAGGTCATCCCCTCGCTGCACACCGCGAAGGCCACCGAAGCGCACATGTGTGCCTTCGCCGGCGAGATCCTGGGCAAGAAGCCCATCGTCGCGCAGGACCGTGCGGGATTCGTGGTCAACTCCCTGTTGATTCCCTTCCTGTTGGCGGCGATGCGGATGGTCGGCTCCGGCACGGCGACGGCGGAAGACATCGACACCGGGATGACTGCCGGTTGCGCCCACCCCATGGGGCCACTCCGCCTGGCCGACCTCATAGGACTGGACACCGTGGCGGCGATTGGCGAGGCGCTCTACGAGGAGTACCGGGAACCGCTGTACGCCCCTCCCCCACTGCTGCGGCGCATGGTCGAATCGGGTCTGCTGGGCCGCAAGTCAGGGCAGGGATTCTTCAACTACCAGGCAGCCTGAGGACGCGTCAGAAGCTTCTCTGCGCACGCCACAACGCCGAGGTCCACCGCTGACGGACGATCACCTCCTGCTGATCACACCCTCGACCGGCACGAGCATCCCAACCGCGACGCACGCCAGCCCCGGTACCTGCACTTCAGCTTGAAACGCGCTCAATTGGGATGCGCGCCGGTGGACGGCTCGCCCGACGCGATGCGCAAGAACTCCTGGACCGGGAGTGTAAATCTAACCTCGATCTTGCATGACGGTCCGCCGACGGAGTCGGTGGACCGCTTCGCTTTCTGTGGCTGATGGTGGGCATGGTGGTGGCCCGAGCATCGCGTCGGGTGGGCGCCGGGTTCCACTGCTCCGGGCTGGGTTCTCTTTTCGTAGGGACAGGCGAATCTGCTGTTCAGCCAGGGTTCGGCAGGAGGGTGAGCCGTTCGAGGGCCCTTGTGATCTCGTGGGCCCAGGGCCAGTGGCGGGCGAGGCGGAGGATGCTGCGTCGGCCGGTGGTGACGAGCTGGCCAGCCGCGGAGAACAGGCGGAACCGCAGGCGGCGCGGTTCCCAGAGCCTTGCCTGGCCGGTCAGGGCGAGCAGGGGCATCCAGGCCAGCAGGTCGAGAGCGATCTGGACGATCTCCAGCCAGATGCCGTTCTGTGCTGTGTCATGCAGGGGAAAGTTGCGCAAGCCGGTCGAACGCGCGGCCCGGATGCGGTCCTCCGCGCGAGCCCGCAGCCGGTGGCGGAGTTCGAGGTCGGCGATCGGCTGGTCGAGGGTGTTCGTGGCGAAGCAGGTGATCCGCATGCCGTCGGCGTCCGTGATTCTCAACTGGGCGCCGGGGTGCGGTCGTTCCTTACGGACGATCAGCCGCATGCCCTTGGGCCAGCCGTCCAGGACGTCGCCGGCGAGTTCGGCGACCCAGGCGCCGTCGCGGACCTCGCCGTCCGTCTCGACGGCCGGGGTCCAGGCCGATGCCGGAATCTTGAGGACGTGGCTGTGGATTGCCTCGGTGATCACCATGCCGACCGAGTAGGACAACCAGCGCCCGCGCTGGGCGAGCCAGGCGACGAACTCGTGAGTACCGCCAGCGGAATCGCAGCGGATGAGGGTCTGCCGCCCGCACCGGTACTTCTTCGGCAGCTGGGCCAGAGCGAGGTGGGTGGCACTGATGTGGTCGGCGGCCGTGTTCGAGCCCGCGTTTCCCGGCCTCAGCAAGGCCGCGACGGCCTCGCCGGTTCCGCCCGGTCCGTGGTCGACGAACCCCATCAGCGGGTGGTGACCGTAGGTCTTCTTCCAGGTCGGGGCGGCGTCCTGCTTGTCCGAGTGCGCGACGACCAGAACTCCGTCCAGGGCCACGGTCACCCGCCCACCGGCGTCCGGAGCCCGACCTGCAGCCAACTCCCAGACGTGGCTGCGGACGTCGGCCCGAGCCGCGCGGATCGCGGTCAGTGCCTTCGGTCCGGCGGTGGCGAGGATGTCGATCAGGCGGGAGACCGTCGGGTCGGAGGCCACCGGCCCGAACACGGCCGGCTCGGACCGCAGCAGCCCGATATCGGCGAGGCAGTCCCCGCCAAGCGCGACCGCCAGCGCGAGGTCCAGGAGGACCTTGCCCGGGTCGTGGACGGCCCGCGGCTTGCGCCACGGTGCCAGAGCTGCCGATATCGCCTCGTCCAGCCCGATCTTACGGGCCGTCTCCACCAACAGGACGCCTCCCGCCTGCGAGACCACCGTCCGGCCACCACCCTCGACGCGGACACGCGGGTAGGACCCGATACGCTTCTTCACCTGGGAAGTGCCTCCGGCAATGGCAGGAACAAGGACCTCGACAATCCTCATTCTTGTAGGTCAGGGGCACTTTCTGGTTTTGGGCCCACGTGTCGGACAGCTACTCGTGACGCACAGCCCCTCGCCCAGAGAACCTGCCCCTCAAAGCAGTTGGCCATCGGCATGGATCACGTCAAACACCATCTGGTCCACTGCCGAGACCCGCGCACGATCGCCATAGCCGAACCAAGCCGACTCTGCGATCTCCTTGGAGGCAACCAGCGGACCGCTGTACTCGGCGGTGTAACAGATCATCCGGAACTCGGTGCATCCGTCGTAATCCCTCCGCGTCTCAAAGGTCCCGACGTGCACCATCGTTGCCGTATCGACCCGGGACTGGAGTTCCTCGGCGATCTCGCGCGCCAAGGTCTCGGCATCGGACTCACCCGACTCCCGCTTCCCACCCGGGAAGTAGAAGACATCCACACCGCGGTTGCGCGTCACCAGCACCCGCCCGTCACGCACGAGAACCCAGGCCACCTTCTCCGGAACGACCTCGCTCTTCCCCATCCGCGGAACCTACCCACCCCCACCGATACAACAGCAGGACCGAAAGGTTCCAGCACCACCGCAACCACACGACGCGCGAACTGTCAACGCCCCCAGTCGCGGTACTCACCTGGGAGGTGACGGCGATCAGGTTGGTCACAAGATCCGACGCATTCCCTGTCTGCGCTGATCAGATGGCTTTCCTCCCCACCGTTGCGTAGGAGACGCATCCAGCCGCTCAGCTGGGCATCGCGGCTTTGGCGCAGGGGCGAGGCGAGGTTGACGGCAAAGGTCGGTGGGCGGGCATGTCGATGCACAAGAGGCCCCTTGGGCCAGGGGGTTGGCGGGTTGGGCCATGTCCGCTGACGTCGTGTGCGGTTGTCGATGGTGGTGTCCCGTTGTATGCAACCCCGGTGCGTTAAGGGTGTGTGCGCCCTGTCAACACGCGGGACCTCTGGTAGTTCGCATGGTGTCGAAGCCAATGAGTGTGTCCCGGAGGTCCCGTCCTCGTGCTCCATCTGCTGCGCCGCCACCCCGTGCAGGCGGTGGCCGCAGGGTTCTTCAGCGTCTCCCAGGCCACCGTCTCCCGACGCTGGGGCCTGCTGAGGCCGCTGATCGCCGAGGCTCGCGGACCTGGTGCCGAGCCTCGTGCGATAGTCCGGGCCGGTACCGCCCTGATCGACGGCACCGTCTGCCCCACCTGGGACTGGAACCACCACAACGACCTGTACTCGGTCAAGGCCGGGTACGCCGGCATGAATGTGCAGATCGCCTGCTCGATGGATGGCGATCTCGTCGCGGTTGGACCGGTGCCGATACCCGGGGCGCGCCACGACGCGCACGCCTACGCCGCCTCGGGCCTGAAAGACCTCGGCTACGTCGGCGTCGACCTCGTGCCGTACAAGCGCCTACCCGGCCGCGACCTTCGGAGAACCACAAGCGGGACAACGCCCTACTCTCCAGTGTCCGCGCGGCCGTCGAACGCGCCGCCTACGTGAAGTCCTGGCGGATCCTGAGCGAGGAGGCGGACGCTACCGCGCACCGATCGAGAAGTTCCCCGAGCTCCTCGTCGCCGTCACCGGACTCATCAACCTACGAAGGTTCATGAGAGTGGCGTATGAATGGGGCTCCGGGATTCTGGTCGAGATCGGCCAGGAACCTCTCGGCGCGGCGAGCGAAGAGGTGGGCCCCGCGTTCGCCGGATCGGGTGCGGGCTTCGTCGGCGGCGGCTCGCACGACATCGACGGGTTCGCCGCGGGCCTGCAGCAGGCGCGCGCGCAGTAGCAGGAGAAGCCCTTCGGCGTAGCGTTGGCCGTGGGCTTTGATGGCCTGGTCGGCCTGGTCGAGGGCGGAAGCGGCCCGGTCGGGCAGCTCGGCTGCCAGCCACATCTCGGCGACCAGTCCGTACCAGTAGGCGAGGCCCCATCTCGGCGGGTCGGCCAGGGTCGCGGCCAGGAGCTGTTCGGCCTTGGCCGCGGCGCCGGCCGGGTCATCGCCGGTGAGGGCACGGGCCCAGTACCAGTCCAGCCGTATATAGGTTTCCTGGGCGACGCCGGGAAGGTCGGCGCTGGCCGCGACCCACCGTTCGGTCGCTTGCATCGCCCAGTCCGCGTCACCGGCCATCGATCGATGGCCGGTGACGCGGACTGGGCGATGCAAGCGACCGAACGGTGGGTCGCGGCCAGC
>Ga0075367_10001229_pt1 | contig 10757 bp, 8 predicted proteins | sample EndMethybrTD3032_FD_71399 | JGI IMG/M metagenome (GOLD analysis project Ga0075367, IMG submission 71399) | Populus endosphere microbial communities from Tennessee, USA - Endosphere MetaG P. TD hybrid TD303-2 | ecosystem: Host-associated > Plants > Roots > Endosphere | place: USA: Tennessee...
GGCGTGATCTTCGACGACGGAGCCGACGGGACGGCGTCCATGACGTTCCGTGCCACCACCGGCGACGTGACGAACGCGCTCAACGGACTGACCTTCACGCCGAACGCCGGCTTCACGGGCCAGGGCCAGATCGCCGTCCACACCGACGACCTGGGTCACACCGGATCGGGTGGGGCGCTCACGGACACCGACACCGTGCCGATCGACGTGAGCGAGCCGGGCGACACCATCTACTGGACCGCGTCCAAGAACACGCTCCAGGGCCGCTCGGCGGCGATCGGTCGCGCCGCGCCGGACGGCAGCGGTGGGGCCAACCTGGTGACCGGCCCGGAGCTGCAGGACATCCCCACCGGCGTGGCCATCGACGCCGTGGCGGGACGGATCTACTGGGCCAACTCGGGTGCGCTCCCGCCGGCGACGCCCGGCATCTACTCGGCCGACCTCGACGGCACCGACAAGCAGCTGTTCCTCTCCTCGGCGCTGGCCACGGCTGCCGGGACCAAGCTCGACAGTGTCTTCGGCCTGGTGGTCGACCAGCGGACCCGCCGCCTCTACTGGGCGAACTCCGACAACGTCACGGCGGCGGACCGCGGCATCTCGTGGATCAGCCTCGACGACCAGTCGGTCGGCGGACGCGTCAACCTCTCGGGGGCGACCGTCGGCTCGCCACGTGCCCTGGCCATCGACACCGTCCACGACCGGGTCTACTTCACCAACTGGTCGATCTCGCCGAGCATCGCCTGGGCCTCGCTCGACGGCAGCGGCGGCGGCACGTTCTCGATCACGGGGGCGAGCGTCGGCCAGGCCTCGGGGATCGCGTACGACGCGGCGACGAACCGGCTGTTCTGGGGCAACGGGTCCGGTGGACTGGCGAGCGAGCGGATCAAGGTCGCGACGCTGCCCGAGCCGTTCAGCTCGTCCATCACCGGCGCCACGTTCAGCATCGCCCCCCTTGTGGGAGGCGGGATCCGCTCGCTTGCGGTCGACCCGGTGGCCGGTCGGCTCTACCACGCCAACTCCGCCACGAACACGATCTCGCACGCGCAGCTCGACGGTAGCGGGGGCGGCGCGGACCTGCCCCTCGGGACGGCGTACTCGACCTCGCCCGACGGCGTTGCGATCCTCCGCCGCCCGGCCGCCCTCGGCGTACCGACCCTGACCGGAGCTCCGGCCGTCGGCGCGACGCTGACCTGCGGCGCGGTGACCTGGGACGCGGACGACCCCGGTGCCGCGCTCTACCGGGCGCCGGCCAGCACTGCCATCTCATGGACGCGGGACGGTGCGGCCGTCGGTGGTGCCACCGGGACGACGATCACCGCCACGACCGCCGGCGAGTATCGCTGCACGCGCGCCGCCACCAACTTCGCCGGGACGGCGGCCGCCCAGAGCGCGCCGATCCAGGTGGTCGCGCCCCTGGTCACGCTGGGCGTGAGCAGCGTGGCGGTCTCCAGCACCGGCAAGGTGACGGTCCCGGTCTCCTGCGCCAACGCCGCCTGCGAGGGGAACCTCTCCCTCCAGTCCGGGGGCAGCACGCTGGGATCCGGGACCTTCAGCCTGGCCGCGAGCGCCGCCGGGACGGTGGCGCTCGACCTCACGACCGCCGGACGGACCCTGGTCTCTGCCGGACCGTCGGCGGCGGTGACCGCGGTCCTGACCGTCACCGGTGCGACCACGACGTCCACGTCGCTGACCCTGACCTCGGCCCGGGCGCCGTCGGTGCAGCTGCTCACCGGCAAGGCACCGGTCCGAGCCGGGAAGGCCAAGGTCAAGCTCAGCTGTGGAGCCGACGGTCCCTGCGCGGTGAGCTACCTGCTCATCGCCACGATCAAGGGCCGCTCGAAGACCTTGGCCACTGCCGAGGTCGAGGTCGGGTCGGGCGCCACGGTGGTCCTGAAGCTGCGACTGTCCAAGGCGGCGCGGGCGGCGCTGCGCGACGGTCCGGTGAAGGCGACGCAGACCGTGACCTCCGACATCGAGGTCGGCCTCGACACGACCATCACTCGGTCGCTCAAGCTGGTCACCTGACGGGTGGAGACCCCTCAGAACGTGCGGCAGTCGTAGGGTGCCGTGCCCTTGCTGCCGTCGTCGACCCAGGAGCGATAGGCCTCCAGCTTGTCGTCGGAGCAGGCGGTGCCGGAGTGGTCCAGCGCGGCGTACGCCGCGGCGGGGAGCAGCGACGGCGCCAGGAACAGCAGCACGAGCACGACCGTCCCGCGAAGACCGCCGCCCCACCGCAGCAACGCCATCGTCGCCAGCACCAGGCCCAGCACCCAACCTGCCGGCACCGCGAGCGCCGCGACCCCGTGCCCGTCCTGGCACAGACCGGCGCGCATCGAGTCGCCGGCGACGTCCGAGAGCCCGTCATCGATCTTCGAGCAGCTGACCGCCCAGTCCACGACCAACCACACCGCCAGCCCGAAGCCCGCCACCACGGCGAGCACGAACGCAGCGACGACGTACCAACGCAGCGACTCGTCGTCCTCGACATCCACCTCTGTCTCGGGTTGACGCACGGCTTCACACTAGACAGTGGCGATACTCGGACATCCAACTATTGTGAGGGCATGACCGCCCGTCGCGTGCTGCCGACCGAGGAGACCGCCGAGCTCGTGAGGCTCGTCCGGCAGATCGCCGCCGACGAGCTGGCCGAGCGGTCGGTGGCCGCGGAGGCCGACGGCACCTTCCCTCGCGACATCTTCCTCAAGCTCGGCCGGGCCGGGTTGCTGGGCCTCCCCTACCCGGAGGAGTACGGCGGCGGCGGGGTGCCCTACGAGGTCTACCTGCAGGTGCTCGAGGAGATCGGCGCCGTCTGGGCGAGCGTCGGCGTCGGTGTCTCCGTGCATGCGCTGTCCTGCTACGGGCTGGCCACCCGCGGCACCGAGGAGCAGCGGCAGCGCTGGCTGCCGGACATGCTCGGCGGGGAGCTGCTCGGCGCCTACTGCCTCTCCGAGCCGCACGCCGGCTCCGACCCGGCCGCGATGCGGACCTCGGCGCGGCGGGACGGCGACGAGTGGGTGATCAAGGGCACCAAGGCCTGGACCACGCACGGCGGCTTCGCCGACTTCTACAAGGTGATGGCCCGCACCGCCGAGGGGCGCAACGGCATCTCCTGCTTCCTGGTCCCGGCCGACGCTCCCGGGCTCTCGGCGAACCCGCCGGAGAAGAAGATGGGGCTCACCGGCTCCACGACCTCGGCGATGAACTTCGATGACGTCCGGATCCCCGCCGACCGGCTGATCGGTGAGGAGGGCGACGGGCTCAAGATCGCCTTCTCCGCGCTCGACTCCGGCCGGCTCGGCATCGCCGCGGTCGCGACCGGCCTGGCCCAGGGCGCACTGGACGCCGCGGTCGCCTACGCGCAGGAGCGCGAGACCTTCGGCAAGCGGATCATCGACCACCAGGGCCTTGCCTTCATCCTCGCGGACATGGAGGCCAACACCCAGGCCGCCCGCGCGATCACCCTGCACGCGGCCCGGCTCCGCGATCGCGGACTGCCCTTCAGCCGGGAGGCTTCGATCGCCAAGATGGTCGCCACCGACAACGCCATGAAGGTCACCACCGACGCGGTCCAGGTCTTCGGCGGCTACGGCTACACCCGCGACTTCCCGGTCGAGCGCTACATGCGCGAGGCCAAGGTGATGCAGATCTTCGAGGGCACCAACCAGATCCAGCGGATGGTGATCGGACGCTTCCTGGACGCCGACAACATCGGCCGGATCGAGCACGGTCCACCCGTCGGCATCGAGTGACCCAATCCGCACGAATTTTCCCGTGGACCACGTGTCGATCGGGTCACTCGACGCGAGCTGGCTAGCGGTCGACCTGGCCGATCGGCGCCGACGCCCCGGCGTAGGAATGCTGGCTGGAGCTCGAGAAGTAGTTGATCCCGATGAAGTTGAACCAGAGCGTCAGAGTGCCGACCAGCGCGAGGAGCGCGGCGTTGCGGCCGCGCCAGCCGGCGGTGGTGCGGGCGTGGAGGTAGGCGGCGTAGACGACCCAGGTGATGAACGCCCAGACCTCCTTGGGGTCCCAGTTCCAGTACGACGACCAGGCCTGGTGCGCCCAGATCGGGCCGGTGATCAGCACCGCGAAGGTCCAGATCGGGAAGCCGAAGGCGTGGATCCGGTAGGAGATCAGGTCGAGCTTCTCCAGCGAAGGGACCCGGGCCCACAGTCCGGTCTGCGGGGCATCCGGGCCGCGACGCCGCTTGAGCAGGTAGGCAGCCGAGGTCATGCCACCCAGGGTGAAGGCACCGGTCGCCGTGATCGCGGAGACGACGTGGATCACGAGCCAGTAGCTGTTGAGCGCCTCCGGCAGCGGACCGGTCGGGTCGTAGAGCCAGACCGCGGCGACCATCAGCAGGGCCAGCACGAAGATGACGACCACGGGCCCGAGCCAGTCGAGCGCGTAGCGCCGGCTCATCACGAGATAGAGGGCCGCGACCACGAAGGTGCCGGCGAGGGTGAACTCGTACATGTTGCCCCACGGCACCCGGTTGGGGTCCGCGCTCATCCCGCGGGACAACAGGGCGACGAAGTGGATGGCCACGGCGATGCCGGTGAGGAGCAGCCCCAGGCGGCCGAACATCGCCACCCGGACGCCGGCCCGCTCCGCCACCTCGGGTGGCCCCTGCGATGGGGCTTGCGCGGTCTCGGTCGACGCAGCCCCGGCGCCCACCAGCACCCGCGCCTTGTCCACCTGGCGCAGCGAGGACCACTCGACGACGTGGGCGAGCAGGGCGAGGAAGTAGACGACTGCCGCGGCCGCGACGGCCTGGTTGCTCAGCGTGCCCCAGTCGGCATCGGTCATGACGGCTCCTCACGATCGGATGGTCGGTCGGACTGCAGGGCCGCCACCAGCCCCGACAGTACGGCGTCGGTGTCGGCGCCTCCTGAGCGGTCCAGGGCGGCGATCTCGACGACGGTGCCGTCGTCGTTCTCGGTGACCCGCAGCCAGACCCGGCGCGAACGGATGAACAGCGAGCCCATCAGCCCGAGCAGTGCGAGGACCACACCGAGCAGCGCGATGTCCTTGCCCGGCGACTGGCTGATCTGGATCCGCTGCCAGGACACCACCTTGTCGAAGCTGACGCTGCCCAGACCGTTCGGCAGCTGCACGGTCTCGCCGGGGGTCAGGTTGAGCCGCAGCGGCTTGCCGTCGTCACCCTTCACCGGGGTCGTCCTCGACTTGTCGAGGGTGTAGACCGACTGCCCGGCACCGGAGTCCATGTTGAGGTCGCCGGTGTAGACGTTGAGCGAGAGCAGCGGGTTGACGTCGTTGCCGCCCAGGTTGACCGGCGTACCGTCCACGCTCGCGAACGTCGGGTAGAAGTAGCCCTCCAGCCCGATCTGGCCCGGCTTCGCGTCCTGGGCCTTGATCACGCCGAACGAGAACAGGTCCGGTCCCATCGGCAGGAAGGGGACCGGCCCGGACGCCGCGATGTTGCCGTCGCCGTCGCGCACCGTGACCACGGGCGCATAGCCGTGGCCGATCAGGAACAGCTCGGTCGAGCCGATCTTGAGCGGGTGGTTGACCCGCAGGTCATAGGACTTCTCCGGTCCACCACGGTCCTCGGTGTAGGTGAGGTCGGCGTTGAAGCCCCGCGCCATGCCGGCCCGCGGCCCCGAGGTCAGCCACTCGACGTCGAACTTGTTGACGGTGAAGGAGAAGGGGTCCATGCCGTCGGGGTCGAAGAGGCTGCCCGGCACGAAGTCGTCGTACTGCGTGAGGTTGTTGCCGAACGGTGTCCCCTGCACCAGGATCACGCCGCCCTTGTAGCCGAACAGCGTGCCGATCGCGAAGCCGACCAGGACCACCAGCACCGCCAGGTGGAAGACCAGGTTGCCGAGCTCGCGGAGGTAGCCGCGCTCGGCGCTGACCGTGCCCACCTCGGCGCCGGTGCCGGCCGCTCGTCGCAGCCGGTAGCGCTTGCGCGCGAGGACCGCCCGGGCCCGCTCGAGCACGGCGTCCGCCGACTCCGTCGTGGCGTACGACGCGTGGCTGGGCAGCCGGGTCAGGTTGCGCGGTGCGGCGGGCGGCTGGGCGCGCAGCCCACGCCAGTAGACGAAGGTGCGCGGGACGATGCAGCCGAGCAGCGAGACCACGAGCAGGATGTAGATGGCCGCGAACCACGGCGAGCCGTAGACGTTGAAGATCCCGAGCTTCTCGTAGATCGGCGTCAGCGTCTCGTGCTGGTCCTTCCACTCCGACGCCTTGAGGGAGTCCACCCGCTCCTGCGGGACCAGTGAGCCGGGCACCGCCGCCAGCGCGAGCATCAGCAGGAGGATCAGCGCGATCCGCATCGACGTGAGCTGGCGCCACGTCCAGCGCAGCAGCTCGCGGACGTTGAGCTCGCCGGAGCGGCGCTCGGGTGCGGGCGCGGTGGGCTTGGTGTCGGTGGCAGTCATGACGGGGTCACACGCTGACCTGGAACTCGTCGACGAGGTGGTACTGCAACCACTGGACGGCCTGGTCCCACCAGCCGCTGAGCAGCAGCAGACCGACGACGACGAGCATCAGCCCGCCGATCCGGGTGATCGCCTGCTGGTGCCTGCGCATCCACCCGACGGCTCCGATCGCGCGGCGCCACGCGACCGCGGCGAGGATGAACGGCAGCCCGAGCCCCAGCGAGTAGAACCCGAGCAGGATGCCGCCGCGCACCCTGCTGTCGAGGTCGTAGGCGAGGCCGAGGATCACCGTCAGGGTCGGGCCGATGCACGGCTGCCAGCCGAGGCCGAAGAGGAAGCCGAGAAGGGGCGCCGCGGCGATGCCGACCGCCGGCACGGCGTGCACCCGGACGTCGCGCTGGAAGAGCGGGACCAGCCCCATGAAGACCAGACCGAGCACGATCGCGGTCACGCCGAGAACGACAGTGAAGGTCCGCTGGTTGACGAAGAACCAGCGGCTCACGCTCGCGGAGAGCACACCCAGCCCGACGAAGACCACCGAGAAGCCGAGCACGAACAGCGACGAGCCGGCCAGCATCCGGCCCCGGTGCGGCCGGGCCTCGGAGTCGGCGAGGTCGGCGCCGGAGAGCCCCGTCGTGTAGGAGAGGTAGCCCGGCAGCAGCGGGATCACGCAGGGCGAGAAGAACGACGCCAGCCCCGCGACCACGGCGATCGGGATCGCCAGCACCATCGAGCCGGAGACCGCGTCCCCGAACCAGCTACCCATCTGCCTGCGCCACCTCCTCGACCACGTCGAGCAGGGTCAGCTTCGAGGGCAGCTCACCGCGGATCAGGGCCGCGACCCGGCCCTGGCGGTCGAGGACCATGGTGCTCGGGGTGTCCCGCGGGTTGTACGGCGTCGGGAAGCTCAGCAGCGTCTCGCTGCCCGGGTCGTAGATCGAGGGGTAGGGCACGTCGAAGGAGCGCTGGAAGGCCAGTGCGTTGTCCTTGCTCGTCTCCCGGATGTCGACGCCGACCATGGTCGCGCCGTTGGGCAGCTCGTCAGAGGCGTCGACGAGGAGCGGCATCTCGCTTCGGCACTCCGGGCACCACGACCCCCACACGTTGACGACCACGACCTGGCCGCGCAGGTCGCCCAGGTCCAGCGCGTCGCCGTCCAGGGTCTCTCCCGACACCTCGACCGGCTTGCCGCGGTCGCCGTCGGCGATCTGGATCACCCGGCCGTCGCCCGTGACGTAGTCCTTGCCGTTGGTGCCGCTGGCCTCGGTGCACGCGCTCGCCGCGGCAACCGTCACCGCGAGCGCAGCGAGGAGAAGGGGAAGGCGGCGGCGGTGCATCAGACGGGCTTGTTCTCCTCGGGTGCGCCACCGGCGGAGAACGGCGCCTTGCGGTCCTTCACCGGGATCAGGTCGCCCGCCGGCTCGCTGTAGGAGACCTGGGTGATCGCGTCACCGACGAAGTGGAACGAGGTCAGCGAGCAGAGCGTGCACTGGCGGCGGCGCGGGTCGTGGACGAAGGATCGCTTCTCGACGTGCAGCCGCGTGATCCAGATCGGGAGCTGGTGGGAGACGATCACGGCCTCGTGGCCCTGCGCCTCGACCCGGGCGTCATGGACCGCGGCCATCATGCGGGCGACGACGTCCTTGTAGGGCTCCCCCCACGACGGCTTGAACGGGTTCCAGAGGTGCCGCCAGGCCGACGGCTTGCGGAGCACGTTGTCGGCCCCGAACCGCTTGCCCTCGAAGATGTTGGTCGACTCGATGACCCGCTCGTCGGTGACGATGTCGACGCCGTGCGCCTTCGCGGTCGGCGACGCTGTCTCCTGCGCGCGCTCGAGCGGCGACGACCGCACGTGGGTGATGTCGCGCTCGACGAGCGCGGCCCCCACCCGGTCGGCCATCCGCCGACCGAGGGCGGAGAGGTGGTAGCCGTCGCGGCGGCCGTAGAGGACGCCCTCGGGGTTGTGCACCTCACCATGGCGGAGCAGGTGCACGATCGTGTCGGGGGTCTGGCTCATGCGCTGGGCTTCTCCTGGGCTGCGGCGGCCGCCCGGGCCGCGTCGGGGAGTGCGTCGAGCACCGTCTGGATGGCGCGGTCGTCGTGTGCGGCGGAGAGGAACCACGCTTCGTACGCCGACGGGGGCAGGTGCACGCCACGGTCGAGCATGGCGTGGAAGAACGCGGCGTACGCCGCCGCGTCGGTGCGCTGGGCGTCGTCGAAGTCGCGCACGGCGCCTTCGGCCAGGAAGACCGAGAACATCGTGCCCGTGGCCTGGACGACGTGGGCGACTCCGGCCACCGACAGCGCGTCGGAGACCGCGGTCTTGATGACGTCTGCCGCCCGGTTGAGGTGGTCGTAGACCTCGTCGGTGGCCAGCCGGAGGGTCGCCAGGCCGGCGGTGGTGGCGACCGGGTTCCCGGAGAGCGTGCCGGCCTGGTAGACCGGCCCCTCCGGCGCGAGGTGGTGCATGACGTCGGCGCGGCCGCCGAAGGCCGCGGCGGGGAACCCGCCGCCCATCACCTTGCCGAACGTCATCAGGTCGGGCCGCCAGCCCTCCTGGGCGCCGTCCAACCCCCACTGGCCGAGCCGGGAGGCGCGGAAGCCGGTCATCACCTCGTCGCTGATGAGCAGCGCGCCGTGGGTGCGGCAGGTCTCGGCCAGGAAGCCAGTGAAGCCGGGCTCCGGCGGGACCACGCCCATGTTGCCGGGAGCGGCCTCGGTGACCAGGCAGGCAATCCGGTCGCCGTGCTCGGCGAACGCCTTCTCGACCGCGGCCCGGTCGTTGTAGGGCAGCACCAGGGTCAGCTCGGTCGAGGAGGCCGGCACGCCGGGGGTGCCCGGCAGCGCGAACGTGGCCACGCCGGAGCCGGCCGAGGCCAGCAGCGAGTCGACGTGGCCGTGGTAGCAACCTGCGAACTTCACGACCACATCGCGGCCCGTGAAGCCGCGGGCCAGCCGGAGCGCCGACATCGTCGCCTCGGTGCCGGAGGAGACGAAGCGGACCCGCTCCACCGGTGCACGGGCCACGATCTCCTCGGCGAGCTCCACCTCGGGCCTGGTCGGCGTGCCGTACGACGTACCGCGGGACACCGCCGCCAGGACCGCCGCCTCGACCTCGGGGTGGGCGTGGCCGAGCAGCATCGGCCCCCACGAGCAGATCAGGTCGACGTAGTCGTTGCCGTCGACGTCGGTCAGCCAGGCTCCCTTGGCAGACGCGATGAACCGCGGGGAGCCGCCGACGGCGTTGAAGGCACGGACCGGCGAGTTCACGCCGCCGGGGGTCACCGCCAGCGCACGCTCGAACAGCGCGGCCGACTGCTCCGTGAGCTGGGTGGCTTCCTGGGGCACGCCTCATTGTGGCTGAGGGGTCCCCACCCGGCCGAACCGGGCTGGTCTGGACCCGGCGGGGAACGGGGCGGTTTCGCGTCACGTCAGACGGGAATCCTCGTTCAGTCGGTGATGGGTGTCACTCGGGGCCATCCAGTTCCGTACTTGCGCGTAACTTGTCTGTGTCACGATTCGTTGAGGTGCTCGAGACGTCTGGAGGGGACGCCTCGGTAGCCACTGGGAGAGAGCTCAATGTCCGCACAGCGATTCGGCCGCCTGCACAAGGCGACCGCACTCGTGCCGATGGCTCTGCTGTCGGCCGCCTGGACCGCCAACCTGCTCGGTGTCAACGCGCCGATCGCGTCGGCCGGCGAGCGACCCGACCCGACCCTCCCCGACGGCACCAGCGTCCCCGCGCAGGCCATCGAGGCGCCCGCGAGCGTCTCCGACGGGAGCCTGCTCGGCCCCGGTGTCGGCGACGCCGACGCCGAGCAGATCGTCGCCACCGCTTCGACCTCCGGCATCCCCTCGGCCGCGCTCGCCGCCTACCAGCGCGCCGAGACCGTCATCAACGCCGCCGACGAGAGCTGCCACCTCGGCTGGCAGCTGATCGCAGCGATCGGCCGGGTGGAGTCCAACCACGGTCGCGCCGACGGCAACACCCTCGACGACGACGGCCTCGCGACGCCCGGCATCTTCGGCGTCGCCCTCAACGGCTCCAACGCCACCGCCGAGATCGTCGACACCGACGCCGGCCAGTACGACAACGACGCCCAGTACGACCGCGCGGTCGGGCCGATGCAGTTCATCCCCTCGACCTGGTCGGTCGTCGGCGTGGACGCCGACGGCGACGGCGTCCGCAACCCGCAGGACATCGACGACGCCGCTCTCGGCACCGCCGTCTACCTGTGCTCCGGCTCCGACGACCTCAGCACCGACCAGGGCCGGCAGGCAGCGGTCTTCCGCTACAACCACAGCCAGTCCTACGTCGACCTGGTCCTCGCGATCATGGACGCCTACCTG
>Ga0075367_10001231_pt1 | contig 10751 bp, 10 predicted proteins | sample EndMethybrTD3032_FD_71399 | JGI IMG/M metagenome (GOLD analysis project Ga0075367, IMG submission 71399) | Populus endosphere microbial communities from Tennessee, USA - Endosphere MetaG P. TD hybrid TD303-2 | ecosystem: Host-associated > Plants > Roots > Endosphere | place: USA: Tennessee...
GCTCCCGCAGATGCCCGAGCGCCCACACCACACCGGCGGCACCGAAGTACAGCGCCGTCAGCGGCCGATCCGCGTGACCTTCGTCGGCATCGCCCGGATGTGGCGGCCACAGAGCGCTCGGGTCAAAGCGCTCGCAAGCGTCGTCCACGATCGCCTGGATCGCCGTACGCGCCTGGGCCTCGTCCCACGGCGCCGCATCGAGCGCCGTGTGGCGCTCCGGCATGAACAGCATCGGGGCCGACATGCCGTGCTCGTGTTGGTGTGCTTGCGGCTCAGTGCAGCGGCACGCCGGTCTTGGCCTGCAGCTCTTCTCGCGTCACGCCTTCGGCGATCTCGACGACCTTCAGCCCCTGGGGCGTGACGTCGAGCACCGCGAGGTCGGTGATGATGCGATTGACGACACCAACGCCGGTCAGCGGAAGCGTGCACTGCGGGATGATCTTCAGGTCGATCGAGCCGTCCTTCTTCTTCGCCACGTGCTCCATCAGCACGATCACGCGCGCCACGCCGGCCACGAGGTCCATCGCGCCGCCCATGCCCTTGACCATCTTGCCGGGAATCATCCAGTTGGCGAGGTCGCCCTTCTCGCTGACCTGCATGGCGCCGAGGATGCTGAGGTTGATCTTGCCGCCGCGGATCATCGCGAAGCTGTCGTGCGAACCGAAGATCGACGAGCCTGGCAGCGTGGTCACGGTCTGCTTGCCGGCGTTGATGATGTCGGCGTCGACTTCGTCTTCAGTGGGGAACGGGCCGATGCCGAGCATGCCGTTCTCGCTTTGCAGCCAGACTTCCATCGTGCTGGGCACGAAGTTGGCCACCATCGTCGGCAAGCCGATGCCGAGGTTCACATAGAAGCCGTCCTGCAGCTCCTGCGCCGCGCGAGCGGCCATTTGGTCGTGGGTCCAGGCCATGATCAGGCTCCTGCCTTCGCGGTGGGTTTTTCAGTCAAGGTGCGCTTCTCGATGCGCTTCTCGGGCTTGGAGTTCAGCACCAGACGGCTCACGTAGATGCCCGGCAGATGGATCGAATCCGGATCGAACGTTCCGGTCTCGACGATCTCTTCGACCTCGACGATCGTCGTCTTGCCAGCCATCGCAACGGCCGGGTTGAAGTTGCGTGCGGTGCGCCGGAAGATCAGGTTGCCGCTCTTGTCGGCCTTCCATGCCTTCACCAGCGAGACCGCCGGCACCAGCGAGCGCTCCATCACGTAGGTGTGGCCGTCGAACTCGCGCAGCTCCTTGCCTTCGGCCACCAGCGTGCCCACACCGGTGCGCGTGAAGAACGCCGGAATGCCCGCGCCGCCGGCGCGCAGCTTCTCGGCGAGCGTGCCCTGCGGCGTGAACTCGAGCTCGAGCTCGCCGGCCAGGTACTGACGCTCGAACTCCTTGTTCTCGCCGACGTAGCTCGAGATCATCTTCTTGATCTGGCGCGTCTGCAGCAGCAGGCCGAGGCCGAAGTCGTCGACGCCGGCGTTGTTCGAGATCACGGTCAGGTTCTTCACGCCCGAGTCGCGCAACGCGGCGATCAGCGCCTCGGGGATGCCGCACAGGCCGAAGCCGCCGACGGCCATCAGCTGCCCGTCCGCGACCACGCCCTTGAGCGCCTCGGCCGCGCTCGGAAATACCTTGTTCATCGCTTCTCCAGGTGGACCGGGCGCGTGCCCGAGACTGTCGCGCAGCGTACTACGTAATGCGTTACGTAGTCGTTACGTAAAATCGCCTAAGCATCTCACCGGAGCCCACGACGATGACCGCTGTCACCCCCGACGTCATGACCGCCCTGCAGACCACGCTGCGCGATGTGTTCGCCCAGTGGGTGCGGGAGCTCGATCTTCGTCTGATCGATGCCAGCCCGGGCGAGGTGCGGCTCGCGCTGCCGGTCCACGCGCGCCATGTGCACGCGGGCAACGTGATGTCCGGGCAGACGCTGATGGCGGCGGCCGACACCGCGATGGTGCTCGCCGTCACCTCCAAGCTCGGCGCGTTCAAGCCGATGACGACCGTGCAGTTGCAGACGACCTTCCTGCGCCCGGTCGCGGCCGATGCCGGCGAGGCGATCGTCGTCGCGAAGGTGTTGCGGCTCGGCAAGTCGCTCGCGTTCGGCGACATCGAGATCACGACCGGCGACGGCGTGCTCGCCGCACACGCAACGACGACCTACGCGTTGCTCTGACGGATCGCCCATGAGCCACGCCCCCGGGCCCGGGCTCGACTACCGCACCGCGTTCGACTTCGCGCCGATTGGCCTCGTGCTCTCGCGCGAGCGCCTGATGGTCGACTGCAACCAGCAGGTGCTCGCGATGTTCGGCACGACGCGCGAGACGCTCGTCGGCCACAGTTTCGAGATGCTGTACCCCACCCACGACGAGTTCGAGCGCACCGGCGAGCGCATCGTCGCGAGCCTGGACCGCGACGGCTGGTACGCCGACGAACGGGTGATGAAGCGGGTCGACGGGCCCAAGCGCGGCGAGCTGTTCTGGTGCCACGTGTCGGGCCGCTCGCTCGACCCGTCGCGGCCGCACGCGGCGGGGATCTGGGCATTCGAGGACCTGTCGTCGCGGCGCCAGCTCAGCGTCGACCTGACGCCGCGCGAACGCGAGATCGCCGCGCTGCTGATCGAGGGGCTGACGAGCAAGCTGATCGGAAAACGGCTGGACGTGAGCCCGCGCACGGTCGATGTCTATCGGGCGCGGCTGATGAAGAAGCACGCGGCGCGCACGACGCCGGAGCTGGTGCAGAAGCTGCTGCGGGCGTGAGCCCCTGCCCGTTCGCCGTCAAACGATCAACGCCCGCACCCACTCCGGCAGCGGCACCGACTTCTGCTCTTCGTAGTTGACCCACACCGTCTTCGCCCCGCCCGAGGCGTAGATGACGCCCGGCTCGTCGGTGCGTTCCAGCGTGATGTAGGTGTCGAAGCTGCTGCGCCCCGGGTTCGTCACGTAGTGCTTCGCGAGCACGTCGCCCGGGAACTCGAGCTGCCTGATGAAGTTGCAGAAAGTGTTGACGATGACCGGCCCGACGCTCGCACGGTTCGTCGTCGCGCCCACCTTGTAGAGCCACTCGAGGCGGATCACTTCGAGGTAGCGGAAGTAGACGGTGTTGTTGACGTGGCCCATCGCGTCCATGTCGCCCCAGCGGATCGGGATGACCATCTCGTGCGTGAGCTTCTTGTCCTCGGGCAGTTCGAACCGCATGTGTGTGCTCGGTCAGCCGCCGCTGACGCCGAGTTCCTTGTAGAGGTGGTCCACGCGTTCGCGCAGCGCGGCGAGTTCGGCCTGCAGCGCCGCCTGCTGCGAGCGCAGGGCCGCGAGTTCGCTGGTGGCGACCAGGTCGTTCGAGCCGGATTCGCTGGTCGGCAGCGCGCTGGTGTCGACCGGGCCGCACAGCAGTTGCGCCCAGCGCGACTCGCGTGAGCCGGGCGCACGCGGCAGCTTCACGACCAGCGGCCCGCCCTTCTCTTCAGGCCGCTCGGCCAGTTCGTCGAGAAACGCTTCCACCGATGACAAGTCGGCGAACCGGTGCAACCGTTCGCTGTTCGCACGCAGCTCGGAGCCGGTCTGCGGGCCGCGCAGCATCAGCACTGCGAGCAGCGCGACCGACTGCGACGGCAAGCCGAGCGCACGCCCGAGGTTGTGCTCGTAACGGGTGACGCGCGAGCCGCTCGACTCGAACACGAGGCTCAGCGAGCGCAGCGCATCCGCCGCGCCCTGCACGTCGGCCTCGCTCGCGTTGAGCACCGGGTCACGTGCGGTTTTCTGGTTGCAGCCCAGCGTCAGCGAGTTCAGCGACAGCGGGTAGCTGTCGGGCACGGTGTGGGCCTTCTCGATCAGCACGGCGAGCACGCGTGCTTCCAGCAGCGACAGGATCCGCAAGCTCACGGTGCGCGCTGGTCAGACGCCGAAGCCGTCGTCGGCCTGGATCACGGCGCCGTTGATGAAGTGGCTCTCGTTCGCGCACAGCATCATCAGCGTCGTGTCGAGATCGGGAGGCTGCCCGACGCGCTTGCGCGGCAGCATCTCGACGAGCTTGCGGCCGCGTTCGGTGGCCCATTGGTGGTGGTTGATCTCGGTGTCGATGTAGCCCGGGCAGATCGCGTTGACGTTGATGCCGTACTTGCCCCATTCGAGCGCCATGGCGCGCGTCATCTGCACCACCGCGGCCTTGCTCATCGCATAGACGCCGATGCGCGCGAGCGGGCGCAGCCCGGCCATCGACGCGATGTTGACGATGCGCCCGCCGGTGAAGGTGCCCGGCGCCGCGCCCTGCGCGCGCGCGATCATGCGCTTGCCGACTTCCTGGGCGACGAAGAAGGCACCCTTGGTGTTGGTGTTGAAGACGTAGTCGTATTCCTCGTCGCCCACCTCGACGAGCGGCTGCGACGCACCCACGCCGGAGTTGTTGACCAGGATGTCGATCGTGCCCATCTCGGTCTCGGCATGCGCGACGGCCGCTTTGATGCTCGCGTGGTCGGTCACGTCCAGCGCGACGACATGGGCATCACCGCCGCTGGCCTCGAGCTCGGCTCGCAGCGTCTTCAGCCGCTCGATGCGCCGGCTCGCCAGCACGACCGCGGCGCCGGCTCTGGACAGCGTCCGCGCGAACTGCGCGCCCAGGCCGCTCGACGCGCCGGTGACGAAGGCCACGCGGCCCGACAGATCGATGTTGTAGCTCATGGCAGCACCCTTCTCCGGCATTCGAAATTGCAGGGAACGATAGCACGCGCACCCCCGTTGGAGAGCCCTCTCCAGAGCGCGCGAACGTGACAGGACGAAGGCGATCGCACTCGTAGAATCCGCCTCGACTCGCACACATTCGAAGCTCCAAGGAAGCCGCATGACCGCAGAAGAAATCCTCGCTCAATACGGGCCGCGCGAAGCGATGGAATACGACGTCGTCGTCGTCGGTGCCGGCCCCGGCGGGCTCGCCACCGCGATCCGCCTGAAGCAGCTCGCAGCCGAACAGGGCAAGGAAATCTCGGTCGTCGTGCTCGAGAAGGGTTCCGAGCCCGGCGCGCACATCCTCTCGGGCGCCGTGATGGACCCGCGCGCGATCACCGAACTGTTCCCGAACTGGAAGGAGCTCGGTGCGCCACTGAACCAGCCGGTCACCGACGACCAGTTGCTCGTGCTCGGCCAGGTCAGTGCGATCAAGTCGCCGGTGATCCCGCTGTGCTTCCACAATGAAGGCAACTACGTCATCAGCCTGGGCAACGTGGTGCGCTGGATGGCGCAGCAGGCCGAGGCGCTGGGCGTCGAGATCTTCCCGGGCTTCCCGGCCGCCGAGGTGCTCTACAACGACGACGGCAGCGTCAAGGGTGTTGCGACCGGCAACATGGGTGTCGGAAAGGACGGCCAGCCGACCGGCGAGTTCCAGCTCGGCATGGAGCTGCACGCCAAGTACACGATCTTCGCCGAAGGCGCGCGCGGCCAGCTCGGCCGCCAGCTGCTCGCACGCTTCAAGCTCGATGCGGGCAAGGATCCGCAGGCGTATGCGATCGGCGTCAAGGAGCTGTGGGAGATCGACCCGAGCAAGCACAAGCCGGGCCTCGTGATCCACACCGCCGGCTGGCCGCTCGACAGCAGCACCTACGGCGGCGGCTTCATGTACCACCTCGAGGACAACAAGGTCACGCTCGGCCTCGTGGTCGGCCTCGACTACGCGAACCCGTGGCTGAGCCCGTTCGAGGAAATGCAGCGCTGGAAGACGCACCCGAACATCAAGGCCTTCCTCGAAGGCGGCAAGCGCATCGGCTATGGCGCGCGCGCCATCACCGCCGGCGGCATCCTGAGCCTGCCCAAGCTCGTGTTCCCGGGCGGCGCACTGGTGGGCTGCGAAGCCGGCACATTGAACGCGGCGCGCATCAAGGGCAGCCATGCTGCGATCAAGTCGGGCATGCTCGCCGCCGAGGCGGCCTTCGCGGCCGTCGTCGCCGGGCGCCACCAGGATGAACTCACCGCCTACCCCGAAGCCTTCGACAAGAGCTGGCTGCGCGAAGACCTCGAGACTTCGCGCAACTTCAAGCAGTGGTTCAAGAAGGGCCTGTACGTCGGGATGATGATGACCGGCATCGAGCAGTGGCTGCTGCCCAAGCTCGGCGTGAAGACGCCGCCGTGGACCATCCACCGCACCGCGCCCGACTACAGCTACCTGAAGCCGGCCGCCGACTGCCCGCAGATCACGTACCCGAAGCCCGACGGCACGCTGACCTTCGACCGCCTCTCCAGCGTGTTCATCAGCAACACCAACCACGGCGAGAACCAGCCGGCGCACCTGACGCTGAAGGACCAGGGCGTTCCGGTGAGCCTGAACCTCGCGAAGTACGCCGGCCCCGAGAGCCGCTACTGCCCGGCCGGCGTGTACGAGTTCGTGAAGAACGAAGACAACACCGACCGGCTGCAGATCAACGCGCAGAACTGCGTGCACTGCAAGACCTGCGACATCAAGGACCCGACGCAGAACATCGTCTGGGTCGCGCCCGAAGGCGGCGGCGGGCCGAACTACAGCGGCATGTAGCACCCTTCTTTTCCCCAGGTTCCCTCCCCAGGATTTCCCGCTGGCCGGCTGCCACGCCTGCGGCTAAGTTCGGCGCTCCATCATCGGCCCGCCAGAGGCCACGAGGAGACAGCCCATGAACCGAATCCTGCGGGAGGCCGCGGTCGCCTCCGCGTTGCTGTGTGCCGGCGCGATCGGCCTGGGCGGCGCGGCGGCGCATCCGTCCTCCGAGCTCACGGTGCAGGATGCCCTGGCCGGCCGCGTCGCGCGGCATGCCGGCGGCAACCTCGCGCTGCGCATCGTGTCGAGCCCCGCGGAGTATGTGTCGGGCGGCGATGCGCGGGTCCAGATCAGTGCGCCGCCAGCGCTGCACGCACGCGTCGAGCTGTGGCTCAACGGCGAGCGCATCCAGGTGCCGCTGGAGTCGAACGGTGCACGCCTCGAAGGGGTCGTCACGGGGCTCAGGGACGGCAGTAACCGGCTCGAAGCCCGCATCGCCGGCATGCCCGGCCAGCGCGACAAACTGACGCTGACGAACCACCCGATCACCGGGCCGATGTTCACGGGGCCGCAGCAGATGCCGTTCGTCTGCACGACGATCCAGGGCGCGGTCGGGCGACAGCCGCTGGTCGACAGCCCCGCCCCGCCCGGCTACCGCGTCACCGACGCGAGCGGCGCGACGATCGGCTACAGCCGCAACTGCTCGATCAGCACGTTCACGAGCTACTTCTACCGCGCGACCGACGGCACCCTGAAGGCGCTGCCGGCGGGCGGCGCACGCCCCGCCGACATGGGCACCGTGACACTGGCCGACGGCCGGGTCGTCGACTTCGTCGTGCGGCGCGAGATCGGTTCGATCAACCGCTTCCTCTACAGCATCGCGATGCTCGCACCGCTCGCCGACGATCCGGCCGCACCCGATACGAGCCGCTGGAACCGCAAGCTGCTCTACTGGTTCCAGGGCGGCGTCGCGATCGGCCACAGCCAGGGCAGCGTGCACGGCGGCTCGATGAACCTGGACATCCTCGGCCGCGGTTATGCGATCGTGCATTCGAGCGGCAACAACACGGGCACGCACTACAACATGCTGCTCGCCGGCGAGACGGCGATGATGACCAAGGAGCGCTTCATCGAGCGCTACGGCGTGCCGACCTACACCGTCGGCCTCGGCGGCTCGGGCGGTGCCATCCAGCAGTACATGATCGCGCAGAACCAGCCGGGTGTTCTGGATGCGCTGCTGCCGGTGCAGAGCTATCCCGACATGGTCACGCAGACGATCCACGTCGGCGACTGCGAGCTGCTCGAGCACTACATGGATGCGACCGATCGCAGCAACCCGAAGTGGCGTGTGACGAAGAACCGCTCGTGGCTGGTCGGCTTCAACGCCGAGGAAGGCACAGCCCAGGTCAACGATCCGCTCGCGCCGCTGAAGGGCGCGCTCGGCTACAGCACTGCGCCGGGCAGCACCGAGTGCGTGAAGTCGTGGCGCGGCCTGACGCCGCTCGCGATGAACCCGCACTACGGGCAGGCGCCGAACCAGCAGTTCTGGGAACCGCAAAGCGACATCGCGGCGATCCGCTGGACGCACTACGACGACCTGCGCAACGTCTACGGCGTCGACGAGAGCGGCGCCGCACGCCCGACCTGGGACAACGTCGGCGTGCAGTACGGCCTGCGCTCGCTGCGCGAGGGCAAGATCACGCCCGCGGAGTTCATCCACCTGAACTGGCACGTCGGCGGCTGGAAACATCCGAGCGAGATGGTGCAGGAGCGTTTCCCGTTCTTCGGCACGTCGCAGGACGAGATCAACAAGGCGCTCACGATCCCGGGCTATTTCGCGCCGTGGAGCCAGCAGAACATCCGCCTCGCGAGCGCCGATCAGCCCGCGCCGCGCACCAGCGGCGACCCGCTCGCGATGCGGCGCGCCTACACCAGCGGCCATGTGTTCGCAGGCAGCCTCGAGCTGCCGACGATCGACCACCGGCAGTACCTGGAGCGCGAGCTCGACATGCACAACGTGCACCAGTCGTTCGCCCTGCGCGAGCGGCTGCTGAACGCCCAGGGCCGCAGCGACAACGTCGTGATCTGGTTCACCGACACGATGCCCGGCCAGCCGAAAGCCAGCCAGACGCTGGAAGCGCTCGCGGTGATGGACGAGTGGATGACGCGCATCCTCGCGAACCCCGGCGCGGGCGTCGTGCACAACCGGCCTCCGCTCGCGGTCGACAGCTGCTTCGACACCGCTGGCCAGCGCATCGCGACCGGCGAGCATGTCTGGGACGGCATTCTCGACCAGCGCCCGGCCGGCGCCTGCACGCAGCGCTTCCCGCTGTACGGCACCTCGCGCATCGTTGCCGGCGCGCCGATCGAGGGCGGCATCTACCGCTGCGCGCTGAAGCCGGTGCGCCGTGCGGTCCGCGACGGCACCTACGGCAACTGGACACCCGACACGCAGCAGCTCGCTCAGCTCGAGCGCATCTTCCCGGACGGGGTGTGCGACTACAGCCGGCCCGACCAGGCGAAGCCCGGACCGCATCGCCGCGTTTGGTGAGGCGCGGTGCGGACCGGCGTCCGCCGAAGCCTCACCACTTCGGCGGACGCTTGTCGATGAAGGCCTGAACGCCTTCGAGCGCGCTCTCGTCCATCATGTTGCAGGCCATCGTCTGGCCGGCATCGGCATACGCGGCCTCGATGCCGGTCTCGAGCTGGCGGTAGAACAGCGCCTTGCCCATCGCGATCGCGACGCGCGGCTTCGCGACGATGGTCGCGACCAGCGACTCGACTTCCGCATCGAGCGCGTTCGCCTCCGCCACGCGGTTCACGAGGCCCTTCGCCTTGGCTTCGTCCGCGTCGATGAAGGCGCCGGTCACGAGCATCTCGAACGCCGCCTTGCGCGCGAGGTTGCGTGACAGCGCAACCCCTGGCGTCGAGCAGAACAAGCCGAGGTTGACGCCACTGACCGCAAACTTCGCATCGCGGCTCGCGACCGCCAGGTCGCACATCGCGACGAGCTGGCAGCCTGCCGCGGTGGCGATGCCCTGCACGCGCGCGATCACCGGCACCGGCAGGCGCTGCACCGCGAGCATCACCTGCGTGCAGGAGGCAAACAGCCGCTGGTAGTACGCGAGCGAGGGCTCGGCGCGCATCTCCTTCAGGTCGTGGCCGGCGCTGAAGGCCTTGCCCGAGGCGCCGAGCACGACCACGCGCGCCGATCCGTCGCGCGCGATCGCCTCGAACTCGGCGGCCAGCGCGGTCAGCATCGCCTCGGACAGTGCGTTGAATGCCTGCGGCCGGTTCAGGGTGAGCGCAACAACGCCGCGTTCGTCTTGCTGGCGCAGCACCAGAGGGCTATCGGACATCACACGCACTCCTTCATTCGAACGCGGCCGTGCTCTTCGCACGCTCGCGCAGCTGGAACTTCTGGATCTTGCCGGTCGAGGTCTTCGGGATGGGCTCGAACAGGATCTCGCGCGGCACCTTGTAGCCCGCGAGCAGCGACTTGCAGTGCGCGATCAGTTCCTCGGCCGTGACCTGTGCGCCCGGCTTCAGCTCGACGAACGCGAGCGGCGTCTCTCCCCATTTCGGGTGCGGCCGCGCGACCACCGCGCAGGCCATCACCGCCGCGTGCCGGTACAGCGCATCTTCGACCTCGATCGAGCTGATGTTCTCGCCGCCCGAGATGATGATGTCCTTGCTGCGGTCCTTGATCTTCACGTAGCGGTCAGGCTCCAGCACGGCCAGGTCGCCGGTGTGGAACCAGCCGCCCTCGAAGGCCTTGTCGGTGGCGGCCGGGTTCTTCAGGTAGCCCTTCATCACGATGTTGCCGCGGAACATGATCTCGCCCATGGTCTGGCCGTCGGCCGGCGTTTCGGCGAGCGTCTCGGGGTCGAGGACCGTCATCCCTTCCTGCAGCACGTAGCGCACGCCCTGGCGGCCATTCAGGCGGGTCTGCTCGGAGAGGCTCTGCTCGGCCCAGCTCTCGCGCTTGACGGCCACCGCCGCGGGCCCGTAGACCTCGGTGAGCCCGTACACATGCGTGATGTCGAAGCCGAGCTTGGCCATGCCTTCGATCATCGCGGCGGGCGGCGCCGCACCAGCCACCATGCCGCGCACGCGCTGCGTGATGCCTTCGTGCAGTTCCGGCGCTGCGGCGATCAGCAGGTTGTGCACGATCGGCGCGGCGCAGTAGTGGTCGACGCCGTGCTCGCGCATCGCCGCGAGCATGGCCGGCGCCTCGACCCGGCGCAGGCACACGTGCGT
>Ga0075367_10001232_pt1 | contig 10750 bp, 11 predicted proteins | sample EndMethybrTD3032_FD_71399 | JGI IMG/M metagenome (GOLD analysis project Ga0075367, IMG submission 71399) | Populus endosphere microbial communities from Tennessee, USA - Endosphere MetaG P. TD hybrid TD303-2 | ecosystem: Host-associated > Plants > Roots > Endosphere | place: USA: Tennessee...
CCGGCATGACCCGGATCAGGTTCTAAGGGTGGCGGCGCGGTATCAGCGCCATCTCAGCCAGCTTCCGCCGGCCCCCCTGGAACGGCCGCACTGTGCGCTGATCCGCAGCGACTGGCAAGTAGCAACCTGCCAGTCAGCGGCCCACCACGATCTCTTCTGACGCCGCGAGCGTCGCCAGATCGGCCTGAGCCAGGAACTGGGAGACTGCAGCAATGGTCGGCGCGTCTTTCAGCAGGGGCGCGTGGCCCTGTCCCTTGACGGTAACTGCATCCAGCCGGGGATGGCGCAGCTTCATCTCGGCCAGGGTCTTGGCGCTCAGGATGTCGGAGTTCTCGCCGCGCAGGACCAGCATGGGAGCGTGGCTGAGCGCGGCGAACTGCGGCCACAGGTCGGGCAGATCGGCGCTCAGGAGCGAGATCGCCTTGGACAGGTTGGGATCATAGGAGGGGGCCGGGAGCCCGTTGTCGTCGTTGAAGACCTGACGCGCGAACTCCGCCCACTGCTGGGCCGTGACAGCCGGGAACTGGCGGCGGTGCATCTCGGTAACGAGTTCGGCGGCTTCCTTCCACGTCGCTGGTAACGGCACACGGCCGATGTAGGCGACGATGCGCGCCAAGCCTTCGGGCTCGATGACCGGGCCGATGTCGTTCAGCACCACCGCGCCAATGGCTGCCGGACGCAGCACCCCCATCAGCATGGCAATGAGCCCGCCGCGCGAAGTGCCGATTATGCCGGCGTTGTGCAGGCCGCGCATGGTCATGAAGTCGAGCGCGTCGTTCAGCTCGATCAGAATGGAATAGTTCTTCCAGTCGGGATCGTTCTGCGAGCGACCGCGTCCGCGATAGTCGAGGCAATACACGTCGCGTCCGCCCTCATCGGGTCTCGCCAGCGCAACCGCCAAATCGTGGAAGTCGCGGCTGTTGCGCGAAAGGCCGGCGAGACACACTACAGGGCGCCTCACCGAGCCCGGCACGGGGTAGTGCCTGGCATAGAGCCTCAGCCCGTCGCGCGACGTGAAGTAGATATCGTTCCAGCTCTGCATGGTGTGCCCCGTCGCAGCCTTGGCACAACGCTTGGCACGAGCCCGCTGCCGCCGCAAGATTGCTTGCGCCGGGCCACGGCAAAACAGTGCGCGTATTAGTTAGAAGCGGCCTTCTTGTCGGATGCGGCGCTGTTCGCAGCCTTCACCGCACGCTTCAGGTCGGCCTTCAGGCGAACGGCATTGGCCTCCTCGCCGAGGCGGGCGCGGTAGATCTGGATGTTGGACAGCACCTTCTGCACGTAATCGCGCGTCTCCTCGAAGGGGATGCGGTGGATCCAGTCGATCGGATCGACGCTGCCGTCCCGCGGATCGCCGAACTCCTTGATCCATTCGCGGGCCCGCCCGGGTCCGGCGTTGTAGCCGGCCAGCGTCAGGACGTAGGAGCCGCTGAACTCATCCATGCGATCGGAGATATAGGCACTGCCCATCATGGTGTTGTAGACGGGGTCTTTCATCAACCGCGGGATGTCGCACTTGATTTTGTAGTCGCGGCACACGTGCCGCGCGGTGATCGGCATCACCTGCAGGATGCCCCTCGCTCCCGGACCCGACAGCGTGCTCTGGTCGAACTCGCTCTCCTGTCTGGCAATTCCAAGTATGACGGCGGGCTCCGGCGGCTGGCGCAATGGCTTGTACGCCGGCAGGCCCTGCACCGGATAGGCGTAGTAGATCAGGTTCTGTCCGCGCGCGATGGCGATCTTGCCGATGCGCACCGCCATCAGCTGGTCGCCGAGCGATTGTGACAAGTGCGCCAGCATGGCGACCTCCGCTTCGGCGGTCAGGTGGTGACGCAAGTGGTTGAGGAAGGCGCGCACTACGGAATTATCGAGACCAGCCTTGCGGGCGATGACCGTGGCCCTGACGGCGTCGAGGTTGTTGAAACGGGCAACCTCCTCGGTGGTCGGTGTGGCGGGCGGCTGCACCTTCAAGGTGGCAGCCTGCGGGTCGAGCTCCAGGCGGGCGAGCTGGCCGTGGAAGGTGTCGATGAAGACCGAGGCGGCGCGGAAGGACGCTTGCGCCCTCGCCGCATCTCCAAGCACCTGGTGCGTGCGTCCCAGCCAATAATAGCCGCGCGCCTTGCTCAGAGGACCATCGGCGGTATCGGCCAGCATCTGGAAGTGACCGAGCGCCAGCTTCGCATCGCGCAAGTGGCGCAACGCCAGCCAACCGGCCAGGAAAGCGGCATCCTTGCCCGCGTTGTCGGACAGGCTGCCGGGATCGCGCACGAGGTCGTATGCCAGATTGGGCTTGCCGGCCTTGAGCGCGCCATAGGCGCTGGCGCGCCGCTCCTGCCACCATCCGTCGGGCTTGATGGCAACGGTCGCCACGGGCTCGGCGAGCAGGATCTTCCAGGCCTCCTCGTCCTTCTTCTGCCGGCGCAAGGCCTGCGCCATCTGCATGGCGACGCCCCATTCGGCCTGCGCCTCGGGTGGGAGCTTGGCAATCAGCTGGCCCGAATTCTTCGCGTTCATGAACACGGCCAGGCGCGCCTCGGCCTTCTTCTTCTCGTCGGCCGAAAGCAACGGCAGCATGCGGCGGATGTACTGGGCACGCTCGTTGCGCTCGCCGAGCCAGCGGCTGTCGTTGAAAAGCAGCCGGTCGAGGCGGCGCTTGTGGTCAGCCTCGGTGAGCAGGGAGCCGAAGCGCTTGAGGAACGCGGCCTCCTGTCCGGCCGGCAGGTGAAATTCGGTCCATGCCTTGACCGCCAGCGCTTTGGCCCGTGCCTCATCCTTGTCGGCGAGATAGGCCGAGGCAAGGGCTGCGAGGCCGACGGCCGTCGCCGGTTCCTTGCCGCCGAAGAAGCCCTTGATCTCGGCGGAGCTTGCCGAGCTGTTGAACAGCGCCTCCTCGGAGCGCTGTATCAGCAGGCGCCGATCCGGCCAGGCCGGGCTGGCGTCCAGGAACGCACGCACCTCGGCCGCCGTGCCGAAACCAGCGCGATAAAGGTACCAGTCGACCAGCTTGCGGGCTGCCGGATCGCTCACCTTGTCGCGCGCCGCGCGGGCGTCCTGCAGGTCGCCTGCCGAAGCCGCCTTCAGGGCAGTCCGCAGGCTCGCCGCCTCCTCGCTCGACAAGGCAAGGTCGCGGACTGGGGCAATGGCCGCATCATAGCGGGCGATATGCGCAAGCTCATCTTGGAGGGGCTTGTGGGCCGGCTCCGGTTTGTCGGCCGGTTCGGGGGCTTTGGCGGCAGCGGCTTTGGTATCGGTTGCACCGCCGGCCTTGGCATTGGGCGTCTTCGCCGCGGTCTTGCTCGCGGCCTTCTTGGGCTCGGCCTTGGCCTGAGCTTTGCCGCTTTTGGCGGCGGCCTTCTTGGCTGCCGACTCTTGGGCTGCCGCTGGCGCAAGGGCAGCAAAAGCCCATGCGGCCACCAGTATAGCCGCGCTCTTTGATAGTGCCCGCATGCCCGTCCGTATCGCTAAACCCGTCTCAGGTTAGACTACGATTCATACGTCGATTTTCAGTAAGCGTGCCAATCTCATTGCAAACAAGGCGCGAACATGGCCGGGACAGGGCCGCTCCTGCGCCTTTGTCCGACCTAGCCGCCGCCGGCATAATGCTTGCAAATCACGCTGGCAGGCACGCACAGACGTGTCATGATGGTTATTGCGTGTGATTTGCCGCCGGTTTCGTCTTGCGTTTGCATCGGCGAAGGCTATCAAGTCGCAAGTTGTTAACTCGCGCAAAGCTATCAAGCCGAGGTGTGGCGTCAAGGCGGCGCGCCCACGGCATCCAGCAGGCGCCTGGCCTTTCGGGGAGCAACGCATGTTCAAGGGTTCATTCACGGCTCTGGTTACGCCCTTCAAGGATGGCAAGGTCGACGAGGCGTCCTTCGAGAGGCTTGTAGAGTGGCAGATTGCCGAGGGTTCGCATGGGCTGGTCCCGGTCGGCACCACCGGCGAGAGCCCGACGCTCAGCCACGACGAGCACAAGCGGGTGGTCGAGCTGTGCATCAAGGTGGCCAGGAAGCGCGTGCCGGTAATCGCCGGGGCCGGCTCCAACTCGACCGCGGAAGCCATCGATTTCACGCGTCACGCCAAGCAGGCGGGCGCGGACGCCACCCTGCATTCGACAGGCTATTACAACAAGCCCACACAGGACGGCCTCTATCGCCATTTCAAGGCGATCAGTGACGCAGTCGATCTGCCGATCATGCTCTACAACGTGCCGGTGCGCACCATCGTCGACATCTCGGTGGCCACCATGGCGCGCTGCGCCAAGCTCAAGAACGTGGTGGGCGTCAAGGACGCCACCGCCAACGTGGCGCGCATATCGCAGCAGCGCCTCGCCTGCGGCACGGACTTCAACCAGCTGTCGGGCGAGGATGCCACCGCGCTTGGCTTCATGGCGCATGGCGGGCACGGCTGCATCTCGGTGACGGCCAACGTGGCGCCCAAGCTGTGCTCGCAGTTCCAGAACGCCTGCCTGAAGGGCGACTTCGCCGCCGCGCTGGAGCTGCAGGACAAGCTGATGCCGCTGCACGACGCACTATTCGTGGAGACCAATCCGGCGCCGGCGAAGTATGCGGTCTGGCGTCTCGGCATCATCGCTTCGCCCGAGTGCCGCCTGCCGCTCGCACCGCTGGCGGACGCCACCACCAAGGTGGTGGACGAGGCGTTGGCCCGCGTCGGCGCGCTGAAGGCCAAGGCAGCCGAGTAGGCGCGGGGGCGCAGGCGATCAGCGAAACGGGCGCGGCCATGGCGGCCAGCAAGGACGACGGCCGCAAGCGCATCGCGGAGAACCGCAAGGCGCGCTTCGAGTTCTCTATCGGCGATACCTTCGAGGCCGGCATCCAGTTGGTCGGCACTGAGGTGAAGTCGATGCGCACCGGCCAGGTCAACATCGCCGAGAGCTATGCCTCGGTGGAGAACGACGGCATTTTCCTGATCAACGCCTACATCCCCGAGTACAAAGGGGCCGGCCACTTCTTCCAGCACGAGCCGAAGCGGCCACGCCGATTGCTGCTGCACAAGCGCGAGATCGCCAAGCTCGCCATCGCCGTCGAGCGCCAGGGCATGACGATGGTGCCGCTGGAACTCTATTTCAATCCGCGCGGCCGCGCCAAACTGCGCCTCGCCCTGGCCCAGGGCAAGAAGCTGCACGACAAGCGGGCGGACGCTGCCAAGCGCGACTGGAACCGGCAGAAGGCGCGCTTGATGCGGGAAAAGGGCTGAGCCCGTGAGTCGGACAGCGGCGGGATCACCTGCGCTGCTGTTGGCCGAGATCGAGCACGCCGCCGTTCGATCCTGGCCGGCGCTGGAAACTGCCGAGGTCGAAGGCTGGTGTTGGCGATACGCGTCCGGCGGCTCGCTGCGAGGCAATTCGGTTGCCGCGCTGGCGTTTACCGGCAGCAATCCCGATGCCGCCATCGCGGCTATCGAGCGGCTGTACCTGGCGAAGGGTGCGCCGTGCCGATTCACCGTCTCGGAGGCAAGCGTGCCAGCCGACCTCGATGCGCTGCTCGCCAGCCGAGGCTACGAGCGCGGCGAGGATCACCTCACGATGGCCAAAGACATCGCGGACAGCACGGTCCAGTCGCCCGCGGACGTGATGGTGATGCGGGAGGCGACGCCCGAGTGGCTCGACATCTATCTGGCCGGCCTCAGCCCTGATCGCCGTGCTGTTGCGCCGCGCATACTCGCCGGCCTTCCGCGACAGCACGCTTTCTTCGGCAGCAGCCGCGCTGACCGCCTGGTCAGCTCCGGCCTGTCGGTTGTGGACGGACCGCTCGCATCGGTACAATGCATGGCGACGCTGGGCGCGGCGCGCAGGCTGGGTGGCGCCCGCGCGGTGCTGCAGGCCATCGAGGCCCACGCCCGAGACGCAGGCTGCGACCGTCTCTACCTGCAGGCGGAAGCCGCCAACACGGCAGCGTTCTCGCTATATCAGGGCTTTGGCTTCCGCGTCGCCGGCAGATACCATATGCGCAGCAAACGCTGACACGGAAAGCCTGCCATGCCCACCGCCAACCAGCCCAACCTGCTCGATGTCGACTGGTCGAAAATCCCCGCTCCTCAGGATGACGGCGGCGCCCGTCATCTGCAGGGCATGCAGGTGCCTGACGTGGCCCTGCCGGCGACCGACGGCACGCACGTGACTTTGGCCAAGGCTGCCGGACGAGCGATCGTGTTCGCCTATCCCCGCACCGGTGAGCCCGGCAAGATCGCCCTGGTCGACGACTGGGACATGATCCCCGGAGCGCGCGGCTGTACCCCGCAGACGTGCGCGTTCCGGGACCTGCACCAGATGCTAATCGAGGCCGGTACCGCACGCGTGTTCGGCCTGTCGACTCAAGACAGCGCCTACCAGCGTGAGGCCGCCGAGCGCCTGCACCTGCCGTTCCCGCTGCTATCCGACGAGCAGTTGGCGCTTACCAACGCCTTGCGGCTGCCCACCATGCAGGTGGCCGGGCTGACGCTGATCAAGCGCCTTGCCGTGATCATTGACGACGGCCGCATCAGCAAGGTCTTCTATCCCGTCTTCCCGCCCGACCGAAACGCCGGCGACGTGCTGGCCTGGCTGCAGCAGAACCGCCGTTCATGACCGCGCACTCCGCGACCCTCGTCGATGACGGAGCCACACGCCACCTGAAGCGCGGCCGACTCCTCCCGGACATTGCGCTCCCAACCACGACCGGCCGCCGAGTCAGCTTCGGCAAGCTGCCGGGACGCGCCATCCTCTACTGCTATCCCTGGACCGGGCGACCCGGCCTGCCCAATCCCCCGGGATGGGATGACATCCCCGGCGCGCACGGCTCTACACCGCAAACGGAGGGGTTTCGCAATCTGCATGTTGGATTCGAGCAGGTCGGGGCTAGCGTGTTCGGGTTGTCCACCCAGCCCACCGACTATCAGCAGGAACTGGTTAAACGCCTTGAGTTGCCCTTCGAGCTGGTCAGCGATGTCGGGTTCGAGCTGGCCAATGCGCTGTCGCTACCGACCTTCGAGACCGGCGGCGTCACCTACCTGAAACGCCTCACGCTGTGCCTGAACGACGGTTGCATCGAGCGCGTCTACTATCCGATCGAACTGCCTGCCGCGCATGCGCGCGAGGTGTGCGCCTATCTCGGCATGACCCACCGCACGCTGTAGGCGAGCCGTCTATTTGCCGTCCAGATGCGCGCGAATGGCCGCAAACACATCGCGGAACATCTGCCGCGTCAGACGGCCCGTATTGGTGTTGTAGCGCGAGCAGTGGAAGCTATCGAACAGCACGAAGGGCTCGCGCACTTTGTGCTGCGCCCCGTGCGCGAACGGAAACGCCGCCTTGCGCGCTTCGAACGCCGCCAGCGTGCTGTCGTGGGCGATGCGCCCGAGCGCCATGATGGCGCGGGCACCTTCGCTAGCTGCAAGGCGGCTCACCAGGAAGGGCCGGCAGGTGCCTATCTCGGCCGGCGTCGGCTTGTTCTCGGGAGGCACGCAGCGCACCGCGTTGGTGATCAGGCAATCAACCAGCTCGAGGCCGTCGTCAGGGGTGGCAGCATAGCTACCGCGCGCAAAGCCGAAATCCAGCAAGGTCTCGTAGAGAAGCTCGCCCGCATAGTCGCCGGTGAACGGCCGGCCGGTTCGGTTGGCCCCGCGCAAACCGGGCGCCAGTCCGACCACGATCAGTCGCGCCTGCGGATCGCCGAACGATGGTACGGCCCCATTGAACCAGGACGGCTCGCTCGCCGCATTGGCCGCACGAAATGCGACCAGGCGCGGGCACAGCTGACAATCGCGGGGGGCTTCGGCCGGGACGGCGGGGCGCATGCCTGAGCCTCGCAGCTGCGTCTCCGGCGACAGCAATGTCGGCGACAACCCTATTATGGGTTGCCTTCCTCGTCTTCGTCGGGGAAATCGAGCGCCGCGGTCGGCGCAGGTGCCGGCCGGCGGCCTCGCGCTGCGGCTTCCCTGGGTTCACGCACCGGACGCGAGGCGGGGTCGCGGCAGACCTGATCCTCGAGATCGGCAAGGTCGATGAATTGATCTGCCTGCCGGCGCAGCTCGTCGGCCACCATCGGCGGCTGGGTCTGCAACGTGGAGATCACGCTCACCCGGCGCCCTTGCGTTTGCAGGGCAGCCACCAGAGCGCGGAAATCGCCGTCGCCGGTAAACAGTACGACGTGATCCAGGTGGTCAACGAGGCGCATAGCATCGACGCAGAGCTCGATGTCCATGTTGCCCTTGATCTTGCGCCGGCCGAACGAGTCCGTGAACTCCTTGGTCGGTTTGGTGACCATGGTGTAACCGTTGTAGTCGAGCCAGTCGACCAGCGGACGAATGGAGGAGTATTCCTGGTCTTCGGCCAGCGCCGTGTAGTACAGCGCCCGCACCAACTGGCCCTTGCTTCTAAACAAAGCCAGCAACCGCTTGTAGTCTATGTCGAAGCCCAGTGCCTTCGCGGTCGCATACAGGTTGGCGCCGTCAATGAAGAGCGCAATGCGCTCCGTAGGGTAAAAATGCATCCGGTTACCTTCAGCAGAAAAGCCGCGCGCTTCCGGAAATGGAGGCCGCTGACTGGTCAGACCAGTGTGATCTTTGGCACCACCATAAACGGAACGGCAGAAAAGCCAAGCAAGAAGGAGTGCGACGTGTGCAACGCAGCTATGACTTTTGAATCGTTAAAGAATAAAAGTGCTGGTACACAAGATAATGCTAGTCATTTGCATATAGAATGACACCTGCCCGGACAATCCTGTTGGGTCTCGGATCGAATTTAGCAGGCCCATGGGGCTCGCCGCGCGCGATCCTTGCTCAGGCGCTACGCGAGCTTACTGCGGCTGGTCTTCGGATCTTGGGATTTTCGTCTCTGTACGCCACCACCCCGGTCGGGCTGGGCCGCCAATCAACCTATGTGAACGCGGTTGTGATGGCTGAAGCGTCGATGGCCCCCGGCGCTCTGCTCAGGGCCCTCAAACGCATCGAGCGCAAGGCCGGCCGCCGGCTCGGCCGCCACTGGGGACCGCGGCAGCTGGACATCGATATTCTCGATTTCGGTGGCCGGCAGGTCGGCAACCCGTGCGGACACCGGCGTCGCGGCCAAGTGCTGCTCCCCCATCCTGAGATGCATAGGAGGGCGTTCGTGCTGCTCCCGCTGCGCGAGGTTGCGCCGTCCTGGCGCCATCCACGCCTCGGATTGCCCGTTTCGACCCTGCTGGCGCGGCTTGGATCCCGCGACCGCGCAAGCGTGCACCGACTGCTTGATTCGCCAGCCATAACGTGCGACAAGCAGCACAAATGAGGCCGCGCCCGGGACCCAGAGTTCCGGAGCGCATTTTTGCATGCTTGGCGTGCATTCTCCACCGAGAGGGATCAACGCATGGCGCGCGTAACCGTCGAAGATTGCGTCGACAAGGTTCCGAACCGCTTCGAGCTGGTGCTGCTGGCCGCGCATAGGGCGCGCTCGATCGCCAACGGCTCGCAGGTCACGGTCGACCCGGACAACGACAAGAACCCGGTGATCGCGCTGCGCGAGATCGCCGATCAGACCGTCCCGCCCGACGACCTGCGCGAGGGCCTGATCCACTCGATCCAGAAGAACGTCGAGGTCGACGAGCCCGAAGCGGCCGCAGCACCCTCGCTGCCGCAGGATCGCCGTCCGACGCTCGGCCGCGATGATCAGTCGAGCGACACGGTGGTCGATGTCATCACCGAGGAGCAGCTGCTGCGCGGCATGGAGAGCCTGACGCCGACCGAGCCGTCGGCCAACGGCGGCTCCGGACGCGGCTGACGCAGCCGGCTTGCATGCGGTCCTGCGCGAGACCGGAGGGTTCCTGACGCGCCCACAAGCTCATATCTTGGCCCCTATGTCGGCAGGAGATGAGACGTCCGCGCCAATGCGGAAGCGAGGCGTGCCATGATGCGCCAGTACGAGCTGGTCGACCGGGTCCTGAAGTACGACCCAGGTGCCGACGAGGCGCTGCTCAATCGGGCGTACGTGTACGCCATGAAGGCGCACGGTCATCAGAAGCGCGCGTCCGGTGACCCCTACTTCTCCCACCCTCTGGAAGTGGCGGCCATCCTGACCGAGCTCAAGCTCGACGATGCCACCATTTCCGCCGCGCTGCTGCACGACGTCATCGAGGACACCGACGTCACGCGCGCCGAGATCGACCAGAAGTTCGGCAAGGAGATCGGCGCCCTCGTCGATGGCCTGACCAAGATCAAGAAGCTCGACCTCGTCACCAAGAAGGCCGAGCAGGCCGAGAATTTCCGCAAGCTGCTGGTCGCCATCTCCAGCGACATCCGCGTGCTGCTGATCAAGCTCGCCGATCGCCTGCACAACATGCGCACCCTCGAGCATATGCGCCCGGAGAGCCGGCGGCGCGTATCGGAGGAGACGCTCGAGATCTATGCCCCGCTGGCGGGACGCATGGGCATGCAGGGCATGCGCGAGGAGCTGGAGGCGCTGTCCTTCAAGTGGGGCAACCCCACAGCCTACCAGGCTGTGCTCGACAAGCTCGACGACATCCACAAGCGCAACGCCGGTCTGGTCGAGGAGATCAGCTCCGCTTTGAAGAACAAGCTCGCCGACGCGGGATTGCCGGCGGAGGTATATGGTCGCGAGAAGAAGCCGTTCTCGATCTGGCGCAAGATGGAGAACCGACAGATCTCGCTCGAGCAACTGTCCGACATCTATGGCTTCCGCGTCGTCGTGCGCGACCTCGACGCCTGCTACCGGGCGCTCGGCATCGTGCATGCCGCATGGCGCGCCGTGCCCGGCCGC
>Ga0075367_10001233_pt1 | contig 10749 bp, 7 predicted proteins | sample EndMethybrTD3032_FD_71399 | JGI IMG/M metagenome (GOLD analysis project Ga0075367, IMG submission 71399) | Populus endosphere microbial communities from Tennessee, USA - Endosphere MetaG P. TD hybrid TD303-2 | ecosystem: Host-associated > Plants > Roots > Endosphere | place: USA: Tennessee...
GGGGTACGCGGAGTCGCGACGGCAGCGCGACGCGGCGTACGAGCGGCGCTTCTACCTCACCAACCTCGCCAACGGCATCACCGTGCACAGCGTCTACATGACCTTCGGCGGCACCTCCTGGGGCTGGCTGCCCGCGCCGGTCGTCTACACCTCGTACGACTACGGGGCCGCCATCGACGAGGGCCGGCAGCCCACCGACAAGCTCGTCCCGATGCACCAGCTCGGCCATCTCCTGCACCATGTACCGGACTTCGCCAAGCTGGACCGCGCGACGGACGTCTCGGCGGCGGGCCTGAAGGTGTATCACCTCACCAACCCGGACACCGGCGCCGATGTGTACGTGGTCCGCAACGACGGTACGCAGACGGTCACTTCGACCGTCCCGGGCCTCGGCGACCTCGACGTCACCGTCCCGCCGAAGGACGCCCGACTGCTCGCCGCCGGCCTCCGGCTGGGCAGGCGCAGGGTCCGTTGCTCCAACGCCCAGCCGATGCTGGCCCTCACCGCCGGCCGCCAGGAGATCGCCGTGCTCACCGGGCGTCCGGGCGAGGCGACGGTGACCGTGCTGGAGTGCCCGGTGCGGCCGACGGTGAAGGTGCTGGAGGGTGGCGCCGCCCATACGTACCAGGACGGGCTGCTGCGGATCGAGGCCCGCCTGGACGGACTGACCCGGGTACTGGTGTCGGGCGGCGGCACCGGCACCCCGCTGCTCCTGCTCCTCGCCGACGATCCGACCTCGCTACGGCTGTTCCCGCACGACACCCCGTCCGGGCCGGTGCTGGTGTACGGGCCCGCGCTGGTGCGGACCGCGGAGGTGAACGGGAAGGCCGTGTCGCTCACCGGGGACACCGTCCAGCCGGCGGAACTGGAGGTGTGGGGGCCGCGCGGGATGAGTGAACTCGCGTGGAACGGCGAGGCCTTGACGGCGAGGACCACCCCCTCCGGAAGCCTGCGGGCGACCCGATCCCTCCCCGGCGTAGGAAAGGTCTCGCTGCCCGCCCTGCGCGACGGCTGGCGGCGCAGGACCGAGAACCCCGAGTCGACCCCCGGCCACGACGACTCCGCCTGGAAGGCCGCCGACAAGTCGACCTCGTACAGCACCACCCCCGTCCCCGACGGACAGCCCGTCCTCTTCGCCGACGACTACGGCTTCCACTACGGCGACGTCTGGTACCGGGGGCACTTCACCGACGCACGCGGCGCACAGACCGTGTCCCTCGCCTACAGCACGGGCACGCAGGGACTGCTGATGGCCTGGCTGGACGGGCGTCCGCTGGGCTCACACCGGATGCCGGTGCCGGACAACAGCACGGTGCGGAAGGGGAGTTGGACGGCGACGGCGGAGTTCGCGGTGCCGGAGGCGGTGCGGACGGACGGCTCGCATGTGCTGTCCGTGCTCGTCCGCCGGATGCAGCACGACCAGGACGGCAAGGCGCAGAACACGCACAAGGTGGCCCGCGGGCTGACGGCGGTGACCTTCAACGGGGCCGCTCCGAAGGTGAGTTGGCGGATCCAGGGTGAGAAGGCGGCGGACCCGTTGCGCGGGCCGCAGAACACCGGCGGGCTGTACGGGGAGCGGCACGGCTGGCATCTGCCGGGCTTCGCGGACGGGGGCTGGGCGAGCGCCGAACTGCCGCGTGCCGACCGTGGGCAGGGGGTGACCTGGTACCGGACGAGTTTCAAGCTGGCCATCGACTCCGGCATCGACGCGTCGATCGGGCTGGTCCTCGACGACGACCCGGGCCGTGCCTACCGCGTCCAGATCTTCCTCAACGGCTGGAACATGGGCCAGTACATCAACGACGTGGGTCCCCAGCACACGTTCGTCCTCCCCAACGGGGTGCTGCGCACACGTGGCTCCAACACACTCGCGCTGGCGGTCCTGTCCGACGGGACCACGGCGTCGGGGCCTTCGGAGGTGCGGCTGACGTTGTTGGGGGCGGCGGCGGGCGGGGTCCCGGTGACCGCGGTGTGACCATATGGAGCCGTCCCCGTGCATTGCCTTCTCCGGTCGGCTGGTTGACCGTGTCAGCATGCGAAGACGGCGTTTCATCAGCGGATTAGTCGGTTCCGGGGTCGGGTTCGGGATGACCTCGGCAAGTACGAGTGCACGTGCGAGTGCGAGCCTCCCGGGCACCAGCCGCCGCTCGGCCACCGCCGGCGAGCCGCACGAGTGGCAGGCCGTGGCGGCGCCCTCGTGTACGCCCGCCGCCCAGCTCCTCGGCGTGGCCGCCGCCGGCGCCGACCTCGCCTGGGCCGTCGGCGAGGAGCGGCGCAGCGGCAGCACCCTCGGCGTCCCACTCGCCCTCCGCTGGGACGGCGCGGCCTGGACCCGGGTCGACCTCACCCATCTCGGCTTCGGCGGCTCCCTGCGCTCGGTGGCCGGCACCGCCGACGGTGCCTGGGCCGTGGGCACCGACACGGGCGGCACCGCACACCTCCTCGTCTGGGACGGAACCACCTGGCAGGAGGCCGACTTCCCCGGCCGCGCGACGACCGGCACCACCCTCACCGGCGTCACGGTCGGCCCCGACGGCCTCCCCTGGCTCTCCGGCCGGGACAGCGACGGCTCGGTGCTGCTGCACGGTCAGGGCGGCGACTGGAGCTGGGTGTCCGCACCCCCGAGCGGGACCACCGCCACCGCGTCGGGCGTCCGGGTCACACCCTCCGGTGAGGTCTGGGTCTACGACAGCGCCCTCGTCGCCCGCTGGGACGGCGCGGCCTGGACCGAGCTGACCGCACCCGGCGGCATCCGCCCCGCCGTCACCGGCCTGCTTCCCGTCGCCACCGACGACATCTGGCTCACCGGCTACGACTACGGGGTCGGCGGCCCGCCCGGCAAACCCCCGGGCATCACCCTCAAGCACTGGGACGGCACCGCCTGGAGCAGCGTCGCCGCCCCCTTCACCGCCGGCCTGCTGAGCGGCATCGTCGACGACGGCCAGGGCGCTCCCGACCGCATCGCCGGCTGGGACTTCTGGGACCAGACCCGCGCGCACTACCTCCGCTGGAACGGCATCGGCTGGATCAGCGAGCGCGGTCCGGTCTCGTCGACTCCGGTGGTTCCTCTGGGACTTGCGTCCGTACCCGGCGCGGGCGGCTACTGGTCCGTCGGTACGACGTCCTCCTCGCCGTATCCGCCCGCGACGGTGCACATCGAGCAGTGAACGGGCCTACGCCAGCCGGATCACGTTCCACGACAGCGGTTCGAGTACGGCCGTGAGGGTGCCGTCCTCCACCGACGTGCCCTCGACGGCGTGCGGGGCCACCCGCTCCGGGTCGTCGAGGGTGTTGCGGGCGTCCGGGTCGGCATCCGCGAGGGCGCTGTGCTCGACGACGTTCGTCAAGTCCAGCCCGCTGAGGGCGACTTCGAGCGGCAGCGCGTCCGTGCGGCTGCGGTTGACGGCGAAGACGGTGACGGTGCCGTCCTCGGCGCGGACCGCGGTGGCGTGCAGCAGGTCGGTCTCGCCGTACTTCTTCGTCTCGTACGTCGGCGAGTCCACGCGGACGTCGAGGACCTGGCCGCGGCCGTACCGCGCGGCCTGGGCGAAGGGGAAGAAGGTCGTCTGGCGCCAGGCCGCGCCGCCGGGCTCGGTCATGATCGGGGCGATGACGTTGACCAGCTGGGCGAGGCAGGCGACGGTGACGCGGTCGGCGTGCCGCAGCAGGGCTATGAGGAGCGAGCCGAAGACGACGGCGTCGGTGACGCTGTAGTTGTCCTCCAGCAGGCGGGGGGCCTCCGCCCAGTCCCGCGCGCCGGAGTTCTCGATCGCGTGCCACTCCGAGATGTACCAGACGTTCCACTCGTCGAAGGAGAGGTTGATCTTCTTCTTGGACTTCAGCCTGGCGCCCACGTGATCACAGGTGGCGATCACGTTCTCGATGAAGGACTCCATGTCGACGGCGGAGGCCAGGAAGGAGTCGACGTCGCCGTCCTCGGGCTGGTAGTAGGCGTGCAGGGAGATGTAGTCCACGAGGTCGTACGTCTCCGCCAGGACCGTCGCCTCCCACTCGGCGAAGGTCGGCATGGACTGGCTGGAGGAGCCGCAGGCGACGAGTTCGACCTTCGGGTCGATCTGGCGCATCGCGCGGGCGGTCTCGGCGGCGATCCGGCCGTACTCCTGGGCGGTCTTGTGGCCGGTCTGCCAGGGGCCGTCCATCTCGTTGCCCAGGCACCAGACGTTGATGCCGAAGGGGTCCTTGTCGCCGTGCGCGGCACGGAGGTCGGACAGGGCCGTGCCGGCGGGGTGGTTGGCGTACTCCTGGAGTTCGAGGGCCTCGGCGACGCCCCGGGTGCCGAGATTGAGGGCCATCATGGGCTCGGCCTGGGGGCCGATCTTCTTCAGGAAGGCGATGTACTCGGAGAGACCGAAGCGGTTGGTCTCGGTGGAGCGCCAGGCGAGGTCGAGGCGGCGGGGGCGGTCCTCGACGGGGCCGACGGAGTCCTCCCACTTGTAGCCGGAGACGAAGTTGCCGCCGGGGTAGCGGATGGCGGTGACGCCGAGTTCGCGGACGAGGTCCAGGACGTCCTGGCGCAGGCCCTTGTCGTCGGCGGTGGGGTGGTCCGGTTCGAAGATGCCGGTGTAGACGCAGCGGCCGAGGTGTTCGACGAAGGATCCGAAGAGACGTGGGTTGACCTGGCCGACGGTGAAGGCGGGGTCGAGGGTGAAGCGGGCGGTGGTCTTGCTCATGGGGTCCTCTCGGATACAGGTGTTACTTGAGAACAGGCCAGCCATCACGCGTGAAATCCAACCTGTTCAGTCCTAGCTTCGGCGTGCCGTTGTCCTCACCGTCGTAGTAGTGGTACGCCAGCCAGTCCTGGCCTCGGTCACGGAAGACCGATTCCCCACCTGGGCCCATATATCTGCCGTGGCCGGCCAGCAGCAGGTCGCCGCCGCCCTCCAGCAGGGGCTGGCCCGCGCTGTCGACGTACGGGCCCGTCACCGATGTGGAGCGGCCGACCCTGATCTTGTAGGTGGAGTTCACGCCCTGACAGCAGGCGTCGTACGAGGCGAAGAGGTAGTAGTAGTGGCCGTGCTTGACCACATACGGCCCCTCGACGGCGTACGGCGCGTCCGGGCGGGTCGCCAGGTGGGCCACCGTCGCTCCGGGGATCGCCTTGCCGGTCCTCGGGTTCAGCTGGACCATGCGGATGCCCGTCCAGTACGAGCCGAAGGCCATCCACAGTCGGCCGTCGGCGCGGACGATCGCCGGGTCGATTGCGTTCCAGGTGTCCGTGGTCTGGGAGGTGAACGCCGTGCCGTGGTCGGTCCAGGTGCCGGGGAGGCCGGTGCGGGAGGTCGCCACGCCGATGGCGGAGTGGTTGGTGCCCCAGGACGAGACGGCGTAGTAGAGCCAGTAGCGGCCGTCGCGGTAGGAGATGTCCGGGGCCCAGGGGTCGCCGGTGGAGTTGTACTCGTACCACCAACTCGGCGGCGCGGCGAAGGCGTTGCCCGCGTCGTCCCACTGGCGCAGGTCCTTCGAGAGTCGGGCGCCGATGATGCCGCCGGTCGAATAGGCCACGTAGCCGCCGGACTTGAGGTGGATGACCGTGGGGTCGTGGATGATCTGCTGGCCCGTGAGGGGGAGCGGGTCGGGGTAACTCTCGGCCGCCTGCGCGACGTTGGGGAGGAAGGCCAGGAGGGCGGCGACCGCCACGGCCGTAAGCGCTCTGTGTACTCTCACTGTCCCGCCAATCCCGTGTGTGCGACACCCGCCACGATCTGGCGCTGGAAGAAGACGAACACGACGATCAGCGGCAGGCCCGCCATGAGGCCGCCGGCCATGAGCTGGGCCCACTGGATGCCGTAGGAGTTCATGACGGTCGCGATGCCGTTGGGCATGGTCATCAGGTCGGGGTTGTTCGTCACCATGTACGGCCACAGGAAGTTGTTCCACGAGGCGATGAAGGTGAAGATGCCGACCGCCGCGAGGGAGGGGCGGGAGAGGGGGAGGACGATGGTGAAGAAGACCCGCCAGCGGCCCGCGCCGTCGATGAAGGCGGCCTCCTCCAGCTCGCGCGGGATGCCCTGGAAGAACTTGTAGAGGATGTAGACCATCGCGGCCGGCGCGCACTGCGGCAGGATCATGCCCCAGTAGGTGTCGACCATGCCCATCTGCTGGACGGTGGTGAACAGGGGGACGCCGAGGACCGCCGGCGAGACCATCAGCCCGGACATCACGACGCCCATCAGGACGCCCTTGCCGCGGAACTCCGTGCGGGCGAAGCCGTATCCGGCGAGTGCGCTGACCAGCAGGACGACGGTGGTGACGCAGACGGAGACGACGAGGGAGTTCAGGAACCAGGCGGTGATGTTGCCGGTCTCGAAGATGGCTTTCCAGGCCTGTGCCGTCCAGACCTTGGGCAGCCAGTGCGGCGGCACCTCCACGGCCTCGGTCTCGGACTTGAGGGAGGTGAACAGGGCCCAGAAGAAGGGGGCCAGGAAAACGACGGAGACGGCGGCGCCGACGAGGGTGAGGATGATCTGGCTGGGCGTCCAGGCCCTGCGGGGGCGGGACTTGACGCGTACCGGTACCTGCGTGGCGGTCATCGCACGCCCTCCTCACGCTTGCGCAGCAGCCACATCCGCGCCAGGGCGACGGACGCGATGACGACGAAGAAGATGACGGAGATCGCGGAGGCGTAGCCCACGCGGTAGCTGGTGAAGCCCTCTTCGAGGGTGTACTGGACGAAGGTGCGGGTCGATTGCTCGGGTCCGGGGCCGAAGTCCATCATCACCACGGCCTGGTCGAAGACCTGGAGCGAGGCCAGGATCTGCAGGGCGATGACGAGGCCGGTGATGTTGCGCAGCATCGGCAGGGTGATGTGGACCATGCGGTGCCAGGCGTTGGCACCGTCCAGCTTGGCTGCCTCGTAGAGGTGGTCGGGGATGTTCTGGAGCGCGGCCAGGTAGAGCAGGAAGCTGAAGCCGACCGTCCACCACAGGGTCTCGATGACGAGGGCGAGCATGGCGTACGACTTGTCGGTGAGCCACGGCGTGTTGCTGCCGAGGACGTAGTTGACCATCCCCGTACCGGGGTTGAACAGCCACTGCCACAGGTTGCCCGCGACCGTGGAGGGAAGGAGGAAGGGCGCGAAGAAGCAGAGCCGCCACAGCCATTGGCCACGTTCGATGTGGTGGGCCAGCATCGCGAGCAGGAAGGCGAGGACGGTGATGCAGGGGACGACCAGCAGCGTGAAGTACGCGCTGTGGCCGAGGGTGTCCCACATCAGGGGGTCCTTGAGGGCCTCGCGGTAGTTGTCGAGGCCGATGAAACTCTCGCCGTCGCCGGTGATGTTGGCGTCGGTGAAGCTGAGGTAGACACCGCGCAGCAGCGGCCAGATCACGAAGAGCACGAACAGGACGAGGAACGGGGCGACGAACCAACCCCCGTGCTGGAGGCCCTGCTTGCGACGGAGGGTGGCGCTTGCGGCGGCGGTCCTCGTGCGGGCCGGCGCGAGGACGGTCTCGGCACTGGTCGTCATGCGGTGGCACCTCCCTGCGCGGCGGTCTTTCCGTCCATCGGGTTCTTCATCGTGAGCAGCTTGCCGAGTTCGCTCTTCATCCGGCGGGCCACCACATCGGGCTTGGCCGAGCCCAGCGTCGAGGAGACGACGATCGGGCCGACCCGCTGGGCGAGGATGCCGGTGGAGCCCGCGAACCACACCTTCGGCTCGTTGGCCTGGTGGTCGATGGCGGACGCGTACTCGTTCTGCGGGTAGAGCTTCTTGTACGCGGGTGTCGACAGCGTCGGCGTGTACGCGGGGATGTGGCCGCCGGCCGCCCACTGCGTGGCGTGGGTGACGACGTAGGCGGCGAGCCGGTGGGCCGCCTCGTTGGTGGCGCCGCCGCGGTCGGACTGGTGCGGCAGGACGAAGGTGTGCGACTCGGCGTGGGTGGCCTGCGTGCCGAACACGGGCGGCAGCGGGATCGCGCCGTACTCGAGCTTGGCGGAGTTGTAGACCGGCACCGACCAGTTGCCCTCCCAGGCGAAGGGGGAGCCGTTGATGAACTGCTCGGAGCCGACGGAGCCCTTGGTCGGGTCGGCGTACCCGTCGGTGACGTGCCGGCGCAGGAACTCCAGGACCTGGGTGGCCTTGTCGGTGTCGAAGGTGACCTCGGTCCGGGCGTCGTTGAACCAGGTGCCGCCGAGCTGGGTGTAGAAGGCGACGAAGAACCACCACTGGAAGTTCTGGTCGTTGATCCACAGTCCGATGGTCTGCAGGCCCTTCCTGGTGGCCTTCTTGGCCTCCTTGAGCACGCCGAACCAGTCGTCGGTGGAGGTGATCGGCACGATCCGGTCGTCGGCGCCGAGCAGGCCCGCCTTCTTCAGCACGTCCTTGCGGTAGAAGCAGAGCTGGACGTGGACGTCGAGCGGGAGGGCGTAGAGCTTGCCGTCGATGACCCCGCGCTGCCACAGCTTGGGGTTGTAGTCCTGTTCCCGCAGGCCGTACCGGGCGAGCAGGTCGACGTCCCAGGCGTCGAGGAGGCGGCCCGGCGCGAAGCCGGTGACCCGGCCCATGTGCATCACACCGAGGTCGGGCGCGCGGTTGCCGGCGGCGGCCATGGCGAGCTTGGTGTAGAAGGGGTTGCCCCACTGGAGGGTGGAGTCCTTCACGGCGATGTCGGGGTGGGCCTTACGGAAGGCGTCCAGCATCGCGATCATGTTGTAGCCGTCGCCGCCACTGAACAGGTTCCAGTAGCGCACGCGGGTGTGTGCGGTGGAGGCGAGTGCGTCGGCGCCGGTGCCGAGCGCGGCGAAGCCGAAGCTGCCGGCGATCGCCAGACCGCCCGCGGCGGCCAGAAGTTGCCTGCGGTTCAGGTCAGGTCGTCCCATGCCCTGCCCTATCTCTCCAGGAAGCCAATGTTCGATATATCGAAATACGCTCGTAACTTCGAACGAGACCGTAGATAGGAAGCGCTTGCTGGTCAATGGGTTGGGCGGGACTTTCCAGCCACAGGCGATCGTTACGGGTTGAACGACCGGTACGACGGCGTAGTCTCGAACGGCCTGCTGTGCGGCTGCGAGAGGGGGAGGTATGCGGCTACGGCTGCGACGCTCGCGACGAGCCTCCGGGATGCGGGAGCTCACCGAGGGCCTGGCCGCCGCGGTGCGGGCGAGACCGGGCCGGCCGGCCGATGCGGAGGAGCTGTGCCGGGCGCTGTGCGCGGAGATGAGCGTCCGGCGCGGCGGGCGGCCGGTGGAGCTGCGGTTCGAGCGGTTCCCGGACGAGATCGAGGTGACCGGGCTCTGGGTCGGTTTCCAGGACTTCGACCTGGTCATCGTCGAGGAGCGGGCCGAGGGGATGCAGCAACTGGTCATACTGGGGCACGAGTTGTGGCATCTGCACGCCGGGCACAGCCATCACCACCTGGCGGGGGCGGCGCTGGCCGACCGGCGGGAGTGGGCGGACGCGGCGCTCTCCGTCGCGGCCCGTGACGGCTCGCGCGCGGACGACGAGGCGGAGGCGGACGACTTCGGGCACCGGCTCGCGGCGGAGCTCAGGCCCCTGCTGTCGGGGCGGGACACCGAGGCCCCGCTGGACCCCCTCCGGCGGTCGCTGGGCTACCGGGGCCGCGGGGGAACGGGCCGATGAGCTCCGCCCTCGCCGCCCAACTGGCCTGGTCCCCGGCGGGGTTCGTGAACGAGTTCTACCCGTCCTTCTGGTGGATCCCGGCGGGCGTCCTGACCGCGGCGCTGGCCATCAAGCTGCCGACGATCGTGCGTCTGTGGAGCGACCCGCTGCTGCGTGCCGTGGGCGGCGTACTGCTCGTCGCCTGCGCGGTGTTCGTGTTCGTGGCGCCGTCGACGATCGCCCGGGTCAACCGGATCACGGGCGTGCCGAACATCTCGGCGCCCTGGGTGTACTCGCTGCTGACCGCGTTCTGCGGCTCCTGTCTGCTGCTGATCATCGCGTGGCGCAACGGCCTGAACGACCGCTCGGCGTCGACGGTGCGGGCGGTGCGGTGGGTCATCGCGGGTTCCCTGGGCGTGATAGCCGCTCTGTGGGTGCTCTTCGCCCTCGCCGACGCACCGGTGGAACGCCTGCGCGACCTCGACACGTACTACGCGAACACGCCGTACATGCGCGAGATGATCGTGCTGTACCTGCTGGCGCAGACCGTGGCCACGGTGATCACGTCGGCCCTGATCTGGAACTGGATCCGCACGGACGGCCTCGACGCCTGGCTGCGCTGGGGCCTGAAGTTCCTGGGCGCCGGGTACGCGGCCCAACTCTCCTTCTACGCGGTCAAGTTGCCGGCGGTGGTGGCGCGCTGGACCGGCCACCACCTGGACTGGCTGAGCACAGCGGTGGCCCCACCCCTGGCCTGCTTGTCGGCCCTCCTCATCGCGGTCGGCTTCATCCTCCCCCACGCCGGCCAGTATCTGCACGACCGCTGGCGCCTCCGCCTCGCCCACCACCGCCTGCGCCCCCTGTACCTGCTGATGCGCACGGCCAACGGCACCGGCGTCCCCGTACTCCTGCACGCCACACCGGAGTTGCGACTGATCCGCCGGGAGACGTTCATCCGCGACGTCCTGCTGCCGCTGGCCCGCCACATCGACGAGGGACGGCGACAGCGGTTCTACGACGCGGCGGTGGCCCTCGGCTTCGAGCCGACCCGGGCGAAGGCGCTCGCCGCCGCGGCGGCCGTGCAGGACGCGGTGGAGGCGCGGCGGGACCGGGCGGGAGACGACGGGGAGGCCGGACACGAGGCCGACACGACGGAACTGCTTCGGGAGATC
>Ga0075367_10001234_pt1 | contig 10748 bp, 9 predicted proteins | sample EndMethybrTD3032_FD_71399 | JGI IMG/M metagenome (GOLD analysis project Ga0075367, IMG submission 71399) | Populus endosphere microbial communities from Tennessee, USA - Endosphere MetaG P. TD hybrid TD303-2 | ecosystem: Host-associated > Plants > Roots > Endosphere | place: USA: Tennessee...
CACCTATGCGTGCCGCCCCGACCGGGCGCGGCACGGGATCCGCCTGTACAGAGCCGGCCGCCGCGGACGCGGGAGCGACGCGGGCCGCGGCAGCGCAGGCACCACACCACGGGAGTACTCAACGATGAGTTCCAGACCCGGACGCGCGGTCCGTCGCGCGCTCACCGCGCTCGTCCCCGTCACCACGCTGCTCACGCTCGCGGCGTGCGGCACCGACACGACTCCGGCCGCCTCGTCGTCGAAGGCGGCGGCATCCGACTCCCCCGGCCTGGCCGCGGCCCTGAAGGTCATGGAGACGCGCTCCGAGCGCCCGGACAAGCTGCCCGTCACCAAGCCGGTCGGCAAGAAGATCCCCAAGGGCAAGAAGGTCGACTTCATCCTCTGCGGCGTCCAGTCCTGCAAGGACATGGCCGACTTCTTCACCGCCGGGGCCAAGGAGCTCGGTTGGAAGGTCAAGCAGATCGCCACGCAGGGCACGCCGGAGTCCGTCCAGGCCGCCTACGATCAGGCCCTGCGCGACAACGCGGACGCCGTCGTCTCCTCCGGATTCCCGCGCGCGGTGTACGCCAAGCAGCTGGCCAAGCTGAAGAAGGCCGGCATCCCGGTCATCCAGTCGAACGCCGACGACGTGGTGGGCAACGGCATCTCCCTGCTGAAGAGCGGGCCCAAGGAAGTCGGCGTCCAGGGCGAGACGCTCGCCGCGTGGGTGGTCTCGAACAGCGGCGCCAAGGCCGACACGGTCTACTTCGACCTGCCCGCGTACACGATCCTGAAGCCCGTCAAGGACGCTTTCGCGGCCAAGTACAAGGAGTGGTGCGAGGGCTGCGCGCTGGACACCGTCGACGTGCCGATCACCGCGGTCGGCAAGGACATGCCGGACCGAGTGGTGTCGTACGTCCGCTCGCACCCGAAGGTGACCCACATCGTCTTCTCGCTGGGCCTGCTCAATGTGGGCGTCCCCGCCGCGCTGAAGACCGCCGGCATCACCGGGAAGCACATCGCCGTCAATGTCGGTGACGCGCAGAACTACCAGTACATCCAAGGCGGCCTCAGCGACGCCGCGATCGCGCTGAACCTCCATGAGACCACCTGGCTCCAGGTCGACGCGCTGGCCCGCCACTTCACCGGCCAGTCCATGGCGGTGGACCAGCAGGCGGTGCTGCCGAACATGCTGATCACCAAGGACAACCTCCCGTCCGCCGACGGGGACTTCCCGCTCGTCGAGGACTACCAGGCGCAGTTCAAGGCGCTCTGGGGCCTGAGCTGACCGATGACGCGGCCGCCGTCGGCACACAGCCGACGGCGGCGCCTCCCATGGATGGAGTAACGGTGCACGCTGATACGTCAACGGAGACGTCGCAGGGGCCGGAGGGAAGCGTGCGGGCAGAGCGCCCCGTGCTGCGGGTGGCCGGACTGTCGAAACGGTTCGGCGGGACCCAGGCGCTGGAGGACGTCGACCTGGACATCGCCCCCGGCGAGATCCACGCGCTGATGGGACCCAACGGCTCCGGCAAGTCCACACTCATCAAGATCCTCGCCGGATACCACCACGCCGAACCGGGAGCGGTCGCCGAACTCGACGGCGAACCGTTCGACCTCGGCCAGGTGACCGATTCACGGCACGACCGACTGCGCTTCGTCCACCAGGAGCTGGGGCTGGTCAACGAGCTGAGCGCCACCGACAACCTCGCGCTCAGCCGCGGCTTCGCCCGCACGGCCCTCGGCAACATCCGCTGGCCGGAAATGGAGCGCCGGACGACCGCACTGGTCGAACGCTTCGGCCTCGGCATCGACGTACGCCGTCCACTGTCGACCGCCACCCCCGTCCAGCGCGCGGTGGTGGCCATCGCCGCCGCCCTGCAGGGCTGGGAGGGCCGCCGCGGCGTCCTGGTGCTCGACGAGCCGACCGCCGTACTGCCGCCCGGCGAGGTGGCCCGGCTCTTCGACATCGTGCGGGAGGTCCGCGACGCCGGGGCCGGCATCCTGTACGTCTCCCACCGCATGGACGAGATCTTCGCGCTGGCCGACCGGGTCACCGTGATCCGCGGCGGACGCCGGATCGCCACCCACCGGGTCACCGAGCTCACACCCCGCTCGCTGGCGGAGCTGATGGCGGGCCAGGAGATGGAGACCACGCACCGGACGCGGCTGCCCGTCTCTTCCGACGAGGCCGTACTGGAGGTCCGCGACCTGTGGGCGGGCCCGCTGCGCGGCATCGACTTCAGCCTGGCCAGAGGGGAACGGCTGGGCATCACCGGCCTGGTCGGCTCCGGCCACGAGGTGGTGCCGTACGCGGTCTGCGGGGCGTACACCGGTCCGGTGCGCGGCCGGATGCGGTTGCCGGAACGCTCCGAACGGTGGGTCGCCGCGAAGGATGCCGGTGGGTCGGGCATCCCGCTGGTCCCCGCGGACCGGGCCGGCGAGGGCGTCATCGGCGACTTCTCGGTCGGCGAGAACCTCACCCTCCCGCTGCTCGACCGGCTCCGCGCCCGGGCCGGACGACTGCACCGACGCCGCGAATCCTCGCTCGCCGAGGAATGGATCCAACGGGTGGGGGTGCGCACAGCAGGGCGCGGGGCCCGGATCACCACACTGAGCGGCGGCAACCAGCAGAAGGTCGTCATGGCCCGCTGCCTGGCCCAGCAGCCGCCGGTGCTCGTGCTCTGCGAACCCACGGCCGGCGTCGACATCGCCACCCGGCTCCAGCTCTACGACCTGATCGAACGCCAGGCCGACGACGGCATGGGCGTGATGGTGTCCTCGTCCGACACGGAGGACCTGCTCGCGCTGTGCACCCGCGTCCTGGTGGTACGGGACGGCCGGATCGTACGGGAGATCAGCGGCGGGGACATCACCGAGCCCGCGCTCATCCACGCCATGGAAGGAATCGTGTGACATGACATCCACCCCCACTCGGTCGGCGGGACTCCCGCCGACCGGACCGGACGTCCCCGCGGTCTCCGCCGCGAGGACGCCGGGCGCACTGGGCCGGCGGGCGGCGGCCGCCCTGTCGTTCCGCAACATCGGCGCCGTCTATGTGTGGCTGCTGATCGCCGTACTGTTCTCCGTATGGGCGCCGGACACGTTCCCGACCGTCACCACGGTCAAGCAGGTCCTCAACGGCAACGCCGTGGCCGGCCTGGTGGCGCTCAGCGTCGTCCTTCCCCTGGCCGCGCGCGTCTTCGACCTGTCGGTCGCCTTCACCATGTCGCTCACCAGTGTGCTGACCGCCTATTTCCTGGTGCACACGGGCCTCGGCCCCGGCACCGCGATCGCGCTGGCGATGACCGCCGCCCTGCTGATCGGGGTGATCAACGCAATCGTGGTGGTGGTGCTGCGGGTCGACTCGTTCATCGCCACGCTGGCCACCGGAGCACTGATCCAGTCCCTGATCACCATGGTCACCGACGACAGCTCCATCACCGGGGTCCGGCTTCTGGCCAAACCGTTCGCGAACATCGCCCAGCTCGACGCGGGCGGCATCACACTGCCGGTGCTGTATCTGCTGCTCGCGGCGACGGCCATCTGGTTCCTGCTGGAACACACCGCCACCGGACGCCGGTTGTACGCGACCGGTTTCAACGCGAACGCGGCACGCCTGCAAGGCGTGCGCACCGACCGGCTGCGCTTTCTGACCCTGGTGGCGTCCGCGCTGCTCTCTGGTGTCGCCGGAGTCGTCTTCGTGTCCTCGGTGGGATCCGGATCGCCGACCGCGGGCACGCCGTATCTGCTGTCGGCCTATGCGGCGGCCTTCGTCGGGGCGACCCAGCTGCGCGCTGGGCGCTTCAACGCCTGGGGCACGGTGATCGCGGTGCTGCTGCTCGGCACCGGCATCACGGGGCTCGGGCTCGCCACCAGCGCGCAGTGGGCTGCGAGCCTGTTCACCGGCTCGGTCCTGATCGTCGCGCTGGTCCTCACGGGCGGACGCATCGCCCTGCCGGCCGTGCTGCGACGCCGGAAGTCACCGCGACACGGCGTGCGTCCCCTCGCGGACGGCTCCGTGACCGTCCCGGACGAGGAGGTGTGACGTGAAGGCGGTTCAGTACCGCACCGTGGGCAGCGCACCCGAGGTCGTCGACGTTCCGGTGCCCGAACCCGGCCCGGGCCAGGCGCTGTTGGGTAGGGGCGGCGGGGGCGAAACCCGTCAGAGCTGCACCCGGTCGCCCACCATCCGCTCAACGCAGCGCCCGAGCACAGTCAGGAACTCCGGCGTCTCCCAGGGCCCCCGGTCCACGCGCCCGGTGTCGTCCACACCCAGGTCCTGCATGTCGTACCTGCCCCGGCAGTGGCCGAGGGTGAAGTAGCAGACGTCGCCGAGGCCGTGCCGCTTGAGGTACAGCACGGGGCGGGGCGCGTCGTCGCGCGCCGCCCTGTCACCTTCGGCGAACCCGCGGCACGGCCCCGTGTACTCGGCATGCAGCAGCACCTCCAGCTCTCCGTGCAGCTCGCACACGTACAGCTCATCAGTGACCGTGAACGGCTCGATCCCGGCGACCAGCGGATGATCCGGCCGGGTCACGCGTACCTCGTACGGCGCGATCGGCGGGTGGGCCAGGAACTGGCTGCCGAGCACCCCTGCCAGTTCGCCGAACAGTCGGGGGGTCGTGAAGACCTTGGGCTCACCGTCGGCCGGCGCCTCGATCACCGAGTTGGTGCCGTGCAGGGCCAGCCAGCGCCCGCCCCGCTCGACGAAGTGGGCCAGCGCGGCCCGCTGGGAGGGGCGGGGCCGCACATCGCAGGTGTAGGTGACCAGCAGGTCGGCCTGTTCCAGTGCGGGCATGCAGGCGTAGTCCTCGTAGACCCGTGTGCGGACCCGGGGGTGGTCGCCCAGCAGGTCGAGCAGTCGCAGGCGCGCGTAGTCGAAGTCGTGCCACTTCCCGCCGCAGACCAGTACGGCGTTGAGGCGGCCGGCCGGGCCCGCCATGTACTCAGTACTGGACGCGGGTGAGCAGCCCGCCGTCCACCACGAGGTTGACTCCGACGCAGAAGGAGCCGGTCCGGCCCAGCAGGAAGGCCACTGCCGAGGCCACGTCATCCGCGGCGCCGTAGCGGCCGATCGGCAGTTTGGCGAGGACCTCTTCGTACACCTCTGGACGGCTGGTGCGGATGGCCTCCCAGGCGCCGCCGGGGAAGTCGATCGGGCCGGGCGAGACGGTGTTGACGCGGATGCCCTTCGGGGCGAGGGCGTGGGCGAGGGCGGACGCGTGCTGCACGACGGCTGCCTTCAGGGCGGAGTACGAGTTGGCTCCGGCCGGGCGGGCCGTGTCGGAGGCGTTGGTGGTGCCGATGGCCACGACGGCGGCCCGGTCGGAGGTTTCCAGGTACGGCATGGCCGCCTCGACGAGTCCCGCGAACGGGATCAGGTCGCCGCGCAGGCTGGCCTCCCAGGACTCGGGGCCCTTGACGTTGCCCGCCGAGACGTTGGACACCAGCAGGTCCAGGCCGCCGAGTTCACCGGCCGCACGCTCCACGAAGCCCGCGAGCGCCGCCGGATCGGTGACGTCGACCGGCTCGGCGAACACGGTCGCTCCCTCGCCGCGCAGTTCGGCGGCGGTCTTCGCGAGGGCCTCCTCGCCGCGGGCGCACAGGGCGAGCGCGCAGCCCTCGGCGGCCAGGGTTGCTGCGATCGCCCGGCCGATGCCCCGGCTCGCTCCGGTCACCAGCGCCTTCGCGCCTGTCAGTCCAAGATCCATCGATGCCACTCCTCAGTGCCTTTGTCGTGTGCGGGATGCCTGTTGCTTCGTTCAGTTGCCGGACAGATCGGAGAACGGCACCCGGTCGACCCGCGGCTCCCCCGGCAGCTTCAGCACCCGCTCCCCGATCAGGTTGCGCTGGATCTGGTCGGTGCCTCCGGCCAGCCGGTAGCCGGGGGCGCCGAGGAGGTGTTCGGTCCAGGCGAAGGTGCCCGGCTCCCCCGTGTCGGCGGTGATCCGGGCGCCCATCAGCTCGGCGGCCAGCTGTCCGGTGCGGGTGAGCAGGTCGGATGCCATGAGTTTGGTCAGTGAGGCCTCGGGGCCCGGCCGTCCGCCGGCCGCGCTCGCCCTGGCGACGCGGTCCACGGTGGCGGTGCGCAGCGCGCTACGCACGTACAGGTCGGCGAGCTGTTGGCGTACCAGCGGGTCCCCGGTCCGGTGCATCGAGCGGGCGAGGGCGAGTACGTCGTCGAAGGTGCCGCCCTTGCGCCGGTTTCCGGAGCCGGAGGCGGTGCGCTCGAAGGCGAGGGTGGCGCCCGCGACCTCCCAGCCCTGGCCGGGGCGGCCGATCCGCAGGTTGTCGGGGACGCGTACGTCGCTGAGGAAGACCTCGTTGAAGGAGGCGCCGCCGCTCATCTGGCGGATCGGGCGGATCTCCACGCCCGGGCTGTCCATGGGGACCAGGAAGGCGGTGATGCCGGCCTGTTTGACGACGTCCGGGTCGGTACGGGCGAGAAGCAGGCCGTGGTCGGCGAACTGGGCCCCGGAGGTCCACACCTTCTGGCCGTCGATCAACCAGTCCTCGCCGTCCTGGCGGGCGCGGGTGCGCAGGGCAGCCAGGTCGGAGCCGGCGCCGGGTTCGCTGAAGAGCTGACAGGCCAGCAGGTCCGTACGGAGGAAGGCGCGGGCGTACGTTTCGCGCTGCTCGGGTGTTCCGAACAGGGCGACGGACATGGCGACCAGCCGCACCGTGACGCTGATCAGCTCCGTGGACGGGGGTACGTCGAACGCCGCCTCCTCCTGTGCGAACGCAGCCGCGTGGGCACTGGTCAGACCCTGGCCGCCGTTCTCCTTCGGGAGGGTGAGGGCCTGGTAGCCGGCGTCGTGCCGGGCCTGCTGGTAGGCACGGCAGCGGTCGAGCAGCCGCCGCTCCTCTTCGTCCGGAAGGTTGTGGAACACAGCGAGATCAGCGGCGGTGTGCCCGGTGGTCTCTGCTGCCCGCCGGGGTTCGAGCGTCGCGGCCAGCCACTGCCGGACCTCACCCCGCCACTCGTGCACATTCGGTTGGGGCATGGTGACCTCCTCGGCACACGGGTCTTGATGGCACTTACCAGACGGCAGCTTGAGTAACGATGACTCGGAGTGGAGTAGCGCACCTGAACAACGAGGGTCTGCGCCTCCGACTCGGGTCAGAGTGTTCCGTACTTTCTTGATAAACGCTACAGTCTTGGCGTCGACTCTCCCACCTGCCCGGCCGCTGGGCAGACGGGGTGCACCCGGTGGAGCGAGGGAGAGGACGAACCGAGGAGCGCCGGAGGATCCATGTCCCTACAGCCACTCGACCTGCGTGCCCGCGAACTGCCGAACGCGACCGCCCTGGCCGACGACACGCAGAGCCTGTCCTGGTCCCGGCTGGCTGACCAGGTGGCACGTCTGACCGGGCGGTTGCTGGAGGTCGCGCCCGGGCCGCAGGACCGGGTCGCCGTCCTGGGCGACAACGCCGTGGCCACGATGGTGGCCCATCTCACCGGTCTGCGAGCAGGCGTCGGCACAGTGGCCGTCTCCCGGCAGCTGACCGCCCGCGAGTTGGTCGACCTGCTCACCGACGCGGGAGCGAAGGCGGTGATCAGCGGCCCGGCGGGCGAGTCGGCCGCCCGGCAGGCGGGCGCGGAGCTCGGTCTCCCGGTGGTCGTGCACGGGACGCCGGCCAAGGACGACGCCATCGACTGGACGCAGTGGCTGACCGAGGCGGAACCGGTGCCGGCGCCCGTCGGCCGCCCAGCCCGTCCGCCGCTGGTCTACACGTCGGGCACCACGGGACGAGCCCGCGGCACCGAGGTGCGCTGGGTGCAGGGCCTGGTGACAGACAGCACCGCCTACCTGGAGGCGGTGGCCGCGCGCCCCGGCTTTCCGCCGGGACCGCACCTGGTGTGCGGCCCCCTCCAGCACAACGGACCGCTCACCTCACTGCGCCATCTCGCGGCCGGCCGGCCGGTGGTGATGCTCGGCAGGTTCGACGCGGAGACGTTCCTGCACTACGTGGAGCGGTGGCGGGTCACCTCCTCGGTGATGGTGCCGACGCACTTCACCCGGCTCCTCTCCCTTCCGGAGGAGGTACGCGCCCGTTACGACGTCTCCAGCCTGATCCAGGTCTCGCACACCGGCTCCGCATGCCCCCCTGAGGTGAAGCGGGCCATGATCGACTGGTTCGGTCCGGTGCTGACCGAGTCGTACGGGGCCAGCGAGGTGGGCACCGTCGCGCGCATCAACAGCACCGAATGGCTGGAGCACCCCGGCTCGGTGGGGCGCGTCCAGCCGCCCCTCGACGCCCTGGTGACCGGCGACGACGGCCGTCCGCTTCCCGCAGGGGAACTCGGTCTGCTGGCCTTCCGGGCGCCGGAAGGCCGCGGCGTGCGCTACCACGCGGACGAGGAGAAGACCAAGGCCGCCTACGTCGCCCCCGGCGTCTTCACCCTCGGCGACATCGGCTATGTCGACCCGGACGGCTACATCTTCATCACCGACCGGGCAGCGGACGTCGTGGTCTCCGGCGGGGTGAACCTGTACCCGGCGGAGAGCGAGGCGGTGCTGCGTGAGCACCCGGGGGTCGCCGAAGTGGCGGTCATCGGCGTGCCCGACCCGGACTTCGGCGAGTCGCTGCGGGCCCTGGTCGTCGTGACCGGCAGGGGCGAACCGGCGGACGGGGAACTGGACACCTTCTGCCGCGAGCGGCTGGCCGCGTACAAGTGCCCGAAGTCGTACGAGGTCGTCCCCGAACTCGTCCGCAACGCCATGGGCAAGCTCGACAAGCGCGCGATGCGCCGCCCCTACTGGAACTCCGACCGGACGATCGCCGGCTGAGCAGCGTTGTCCCGCCTCACTCCTCATACGAAGGACTCTTCATGACGGAACTCCTGCTCGTCCGGCACGGCCTTCCCCTCGCCGGCGTGTTCGACCCGGGGCTGTCGCCGGAGGGCATCGCCCAGGCCGAGCGCCTCGCCCCATGGCTGGCGGACGAGGGCATCGACGCCCTCTACACCAGTCCGTACCGGCGGGCTCGCGAGACGGCGGCGCCCCTCGAACGGCTGACGGGCGTGACCGCCACCGTGCTGGACGGCCTGCGCGAGTGGGACACCGACGTCTCGCACCCCTACACGCCGCCGGAGCAGATCATCGCGGACGACCCCCGTTCGGTGGCGCTGGCCGAGGGACGGTACGAGGACTTCGTACCGGACCTGGACTGGGACGCCTTCCGGGCCCGGGCGGTGGGGGCCATGAACACCATGCTGGACGCCCACCCCGGACAGCGGATCGCGGCCGTGTGCCATGGCGGGATCACCAACACCTACCTGGCGACCGTGCTCGAAATACCCCGGATGTTCTGGTTCCACCCCGGCTACACCTCGGTCAGCCGGGTGCGGCGGATGCCCGGGGGCCGGATCGTTCTGCACTCGGTGAACGAGACCGCCCACCTTGTCGCGGGGCGTTCCGTCGACACCGTCGCCTAAACCCGTCCACATCCACAGGAGGTCCCGGCCATGCCCGGATCCGTCCTCGTCGCCGGCACCCGAACGCCCATCGGCAAGCTGATGGGCGCCCTGAGTACCGTGTCCGCCGTCGACCTCGGCGCGCACGCCATCAGTGCCGCGCTGGCCGCCGCGCACGTGGACCCGGCCGCCGTGGAAGCCGTCGTGATGGGACATGTCGTACAGGCCGGGGCCGGGCCCAATCCCGCCCGGCAGGCAGCCGTGGCCGCCGGCATCCCGTTCGCCGTACCGGCGAGCACCGTCAACAAACTGTGCCTGTCCGGGCTGCACGCCATCGCCCTGGCCGATCTCATGGTCGCCTCGGGGCGCCACGAGGTGGTCGTGGCAGGCGGCATGGAATCCATGTCCGGCGCCCCGCATCTGCTGTGCGGGTCCCGGACGGGGTGGAAGTACGGGGCGACGGCCGTCGAGGACGCACTCGAGCGCGACGCGCTGATCTGCGCCTTCGACGGGGTCTCCATGGGCGCGGCCACCGAGCGCTACCAACAGCCCTTCGCGCTCACCCGTGCGGAACAGGACGAGTACAGCGCCCTGTCGCACCGGCGGGCCCACCGCGCCCAGGAGTCCGGCGCGTTCGCCGCGGAGATCGCCCCGGTCACGGTGGCCGGGCGACGGGGTGAGACGTTGGTGGAGTCCGACGAGGGCATCCGGCCGCAGAGCACCGCGGAGAGCCTGGGGCGCCTGAAGCCCGCCTTCTCCTCCGACGGCACGATCACCGCGGGCAACGCCTCGCAGTTGTCCGATGGAGCCGCGGCCGTCGTCGTGATGAGCGCGGACCGCGCCCGCCGGGAGGGCCTGACACCGCTCGCCGAGATCGGCGCCTACGGCACCGTCGCGGGCCCCGACCCCTCACTGCTCGTGCAGCCGGCCGGCGCTGTCCGCGACGCCCTGACCCGGGACGGCCGGCTCAAGGCCGCCGACCTCGACCTGCTCGAGATCAACGAGGCGTTCGCCGGGGTGGCTCTGGCCTCCGTACGGGAACTGGAGATCCCCCTGGAGAAGGTGAACGTCAATGGTGGCGCGATCGCGCTCGGGCACCCCGTCGGCATGACCGGCGCCCGGCTCGTCCTGACCCTCGCCCAGGAACTTCTGCGTCGCGGCGGCGGTACCGGGGCGGCCTCCTTGTGCGGGGGCGGCGGCCAGGGGGACGCGCTGCTGCTGCACGTACCGCGCCACTGAGCTGCCCCGGGTCCTTCCACGCCGGACGCCTGGTGCGTCTTCCGGCGCCCGCCCGACACCGCCACCCCTGCCCCATCCGTACGAGACCCAGGTTGACGCACATGACCAG
>Ga0075367_10001237_pt1 | contig 10746 bp, 3 predicted proteins | sample EndMethybrTD3032_FD_71399 | JGI IMG/M metagenome (GOLD analysis project Ga0075367, IMG submission 71399) | Populus endosphere microbial communities from Tennessee, USA - Endosphere MetaG P. TD hybrid TD303-2 | ecosystem: Host-associated > Plants > Roots > Endosphere | place: USA: Tennessee...
ACGCCGGCCTTCGCGGTCGTGTCGGTGAAGCGCCAGCCGCCGCCCGGCTGGGGCCCGTCGTTGTGCAGCAGGCGGTTCGGCGCGCGCGCCTGCGACAGGTAGAGGTCGGGCCGGCCGTCGTTGTCGTAGTCGCCGGGGACCGCCGCCTTGACGAAGCCGATGACGTCGATCCCGGCGGCCTTGGTCACCTCCGTGAAGGTGCCGTCGCGGTTGCTGTGGAACAGGCGGCTGGCGAAGCGCTCGTTCGGCTTGACGGTCGCCTCGCGGCCGACGAACAGATCGAGCCAGCCGTCACCGTCGTAGTCGAACCACGCGGCGGTCTGCGTCGGTCCCTCGACGTCGCCGAGCCCCGCGGCCCTGGTCACGTCCGAGAACCGCCACCCGCCCAGGTTCTTCAGCAGCGACACCGGGAACTGCCCCGCCGCGCCCATCCAGCCGCCGCGCAGGACGAGGATGTCGGGGAGCCCGTCGTTGTCGAAGTCCGTGTGAATCAGGTTGAGTCCGCCGGTGATGCCGTCGAGCCCGGTCGCCGCGGTCTTCTCCTCGAACGTGCCGGTGCCCGTGTTCCGGAACAGGCGGATCTGATCACCGAAGCCGATCGACGACGTGACCAGATCGAGGAGCCCGTCGCCGTCGAGGTCCTCGGCCACCGATCCGCCGGACAAGCCGTGAATGCCGAGCCCGACCTCGCTCGCGATGTTGGTGAACCGCGGCAGCGGGTACGGCGACGTGAAGCGCGACGGATCGATCCGGTACGGTGCCGGGACGCCGTTCGGATACGTGCCGATGGTCATTGCCGCGATGTTCATCAGCCAGCGCGCCCGCAGGTTGTCGGGATCGATGCGCAGGAGCTGCTCCAGCGTCTCCTTGGCCTTGGTCGCGCCCTCCTGCTTCGTGTGCACGCCGCGTCCGGCGATCGGCAGCAGGCACGATTCGGCGTTGACGCCGTCGACGCAGTTCTGTTCCTCGCCCCAGCGCAGGTAGATCGTCGCCCGCAGCATCAGGACGTTGAGGAACGCCTCGGCGCCGATGTCGGGGCCGGCTTTCTCGACCTGGTCGAGGAGCTTGTCCGTCTCGCCGATCGCATCGGCGTAGCGGCCGGCGAACAGCAGCTCGTTGGCGTAGACGTGGCGGGCGCGCAACGCCTCGACGGTCGACCGCGGCTTCTCCAGGTCGTTGGCGAAGGCCACGGCCCGCTTGTCGTTGATGTTGAACCAGAGGTCGTCGGGGGTCAGCGCCGCGGCCCGGCGGGCCAGCTCCGCTGCCATCTCGCGCGTGCCGTCGGCGAGCGGACGCGGCCCGTCGGCCGCGAGGCTCGCCGTCGCCAAGACGACGGCCGACAAGATCACCGCGAGCCCCGGACGTCGCACGTGCGCTAGCTCGCGACCTGGAAGTAGGCGGTGCGCTCGAGGGTGGATCCACCGTCGCCGACCACGACGTGGAGCTGGTAGGTGCCGGGCGCCAGCGGCGCCAAGGGGAGGCGCCCGACCTGCTGGATCCGGCCCTGCGCATCAGGCTTCGCGAGCTCCACGGGCAGCTTCACGAGCACGTGGCCATTGCGCTGCAGCTCCACGTTGGCGGTCAGCGGCGCCTCCGTCGCGCCCGGATAGATCGTGTAGAAGAACGTCAGCTCCTTCTGGCCGGTGCGCGAGAAGGGCTCGCCGCCGTTCGGGTAGAGCAGCATGTCTCCGACGTAGAGCGGGTTGGCCGCATCCTTGGCCTCAGCGGTGACGCGCTCGACGCGGTTCACGCAGACGACGCTGCTCATCTGCAGCTTCCGCGTGCGCGACGGCACCTCCAGCGTCGAGACGCGGGTGCTCGAGCGGGCACCGATCGCGTCGAAGACGACCGATTCGACCGTGTACAGGCCGGGCGGGAGCTCGGGCGTCCGGAAGAACAGGATTTCCCCTTGCTTGGCCGAGGACATCTCCGGCAGCCGTCCGGTGAGCTGGTATTGCTGGCTCATCTTGTGGACGATGCGGCCCTCCCCATCCCGGATTCGGACGACGACGGTCGCCTGAGCGTCGTAGGTGTTCTTCGCCGGGTCTTGCTCGTAGGTCAGGACGTCCGTCTTCAGCCGCACGAGGAGCGGCGACAGCCCCGGCCGCTGCGGCTCCGGGAAGTTGAGGACTGCGGTCTGGTAGGGGAAACCGTTGGCGAGACGTGCCGCATCGAGTGCGGCGAGCGCCGGCGCCTCGTAATCGAGCACCGGGACCGTCGGGGCGAACCGGAGCGCGCGGTAGCCGTTGCGGGCGAAAACCTGCGTGCCTGGCCGGGCGACCTTGACGCTGATGCGGCGGAACGTGCCGTCGAACCTCTGGTTCTTTGGCGAGTAAGTCAGCAGATAGTGAAACCGCTGATCCTCGTCGATCCGCTGGAACGCGTGCCGCAGGTCGTTGGTGTCGCGCACCAGGAAGCCCCCGGTGTCCTCCGCGAGCTGCGCCAGGCCGCCCTGCGAGTCGAACCGCAGCAGGTCCTCGGCCTTTTCAACCGCGCGAATCATCGGCTCCTCGGTGTAATTGCCGACGGCGTTGAGCTGACGGATCCGCTCCTTGCCGGCCTCCTCCAGCTCACGCCGCGTGTCTGCGTTGGCGCTGATGGCTCGCAGTCCGGCGGCGTCGATGGCGTAGACGGTGATGTTGGACCGGTTCGCGGCCTCGACGACCGAGCGCAGGTGCGCCTGCAGCGCCGGCGAGGCCGGCAGCCCTTCGGAGAAGAAGATCAGCGTCTTGCGCCCCGGCATATCGGTCAGCGACTGCAGGATGACGAACAACGACTTGGTAGACGAGAAGCCGCGCTGATCGCGATCCATCGTGTCGAACGCCTGCAGCATCCGCATCTGGCCGCGGATCAGCGCCTGCTGGACGTCGACGGCACCGATGGCCGACGCACCGGCGGCCGCCGCCGCGCCGCCCTGCTGGGCGCCGCCGGCCTGAATCGCCATCGTTTCCAGCTGGTCCCGGCGATCTCGGAGGGCGTTCAGCAGCTCGCGCTGCTGTTCCTTCGACTCGGTCCCGGCCGGGGCGATGCGACGGACGGCGCTGCGCACGAGTGCCGGATTGTCGGTATACAGCTGGAGCGGGCGGACGAACGGCTCGGTCGCGAAAACGCCGACGCGCGTTGCCGTGCTGCCAGTCATCGGCAGGTACTCGAGCGCGGCCTTCTGGCACATGCCGACGGCTTCCGCCGAGAGCGCGTCGAAGACGAGCGCGGTCACGGACGGATAGTCGTCTTCCGAGGGCTGCGCTGACGGATCCGCGGGCGGCGGACCGGATGGCGGCGTGACGACCGTCGGCGGGTTCGGGTCGCGCACGCCGACGTTGACGCCAATGCCGGCGCCGCGCGACACCCGCGTGAACGAGCCGACCTCCTGCACGACGTCGTCTTCGCGCAGCTCGAAGTCGCGCGCGCCGAGATCGGTGACCGGCTTGCCGTCCCTGCCGCGGACGACGACGTCGACGAGGACGGCGGTCGTCATGGCCGAGAAGCTGGCGGCATCCTTGACCGGCGCCTGCCCTCTTGCCGCAGCGGCCGCAGGGCGAGCGGACTGCGCCTGTGGAAGAGCGGCGGCCGCCAGGAGGACGGCGGCGAAGGTGATCAGCGCACGTCGCGACATCACGGCACCAGCCTGAATGTGACCTGGCGAGCCACGGTCGTCGCCCCCTGCCTGACCGCAATGTGGAGCGAGTAGGTGCCCGGCGCCAGTGAGTCCACCGGGATACGACTGACCTGCGCGATGCGGCCGTCGGCCGATGGCGCTGCGAGCGCCAGGGGTGCCTCCGCCAGCTTCTGCCCGTTCGACAGGAGCTGGAGCGTGGCGGCGGCGGGGGCGCCTCCGGGCGCCGCGTAGACCACGAAGAAGAACGGCAGCTCCTTCACGGCGGCTTTCGAGAAGGGCTCGCCCATGCTCGGGTATATAAACTGATCGCCCACCAGGAAGGGGTGCTTGGCTGGACGGTCGGCCTCCGTTAGTCGCTCGCTCCGGCGCACCATCACCAGGCTGCTCAGCCGCAGCGACTGGGGGTCTGTCGGCGGCACCTCGAAGGTCCCGAAACGGACCGACGCCTTGTCGGACAGCGAGTCGAAGACCACTGTCTCCATCGCAAAGGTGCCGGGGATCAGCACCGGCTCCTTGTAGAAGATCACCTCGCCCTGCCTGGTCGCCTCGAGCTTTTCCATCGGCCCGCGGAGGCGGTAGCGCTGGCTCACCTTGTCGAGCACCTGCCCCTGGTCGTCCTTGAACTGCACGAGGACCACGAAGTCGGAGGTGTACGACTTCTTGTCGTCCTGATCCGGCAGGAAGGTGATGCCGGCGGTCGGCACCGTGACGAGGACGGGTGCCAGCCCCAGCCGGCTGTTCTCGGGAAACGTCAGCGGCAGCGCCCGGACGGGGAAGGCGTTCGGCACCGGCGTGCGGGCGAGGGCGGCGAGCGCGCGTGCCTCGTGATCGAGCACGGGCGCGCCAGCCGCCGTGTTCACCGCGTAGTAGCCCTTCCGCGAGCGCACTTTCACGCCCGATCGTTTGACTTTGACGTCGATCTCGCGGAACTTGCCGTCGAAATTGGTGTTCCTCGGCACGTAGGTCAGCACGTAGTAGTGCCGCATGTCGGTGTCGATACGGCCGAAGCCCTCGCCGAGATTGTTGCTGTTGGCGATCAGGAACCCGCCGGTCTGATCGGCAAGCTGGCCGAGCCCGCTGTGCGGATCGGCGTGGAGGAGCGTCTCGTTGCGCTCGAGTGCCTCGGTCATCGGCCGATCGTTGGGCAGCGTGGTCGGATTGGCGTTCATCCGCTTCCGCGAATCGGTCTGGACTCCTTCGCGCGTCTCGTCCAAGGTGCTGTGGGTGCGGAGGCCGGCCGCATCCATCGGGTAGATGCTGACGTTGGCCCGGTTCGCCGCCGCCGTCACCGCGGTGAAGCGCGACTGCACGTTCGAGGTGATCGACAGGCCCTCGGAGAAGAAGACCACGCTCTTACGGCCCGGGATCGCGCGCATCGCCGAGACGATGGCCAGGAGCGCGTTGGCGGTCGAGTAGCCCTGCTGGTCGGCCTCGAGCGAGGCGAACTGCGTCGCCATCCGGTTGGTCATGGTGGCGAACTGCAGGTTCGCCGCCGCTGCCGGATCGACGCCGCCGCCACCCGGCCCCGCACCGGCCGCGCCGGCGTCCACCTGCCGCTGCGCCTGCTCGATCATCGCCTCCGAGTCGGCCTGGCTCTCGCGGCTGCCGTTGTAGGTGGACGTGGCACGGCCGACGGCTTCCTCGACCGCCTTGCGCAGCAGCGCGCCGTCACGCGTGAACGGCTGGTAGAAGATCAACGAGAGGTCGATGCCGAACACCCCGACGACGTTCTTGGCGTTCTTGGCGTCGCCGACGTAGCCGAGCGCGGCCTTGTAGGCCAGTGACTTGGCGTCCGGCGTCAGCCGGTCGAAGAGCAGCGCGATCACTTCGGGCGCCACCATCGTGGCCGCCGGCGCACCCGTCGCCGCGGCGAGTGCCGATTCGGCCTCCGCCTGGCGGTTGACCTGGGTGAAGGATCCGATGTCCTGCGGCACCTTGTCCTCGACCAGCTCGAAGTCACTGGCCTTGAGGTCGGTGACGGGAGCACCGTCCTTGTCGCGGACCACCACGTCCACGACGATGGCCGTGACCGCCGTCGCGTCGATGTCCTTGCTGCGCACGGCCTGTCCCTGGCCCGCCGGCTTGGAGGTTGGGACTCCCTGATCGGCGGCAATTGAGATCGAGGAAGCCGCGATGAGGGCCAGCAGCAACGAAGGGCGAAGTACGGTCATGGGGATCATCGTGGTGGCGTCGGCGCGACGCCGCCGACGGAGTTGGTGCCCGTCCGCTGCTCGCGGACGAGCCGATCGAGGCGCGTGAACTCGGCCTGCTCACGATCGGCATCGGCGCCGCGATTGGCGGCGCGATAGGCGCGCGCGAGGGCGAAGTGCATCGCCGGGCTGTCGGGCGCCAGCTTGACGGCAGCTTCGAGGGCCCGGACGGCGCCTTCGGTATCGCCCATCCCGAGGAGCGCGTGGCCGAGCGCATTGTGGGAGATGAACTGGGTCGGCGCTTCTTGCACCGCCCGCTCCGCCCACGGCTTCGCCTCGGCGAATTCGCTCCGCTTGATATAGGCGAAGGCGATCTGGATCTTCGCCATCACGTGCGTCGGCGAGACTTTCAGCTCCTGTTTGAAGCGCTCGATCGCCTGGTCGGGCTGTTCGCCGGCGAGCAGGACGCCGTAGGCGTAGTGCACGTTGGGCGTGTCCGGATAGCGGGCGATCAGCGTCTCGAACGCGTTCTGCGAGGCCGCGAGCTGGCGCGCAGCCATAAAGTACTGTGCGCGACCGGCCAGCATGACGAGCTCGCGCCTGGCGCCGGGGACATCCTCGGGCAGCATCGGCAGCCGCAGCGTCGCCAGCCCCATCGCCTCGATGATCCGCGGCGAGTCGTTGCCCTCGAGGCCGAAGTCCGCCAGCACGGAGAGCGCCTGCTCGTACTGCTCGTTGCGGGTCAGCAGGATGGCGGTGTGATAGCGCGCGGCTTCGGCGATGTCACGGTTCGCCGTCACACCACGCTGGCGCGCCTGCATCAGATCAGCAAGCGCCTCGTCGTAGCGCTTCAGCCGGAACGACGTCAAGCCCTTGAACACCCAGGCCACACCGCTCGACGGATCCTTGGCCAGGAGGCGGTTGAAGGCGTCGTTGGCCTCTTCGTGGCGGTCGAGGTCGTAGCAGACCGTGCCCAGGCTCCACAGCCCTTCGAGCCAGTCCGGCTTGAGCGCCAGCGCCTGCTTGTAGAGGCGGACGGCCTTGTCCAGCTCCTTGGCGTCGCGGGCCGCGTCGGCTTGCGTGGACAGCGATTCGAACGTGGAGGCGGGCTGGGCGCTGCCGGGGCGCGCCTTCGCCGGGCGGGGCGGCGTGGCGGTCTGTGCCCAAGCGGCGTCCATCCCGCACGAGACACAGGCGGCGACGAAAGCGATCGTCAGGCTGGGGTGCATGCTGCTGAAGCTTGATTATAAGACCCGCATCGGCTGCCGGCGGCCGCTCGTCGGCGAAAAAGGGGGCAAAAAAAAGGAGGGCCGCAGTGGCCCTCCCCCTGTCTTCTCCCCTTGCGGGGTGATTGAGCCGGCTCCGCCGGCGGCGACCTAGAAGTAGTACTTCAGCGCGAACTCCACGATCCGGTGGCCGCGGCGGATGTTGATCCGGCCGAAGTTGTTGATCGTGTCCTGCGTGAAGTGGAAGCCCGCGGTCGGATCGCAGACGTTGTCGACGATACCGCCGTTGCCGTTCGACAGGCCGTTGACGACGCGGTTGCACTCCGTGTTCAGGTTCAGGTTGATGTCGTTGCGATCCACCGCTCTGGACGCGGCCGCCATGTTGAACAGGTTGAACACGCCGACGCGGAACTGGATCTTCTGCTCGCCACGGATCGCGAAGTTCTTGAACAGCGTGATGTCGTGGTTCATGCGCCCGGGCGTCCGGATGCTGAACGGCGGCAGCACGTCACCGATTTCCCCGAAGGCCGGGAAGCCGATGCAGTTGATGTCCAGAATCTTCTCGCCGACCTTCTGGCCGTTGAGGGAAGGATCGCAGGTGAACTTCGGCGCCAGGCCGTCGCCCTGCGTGTCCTGTCCGGCCAGAATCACGGCGTCAGGCGTGCCGTAGTAGGCCTGCTCGATGCCGTTCGTGCCGGCCGGGCCGCCGAAGTTGAGGAAGATCGGAATGCCGCTGGCATAGGTCGAGATGCCCGACAGCTGCCAGCCGTTCAGCACGCCCTTGGCGATCGCCGGCCCGCCTTCCTTCACCGGGTCCGGGAGGAATGCGTTCCAGGACAGGTTGAAGATGTGGGTCCGGTCTTCGTTGCGGATGCCGTAGCTGCGCGCGGCGTTGAACGGATCGCGGTTGCGATACTCGTCGCCGAGCGTGCCCTCGGTGCGGCTGAGGGTGTAGGTCGCGAAGTACTGCAGGCGCTTGCTGGTCTGGCGGCTCAGCGTGATCTGCAGCGAGTTGTAGTTCGACACACCCTCGAAGTCGTACACGTTGATCCCAGGGTAGGCCGTGTAGGGCCGACGCGCGTTGATCAGCGTGTCCGAGATCGCGACGCGGTTGATCGGGTTCGTCATGTCCAGGCCGCCGATGACGCCGCTGGTCAGCGCGCCCTCGGGGATGACGTTGCCGTTGACGCGCGTCACGAGATCGCGGCCGCGCGTGCCGACGTAGCCCACTTCGAGCACCTGATCGAAGGGAATGCGCCGGGCGAACGACAGGCTGAACGAGTGCGTCTTCGGGAACGTGAATGAGTTCGGCGTCAACGTGTTGATGCCGACCGATCCGAGACGCGCCTGGAGCGTGATGTCGTCGATGTTGTCGTAGGTCAGGCCGGGGGTGTTACCGGCGTCGGCCGTGAGGTTGTAGATGTAGGGTGGCAGCCGCAGGGTGTTGTCGTATTCGACGTTGCCCATGTTGCGGTTGTAGAAGAGGCCGTAGCCGCCGCGCACCACGTTGTTGCCCTGGCCATCGAGATCCCACGCGACGTTGACGCGGGGCATCGCGAACGGGCTGCGGTTCGGTAGGATGCCCTTCGGCGCCGCGCCGTCCTCAATGTAGCGCACGCCGTTCAGACGGCGGAAATCGCTGCCGAGGAACTCGGGCTTCGACGGGTCGTAGGTCGTCGGGTCGAACCAGCCGCCAAGGCCGTTCAACTCGTAGTTGTTGGGCCAGTAGCCGCCGCGTACGCCCAGCTCGAGCGTGAAGTTCGGCTTCAGCTTCCACGAGTCCTGGGCGAAGAAGTCGACGTTCCAGAAGCGATATTCGCCATTGGGCGACTTCGTGCCGCCCTGGTAGCTGGTCGGCCGACCGGTCAGGATGTCCCCGACCGCGTTTCCGGTCGAGCCGGACGACCAGGAAGGCGCGTAGACGAAGCGGCCTTCTTCATCGTTCTGGAAATTCTGCTGCTTCTGGAGACGCGACACCGATGCGCCGAACTTGAGGCCGTGCGCCCCGGCGATCTTGGTGAGCTTGTCCGAGAAGGTCAGCTCGTCGTTGTGCGCGTACATGTCGTTGGCGGCCGACCACATGTTGCTCACGCCGCCACCCCAGTTCGGAATGACGCCAGGCAGGTACGGGCTGGCCTGGCCGAACGGGCCCGGCATCGAGAGCCCATAACCCGACAGCGACATCTTCGAGACGTCCTTGTAGGTGTTGTCCAGCTTCAGGCGACTGAAGGAGACGAGCGCCTCGTTCGTCATCGTCGGGCTGAGCACCGACACGATGTTGCCCGAGTACGACCGGCCCTTGTTCGTGCCGACGTTCGGAGACGGCAGCTCGACCTCGGACGCGCCCCACCACACACCCCGGCCGCTTTCCGCTTCTTCACCTTCGATGGCGACGCGGACATAGGCCTTGGTGCTCTGCGAGATGTTGTAGTCGAACCGCATCTTCAGGTCGGTGCGGTTGGTCGGCTCGAGGCGGCTGTAGATGTAGTTGTTCTGGTTGCGCGGATCGTTGTAATTGGGCAGCGGATAGGCGTTAGCCAGGACCTTGCCGAGCGGCGTCATGTACGGCGCAAGGTTGTTGTTCGGCGCGGGCTGACCGGCGTTAGGGTATCCGCCCGGGATGAGCACGCTACCGACGGGCTGACCGAGGTTGTTGCCGTTGTTGGTCGCAAACTCGGAGAAGTCGCCGGCGCGCTGCTTCAGCGTCGGCACGGTGCCGATGCGCGAGCCGGAGTCGACCTGCTGGCGCTGCGCTTCGAAGCCGACGAAGAAGAAGGCCTTGTTCCGCGCCTTGTTGAAGCCGGGCAGAAGGATCGGACCGCCGATGTTCAGGCCGGGGTACTGATACTTGCTCTTCGGCTTGGCGGTACCGGTGATCGAATTCGAGCGGTCGTTGGCCTGGAACCGGCTGTCGCGGATGTAGTCGTAGAGACTGCCGTGAAACTGCGACGTCCCAGCCTTCGTGACGGCGCTGATGCTGACACCACCGCCGCCGTACTCGGCCGCGAAGTTCGAGCTCTGGACCTTGACCTCCTGCACCATGTCGTTGTTCAGCGTCACGATGACGCCGCTGTTCGACCCGATGTCGATGAGGGCCGATCCGTCGAGCTGGACCGTGTTGTTCGACGAGCGCACGCCGTTGACCGTGTAGCCCTGCGTGTTGTTCGCGCCGCCGCCGAAGCTGACGCTCTCGTAGCCGGGCGAATCGATCGCGGGGGACACGACGCCGGGCATGATGCGCAGCAGCTCGAGCGAGCTGCGGCTGACGACCGACAGGTTGTCGATCTGCTCGGCGCGGAGGACGCCTTCACGGGCGCCGGTCTCGGTCTGGATGATCTCGACCGGGCTGGACACCGTGATGACGTCCGTTAGGCTCCCGACCTCGAGGCTCACATCCAGGCCGCGATTGTCGTTCGGGCTGAGGCTGATGTTCTTCGCGTCGTAGCCCTTGAAGCCTTCGAGCTCGACCTTCACCTCATAGACGCCGTTGAACAGCGACGCGAAGGTGTAGCCGCCACGGTCGTCGGTGACCGCCGTGCGGGTGTCCTTCGTGCCCTGGTTGATGATGGTGACGGTCGCCCCGGGCAGAACACCGCCCGACGCGTCGGTGACCGTGCCGCGCAGGGTCGCTGTGCCCTGTGCCGCCGCGGTGGCTGGCGTCCCGAGCGCGAACACGGTGACCAGCACCGCCCACGCCAGGCCCAGAATTGTCGTCCTCAGTCGCTTACCTTCTTGCACAGGCTTCTCCCCA
>Ga0075367_10001238_pt1 | contig 10745 bp, 7 predicted proteins | sample EndMethybrTD3032_FD_71399 | JGI IMG/M metagenome (GOLD analysis project Ga0075367, IMG submission 71399) | Populus endosphere microbial communities from Tennessee, USA - Endosphere MetaG P. TD hybrid TD303-2 | ecosystem: Host-associated > Plants > Roots > Endosphere | place: USA: Tennessee...
TTCCAGACCATCAAGGGGGCGTAACGGCGAGAGGCCGGAGGGGACGTCCGGCCTCCCGCCGCCCCGCAAACACGCCGACCGGCATCGTGGACGGCGCACCACAGCTACGAACGAAATGACCGTTCGGATTAGCCGCACTGACAAATACGCAGGTTGCAGGCCGCTCGTTACTTGGGCGCGGGAATGAGTTTGGCGTGCAGGGCCGGCCCGGTCGGCCTGCCGGTCGGCGATCCGCCCGCAGGCTCCAAGCTGACGCCAAAGGTTGCCTTCTGCACCACCGCCGGGTCGTAGGCGTTGAGCACCGTCCGCGTGATGTCGCTGCGGTCCTCGATCAGGCCAAGCGATTGCGGCACGCCACCGCTCTGCTCGGTGGCGATCCACAATTGATAGCTTTTGCCCGGCTGCCGTTCGGCCGCGACCGTGCGGATCGACAGTGTCCGCGTTGCCAGATCGACCGAGAGCAGGAACGCCGGCGACACATCGTCCTTCTGGAACACCGCGACGTAGCTCGACGGCACTTGCGGGCGCACCATCTCGCGCACGCCGATCACCACCAGCAGGCAGGCCGCCACCGCTGAAGCCGCTGCCGCCCGGTTGCGCCAGCGACGCACGCGCTGTTGCAGTTCGACGATCTGCCCCGGTCCTGCCGACTGGCCGCTCGCGTCGGCTAGTCGCGCCTCGATGCTGGTGAACAGCCCCGCCGGCGGCTCGAGCGGCGGAACGGCCTCGGCCAGCGGCGACAGCCGGCGCTCCCACGCCGCGATCGCAGCGTCGAGGTCATCTTCGCGCTGGCGCCGTGCCGCCACGGCCGTGCGCTCGGACGCGTCGAGCGTGCCCAGCACGTACTCGGCAGCCAGACCGTCGATGTCCTCCCTGTCGTTCATGGCCTGTCGTTCATGTACCGAGGCAGTCTCTCAGTTGCGCCAGGCTGCGCCGCAGCCAGGTCTTGATGGTCGGTACCGGCCGGCCGTAGCGCTCGGCCAGCTCCTCGCGGCTCAGGCCCTGCCGGTAGGCCAGCACCACCATGTCGCGCTTGTCGGGCTCCAGGCCGTCCAGGCACCGGGCGAGCCGCTGCATGTCCTGGCTCTGGTTCAGATTATCCAGCGGGCTCGGCTCGTCGCTGGCCACCTCCAGCGTCTCAGGCGCATCCTCCAGCGACACCGGATTCTTGCGCCGCACCTCGTCGAGGGCGCGGTTGCGGGCGATCGTGGCCATCCAGGCGATCGGCGAACCCTTGGCCGCGTCGTAGTCCACCGCCCGCTCCCAGATGCGAATGTAAACCTCCTGCAGGACGTCGTCGGCGAGGTCCCGCCTGTGCAAGATACGCACCACCACTCCGTAGAGTTTCGCGGACGTGGCATCGTACAGGGCGGAAAACGCGGCCTTGTCCCTGGCTGCCACGCGGCGCAGCAGGGCCGACACGTCGCCGGCGGTGGTCATGGCTTGGCGTTGCAAGGCGGCTTCCACGGTTTCCTGGTCTAGCAGATACGCGCCAGACCCGGGTTCGGATCACCCTGACAGGCCATTCTGGCCATCCTTCGGCAGGTCAGTGAAATCCCCGCTCCCCGCTCTTCACCGTGAGGGTGGGTGAGAGGATGCCGCTCGAAACTACGTATAGATCATCTTGCGCGTCATGCCGCCGTCGACCACCAGCTCGGCGCCGGTGATGAACCCTGCCGCGTCCGACAGCAGGTAGGCCACCGCGCTGGCGATGTCCTTCACCCGGCCGACCCGACCCACCGGATGCTGCGCATGGTCGGACGGCTTGAGAGGCCCGTGCCTGCCGGTGTCGATCCAGCCGGGCGAGACGCAGTTGACGCGCACCTTCGGGGCCAGCGTCAGGGCCAGCGCATGCGTCAGCGCCACCACTCCGCCCTTGCTGGCCGAGTAGGCCAGCGTGCCGGGCTCCGACATATGCGCGCGCGTCGAGGCGATGGTGACGATGGCGCCATGCGCCTGCTTGAGGTCACTCGCCGCAGCCTTGGCCAGCAGGAAGGTGGAGGTCAGGTTGGTGGCCAGCACCTGGTTCCACATCTCGAGTGTCGTTTCGGCCAACGGCGCGAACCTAGCCAAACCCGCATTGGATACGACCGCATCGATGCGGCCGAGACGCGAGCGCACCACCGCCACCAGCCGCTCGATGTCGGGTTCCCGGCCGACGTCGCATTGCACGGCGATGCCGCCGATCTCGGCTGCAACTTGCGTAGCCGCCTCGCCGTCCAGATCGGCGCAGGCCAATTGCCAGCCAGTGCTCGCAAGATGTCGAGCAATGCCGGCGCCGATGCCGCGGGCGGCACCCGTGACGATGACGGTGCGAGGCTGGGTTGCTTCGGGCATGCGTGAGACAAATCAGATTTCGCGGACGGGCGCGAGTGCCTCACGCGCTTTGGGTAAAGGGACGCTTCTCCCTCTCCCCGCTTGCGGGGAGAGGGCCGGGGTGAGCGTCAGCTGCGGTAGTCGGCGTTGATCGAGATGTAGTCGTGCGTCAGGTCGCAGGTCCACACCGTGGCGCTCGCCTGGCCGACGCCAACGTCGGCGCGGATAACGATCTCGCGGCCCTGCATGTAGGCGGCCACTGTCTTCTCGACGTAGCCCGGCGCGCGCTCGCCATCTTTCGCTACCAGGTGCGGGCCGAACCAGATCGACAGCTTGTCGCGATCGGCCGCCTCGCCCGACTTGCCGATCGCCATCACCACGCGGCCCCAGTTCGGGTCCTGGCCGGCGATGGCGGCCTTCAGGATGGGTGAGTTGGCGCAGGCGAGCGCGATCCTGCGCGCCGCCGTCCAGCTCTCCGCCCCGCTGATCTCGAAAGTCACGAACTTGGACAGCCCCTCGCCGTCCTTGGCGACCTGGATGGCGAGATCGCGCATCAGGTCATGCAGGGCGGCGCTGAACGCCTCGAGCCGTGCGTCGCCGGCATCGCTGACCGGCTGCTGGCCGCGTTTGACGGCCGCGCCGGTGGCAAACAGCAGGCAAGTGTCGCTGGTCGAGGTATCACCGTCGACCGTCATGCAGTTGAACGTGGTCTTGACGTGCTGGCTCAGCAGCGCCTGCAACGCCGGCTGGGCAATGGCGGCATCCGTGAACATGAAGCACAGCATGGTCGCCATGTCGGGCGCGATCATGCCGGCGCCCTTGCAGAAGCCATTGATGGTGACGGCCACCTCGCCGATCTTGGCCGTGCGGGTGGCGAGCTTTGCGTAGGTGTCGGTGGTCATGATGGCCCGCGCCCCTGTCAGAAACGCGTCCGGGATGGCCGACTGTGTCAGTCCCTGCAGCAGGTGCGTGAATTTGCCGGCATCGAGCGGCTCGCCGATCACGCCGGTCGAGGCGATGTACACCTCGTTGGCGGCGCAGCCGACGGCCTTGGCGGCAGCCTCGGCGGTCAAGCGGGTCGCCTCGCTGCCCTTCTTGCCGGTGAACGCGTTGGCGTTGCCGGAGTTGACCACCAGCGCTCGCGCTTTGCCGACGGCCAAGTTCGCCCGGCACCACAGCACCGGCGCCGAGCAGGTCTTGGATTGGGTCAGCACGCCGGCGGCGACCGTGCCCGGATCGAGCACGGCAGCCATCAGGTCGGTGCGGTTCTGGTAGCGGATGCCGGCCTCGCAGGCCGCCAGCCGCACGCCCGGCACGACCGGCATGTCCGGCAGCCTAGCCGGCGTGAACGGCGAAGGCGTTGCCCCGGATTTGGCCATTACACATCCCCCCAAATCTCCGGGGGATCAGCCCCCGGGCGCTACTTCTTCTGCCCCGGCAGGTCCAGGGGCGTCTGCATGTTGGGATCGATATACTCGATTTTGGCCTTGGCGCGCAGGTCGCCCGCGATCTGCTGGGCTTTCTGGTGGATGATCGCCCCGACGATGCGCTCCTTGACGCTATCGAACGGCACCACCTGCCCGGCACGTCGGTCGTCGACCTTGATGATGTGCCAGCCGAATTGGGTTTGGAATGGCTGGCTAACCTCGCCCTTCTGCAGCTTGAAGGCCGCCTCCTCGAACTGCGGCACCATCTGGCCCTTCGAGAAGTAGCCGAGATCGCCGCCCTGGTCTTTGCTGCCAGGGTCCTTGGAGTGCTGCTTGGCGAGTTCCGCGAAGTCAGTCCCGTAAGCGACCTTCTCGAACAGCTCGCGCGCCTGCTCCTTGCTGTCGACCAGGATGTGGCGGGCGCGTACCTCTTCCTCTGGCTTGGCGCCGACCTGGGTGTCGTAGAATTTCTTGGCTTCCGCGTCGCTGACGGAGTCCTTCACCGTCTTGTCGAAATAAAGGTCGCGCAGCGAGCGACGCCGCCAGTATTGCATGCGGTCGTTGTAGTCCGCCCCCGCGGCCAGCTTCTGGCCCTCGGCAGCGTCGGCGAACAGCTGGTTTTCAATCAGGAATTCGACCAGTACCCGGCGCTTGGTTACATCGGGCAGGGAGCCCAGCTCGCTGCCGATCTCGGCCTCCGCCAGCCGCATGTCGCCTTCCGTGATGTTCTTGCCGTTGACCTTGGCCACCACGGTCTCCTGGGCACCGGCTGCCACGCTGCCGAGCATCAGGATTGCGGCGGTCGCCGCCAGAATGCGAGTTGTTGCGCTCACCTGTCGGGTTTCCTTGAATTGGCGGTAGAACTCCGGCCATACCGGGGGCCCTGCTTAGACCTCCGGCAGGCAGGCCGACAAGTTACTATTGCGTCATAGGGAAACTGTGACGTTTACCCCAAGTTGACATCGAACCGGCCGGTCCTTATCTCACGTTGGTCCTCGGCGAGGCTGGCCTGTCGCGGCGCCTTCGCGCGGGCATTTGCTTCCCAGTAACGAAAATGTTCGCTTGCAGCGGCTGTGGAAGCGGTTGCGGGTGGAGGCATCAAAGTCGTCTATTCGCTCGCCGCACGACTTTCGCGGTCCCCTGTGCATGGCACGTGGATGTAAGGAACGGTTCGCATGCTGTCCATCGGCGCGTTAGCCGCCAAGGTCTTTGGGCGCTCCAACGATCGCAAGGTCAAGACATACCGGCCCAAAGTGGAGGCCATCAACGCGCTGGAGCCGGACCTGGTCCGTCTCACGGATGCGGAGCTGCGCGAGCGGACGGCGATGTTCCGCAAGCAGCTGGCCGAGGGTGTTTCCCTCGACGATCTTCTGGTGCCGGCCTTCGCCACCGTGCGCGAAGCCGCCAAGCGCGCGCTCGGCCAGCGCCATTTCGACGTGCAGCTGATCGGCGGCATGGTGCTGCACCAGGGCAAGATCGCCGAGATGAAGACCGGCGAAGGCAAGACGCTGGTCGCCACCCTGCCCGTCTATCTCAACGCGCTGACCGGCAAGGGCGTGCACGTCGTCACCGTCAACGACTACCTCGCCAAGCGCGACGCCGAGTGGATGGGCACCATCTACAAGTTTCTGGGCTTGACCGTTGGCGTGATCGTGCACGACCTGGATGACGATCAGCGCCGCGCCCAGTACGCCTGCGACGTCACCTACGGCACCAACAACGAGCTCGGCTTCGACTACCTGCGCGACAACATGAAGATGCGCGCCCCCGAGATGGTGCAGCGCGGCCACTCCTATTCCATCGTCGACGAGGTCGACTCGATTCTGATCGACGAGGCGCGCACCCCGCTCATCATCTCCGGTCCCGTCGAGGATCGTGCCGAGCTGTACAACGCCGTCGATATCCTGGTGAAGGGTCTGGTGGCCGAGAGCGACAAGATCGAGCGCGAGCTCGGCAAGGGCCACAGCAAGGAGGAGCTCAAGGAGCTGCTCAAGACGCAGGGGATGATCGATCTCGACGAGAAGCAGCGCCAGGTCGCCCTGACGGAACTGGGCAACGAACGCATCGAGGAGATGCTCGGCGAGAAGGGTCTGCTGAAGGGTGACTCGCTCTACGACATCGAGAACGTCACGGTCGTCCACCACGTCAACCAGGCGCTGAAGGCCCACAAGCTGTTCCTGCGCGACCGGGACTACATCGTCAAAGCCAACCAGGTCATCATCATCGACGAGTTCACCGGCCGCATGATGCAGGGCCGGCGCTATTCGGAAGGCCTCCACCAGGCCCTGGAGGCCAAGGAGCACGTCGAGATTCAGCCCGAGAACCAGACGCTGGCCTCGATCACCTTCCAGAACTACTTCCGCCTCTACAAGAAGCTGGCTGGCATGACCGGCACGGCCGCTACCGAAGCCAACGAGTTTATGGACATCTACGGCCTCGACGTGGTCGAGGTGCCGACTAACGTGGCTGTCGCGCGCGCCGACGAGCATGACGAAGTTTACCGCACCTTCCAGGAGAAGAGCCGGGCGATCGTCGCCGAGATCGCCGATTGCCACCGCCGCGGACAGCCCGTGCTGGTCGGCACGACGTCGATCGAGAAGTCCGAGCAGCTTTCCGACCTGCTGCGCAACCGCGCCTACATCCGCGACCTCGGCCAGTATTTCAAAAAACAGGCCGACGGGCTCAAGGCCGGCAAGGAGGACGAACTCAAGACGCAGCTCAACGACGTCGCCTCCTACCTGGCCAATCTCGGCGCCAAGAACAGCGGCACCGACGTCATTCCGCACCAGGTGCTTAACGCGCGCTACCACGAGCAGGAGGCGCACATCATCGCCCAGGCCGGCATGCCGGGCACCGTCACCATCGCCACCAACATGGCGGGCCGCGGCACCGACATCCAGCTCGGCGGCAATCCGCGCTACCGCATCCGCGACTGGATCAACGAGGAGATCGCCGCCGGCCGCGGCGCCGGAGCGCAGCTCGACGAGATCTACTTCGAGTGGGTCGATCACTGCCTGAGCGAGTTCTCAACCGCCAAGTCCCCCGCCAACGGCGCCAGCCGGCGCGACGTGCAGGCCTGGATCGGGGCCGAGCTCAAGGCGCGCGTCGCCAAGGGTTCGGTGAGCGCCGAGGAGGCCGAGGCCGCCAAGGACAAGATGATCGAGAAGAGCCTCGAGATCGAGACCAAGCTGGCCGAGATCGTGGCCGACGTCGGCGACCGCAAGAAAAAGGCGCTGGAGGCCGGAGGCCTTTACGTGATCGGCACCGAGCGGCACGAGAGCCGGCGCATCGACAACCAGCTGCGCGGCCGCTCCGGCCGCCAGGGCGACCCCGGACGCTCCAAGTTCTACCTGTCGCTCGAAGACGACCTGATGCGCATCTTCGGCTCCGACCGTATGGACGGCATGCTGCAGAAGCTCGGCCTGCAGGACGGCGAGGCCATCACTCATCCCTGGATCAACAAGGCGCTCGAGAAGGCGCAGCAGAAGGTCGAGGCGCGCAACTTCGATTCGCGCAAGTACGTGCTCAAGTACGACGACGTGATGAACGATCAGCGCAAGGTGATCTTCGAGCATCGCATCGACATCATGGGCCACGACGACGTCAGCGAGACGGTCAAGGAGCTGCGCCACGAGGTCATCACCGGCCTGGTGTCCCAGCACATTCCCGAGAATGCCTATGCCGAGCAGTGGAATACGCAAGATCTGAAAACCGAGGTGCAGCGCATCTTCGCTCTCGATCTGCCGATCGACAAATGGGCCTCCGAGGAGGGCATCGCCGACCAGGAGATCACCGAGCGCCTCACCAAGGAGGTCGACGACAAGGCCCGCGCCAAGGAGGCCGAGTTCGGGTCGGAGACCATGCGGCAGATCGAGAAGATGGTCCTGCTGCAGACGCTCGATCACCTCTGGCGCGAGCATCTCGTCACCCTGGAGCATCTGCGCCAGGTGATCGGCTTCCGCAGCTACGGCCAGCGTGATCCTCTCAACGAGTATAAGTCGGAAGGCTTCCACATTTTCGAGACCATGCTCGCCAGCCTGCGCGAGGCGGTGACGGGCCAGCTCATGCACATCCAGGGCATGCCCGAGGAGGAGCCCGAGATGCAGGAGGTGGCGCTACCACCCATGCGGGCCCATCACGTCGATCCGTTCACGGGCGAGGATGAACTGGCCATGGCTGACGCGGCGTTGGCCGGCAGGTCCAACGGCCAGGCCGAGCGGCGGGCGCCTCTGCAGACCCGCAAGACGGGCGGGGGCGGCGCGCTCAACCCGAATGATCCGGCCACGTGGGGCAAAGTGGCGCGTAATGCGCCGTGCCCGTGCGGCTCGGGCAAGAAATACAAGCATTGTCACGGCCGGCACGACTGATCCCCCGGGCGTGAAGCCGATATTGCGACGTTGGCAGACGTGTTGGCGGGCGGAAGGCCGGTCATCATGCTGCCCAATGGTAATTTCTGCGAACTCGACAATGCCACATACCTCGTCTTACATACGCCGTGGCGATCTCGGAGGGACGATCTTGGCGCCGCGAGTAGACGGTCTGATCAAGTTCAGCGTAGCGGTGTCGGTGCTGTGAGAATCCTTGGTATCGTAGCCAAGACGCATGATAGTGGACTGGCGCTCCTCAAGGACGGCGTGCCCGAGTTTGTGCTCGAGGAAGAACGCTACAACCGCATCAAGAAGACCAACAAATTCCCGAAGCACTCGGTCAGGGCAGCGTTTTCCGAGCTGGCCATCGGCATCGATGATGTCGATGCCATCACCACGCCCTGGGACATTCGCCAGCTGCGGCGCACCTTCCTGTCGATCGTCGGCGGCCGGCTTCCGCTCAGCCTGACGTTCCTGCTGCCGCGCTCGCACGTCTCGCAGCAGAACCAGATCGTGCTCCTCAATCAGTATCTCCAGAGAGGCCTGCGCGAGCACCTGGGCGCCCGTGCGCTGCCGCCGATCGTCAATGTCGGGCATCACAATTCACATGCCGCCATGTTCTTCGCCTCGCCCTTCGACGAGGCGCTGGTGCTGGTCATGGACGGTTACGGCGACGACAGCTCGAGCAGCGCCTATTTCGGGCGCAGCAACAGGCTGGAGCGGCACTGGTCGACCGGCGTGATGAATTCGGCCGGGCTCGTCTACACGTTCGTCACGCAGCACCTCGGCTTTGCCGGCTTCGGCGACGAGGGCAAGGTGATGGCGCTCGCCGCCTTCGGCGAGAACACCTACGTCAACCGCTTTCGCGACGTCATCAAGCCGACGCCCGACGGCGGCTACGCCGTCAACATGGACTATTTCAGCTACACCGCATTCGGCGAGCTGCGCCCCTTCAAGCGCAAGTTCCTGGACACGTTCGGCCCCGCCCGGCTGCCCGACGAGCCGATCAACGACCGGCACCGCGATGTGGCGTTCGCCCTGCAGGCGGTGACGGAAGAGATCGTGCTCGGGGTGGTGCGCTCCCTGCTCAAGAAGTCTCCCGCGCGCGATATGTGCATGGTCGGCGGCGTCGCGCTCAACTGCGTGGCCAACGCCAAGATCCTCGAGCACACCGACGTGCGGCGCATCTGGGTGCCGCCGTGCGCCTCCGACACCGGCGCCCCGCTCGGCAGCGCGCTATGGCACTACCACCAGACGCTTGGCCATGCGCGCGGCTTCGAGCTGACGCACCCCTTCTACGGCCAGGCCTTCAGTGACGACAGCATCCGGCAGGCGCTTGACCAGGCCGGGCTGAACTACCGGCGCATCCCGGAGGCGCAGATGCTGCGCCGGGCAGCGCAGGACCTGGCCGACGGCAAGATCGTCGGCTGGTTCCAGGGCCGCTTCGAGATGGGTCCCCGCGCGCTGGGTAACCGGTCGATCCTGGCCGATCCGCGCAGGGCCGAGATGCGCGACCATCTCAACGCGCGCGTCAAGCAGCGCGAGGCCTTCCGCCCGTTTGCACCGGCCGTGCTGGTCGAGCGTGCCAACGAGTTTTTCGAGATCGATCAGCCCGATCCGTTCATGACGCTGGCGCCGCGCGTTCGCCACGACAAGCAGAACGTCATCGCGGCGGCCGTGCACGTCGACGGCACCGGCCGCATCCAGACCGTCGAGCGCTCGGCCAATCCGCGTTACTACGGCTTGATCGAGGAGTTCGGCCGCATCACCGGCGTCCCGGTGCTGCTCAACACCAGCTTCAATCGCAAGGAGCCGATCGTCGCCTCGCCGGAAGATGCCATCGCCTGCTACCTCGCCAGCGGCATGGACGTGCTGGTGCTGGGAGACTTCTATACGACAGATCGCGGTCCGAACGGCGTGGCCCATGAGACGGAGCACATCCGTGCTGCGCCGGCGCGTGCGTCCGCCAGCGAGGCGGCCCTGACGGCGCGTGCCACAGTGCGTCCCTGACGCGACGGTCCCAGAACCTGTTGTCCTTGCTGGCCTGTGTGCATTTGAGCTGTGCCCATTTGAGGCGACCGTCGGCCGTTGACACGCGCCCGTGGGAAAGCTGAAAGTCCCGGCGAACGCGTCTCCAGCCACGGAAGCCCTCGCCCATGGTCGAATTGACACTTCCCCGCAACTCGAAGGTCGTCCCGGGCAAGACCTGGAATAAGCCGGCGTCCAAGCGCGGCTGGAAGGAGTTCCGCATCTACCGCTGGAACCCGGACGATGGGCAGAACCCTCGGCTCGACACCTACTGGGTCGATCTGAAGACCTGCGGGCCCATGGTTCTCGACGCCATGAACAAGATCAAGAACGAGATCGATGCCACCCTCACCTATCGGCGCTCCTGCCGGGAGGGCATTTGCGGTTCCTGCTCGATGAACATCGACGGCACCAACACGCTCGCCTGCCTGAAGGCCATCGAGGACGTCCGCGGCGCGGTCACCATCTATCCCCTGCCGCACATGCACGTGGTCAAGGATCTGGTGCCCGATATGACCAACTTCTACGCCCAGCTGCAGTCGGTGGAGCCGTGGCTCAAGACCGCCACGCCGACGCCCCCCAAGGAGCGGCGGCAGTCCAAGCAGGA
>Ga0075367_10001240_pt1 | contig 10744 bp, 14 predicted proteins | sample EndMethybrTD3032_FD_71399 | JGI IMG/M metagenome (GOLD analysis project Ga0075367, IMG submission 71399) | Populus endosphere microbial communities from Tennessee, USA - Endosphere MetaG P. TD hybrid TD303-2 | ecosystem: Host-associated > Plants > Roots > Endosphere | place: USA: Tennessee...
TGGCGCTGTCGCTCGACCTGGTGTGGGGTTACTGCGGCATCCTCTCGCTCGGCCACGGCGCGTTTTTCGCGCTCGGCGGCTATGCCATGGGCATGTACCTGATGCGCCAGATCGGCACGCGCGGCGTCTATGCCCACCCGATCCTGCCCGACTTCATGGTGTTCCTGAACTGGAAGGAGCTGCCCTGGTTCTGGTACGGCTTCGACTTGTTTCCCTTCGCCATGCTGATGGTGTTGTTCGTCCCCGGACTGCTGGCCTTCGTATTCGGCTGGTTCGCCTTCCGCAGCCGCGTCACCGGCGTCTACCTGTCGATCATCACGCAGGCGCTGACCTATGCGCTGATGCTGGGATTCTTCCGAAACAACTTCGGCTTCGGCGGCAACAACGGGCTGACCGACTTCAAGGACATCCTGGGCTTCAACGTGCAGGCGCAGCAGACCCGCGTGGTGCTGTTCGTGCTCTCGGTGCTGGCCCTTGCACTCGGCTACCTGATCGCGCGCGCCGTCGTGCAGTCGAAGGCCGGCAAGGTGCTGATCTCGATCCGCGACGCAGAGAGCCGCACGCGCTTCATCGGCTACCGCGTCGAGAACTACAAGACGTTCGTGTTCACGCTGTCGGCGTGCATGGCGGGCCTCGCCGGCGCGCTCTACGTACCGCAGGTCGGCATCATCAATCCGAGCGAATTCACGCCGGCCAATTCGATCGAGATGGTGATCTGGGTGGCGGTGGGCGGGCGCGGCACGCTGGTCGGTGCAGCACTCGGCGCCGTGCTCGTCAACTATTCCAAGTCGACGTTCACGACCGGCCTGCTGGCCCCATACTGGCTGTTCGCGCTGGGCGCCCTGTTCGTGTTCGTGACCATCTTCCTGCCGAAAGGCATCATGGGCTTTCTGCCGCAGCGCCTCTCCCGCGACAAAGCCACCGATGCACCCGCCACCGCGCGGGCTGCCCAGCCGGCCGAGTGACCATCATGGACGCTGCCATCAAGCACAAGCCCGAGGTCACGCAGAGCCTGCTGTACCTCAATGGCGTGAGCGTCACCTTCGACGGCTTCCGCGCCATCAACAACCTGTCGCTCGAGCTGGCGCCCGGCGAGATGCGCGCCATCATCGGACCGAACGGCGCCGGCAAGACCACCATGATGGACATCATCACCGGCAAGACCAGGCCCAACACCGGCGACGTGCTGTTCGACCGCGGCACCGTCGACCTGACCACCAAGGACGAGTCGTCCATCGCCCAGCTCGGCATCGGCCGCAAGTTCCAGAAGCCAACCGTGTTCGAGAACCACACGGTCGAGGACAACGTGCTGCTGTCCTTGAAGTGCGATCGCAGCGTGCTGCGCAACCTGATGTGGCACGCCGCCGCCGAGGACGCCGAGCGGATCAACAAAATCCTCAACACCATTGGCCTTGCCGCGCACCGGCATCGCCAGGCCGGATCGTTGTCGCATGGGCAGAAGCAGTGGCTCGAGATCGGCATGCTGATCGCCCAGGACCCCAAGCTGCTGCTGGTCGACGAGCCGGTCGCCGGCATGACCGACGCCGAATCCATGACCACGGCCGACCTGCTGAGAGAGATCGCCAAGGACCATTCGGTCGTGGTGGTCGAGCACGACATGGAGTTCGTGCGGCGGCTCGACGTGAAGGTCACCGTGCTGCACGAAGGCTCGGTGCTGGCCGAAGGATCGATCGACGAAGTGAGCGCCAACGAACGCGTCGTGGAGGTGTATCTGGGGCGGTAGAGCCGCGAGCAACGATCGCAGCGTTCCTTCTCCCCTTGGGGAGAAGGTGCCCGAAGGGCGGATGAGGGGGCCTTCCTTCGGGTAGTGATGCAAGTTCCCCCTCACCAATTCGGCCGGATGACTTACGGCCGCATCCGAGAGGTCGCGTTCTGTTCAACGACCAGAGCGAGCGGCCGTAAGTCATGGCCTCATGTCCTCTCCCCAAGGGGAGAGGGGATCGTGGGTTCGGGAGTTGCACGTGCTGACGGTTGAGAGCATCGATCTGCACTACGGCGCGGCGCAGGCGCTGCGGCACGTCTCGGTCGCCGCCGAGCCCGGCAAGATCACCTGCGTGCTCGGCCGCAACGGGGTGGGCAAGAGCTCGCTGCTGCGCGCCATCGTCGGACACCAGCCGGTCAGCGCCGGCAAGATCCTGTTCGACGGGCAGGACGTCACCAAGCTGAAGGCCTACGAGCGCGCGCGGCGCGGCGTCGCCTACGTGCCGCAGGGCCGCGAGATCTTCCCCCTGCTGACCGTACAGGAGAACCTCGAGACCGGCTTCGCACGCCTGCCACGCGAGGCGCGCAAGATCGGGGGCGAGCTGTTCGAGCTGTTTCCGGTCCTCAAATCCATGCTGGGCCGGCGCGGCGGCGACCTGTCGGGAGGCCAGCAGCAGCAGCTGGCCATCGCCCGCGCCCTGGTAACCCAGCCCAAGCTGATCGTGCTGGACGAGCCGACCGAGGGCATCCAGCCGTCCATCATCAAGGACATCGGCCGCGCCATCTCCTACCTGCGCGATCAAGGCAAAATGGCCATCGTGCTGGTCGAGCAGTACTTCGATTTCGCCCGCGCCCTGGCCGACACCTACGCGGTCATGGAACGGGGCGAGGTGGTGCTGGCCGGCTCCGGATCGACCATGGTGGAAAGCGATGTTCGCCGTTACCTTACCGTCTGACGTTCGTATGCGCGGGTAGGTGCGGGATGTTGCAGGCGCGCTCATGGCTGCCACGCTCCGAGGGGTCGCTGCGCCTGGCGTTCCAGCGCCGGGACGGGCGCATTGCTCTAGACGTGCTGCATCAGGCCGGCGTGCTGCGCGCACGTTTTCCAAAGCCCGAGGCGATGGAGGCACCCGAGGCAGTGCTGGTCAACACCGCCGGCGGCCTCACCGGGGGCGACAAGCTCGACATCGGCGTAACGCTCGGCGAAGGCACCTCGCTGACGGTCACCTCGGCGGCGGCCGAGAAGATCTACAGAGCGCGCGACGGAGAGGCCGCCATTCGCATGCGCCTCCATCTGGAAGCCGGAGCGCAGCTTGCCTGGCTGCCGCAGCCGACCATCCTGTTCGACGCCGCGCGCTTCGATCGCCACAGCGAGGTCGACCTCGCGGCGGGCGCCCGTTTTCTCGCCGTCGAAACGCTGATCTTCGGCCGTGCGGCGATGGGCGAGGATGTGCATCGTGGGTTCTGCCGCGATGCGTGGCGTATTCGCCGCGACGGCCGTTTGCTGTTCGCCGACAGCCTGCAGCTCGACGGCGGCATCGCGGCAGCCCTCGATCGCCCGGCTGCGCTGGGTGGCGCTCGGGCAACCGCGCTGGTGCTCTATTCAGCGCCCGATGCGCCGGCTCGCCTCGAGCCGGCGCGTGCGCTATTGGAAGGGGCACTCAGCAGCATGGGGGTAAGCAGCTGGAACGGCCTGCTGGTTGCGCGCGCCTATGCTGGCGACGGCCGCACGCTGCAGAGCGATCTCGCCCCGCTGCTGGAGTTCCTGGCCGACCGGCCGCTGCCCCGCGTGTGGCGATGCTGATGTGATGATCGGGAAATTCGCCGGAGGGCGCAGCATGGGAGAGAGCGAATTTCTCGATCTGAATCACACCAGCAAGTCTGTGATTCCAGTGTCCCTTATGATTGCGAAGTTCGCTCCGGACGCTGGCGGCGAGGTGTGGCGAAGTTCGGAATCGGGACACTAGGGGAAGGATTGTCGAGGGGGAGCACATGAACCTGACGGCACGCGAGAAGGACAAGCTGCTCATCTCGATGGCGGCGATGGTGGCGCGGCGACGGCTGGAGCGCGGCGTCAAGCTCAACCATCCCGAGGCGATCGCCCTGATCTCCGACTACGTGGTCGAGGGCGCGCGCGACGGGCGCAGCGTCGCCGATCTGATGGAGGCGGGCGCCCACGTCGTCACGCGCGCCCAGGTCATGGACGGGATCGCCGAGATGATCCACGATGTGCAGGTGGAGGCCACCTTCCCGGACGGCGTCAAGCTGGTGACGGTGCACAAGCCGATACGATAGGGCCGATCCGGCAGGGACAAGTCAGCATTGCGAGAGGGACGCAGCAAGCTCATGACACCGATACGCAAGGCCACGGCCGCTCTCGCGGCGCTGACGATGGTCGTTACCGGCGCGGCACCGGCCCTGGCCCATACCGGCCTCGAGCACGCGACGTCGTTCTCGTCGGGCTTCCTGCATCCCCTGACCGGCCCTGACCACGTGCTGGCCATGGTCGCGGTCGGTCTGTGGGCGGGAGTCAACGGCGGGCGAGCGGTGTGGGCCTGGCCCATCGCCTTCGTCAGCCTGATGCTGGTCGGCGGCGCGCTCGGCATGATGGGTGTCGCGCTGCCTATGGTCGAGCCCGGCATCCTCGCCTCGGTCATCGTGCTCGGCCTGCTGGTGCTGACCGCCGCCCGCGTTGCGGTAGCGGTCGGCGTGCTGCTGGTTGGCGTGTTCGCCGTGCTGCACGGCTACGCGCACGGAGCCGAGCTGCCCACGGCCGCGGCTGCCATCTCCTATTCGGCTGGCTTCGCGCTCGCCACCGCGCTGCTGCATGCGGCGGGCCTCGGCATTGCGCTTGTGTCGGCCCGCGGAGGCAACAATCTAGCGGTGCGTGCCACCGGCGGCCTGGTGGCCGCGTGCGGCGTGGCCCTCGCGGTCATCTGAGGAGAGGAACATGATCCCGGGCGAGATCATCACCGTGGCCGGCGACATCGAGCTCAATGCCGGCCGCCCGGCCTTCACGCTGACGGTGGCCAACACCGGCGACCGGCCGATCCAGGTCGGCTCGCACTACCACTTCGCCGAGACCAATCCGGCCCTGCAGTTCGACCGCGCCAAGGCCCGTGGGCACCGCCTCGACATTGCCGCCGGCACGGCGGTGCGCTTTGAGCCGGGCCAGACTCGCGAGGTCAACCTGGTGCCGTTCGCGGGCAGCCGCCGCGTGTTCGGCTTCCGCCAGGCCGTAATGGGCGATCTGGACTGAGGAGCCAGTCGACCTTGGCCGGTCGCCAGTTAGCGCACGTGCGCGCCCTTGCCACGACCGCAATGCGTCCATAGAACTTGGCTCGTGCCGGGCAATCGAGGACGCGCATGGGCAGCAACATCTCCGACCGCGACGCCATCCGCGAGATCGTGGAGGACTGGGTGGTGTGGCGCGACGCCGGCGATTGGGAGCGCTTTCGCGGGGTCTGGCACGGCGACGGCCGCATGATGGCAACCTGGTTCCAGGGCAGCGCCGAGGAATTCATCGCCGTCAGCCGGGCCGGGTTCGAGAAGGGCGTCAACATCCTGCACTTCCTCGGCGGCAACTCGGTCGATGTGGCAGGCAACCGCGCCATTTCGCAGACCAAGATGACCATCTCGCAGCGCGCCCTCGTGCACGACGTATTGGTGGATGTCGTCTGCACCGGCCGGTTCTACGACTTCTTCGAGAAGCGCAACGACCGCTGGGCGATCGCGCTGCGCCAGCCGATCTACGAGAAGGACCGCATGGACCCGGTCGATCCCGCCGCGCGCCTCGTGCTCGAAGCCGGGCTGCTACAGCGCTTCCCCGAGGGCTACCGCCACCTCGCCTACCTGCAGACCGAGATCGGCTACAAGGTGAAGCCCGATATGCCGGGCCTCAAGGGGCCGGAGGTCGAGGCGCTCTATGCGCGCGGCCGCGCCTGGCTCGCCGGCGGCCCCCTGCAGGCTTGAGGCGGCTTGCGGAGCCTATTGTTCCATGGACGATGCGACGCCCAGAAGCGAGGCGAGGGCTGCGCACGCCCAGATGGCAATCGAGATGCCGGCAGTCCAAAGCGCGAACGTGAGGTAGATCTCGCGCATCAAGGTAGACGTGAGATGCTGTGCGGTGGAGGCGGGAGGACGCATTTCGCGCGGAAGATAAAGCCACATCTCCGTTCGGCGGTAGGGCTTGCTGCGCGCTTCGTAGGCCTTGAAGATCAGAATACCGGTCATCACCATGGTCAGCACGCCGCCGGACTGGAACGCCACCAGCGGATCGAATGACAGGCCGACCATGATGCAGAAAATGGCGAGGGAGCCGAAGCCGCAAGCCCGCAGCACGGTCTCGTAGGCGATACGACGCATGGTTTCCAAGGTGGCATTCCTGGCTGAAGGACGACAGGCCCTAGACTTCCTCCCACCCCAGTCTGCGATTATCCCAAAGTCCTAGGAATTCACAATGCTGTGGGCGAGTTTATGGCCAACTAGCCGTTACAGACCGACCTGCAGGAAGTTGCCGACGGCTGGCAGCGTCAAAACAGCCGTCCCCGCCAGCCAGATCCACAGCGATGCTTCGGTTGAATCGCTTTCGACGCCCTTGATCCGCTCGTAGATGGCCGCCGGAATGCCGCCCAGGATGACGGTGGCGGTCGAAACCATCAGCGAAGCAAACATCAGCGTCAGCGGTACGCTGCCGAAGAACAACGGGCCCGCCAGCTGTTGGGTATAGATGAGCGCAAACAGCAGCCAGAGCTGATTGAACAAGCCGTTGATCATTCCGAAGAAGGCGATGCCGATGAAGTAGTAGGTGCGGTCCATGGCGCCTCACCCAACCTTGGGAGCCAGGCCCGCCATTAGCAGGCCGTAGTGGAAGAACACGCGCAGCCAGAACAGCCAGACGAAGCCAAACAGCCAGAGCACGACGGGCGCCGTCGCCTTGGGCGTCACCTGGCCAACGATGTCGATCACCGGATCGGTCATACGGCAGAAGAAGCGCCAGATGTAGTTGGTGGAGTCCGCGTCGACGAACAGGCTCAGCAGCACGCGACCGAACAGCGTGTACATCAGAGCCGCCAGAACGAAGTTCGGCAGGTGATAATACCAGTACGTCAGAAGGCTGCCGCCCATTTGTGCCGGTCATCCTCGCCCAAGACCTCGGCACAATGGCGAGGTCGGATGTAGCCCACAAGCGCAAAAAAGAAGCGGGGTCCCGAAGGACCCCGCTCCAGCTAGATCGGTCGATCCGATCAGGTCTTCTCTTGCAGAACCGTCTGCCCACGGGGCTTGCGGATCTCGTCGATGTAGGCCTGCATCTGTGCGGACGGCGCCTTCGTCATCAAGCTGACGACGTAGATCACCAAGAAGCCGAGCGGCATCCCCAACAATCCGCAGTTGATGTTGTTGAGGTTGAACCAGCCGACCTTATTGGCCATTGGGTGAGCCAGCGTCGGCCAGCTTTCCATGGCGTTGGGCAGCGCCATCGCCTGCTCGATATTGACGATTGGCGCACCGGTGACCGGGTTCAGCAGCGACGTCATGCCGAAGTACTTGACGCCCATACCCGGGAAATAGCGGGTGGTCACCAGGTAGAACAGGCACAATCCGAAACCGGCGATGATGCCGCAGACCGCACCTGCCGACGTCGCCCTCTTCCACCAGATGCCCAACACGAGCGCCGGGAAGTTGCCCGCCATGGCGAGCGAGAACGCCCACCCGACCATGGCAAGAATATCCGACGGCTTCGAAGCCGCGGTCCAAGCCGAAGCCACGGCCACGAAGAACAACAGGACGCGAGCAACCGTCAGGCGCCGGATGGCCGGAGCATTCGGGTCGATCATCTTGTAGTAGATGTCGTGGCTGAGAGCGTTGGCGATGGCGAGCAGAAGCCCGTCGGCGGTGGAAAGCGCCGCTGCGAGACCGCCGGCCGCCACCAGACCCGAGATCACGTACGGAAGGCCCGCGATCTCCGGAGTGGAGAGCACGATCACGTCCGTATTGATCACAAAGTCCTGCAACCGGACGACACCAGGATGGCCCGCGATCGCCTTGCAGGCCGCCACAATGGCATCGATGCTCGAGGCGTTCTTGCCGCAAACCTGGATCAGGCCCAGCTCGCCCCAGGTAAACATCCAGGGGCGGATGCTGGCTAGATCCCGGCCGATGATGTTGGTGTACACCTCCAACTTCGAGAACGCCGCGTAGGCCGGCGCCGAGAAGTACAGCAGGAAGATGAACAGCAGCGACCAAGCCACGGACTGACGCGCCTCACGCACGCTGGGCGTCGTGAAGTAGCGCATCAGAATGTGCGGCAGAGAGGCCGTACCCACCATCATGCAGAAGATGATGCCGAAGAAGTTCAGTGGGCTGTAGTTGATCCAAGGCTGGATGTGCGGCTTCAGGTTTGCCGCCGTAGCGAGCCCCGTCCGCAACATCTCCTGCTCGCGTGCCGTGATGTCCGCGATTGCCTGTCCGTAGGTCAGCTCCGGGATCGGAATGCCGTACTTCTTAGTGGACAGGATGATGATCGGGGTCAGGTAGGCGACGATCAGCACGATGTACTGGGCGATCTGCGTCCAGGTCACCGCGCGCATGCCGCCGAGCATCGCGCACAACAGGATGCCGACGAGACCCGCGAACACCGCAATCTCGAACTGCATGCCGAGGAAGCGCGAGGCGATCAGGCCCGTGCCGTAGATTTGCGCGGTCACGTAGGTGAACGAGCAGCACACCAGCACGATCACCGCCAGGAAGCGCGTGAAGTTGCCACCGAACCGGAACGACATGAAGTCCGGCACGGTATAGGCGCCGAACTTGCGCAGGTACGGTCCGACCAGGATCGAGACCAGCACGAAGCCGCCGGTCCAGCCGAGCACCCACGCCAGGCCGTCATAGCCCAGCAGGAAGAGCGTGCCCGCCATGCCCACGAACGAAGCGGCCGACATCCAGTCGGCGCCCGTCGCCATGCCGTTGTAGAAGGCCGGGACGCGCCGGCCGGCGACGTAGTATTCCGACACCTCCGCCGTCCGCGTGGCGATGCCGATGATGGCGTAGACCGCGAGCGTGAAGAACACGAACAGGTAGCCGAGGATCTTGTTGGGTACCCCGACCTGCTCGAGGATTGCCAGCAGAATAATGAAGCCAAGGAAGCCGCCCGTGTACAATCCGTACATGCGGCCAAGGTTCTTCATAAATGCCGCAGATGCGGCGCTTTGCGTAGCCATGTCTCAATCCCCCCTCAGTCGTCTTCAGCCACGCCGTGCTGACGATCGATGTTGTCCTGCTGCTTGGCGAATACGAACAGCATGGTGACAAAGACGATCAGCGAACCTTGCGCCGCCATGTAGAAGCCGAGCGGGAAGTTGAGCACCGGAATGGTGATCTCATTCAGCTGCTTCACGAACATGTGGATGACGTAGCCAAAGAAAAACCAGATAGCGAGATGCGCAAACATGAGATTGCGCGTTCTCATCCAGTGCACTTCGTCGTTGGAACTTGCCATGGGCCTCATTACCTCCCAGCAATGCGCTGCACATTGAATGCGGTGGCGGGAGGAACGGGTTGCTCAATCCTGACGTACCCCCCAATCCCCATGCACCGGTCTTGCAGCCGGATTCGGGATTTGCAAAAAAGCTAACATTATGTAACTCCGCCGCCGTATAATACTTTCGTTCAACACTCGTCCCTAACCCATGAATTTGCGACCGATTTGCGCTAGCCGAAGAACATCCGCTCCGTTCCCAGATGGTCAGGGAAGGCCATGAACCTGAAGAGAATTTACGATCTGGTTATGCGGCCGTGGCCGCCGATTGCGGAGGTCGGGCAACTCGCCGACTTCATCGACGAGCAGTCGTGTTTCGTGGCTCAGAAAGGCATCTATGAATATTCACGCGCCCGCGCGGGCCACTACGCCAAGGTATTGTTTGGGGAGCCCGAGTTTATCGAGGCCGTCGACCGCGCTCGGTGGCGCGCCTATCCGATTGGACTGGCGATGGTGGCCGAGGTGGTCGAGGGGGCGTTGCGCCCGCATACGGGAAACGATCATCTCCGGCAGCTCGCCGGCCTGCGCGAGCTGGTACTCAGCGTGTTCGACCGCTATCCGGTGCCGACGACGCTCACCGCCGACGAATGGCGGGCTGCACGCCGCGAATTGGAGCGCCGGCTCGATCACATCGGGCTGCATCCGCCCAAGTTGGCAATGAACATCCCGGCGCCGTTCGCCGACGCCTATTGCAATGCCATGCCGATCCACAAGAAGCTCAGGGCGAGCGATGCGCCGACCATCCACAACTATCTCAAAGTGACGATGTGCAACATCCATGACGAGCTGAGCAAGCGCGTAGATGCCGTTGCCGTGAGCGAGCAGTTGCGGACCTACGCGAGCTGATCTCTCCGTGGCTGCCGATCGGGGGGACGCGCAATGGTCACCACGGACAATGCGGCACCTCTGATCGGGATTGATGCCGTCGTCGTCGATACGGAGACGACCGGCCTCGATGCCAGCAAGGCCCGCCTGCTCGAGGTCGCGGTCGTACACATCGCCGGCGGACACACCGAGCCGCACAGCGCCTGGTGCCGCCTCGTGCAGCCGGGCGAGCCGATCCCGAGTGCCGCCACCGCCATCCACGGCATCGACGCCGCCAAGCTGACCGACGCCCCCGCCTTTGCCGCGCTGTGGCCGGAGCTTGCAGCGCAGATCGGCGACCACATCATCATCGGTCACACGGTCGGGTTCGACATCGCCATTCTGAAGCGCGAGTGCCAGTTGGCGGGGATTTCCTGGCAGCATCCGTGCCTGCTCGACACGCGACTGCTGGCCCAGGTGGCCAAGCCCGACCTGGCCGGATACTCGCTCGACCAGCTCGCGAGCTGGCTCGGCGTCGAGGCGTCCGGCCGGCATTCGGCGCAGGGTGATGCGATAACGACCGCGGCCGTATTCCAGGCCCTCGTGCCCAAGCTGCGCGAGCGCGGCATCCGTACCCTGGCCGAGGCCGTGACGGCCTGCCGGGCCCTGACCACGGTCCTG
>Ga0075367_10001241_pt1 | contig 10738 bp, 10 predicted proteins | sample EndMethybrTD3032_FD_71399 | JGI IMG/M metagenome (GOLD analysis project Ga0075367, IMG submission 71399) | Populus endosphere microbial communities from Tennessee, USA - Endosphere MetaG P. TD hybrid TD303-2 | ecosystem: Host-associated > Plants > Roots > Endosphere | place: USA: Tennessee...
CCTTGTAGCTGAGGTGGCCCTTCACGTCGTGCGCGTCGTAACCCTCCTGCAGGTCGGTGACCGTCTCCGGGAGGTCGTAGAACTTGCGCGTCACGCCGTATTCGTTCGCCCGGTCGCTCTCGAAAGCGACGAACAGCTTCAGGTCCTTGGCCGGCTCCTGCTGGAGCACGCCGGCGACGCCGAAGTTACCGTAGTTGCCGCCGCGCATCGACAACATCCCGCCCTTACGGTCGTCGTCCACGCCGGTGATGATGTTGATCGTGCCCTGGAAGGCGTTGGCGCCGTACAGGCTCGATCCCGGGCCGCGCACGACCTCGATTCTCTTGATCGCCGCCACCGGGAAGCGCATGTCGGTGTCGAAGTCGCCGTCCACGGGATAGTTGAGCGGGCGGCCGTCCATCAGGAACAGGATCCGCTTGGCGAAGCTGTCGCCGGAAAGGCCCCGGATGCCGAGATAGATCTTGGTGAACTGGTCGTACTCGACGCGCAGGTCCATGCCCGGAACCATCAGCTTGAGCAGCTCACCCAGCGTGGTCGCGGGGAGCTGCCGGATGTCGTCCGCGGTGATGACCTTCACCGTCGAATGCGACGCGCTCAGCTTCTGCCGGACGCGCGAGCTCGTGACGACCTCCAGGTCGAGGATCTCGAGCAGGCTCATCTTGGCGATGGTGCTGTCCGTCGGCGTGTCCGCCCGCGCGGCCGGAGCCGCCAGCAGGCAGACGAGGGCAAGGCCTACCACTCTGTTCTTCATTCGATCCCTCTCCTCTGAGGTTCTTGGGCTCTGGGTGGGTTCAACATCGGTCGAGGTTCAGAGAGCGCGACAGGGGCAGCCGCCGACACCCGAGGCGTCATACGTAGAAACTCGGAGTGGAAGGCGCGCGCCACCGTGACCGTTGTCACCGCGACGCCCCTGCGCTTTTGCACTTGCTCCATCTGCACGCTTTCTTGGGACACGGCGTCCCACAAGCCGGATCCGTCACCGGCGACTACCAAGTCGTGTGCCAGGCGCGTGCACGTCCCACGAAACGGACCGCGCGCGCCGGCCGCGTATCGTTCGGATCCATGCGCGCGTCAAGAGACGCCGCGCACTGATCTCGCGGCACATCGCTTGCTATTCATCACGCGGAGTTGCAATTGCAGTCTCCGAAGACGCCCATGACCCTCTCTGGCTCGTCGGTCTGATGCAGCGCGTTCCGGCCGAGAAACCGCGCGACGGGGCCGAAGAGCCGTGCGAGAGGGCAGAGGCCGCACATCGGCCACTCGGCCAATCCGTCCTGCCACATCGGCCAGATCGGCCGCGAACCGACGTCGAATCCGCTCCTCAACCCCCGACGAAGCGTTGCATCGATGCGCTAGAATTCCGGCGGGCGCAGGCCCGCGGGATCGAGCGCATGCCGAAGGCACACGACGACACCGGGTCCGGTCGCGGCGTGCACGTTCTCGTGGTGGACGACTCCGCCGTCGTGCGCCAGGTCATGACCGCGATCCTCTCGCCGCAGCCCGGCATGTCGGTGGCGGTGGCCGCCGATCCCCTCATCGCGCGCGAGAAGATGAAACGCGCGCGGCCCGACGTGATCCTGCTCGACCTCGAGATGCCGCGCATGGACGGCCTGACGTTCCTGCGCGAGATCATGGCCACCGATCCCATCCCCGTGGTGGTGTGCTCCGCGCTGACCGGCACGAGCACGGAAGGGGCGATGAACGCGCTGTACGAGGGCGCGGTCGAAGTCATCACCAAGCCGCGGATCGACGTACAGGACTTCCTCGAAGAATCGGCGGTGCGGCTCGTCGACGCCATCCGCGCCGCCGCCGCCGCGCGGCTCTCGCGCCTCGTACGCCTCCGCCCCGTGCCCATCGAGAAGAAACATCCGGCCGACGTCGTCCTGCGCCCGCAGCCGCCGGCGGTGGCCGCGAACGCGTCGGCGCTGATCGCGATCGGAGCCTCGACGGGCGGCACGGAGGCGCTGCGCGTCCTGCTCGAGGCCATGCCCGCCGACGCGCCGGGGATCGTGGTGGTGCAGCACATGCCCGAACGTTTCACCGCCGCGTTCGCACGGAGGCTCGACGAGGGCTGCGCGTTGTCCGTGAAGGAGGCGGAGGCCGGCGACGTGATCACGCCCGGGCGGGCCTTCATCGCCCCCGGCGACCGCCACCTGATCGTGCGCGCGGCGGGCGGCGGCTACGTCTGCGACGTGCGGGAAGGGCCGCTGGTGTCGCGGCATCGGCCGAGCGTGGACGTGCTCTTCCGCTCGGTGGCCCAGGCCGCGGGGCACCGCGCGGTGGGCGTGATCTTGACCGGCATGGGGGACGACGGAGCGGCCGGGCTGCTCGAGATGAAAACGGCGGGCGCGGTGACGTTTGCGCAGGACGAGGCGACATCGGTGGTGTTCGGGATGCCGAAGGAGGCTATCGCTCGCGGAGCGGCAGGCGAGGTGCTGCCGTTAGCGCGGATCGCGCCGGCGGTGCGGCGCGTGTGTTCTGGAGAGGAGGATTGAATGTCGGGCAAGAAGAAGATCCTGGTCGCGGACGACTCGAAGACGGCGCTCATGATCACGAACATGGCGCTCAGCAACCGGCCGTACGACGTGGCGACCGCCGGCGACGGCGAGGAGGCGATCATGAAGGCGCTGGCCGACCGGCCCGACCTCATCGTCCTCGACATCGTGATGCCCAAACTCGACGGCTTCGAGACCTGCCGCCGCCTGCGCAATCACGAGAAGACGAAGGACGTCCCGATCATCATGCTGACCACGCGCGGCGAGTCGGAGAACATCCAGACCGGCGTCCAGAGCGGCTGCACCGAGTACATCACCAAACCGCTCAACGTCCCGGAATTCCTGGCCAAGGTGAAGGCGCACCTCGGGGAATGAGCGGGGGTTTCATGAGTGAACACGATTCCGGCCACGGTGGGTACGTTCGCAAGGTCCTGGACGAAAGCCGGCGGTACGTGCAGGAGCTCCTCGAAGACAACAACCAGATGCGCACGATCATCGCGGGGCTCGAGGCGCAGCTCAAGCTCCTGCTGCGGCAGGTCGACGAGGAGGGCCAGCGCCACCAGGACGAGTTCATGCAGCTCCAGACGCAGACGAACAACCTGGCCAATCTCTACGTGGCCACGTATCGCCTGCACGGCACGCTGGACCGGCGCGAGGTCCTGGACTCCATCCGCGAGATCGTCGCGAACCTGATCGGCTCCGAGGAGATGGCGCTCTTCGAGGTCGACTGGCCGAGCGAGTCGCTGAAGCTCATCGACAGCAACGGCATCGATCCCGCCCACTATCGGGCGGTACCCTTGAACGGCGGGCTCATCGGCGCCGCGTTGCGCACGGGCAAGCCGCTCGTCGTCGAGAGCCAGGTCCGCGGGCCCGGCGAGGAGAAACTGACCGCGGTGGTGCCGCTCCAGCTCGCGGGCGCCGTCACCGGCGCCATCGCCGTGTTCAGCCTCCTGCCGCAGAAGGCGCGTTTCGAGGACCTCGACCGCGAGCTCTTCGACCTGCTCGCCTCGCACGCGGCCATGGCGCTGCACTGCACCGAGCTGCACGCCAAACACCCTCCGGCGCGCGGGGCGGACGGCGCGCGGGCCTCCCGGTAGTGGACCTCGACCTCCAGCGGGTCCGACAGTCGTTCCTGACGGAAACCGAGGAGGACCTCGTCATCGTCGAGGAGGCGCTGCTCGCCCTCGAGAAGGCCCCCGGCGATCTCGATCCCGTGGCCGAGGTCTTTCGCAAGATCCACACGCTCAAAGGCAACGCCGCCGCGCTCGGCTTCAAGGCCCTGAACGCCTTCGCGCATCGCATCGAAGACCTGCTCCAGGCCCTGCGTACCGGGCAGGAGCCCGTGACGGACGGCGTCGTCAGCTACCTCCTCGAGGTCGTCGACGCCGTTCGTGCCGTCCTCCCGGCCACGGTCGCCGGCGAGGAGCCGGCCACCCCCGCGTACGACCGGCTCGTGCAGCGCCTCGACGGCGATCGCCTCCGCGGACAGGAGGAGTCGCGCGAGGCGGAGACGCCGGACGGCGACCTCGAGCTCTCCGCGGAGTCCACCCGCACGCTGCGGATCGACGTGGGCAAACTCGACTACCTGCTGAGCGCCACCAGCGAGGTGGCCATCGCCCGCGGCCGCCTGGGCCTGCTCATCGAGCACCAGGGCACCCCCGAGATCGCCGACGCCTACCGCGCCATGGAGCGGATCCTGGGCGCGATGCACCATTCGGTCACCAAGGTGCGCATGGTCCCGCTGGCCCCGCTCCTGCGCCAGCACGCGCGCACCGTGCGCGACCTCGCGCGCGCGCATCGGAAGCAGGCCGAGCTCGTGCTCTCCGATCAGGGCGTCGAGGTCGACAACTCGCTGATCGAGCAGCTCAAGGCGCCGCTCACCCACATGATCCGCAACGCCGTCGATCACGGGCTCGAATCGCCCGATGTGCGCCGCGCGGCGGGCAAAGACCCGGTAGGACGCATCGAGATCGGCGTGCGCCACGAGGCCAGCGGCATCGTGATCGAGGTGAGGGACGACGGCGCCGGGCTGAACCGCGCGCGCATCCTCGAGAAGGCGCGTGGGCTCGGCCTGGTTCCCGACATGGCCCAGCCTTCCGACCGCGAGGTCGACCGGCTGATCTTCAGCCCCGGGCTCTCCACCGCGCACGGCGTCACCGACACGTCCGGACGCGGCGTGGGGATGGACGTCGTGCAGCGGCACCTCAACGCGCTGGGCGGCACGGTGGACGTCGAGAGCAAACCCGGCCGCGGGACGACCGTGATCGTGCGCATGCCCCTCACCCTCGCCATCATCGAAGGGCTGGTGCTGCGCGTGGCGGACGCGGTGATGGTCGTGCCGATGGCGGGCGTCGCCCGCTGCCTCGACGTGACCGGAGTGGCCGAACCCGAGGCCCGCGACGGCGTCCTGTCCGTGCACGGACGTGTCGTCCCCTTCGTCCGCCTGCGCACGCTCTTCGGCCTGCAGGGCGAGGCCCCGCCCCACGAGGTCGCGCTCGTCATCCAGCGCGGCGGCGACCAGGTGGCGCTGGTCGTGGATCGCCTGGTCGGGCGCTCGTCGATCGTGGTGAAGCCGCCCGGCCGTTACTTCAAGGGCCTGGCCGCCGTCTCCGGCATGACCATCCTCGGGGACGGCGCGGTGGCGCCGATCCTGAACGTGGGCGGCCTGCTCCAGGCGCACGTCACGCGGCCCGCTCCGAACGCACCCTCCACGGGATCGGCGGCATGAGCGCCCGTCAGGCGCTGCTCACGGGCACGATCGGCGCGGAGGAGTACGCGCTGCCCCTGGCGCGCGTACAGGAGGTCGTGCCGTACGAAGGCTTCACGCGCGTGCCCACCGCGCCCGCGTTCGTCGTCGGGCTGATCCAGCTGCACGGCGCGGCCGTGCCCGTGCTCGACCTGTCGCGGAAGTTCGGGGCCACGCGCGGCGACGCCTCGGAGCGCCAGAGCATCGTCGTCGTGCACGTGCAGACGCGGGGGGTCCCGGCGAGCGTGGGCATCGTCATCGACCGGCTCGGACGGCTGTTCCGCGTCGACGCCGCGCAGATCCAGCCGCCCCCGGCGCTCGACTCGCTCATTTCGGTGGAGTTCCTGACCGGCGTCTTCAAGGTCGACAGCCGGTTCGTCCTGTGCATCGACGTCGACCGCGTGCTGGGCGCCGACGAGGCGGCCGAGGTCTGGAGCCTCGCGCAGGCGCCGGCGCAGCCGTCCGCGGAGGCGCGCATCCCGCGCGTGCCGTATCTGTGCGTGCGCATGGCGGGCACGCGCTGCGCCCTGCCGCTGGCCCGCCTGCACGAGGTGCTGCCCTGCCCGGCGGTGGCCCCCATCCCCGGCGCGCCCGACTTCGTGCTCGGCGCGACCAACGTGCGCGGGGCGATCGTGCCGGTGGTGGACGTCGCGCGCCGCCACGGGCTGCCCCCGACGCGCCGCGATGCGCAGAGCTGCCTGGTCCTGGTCGAGCCGCCCCACAACGACGAACACGGCATCCCGGTGGGCGTGCTGGTGGAAGGAATCGACGGTCTCGTGCAGGTGCGCGCGGACGAGATCGACCGTACGCCGCCGTTCGGCGCCCGGTTCTCGGGTCAGGTCGTGGAGGCGATGGCGCCGATCCTGGGCGAGTTCGTGCCCGTGTTAGACGCGGATCAGGCCCTCGCCTGAGGCGCGGCCCGCGCCGTTCTGCGGGCCGTGCATGACGGCGGCGGTATCGAGGCGCACCCCGGCCACGAGCTGCCGCAGGGCGGTCGTCTGCGTCTCCATCTCCTTGGCGGTGGCGGAGAGCTGCTCGGCGCCGCTGGCGTTGCGCTGGGCCACCGCGTCGACGTTGTTCATGGCCTTGCCCACGTGCGACACGCCCGCCGCCTGCTCGACGGATCCGGCCGCCACCTCGCGCACGAGCTCGGCCGTCTTGCGGATGTTCGGAACCAGCTCCTCGAGCAGCTTGCCCGAGCGCTCGGCGGTCTCGACGCTCTCCGCGGCGGTGGTGCGCACGTCCTTGGCCGCGGCCTGCGCCCGCTCGGCCAGCCGCCGCACCTCTTCGGCGACCACGCCGAACCCGTGTCCGTGTTCACCCGCGCGCGCCGCCTCGATGGCGGCGTTCAGCGACAGCAGGCTCGTCTGGTACGCGATCTCCTCGATCACCGAGATCTTCCCGGCGATGCTCTTCATCGCGCCCACCGTCAACGTGACCGCGCTGCCGCTCTCCTCCGCGCTGCGCGCGCTCGCGCTGGCCATGAGCTCCATGGCGCGGCTGTTCTCCGCGGCCTGGCGGATGGACGCGTTCATCTGCTCGAGGCTCGAGGTCGTCTCCTCGACGGCGGCCGCCTGCTGGGTGGTTCCCTCCGAGACGGAGCGCGCCAGCGCCGCCACCTGCGAGGCGGCGGTCGAGAGCGCGTCCGCCCCGGTGCGGACCTCGGTGACCACGCGGTTGAGCTCGCCCAGGAAGTGATCGAGGCGAGCCGCGACCTGGCGGCTCATGAACACGGTCACGACCATCCCCACGAGCAGGACCACGCCGCCCGCCCACAATGCGGCCATGCGGATGCGCCGCGTGGCGGTGAGAAAACGTTCGGTCGAAAAGCCGGCGACGAGCACGCCCTGCGTCTTGCCCTTGGTGAGCACGGGCGTGTGGACGTACAGGTCGTTCTCACGGAGCTCGTGGCGCATCTCGGTCAGGCCGGTGGGCGGCGCCGCCGGTCCGCGATCCCCGTTGAGGGCGGCGAAACGCGAGCCGTCCGCGGCGAACAGCACCAGGAAGTCCAGGTCGGGATCGCTCTTGGCCCCCTCGAAGACCTGCGAGACGCCCGAGGGATCGCCGAAGTCGAAGGCGGCCGCGATGTCGTGCGAGACGAGGCGGGTGGTGGTGCGCGCCTTCACCAGCAGGTCCTCGCGCGCCTGCTCCACCTGGCGGGCCGGGAAATACCACATCTGGAACGCGGCGATGACCACGATCAGTACCCCGAACGTGGCGAGCAGCCGCGTGCGCATGGCGACGCTGTCGACGAAGCTCCGCATCGAGCTCATCGGATCACCTCCGAAAGCTCCAGCAACTTGGGATCGAGGTTCATGCCCGCCGATTTGCAGGCGGGCAGGTTCACGAGAACCCGCGGTCGGCCTTCATGGACGACCAGCCCCAGCGTCGCGCCGGCCTGGAACTGCTGGCGCGTGGGCGTGAACATGGGCAGCTTGCGATTGGTACCGGCCGACAACACGGCGCTGGTCTGGCCCGAAAGATCCTGGGCGACGTAGACGAGGCGCACGCCGTTCTGGTCGATCCACGCCCCGAGGGCGGCGTCATCCTTGTAGCTGTGCTCGACGACCTTCACCGGCATGCCCTGCACGTCGCGTCCGGCCAGTGCCTTGGTGAACTCCGCGGCCGCCCCCTTGCTGTCCTTGGCCACCACGCCCACCGTCAGCGCGCTGCCGGCCCAGGTCTTGAGCCCGCGGTCGTACTCGAGGATCCGCACGACGGCGGTGGCCTGGACATTGGGGGGAACCGTGACGTCTTCGGCGGTGAGATCGGCGAGCAGGACGGGGGCAACGAGCCCGAGGAGAACGACGAGGCATCGGATCGTGACCACTGATCTCCCCTTCCCCGGCAAAGGGCGCGGCGCGACCTATTGTCGTCATGTCGTCAACGTCCGTCAACGGATGGCGACGATTGGTGGTCGAAGGGTGTCTACAGCGGCTCGAGGGTGATCGCGCGGAACTCGATCGGGGCGCCTTCGCTCTGCAGCGCGATCCAGCCGGACTTCTGCGTGGCCTTCTTCAGCTCGTTCTGCCTCACGCCGTTGACGAAGAGGGTCACGGTGGTGCCGCGGCAGACGATCTCGTAGTCGTTCCACTCGCCGGGCGCGCGCTCGCTGGAGGCGGCCTGTTTCGGAAGCGAGCGGTCTTCGGGTTTGCTGTCCTTGTGGAACTTCGCGCCGCCGTTCGCGCGGATCTCGCCCGCGTTGCCGGCCTGGAGCTGCGCCTCGTAGGACTGCGGCCACACCTTGTCCGCGGCCATGCCGTGCACGAACACGCCGCTGTTGCCCGCACGCTCGGGCCAGCGCCACTGCAGGCGCAGGCGATAGTCCTTGTAGACGGCGTCGGTGCGCAGGTAGCCGCGCGGCTTGCCCGCGGAGACGATGAGGCCGTCCTTCACGGACCAGGTGGCGCTCGCGTCCTTGTCGGGATCGGCGACGACCGTCCAGCCGGCGAGATCGCGGCCGTTGAACAGCTCGAGGGGAGCCTTCTTGCGCGCGACGGCGTCGTGTCCGAAGAGGGCGGCGCCGGCGGCCGCGATCGCGAGAGCCGCCGTACGCCGGTACGTCATGCGCGCTCGGCCATCTTCGACTCGATGGCCGCGAGCATGCGCTCCACGACCTCGGCCGGGATCAGCGCCGTGGTGTCCACGTAGATCGCGTCCTCGGCGCGCACGAGCGGCGAGTCCTGGCGCGTGGAGTCCGCGTGGTCGCGCGCGCGTAGATCGCGCTCCACCACGCCCAGGTCGGCGGCGGCGCCGGCCGCCGCCATCTCCACGTGGCGCCGCTGCGCGCGGCGCGTGGGGTCGGCGTCGAGGTAGAACTTCACCTCGGCGTCGGGGAACACGGCGGTGCCGATGTCGCGGCCGTCGAGCACGATCCCGCCCTCGCGCCCCATGTCACGCTGGCGCGAGACCATGTCGCGCCGCACCGACGGGTGGATGGAGATGCGCGACGAGGCCGCGCTCACGTCGCGCGAGCGTATCGCCGGCGTCACGTCGCGTCCGTCGAGGAACACCGCCCGCCCGCCCGCGACCAGCTCGATGCGCGTCTCCCGCGCGAGCCCGGCGAGCTGCTCCTCGGAGCCCAGGTCCAGGCCGCGCTCCATGGCCTTGAGCGCGAGCGCGCGGTACATCGCGCCGGTGTCGACGAAGGTGTAGCCCAGCCGCTCGGCCAGCGCACGTCCGGCGGTCGACTTCCCCGCGCCGGACGGGCCGTCGATGGCCACCACGAGCCCGCGATGCCTCATGAGCGCCGGCCCCCGTGCGTCTTGGCCGGAGGACGTCCGTGCGTCTTCGCCGGTGGGCGACCGTGCGCCTTCGCCGGCGCCCGCCCATGGCCCGGCGCCGGAGCGCGCCCGGGTGTCCGCGCCGTGGTGCGCGCCGGAGTGCGGGTGGGCCGCGCATGCCGCGTCGGCCGGGGGCGCGTCCGCGGGGGTTTGGCCTTGGCCCCGCCCTGCTTCAGCGCGTGCACTTCCTGCGGAGTGAGCGAGCGGAACTCGCCGGGCGACAACCCGCGGAGCGTGAGAGGCCCGAGCGCCACGCGCTTGAGCTTCGATACGGGATGTCCGACCGCCTCCAGGAGCCGCTTCACCTCGTGGTGTTTCCCTTCGTGCAGCGTGACCTCGATCCAGGCGTTGTTGTCTGCCTCGATCACGCGTGCGGAATCGACCGCCATCCGCTCTCCCTCGACGGTCACGCCGCTGCGCAGGCGCGCCAGCGTCTCTTGATCGGGCACGCGGCGGACCTTGGCATGGTACACCCGCGCCACCTCGTACCGCGGATGGGCCACGCGCTCCGCGAAGTCGCCGTCGTTCGTCATCAGGATGACGCCTTCGGTCGTCACGTCGAGACGGCCCACCGGAAAGAGCCCGGCCACCGCGGGCACGAGGTCCATCACCGTGGGCCGCTTCGCCGGGTCGTGGCGCGTCGTGACGTAACCCTTGGGTTTGTAGAGGAGCAGGTGGACGGGCCGCTCGGGAGGGCGCACGCGCACGCCGTCGACACGGACGTCGTCGGTGGTGATGTCGGCCTTGGTGCCGAGCTCGCGCACGACGTCGCCGTTGACCGTCACGCGGCCTTCGGTCATCAGGCCCTCCGCCCCGCGCCGCGACGACACACCCGCCCGCGCGAGTATCTTCTGGAGCCGCTCCTGCATGATCCCCCGAGTTTAACATCCGGCGGCCGGCGCCCAGGGCGCGGCCGGCCGTTCAAAAATGGCGCAGCGTGAAGCTGAGCAATACCGTACCGCCGTCGACGATCTCGAACGTCACCGTGTTCTGCAGAACGGTGTCGGTGAGCAGGACCGAGCTCGTCCCGTTGCTCGAGATCGCGCCGGTGCTCGGACTGAGCACGTCGCTGCTGCCGTCGGCGCGCCGCCAGACGAGGCCGGTGCGCGTCGTGTGGGTGGTCACGTCGAAACGGACGGAGCGGACGGTGTTCACGCCGACCGGGCAGTCCTGGTTCACGGTGACGAGATTGACCTCGATGCATTGTCCGGAGG
>Ga0075367_10001243_pt1 | contig 10737 bp, 11 predicted proteins | sample EndMethybrTD3032_FD_71399 | JGI IMG/M metagenome (GOLD analysis project Ga0075367, IMG submission 71399) | Populus endosphere microbial communities from Tennessee, USA - Endosphere MetaG P. TD hybrid TD303-2 | ecosystem: Host-associated > Plants > Roots > Endosphere | place: USA: Tennessee...
GTGATCCCGGCGACTGGTGCGAATGCGCTAAGCGTGGCCGAATACGTGATCGCGACCGCGATGCTGCTGCTGCGCGGTGCCTACCACGCAAGCGCCGACGTCGCCGGCGGCGCCTGGCCGCGCAGCGCGCTCGGCAACGGTCGCGAGATCGGCGGCAAGACGCTCGGGCTGGTCGGTTTCGGCTCGATCGGCCAGCTCACCGCGCAGCTAGCGCGCGGCGTCGGCATGCACGTGATCGCGTTCGACACGATGATCGCGGTAGACCATCCGGCGTTCGCGGCGAGCGGCGTGCGCAGCGCAACGCTCGACGAGGTGTGCACGCAAGCCGACGTCGTCAGCCTGCACGTGCCGCTCGTCGAATCGACCCGCCATCTCTTCGACGCCCGGCGCATCGCGGCGATGAAGCACGGCGCCGTGCTGATCAACAGCGCACGCGGCGGCGTGCTCGACGAGGCGGCCGTCGCCGCCGCGCTGAAAAGCGGGCAGCTCGGCGGCGCCGCGATCGACGTGTTCGAGAGCGAACCGCTGCCGGCCGGCTCGGTGTTCACCGGCTGCCCGAACCTCGTGTTGACGCCGCACATCGCGGGCGTGTCGGCCGAGTCGAACGAGCGTGTCTCGTCGCTGATCGCACAGCGCGTGCTCGAGGAGCTGCGCTGATGGCGGTGATCGCGATCCAGGAAGCGCGTGACCTGGTTGCCGCCGCGTTGCGCCGAGCGGGGGCGAAACCTGCGATGGCCGACGCGACCGCGAGCGCACTCGTGCTCGCCGAGTCGCAGGGTCTTGCCTCGCACGGCCTGAGCCGCGTGGCGCAATACGCTGCCCATCTGCGCAACGGGCGCGTGAACGGCGAGGCGATGCCGACCGTCATCAGGCAGAAGGGCGCGACGGCCGTGGTCGATGCGCAGGAGGGCCTCGCGTTTGCCGCGTGCGAGCTCGCGGTCGGCGAAGCGATCGCACGGGCGCGCGAGTTCGGCGTCGCGTTCGTCGGCGTGATGAACAGTCATCACTGCGGCGTCGTCGCCGACCATCTGCGTGCGGTCGGCGCTGCCGGCATGGTCGGGCTCGGCTTCGCGAACTCGCCGTCGGCGATGCCTGCGGCCGGTGGCCGGCATCCGATCTTCGGCACCAACCCGGTCGCGGCGATCTTTCCGCGCCGCGCCGAGCTGCCGCTGATGATCGACCTGAGCCTGAGCGAGGTCGCGCGTGGCAAGCTGATGGTCGCGGCGAAAGAGGGCAGGCCGATCCCGCTCGGCTGGGCGCTCGATGCGAACGGCGAGCCGACGACCGATCCGAAGGCCGGCATGGAGGGTTCCATGCTGCCGATCGGAGCCGTTTCCAGCCCGAAGGGCGCCATGCTCGCGCTCGTCGTCGAGTTGCTCGTCACGGCGCTGATCGGCGCGAACTTCGGCTTCGAGGCATCGAGCTTCTTTGTCGACGCCGGCAACCGCCCGCGCATCGGCCAGTCGTTCATCGTGATCGACCCAGGCGCGCTCGCCGGCCGCGAGCAGTTCCTCGACCGACTCGAGGTGCTGGTGCGCGAGATGCTCGTCGACGATGGCGTGCGCCTGCCCGGTGCACGCCGCGAGGCGTTGCGGCTTGCCGCCGAAACACAGGGCCTGAAGATCGCCGACTCGATGCTGGAGGCTTTGCGCACGCTCTGATATCGATATCGAAATCAATGCGTTGCAGCATGCCGCGGGGCGCGGCAGCATGCGGCGCCAACCGGAGACTGACCGATGCAACGACGCGAGTGGATCAAGAACGTTCTGGCGCTGCTGCCGGCCGCGCTGCCCGGCGCACTGTGGGCGCAGGGCGGCGGCGACTACCCGAAGGCGGGCGCGACCTTGCGCTACGTGGTGCCGTTCCCTCCGGGTGGGCTGACCGATGTGATGGCGCGCCTGGTCGGCCAGCAGCTCGGCGAGCGCTGGAAGGTCAACGTCGTGATCGATAACAAGCCCGGCAGCGGCGGGCAGATCGGTGCCGATGCGGTCGCGAAATCGCCGCCCGACGGGTTGACGCTGCTTGCGATCACGCTGACCCATGCAGCCAACGTCACGCTGTTCCCGAAGGCGCCCTACAGCTTCACCAAGGACCTGAAGCCGGTCGCGCTGATGGCGGGTTCGCCGATGCTTGTCGTCGTGCCGGCCGCGAGCCGGATCCAGAACTTCAAGGACCTGATCGCAGCCGCGAAGGCCGGCAAGCTGAACGCCGGTTCGAGCGGCAACGGCACGCCGCCGCACCTGACGCTCGCGCTGTTCAACGACATCGCCAAGACCGAGATCCAGCACGTGCCGTACAAGGGCGGCGCACCGTCGATGACCGACCTGATCGGTGGTCAGCTCGACGTCGTGTTCTCGAACTTTCCCGAGTCGCTGGCGCACGTGAAGAGCGGCAAGCTTCGCGCGCTCGCCATCACCAGCGCGACGCGCCACCCGGCCGTTCCCGATGCGCCGACCACCGCCGAGGCCGGCATGCCGGCGCTGCAGGTCGAGAGCTGGACTGCGATGATGGTGCCGGCCGGTACGCCCGACGCAGCGGTCGCAAAGCTCGGTGCCGAGGTGGTCAGGATCCTCGCCGCGCCCGAGATCGAAGAACGCGCCCGCACGCAGGGCTTTCGGGTCGATGCGCGCGGGCCGGATCAGTTCGCGCCGTTCCTGAAGAGCGAGATCGAGCGCTGGGGCCACATCATCGCGGCCGCGAAGATCACCGCAGAGTGAGCATCGTCAGCCCGGCATGCCACTGCGCAGCGCGCTGCACACCGCGCAGTCGGGGGCGCGCGCGACGCTGATCTCGCTCCACTCCATGCGCCGCGCATCGAGCATCTGCAATCGTCCGGCGAGCGAGCTGCCGATGCCGACGAGCAGCTTCAGCGCTTCGGCTGCCTGCATGCTGCCGATGATGCCGACCAGCGGCGACAGCACGCCCATCGTCGAACACGCGACGTCCTCGAAGCCCGAATCGGGCGGGAACAGGCACGCGTAGCACGGGCTCGCGGCATCGCGCGTGTCGTAGACCGAGATCTGCCCGTCCAGCCCGATCGCCGCGCCGGCGACGAGCGGCTTGCGCTGCGCGACGCACGCGGCGTTGACGGCCTGGCGGGTGGCGAAGTTGTCGCTGCAGTCGATCACGACATCGGCGTCGTGCACCCACTCGGCCAGGTGCTGCGCGTCGGCCCGCTGCTGCAGCGCGCGCACGCGCACGCCGGGGTTGCTGGCCGCGATGCTGAGCGCGGCCGACGCGACCTTCGGCTGGCCGACACGCGCGAGGCTGTGGGCGATCTGGCGCTGCAGGTTGGTCAGGTCGACGGTGTCGTGGTCCACGAGCGTCAGCGTGCCGACACCGGCGCCGCCGAGGTACAGCGCCACCGGCGAGCCGAGCCCCCCGGCGCCGATGATCAGCACGTGCGAGTCGAGCAGGCGCTGCTGGCCCTCGATGCCGATCTCGTCGAGCAGGATGTGGCGCGAATATCGCAGCAGCTGGTCGTCGTTCATGCGACTCGGATGTTCTCAGAAACGCAAACGCCCGTGACGAGCACGGGCGTTCGGGGCACGGCGTTCGCCGGGCGTGATCAGTTCGTCGTCTCGGGCTCAGCCTTGCGCTCGACCGCGGTCTTGCTGACCATCACCGTCTTGCCCTTCAGGCGATTCAGCGCCTGGGCAAGCTGGAAGTCGTCGGCCGCGCCGTACTCGAGCACCGGCTTCGGCGCCGCGTTCGCGCGCTTGGCCACTTCGTCTTCGAGCTTCTTGCGGGCTTCTTCGCGCGCCTTCTCGCGTGCCTCGTCCTTCTGCTCGGGCCCTTGGCCGCTCTGCAGATGCTTCTCGAGGTCAGCTTCGCGCGGGCGAAGCGCCGCGAACAGGTTGCCTTCGGCGGTTTCGTCGATCATCAGGTCGGGCACGATGCCCTTGGCCTGGATCGATGCGCCGCTCGGCGTGTAGTAGCGCGCCGTCGTGATCTTCAGAGCGGTGTCGGGGCCGAGCTGGCGAACCGTCTGCACGGAGCCCTTGCCGAAGGTCTGCGCGCCCATGATGGTCGCGCGCTTGTGGTCCTGCAGCGCACCGGCGACGATCTCGCTCGCCGAGGCCGATCCTTCGTTGACGAGCACGATCAGCGGCACGCGCTTGATCGCGTCAGGCAGCTTGCGCAACGGGTCGCTGCCGCCGCGGCGCAGGTAGTCGGCCGGCGCGGCGCGGAAGGTCTGCTTCGAGTCGGCGATCTGGCCGTTCGTCGACACGACCACCACGTCGCTCGGCAGGAACGCCGCCGAGATCGCGACCGCGCCCTCGAGCAGGCCGCCCGGGTCGTTGCGCAGGTCGAGCACCAGGCCCTTGAGGTTGGGCTCCTGCTTGTAGATCTCTTCGAGCTTCTTCGCGAAGTCGTCGACCGTGCGGTCCTGGAACTGGCTCACGCGCAGCCACGCGTAGCCGGGTTCGAGCACCTTCGAGCGCACGCTCTGCACGCGGATCTCTTCGCGGACGATGGTCACCGGGAAGCTGCGGCTCTCGGTCTTGCGGAACACCGTCAGCTGGACCTTCGTGTTCGGCTCGCCGCGCATGCGCTTGACAGCCTGGTCGACCGTCAGGCCCTTGACGAAGGTGTCGTCGATCTTCGTGATCAGGTCACCGCTTTTCAGGCCGGCACGAAACGCGGGCGAACCTTCGATCGGGGTGTTCACCTTGACGAGCCCGTCTTCCATGCTCATCTCGATGCCGATGCCGATGAATCGGCCGGTCGTCGCTTCGCGGAATTCCTTGAAGGTCTTCTTGTCGAAGTACTGCGAGTGCGGGTCGAGCCCGGCGACCATGCCGCCGATCGCGTCCCCGATCAGCTTCTTCTCGTCGACCGGCTCGACATAGTCGGTCTTGATCATCCCGAACACCGCAGCCATCTGCTGCAGCTCTTCGAGGGGCAGCTGGGCCACGCCGTTGCGGGCCGTGGCCTGCAGCTGCATCGTGGTGAGTGCGCCTGCGACTGCGCCAACGGCGAGCCACCCTGCGACCTTGAGTTTGGCACCCATGTACGACCCCTTGCTGCTTTCGATCTTGCTTCCGGCGCCTTGCCTGAAATTTGAGCAAACGAATAGGCCCGAGTATATTCCCGCGCCCTCTGCTGGGATGGTTCGACGCCCGGTAAAGTTGCACGTGCTGGCAGGCCTTTAACCTATGCCAAATCCAGCCGGACGGCGACCCCGCATTCGGTGGTCCGAGTCTGTATCCATCTGCATCCTTCCCCGGCGCGCTGCGCGCGATACTCGGGCGTGCATCCGGGAGGGTCCGCCGATGTTCGAGTTCGCATGACACCGGCAGTGCGCGGGCCGTTTCGCGCCTACTTTGCGCTGGTCGGCCTGTTCGCGTTGTGGGTTGGCGCCTGGGGCTACCTCGCGCCGGCCGAGGTGGGCCGCGCGCTGCCGTGGACCGTGCCGCCGCTGCACGCCCGTTTCATCTCCGCGATGTACCTGTCCGGCGCACTCGCGATGGCGCTGAGCCTGTGGGCGAGCCGCGCAGCCGGCTTTGTCGCGGCGGTGCGGATCCCGATTGCGCTGGCGGCGCTGTGGACCGGCGCGTTGCTGGTCGTCTCGCTGCTGCACCTGGAGGCCTTCGACTTCGGCAAGCCGCAGGTCTGGTTCTGGATGGGCGCCTACGCGGTCTATCCGGTGTGGGGCGGTTGGCTGTACTTTGCCCGCGGCCCGGCGGCTGCGGCCGAGCGGCGCCGACCCGATCCGCTGCTGCTCGTGCTCGCCGCAATCTGCCTGCTGCTCGCCGCCACGCTGCTGGTGCTGCCGCAAGCGGCGATTCGGGCCTGGCCGTGGGCGATCTCGCCGCTCCTGGTAGGCCTCTACGCCGGGCCGTTCTTCGCCTATGGCGCGAGTGCGGCCGTGCTCGCCTCGGAGGCGCGCCCCGAAGCGCGCGCCATTGTGCTGGCGAGCATGCTGGCCTTTGCGCTGCTCACGCTGCTGGCCTCGTTGCTGCACCGCCAGCTGTTCCACGCCGACGCGCCGAGCGCCTGGCTGTGGTTCGGCCTCTTTGGCGCCGCTGCAGTGGTGCTGGCGTGGCGCCTGCTCGGACCTACTGTCCGAACAAGCCCTTCACGACCCCGCCCAGGCCCTTGACCACGCCCGACAGGCTGACGCCGAGACTTTCGGCCATGCCCGATGCGATCTTGGTCGCGAGGTTCTCGTTGAGCGAGAACGACGGGTCGTCGAGCCGGCCTTCGAGCGTGAACTTCACTTCGAGCCGGCCCTTGTCGGTCATCGCGGCGAGCACCGCCTTGCGCGGCACGCCAGCGAAGGTAGCGAGCGGCCCGTCGCTCGCAAGCTCCAGGTTGGTCAGCGTCAGCTTGCCGGGGGCCTTCAGCTTGTTGTTCTGTACCGTGGCACGCAGCTCCAGGTCGAGCGAGCCGCGCCGCACGCCGCTGTCGGCCACCTTCAGCAGGTAGGGCTGCAGCGCGAGCAGGTCGACGCCGGCGAAACGGGCGTGCACGTTCGCATCGCGGGTGGCCGGCGTGTAGTCGCCGTCGAGCGCGATCTTGCCGTCGCGCTGCGGGCCTTTGAAGATGCCGCTGACCTTGAGGTCCAGGGGCTTGTCGAGTGCCGGCAGTGACAGGTTCTCGACCTGCGCGTCGAGCTGTTCGACCCGCAGCCGCAGCGCCGGCTGGCGGACCGACGCATCGAAGAAGTCGAGCCGCGCGGCGTCGACCTCGATCCGGCCGATCTCGACGAGCGGCCCGCTGGCGGGTGGCTCGCCGCCCGTTGCGGTCGCGCGGCCGCTCTTCCGATCGTCGAGCAGCGCCGGCAGTACGTGCGTCTTGCCATCGCGTGTGCGCAGCGCCGAGAGATACGCGTCCTCGACCCGCACCGTCGCGATCCGCCACGGGCCGCCGAACAGGCTGCGCAGGTCGGGCCGCACGTGGACCCGACGCGCCCGCAACTCGTCGTCTGCCGGCCAGCCGGCGGCGCCCTTGATGCGCAGGTCGAGCACTTCGACGCCGGTCCAGCCGGCGTTGAGCGCACCGACGCTGGCGCGCGGCCCGAGCGCGGTCTCGATCTGCGCGCGCAGCTGGCGCACCGCGACGTTCAGGCCGACAAGCCCGAGCAGCACGAGCACGAGCGCGACGGTGGCGCCCAGGGTCAGGCGGCGGCGAAGGGAGGTCATCGGCGAAGGGAAGGAGACGTCGGCAGGAGCGCTCGATCCTAACGCGGTGAGAATCGGCGAAGCGTCACCGAGGGCTGCGATGTTTCGTTGCGAGATCGATCACCTGACCATCACGGCGCCCAGCCTGGCGCTCGGGGCCGCATATGTCGAGCGCGCCCTTGGCGTCGCGCTGCAGCCGGGCGGCGAGCATCCGCGCATGGGAACGCACAACCTGCTGCTCAGGCTCGGCGACGCGCTGTTCCTCGAAGTGATCGCGGTGAACCCGGCCGCAGCCCGACCGCCGCGGCCGCGCTGGTTTGCGCTCGATGCACTCGGCGCCGACGCGGCACCGCGGCTGGCGCACTGGGTGGCGCGGACCGAGACGATCCGCTCGGCCCCGCCCGAGTACCTCGACCTGGTCGGCCCGATCGAAACGATGACACGCGGCACGCTGCAATGGCTGATCACGATTCCGAGCGATGGCGCGTTGCCGATGGATGGGGCCGCGCCGGCGCTGATCGAATGGCAAACCTCGGCGCACCCGGCCGCGCAGCTGCACGACAAGGGCTGCGCGCTGCGCGGTTTCGAGATTCACACTGCCGAGTCCGAACGGCTGGGTGCGTTGCTCGACCTGCTCGGGATGCGTGCCGATCTGAAGATCGTCGCGCTGGGTGCGGGCGAGGCCACCCGCCTGATCGCGCACATTGACACGCCGAGCGGACTTCGCTGCATCGGTGCGTGACCTAATCCCCGAACCTGGGGATCGAATCTTGCTGTGCGCTGGCCTAGAGTTGATTCCGACGGTGGCGAGGCGCAACAAACCAGAACCTACGCCAAACAGTCCGGAAGGTGAGTCGCTGCCGGCACCGTCTCCAATTCAGATGAACGCCAGCCACCGACGCGGATGCGTCGGGTGCGCGGCGTTGCGCATGTGACGTAGTTCGCTGCAGCTGGCGCTTTCGCGCAACAGCCCCCGCATTCAGGGCGTGGCGGCAATGCTGCGGCATTGCGAGCATCGAACCCTCACACGCTCACCACAAGCCCGGCGAGGTCAATCATGAGGTTCTCGGTGTCGAACAGCCTGTACGGCAAGCGCTCGCCCTTCCACGTCGACTGCTATCAGCCGATGCCCGGCTGGCTGCTGGTCGCACTCGGCAGCTGGACGCTCGAGGTGTGCTGGGCCAGCCAGCCCGGTCGCGCGCGGATGCGCCAGCGCGCCTGACGCGTCCCGCCGGTCAGAGGCGCCGCAACAGCGCTTCTGTATTCGCCCGCGCGAGGGTTCGCGCCGGCAAGTCGCCGACCAGATGGTCGGCACCCAGTTCGATCAGCACATTCTCGGCGAGTTGAGACAGCACCGGCATCATGCTGCGTGCGATCACCAGCAGCTCGACGACGCCCATTGCCCGCAGCGCCTCGGTGACCCGGCGCGACGAGGTGAGGTACTCGGTCGCGTCCATCGCGATGTGCTTGTTCTCCAGTGCGCGCAGGATGCTTACCGGATCCCTGAGCGCCGAGAGGCGGGTTCGCTGCCTCGTTGCCATGTACTGCCTCCAAGTCGAGAGCACCGGGCGTCGGCCCTAGCTCGATGACTGGATTTCGGCAATCGCCGCGGCAACTTGAAGGCGCAGGTCAGCCGCGATCGCGTCGCTTTGTATCTTTGCCGAAGAATTTGTTCAGTTCGCCACCCGGCGCGGCGTCGGCAAAGCCGTCGAAGCGGCCCTGCTCGGCGATCAGCTTCGCAGCCCGCTGGAAGCCGCCCCAGGCCGCGCGGGCCAGCGCACCGCCGACGCTGACCCGGCGCACGCCGAGCGCGGCGGCGTCGGCCAGCGTCAGCTCGCTCGCCCAGCCGATCAGGAGGTTCACCGGCTTGGGTGCGACGGCGGCGACCACTGCCGCAATCTGCTCGCGCGTGCGCAGGCCCGGCGCGTACAGGCAATCGGCGCCGGCCTGCGCGTAGGCCTTCAGGCGCACGATCGTCTCGCCGAGGTCGGGGCGGCCAGCCAGGAAACACTCGGCGCGCCCGACCAGCAGCGTGTCGCCCCCGGCCTTGTCGATCGCGCCGCGTGCCGCGCGGATGCGCTCGACCGCAGCCTCCAGCGAGAACAAGGGCGCGGCCTCGTCGCCGGTCGAGTCTTCGATCGACAGGCCGGCCACGCCGGTCTCGACCGCAAGGCGCACGCTCTCGGCCACGCCCGCTGCGTCGGCACCGAAGCCGTTCTCGAAATCGGCATTGACCGGCAGGTCGGTCGCCGCGACCAGCTCACGCAGGTGCGCGAGCGCAGCGTCGCGCGAGATCGCGTTGTCGGGCCGGCCGATCGACCAGGCGAAGCCCGAGCTGGTACTTGCGAGGGCCTTGAAGCCGAGGCCTTGCAGGAAGCAGGCGCTGCCGATGTCCCACGGGTTCGGGATCGCGAAGCAGCCGGCTTCGTGAAGCTGGCGGAAAGTCCGGCGTTTGTCGGCGATGCTGGGGCGAGTGCTGAGGTCGGCCACGCGTATGCTCCGGTCGGTTGGGGAGCCGTCGATTCTGCTCCGGCCTGGCGCGCGGCGTGCTTGGTCGCCATCCGCCCCTGAACGACTCCCCAAGGCACCGCATGACCGTCTTCTCGATCCTGCTCGTCGGGCTGCTCCTCGGCATGAAACACGCGACCGAGGCCGACCACCTCGCCGCCGTCGCGACGCTCGCGACCCGCCAGGCCTCCCTCGCGCAGACGCTGCGCCAGGGCGTCGCCTGGGGCGTCGGCCACACGCTGAGCCTGATGCTGTTCGGCGGCGCGGTGTTCCTGCTCGGCCAGGCGATCTCGCCCAGCCTCGAGCAGGCGCTCGAGACGGCCGTCGGCATCATGCTGATCGTGCTCGGCGCCGACGTGCTGCGCCGGCTGGCCGTCGAGCGCATCCAGTTGCATGTGCACCGCCACGAACACGCGCGGCGCTGGCCGCTGCGCGCGCTGGCGGTCGGCATGATGCACGGGCTCGCGGGGTCGGCGGCGCTCGTGATGCTGAGCCTGAAGAGCCTGCCGTCGTGGTCGATCGGCCTGGCTTACATCGTCGTGTTCGGGGTGGGCTCGATCGCCGGCATGGCGCTGCTTTCGATGGCGATCGCGCTGCCGCTGCGCCTGTCGGCGGGCTACCTGCTCGGGCTGCACCGATCGATGACCGGGCTGGTCGGGTTGTTCAGTTGCGTGCTCGGCGCTTACATGGTTGTCGAGATCGGCTATCTGCACGCCGCGTTGTTCGGCTGAACGCGATCAACCGCCTTGCTCAACGCTTCGCCGGCTTGAAGCCGAGCGTCTTCATCGCCGCGGTCAGGGTCTGCTTCTTCGTCCAGTAGCCGGCCCACGGGTCGGTCGTCTGGAACGACAGGTGTTCGCGTGCGGTCCGCACGGTCCACTGGTCGGAGCGCTTCAGCGCCTTCAGGTCGTCCCATGCGATCGGCATCGAGACGCCGAGCCCGGGCCGCGCGCGCGCCGAGAACGCGGCCGCCGTCGTCGCGCCGTGGCTGTTGCGCAGGTAGTCGACGAAGATCTTGCCGACCCGGTTCTTCGGCCCGCTCTTCGCGACGAAGCGGTCCGGGATCACGCGCGCCAGGTGCTCGACTACTGCCTTCGCGAAG
>Ga0075367_10001245_pt1 | contig 10733 bp, 9 predicted proteins | sample EndMethybrTD3032_FD_71399 | JGI IMG/M metagenome (GOLD analysis project Ga0075367, IMG submission 71399) | Populus endosphere microbial communities from Tennessee, USA - Endosphere MetaG P. TD hybrid TD303-2 | ecosystem: Host-associated > Plants > Roots > Endosphere | place: USA: Tennessee...
CCCCGGTACCCGGCACCGAACCGTTCGTGCCGCCATTCCCGGGAAACGTGACGCCGACGCCATTACCGCACCCGTCGCCCCCGCCTCCTCCGCCACCGCCGTTGGTCGGACCGCCCGCGGACCCGCCACCTCCGCTGCCCGCGGAGACACCCGCCCCGTAGTCAGCCGCACATCCGAAAGGCCGATCCGTGAAAGACAATCTGGGAGGCGCCGTTTGGCGGCTCGCCATCTTTCTGGTGGTGTGCGTCTTCGGAATCTTCTCGATGTACGCAGTTTTCGGGCAGCTGAGGTTTCAGTCGGAGAAGACGTACTTTGCAGCGTTTACGAATGTCTCGGGGCTGGAGCCGGAGAACTTCGTTCGTATAGCCGGCGTCGAGGTCGGCAAGGTGAAGAGCATCAAGATCAGCGACGACACCACTGCAACAGTCGAATTCACTACCGACGACTCGGTCGTGCTGACCCAAGGCAGTCGAGCGCTGGTTCGCTTCGATGACCTGATAGGTGGCCGCTACCTGGCGCTCGAAGAGGGTGTTGGGGACACCACGCGGCTGAGTGCCGGAAGCACAATTCCGTTGGCTCGCACCTCACCCGCGCTCGACCTCGACGCGCTCATCGGTGGCTTCCGACCGCTGTTCCGCGCGTTGAGCCCGGATCAGGTCAATGCCTTATCGGGCCAGCTGATCGCCGCATTCCAGGGTCAGGGGGCGACAATCGGTTCGTTCCTTCGCATGACGGCGTCGTTGACGAACACCCTTGCCGATCGCGACCGCTTGATCGGTGAGGTCATTACCAATCTCAACGTCGTACTGGGTTCGCTGGCCGACCAGAACGATCAGCTCGGAACCGCTGTGACCTCGCTTTCGGAGCTGGTTGACGGCCTTGCGGACCGCAAGGAGGACATCAGCAACTCGGTGGCCTACACCAACGCTGCTGCCGGCGGCGTCGCCGACCTCTTGGCGGACGCACGCCCACCGTTGAAACCGGTGATCGCCGAAACCGACCGAACGACTGGACTTGTCATGGGGGACAAGGACTATGTCGACAACCTGTTCGCCACTCTTCCCGAGGCATACAGCGTCCTCAACCGGCAGGGTCTTTATGGCGACTATTTCAGCTTCTACCTATGCGACGCGGTCTTGAAGATGAATGGTAAAGGCGGCCAACCCGTGTACATCAAAGTCGTGGGTCAGACCACGGGAAGGTGCGCACCGCGATGAAGTCGTTCAGTGAGCGCAATCCCTTCGTCATCGGCGCGGTCGGAGTCGTCCTGATCCTGGCTGTCATCTTCGGGGGGTTGTACTACGACAAGCTGCCGTTCTTCAGTTCCGCGAAGAACTATTCGGCGTACATCGCCGAAGCCGGTGGACTCATCCCCGGTTCGCCCGTCCAGGTCTCCGGGTTCCGCGTCGGAAAGGTCGAAACCATCGAACTGGACGGACCGCAGGTTCTTGTCAGCTTCAGCGTCGACAAGGACGTCAGGCTCGGCGACCGGACTGAGGCGGCGGTGAAAACGAAAAGCCTACTTGGCGCAAAGATTCTGGAAGTGAGTCCGCGCGGTGACGGTGAGCAATCGGGTCCGATTCCCCTTGAGCGCACCCGCCCCGCGTACCAGCTACCGGATGCGCTGGGAGATGTGACGGAAGCCATCAGCGGGCTGAACACAAATCAACTCTCGGATTCGTTGGCTACGCTGGCGGATACGTTCGCGGAGACCCCGCCGGATCTCAAGCTCGCCGTGGCCGGTATCGGAAGGTTCTCGGAGACCCTGGACAAGCGCGATGCCCAGCTGCGGGATCTGCTGTCTGACGCCAACAAGGCCACCAGTGTGCTAGCCGAACGTAGCGATCAGGTTGTCGATGTAGTAAATCGGACCAATGCACTTCTGGCGCAACTGGAAACAGAGAGTGCGGCGCTTGACGCTTTGTCGAACAATCTCGGCGCGGTCACCCAGCAGATCGACGGCTTCATCAGCGACAACCGCGCCACACTCAAGCCCGCACTCGACAAGCTGAACGGGGTACTCACCCTGGTCGACAACCGCAAGGCCGAACTCGCAAGGGCGCTCGACGGTTTCAGAAGGTACTCTCTCGGACTCGGAGAATCGGTCGGCTCCGGACCGTTCTTCAAGGCGTATATCGGAAACCTGCTTCCCGGGCAGTTCCTGCAGCCGTTCATCGATGCGGCATTCTCCGATCTGGGGTTGGATCCGTCGGTCTTGTTGCCTTCCGAACGCCACGATCCACAGATCGGCCAACCGGGAACGCCGGCACTGCCCATCCCGTATCCGCGCACTGGGCAGGGCGGCGAGCCGAGGTTGACGATTCCCGATGCCATCACCGGCAACCCTGGCGATCAGGGCTGCGGGCCACCCGGCATTCCGCTGCCCGGCCCGACCGGCTGCTATCCGTACCGCGACCCGTTGCCCCAGCCGCCCCCCGGCGGACCGCCGCCGGGTCCGCCCGCTGGCTACCAGCCGATCCCACCGGCCGGGCCGGCTCCTGTCGAATTCCCCGCTCCTGGTGGGGGGGAGGCTCAGCAATGAGAATTTCGCGTCTCGCAAGAATCGCGCTCGCCGCAACACTGGTACTGACTTTGATCGGTGGCGTCCTGCTGGTGAACAAGGCCGTGGGCAATGTCAACAAGACTCGCGTCACCGCGTACTTCGCCAACACCAACGGACTTTTCGTCGGCGATGAGGTGCGCATCCTCGGCGTTCCGGTCGGGCTCATCGAGACGATCGAGCCGCAGCCTGAACGTGCCAAGGTCACGTTCTATGTCGACGACAAATACCAGGTACCGGCGGATGTCAATGCAGTCATCATGTCTCCGTCGCTGGTGCCGGTGCGCGCAATCCAGTTGACGCCCGTCTACCGGGGTGGGCCCACCTTGGCCGACGAGTCGGTGATTCCACAGGACCGAACCGCGGTCCCTGTCGAATTCGACGACTTCCGGGAACAACTCGAGCGGCTCGCCGACGCGCTGCAGCCGACGCAGCCCGGCGGGGTCAGCACACTCGGCGAGTTCATCAACACGGCCGCCGACAACCTTCGAGGCGAGGGTCCGAACATCAGGGACACCGTCATCAAGCTATCGCAGGCATTTTCAGCGCTCGGTGACAAGAGCGCCGACCTCTTCACGACGTTCAAGAACCTGTCCACTCTCGTTTCCGCACTCGAGGACAGTCGTGATCTCCTCCGCGAGCTCAACGGAAACCTTGCCTCGGTGTCCGGTGTGATTGCGAACGACTCGAACGAGCTCGGGAACGCGGTCTCGGGAATCAACGACGTCGTCGACGACCTCAACGGTTTCCTTGCGGAGAATCGAGAGACGCTGGGAACGACATCGGACAAGTTGGCTTCGGTGAGCCAATTCCTGGTCGACAACATCGGACAGGTCAAGGAGATCCTGCACTCGGGCCCGAACTCGTTCCAGAACTTCCTCAACATCTATCAGCCCGCCCAGGGTGCGCTGACAGGAGCACTGGGCATCAATCAGCTCTCCAACCCGATCCAGTTCCTCTGCGGTGCAATACAAGCGGCGTCTCGCCTGGGTGCGGAACAATCTGCCAAGCTCTGCGTGCAGTATCTCGCACCGATCATCAAGAACCGCCAGTTCAATTTCCCACCGCTGGGTGAGAACCTCTTCGTCGGTACCCAGGCCCGGCCGAACGAGATCACCTACAGCGAGGACTGGCTGCGCCCCGATTACATCCCGCCCCCGGCGGGAAGCGAGGGCGCCCCGCAGGCTCCGCTGCCGCCAGCGGGGAACATCTTCACCGAATTCGGAGAGCCTGCGGCCAATCCACCGGGCAACCCGCCGTTCGTGCCGATCGCTCCCGGGACACCCCCCGGCGAGATGGACCACTCCAATCTCCCCTCGCAGCCAACCACTCCAACCGACGGCCTGCGGGGCATGATGGTGCCGCCGGGGGGTGGATCATGATGCGTCGCAGCGGGATCGGTGTACTCGCGATGTCTGCGGTACTCGTGACGGGCCTATCTGGATGCGCTGATTGGCGCGGAGCGAATTCACTGCCCCTGCCCGGCACCGAGGGCGGTGGCGAAGGGGCCTTCACGGTGCAGGTGCAACTGCCGGATGTCGACAACATCGAACGGAACTCGCGTGTTCGGGTCGGCGACGTGACTGTCGGAAAAGTCGAGAAGATCGAGCGTCAGGACTGGCACGCACTGCTCACGTTGAAACTCAACGGTGATGTCGACCTGCCGGCGAATTCCACCGCCGAGGTTGGACAGACCAGCCTGCTCGGTTCGTTGCACGTCGAACTCGCACCACCAACCGGCGTTCCCCCCGAGGGGAAACTCCATGAGGGATCGTTGATCCCGTTGTCATCTGGAACCTTCGTCCCGAGCACCGAGCAGGCATTGGCATCGGTCTCGTTGCTGCTCAATGGCGGCGGTATCGGCCAAATCCAGGAGATCACCAAAGAGTTGAGCACCGCTTTCCGCGGTCGTGAAGCCGACTTACGCAGCCTCCTGACAGAACTGGACAAGTTCGTCACCTATCTGGACGACCAAACCGGCGACATCATCGCCGCGACGGACAGCCTGAACCGGCTGACCGGTCAGGTCGCGCAGCAGAAGCCGGTGCTGGACAGAGCCCTTGAGACGCTGCCAGACGCGCTCACCGTGCTCCGGGACCAGCGCGAGGAGTTGGCGGACGCCATCGACGCCTTGGGCAAGTTCGCCGCACTGGCCGCCGACGCCGTCAACCAGAGCAAGGAGAACTTGGTCAAGAACCTGAAGAATCTTGCGCCGGTGCTGAAATCACTCGCCGACGCAGGACCGGCGCTGACCCGCTCGCTGGACTTTTTCACCACCTTCCCGTTCCCCAAGCCCACGCTGAGCAAGTGGCTTCGTGGTGACTACGGCAATTTGACAGCGGTCGTCGACCTCACGCTGAGTCGCATCGACCAAGCGTTGTTCACCGGTACGAGGTTCGAGGGCGAGCTCACCGAACTGGAACTGCAGTGGGGTCGCACGATCGGGCAGATGCCCAGCCCCTATACCGCGCGCAATCCACTCCTCGTGCCCTACAACTTCAATCAGGGGCCATGACATGAACATGACGAGGCGAATCTGGATCCAGATCATTATCTTCACCGTTGTGTCATTTGTCGCGCTGACCATCATGGCCTTCGGGTACGTGAAGCTGCCCACGATGTTGTTCGGGATCGGCAGGTACACGGTCACAGTCGAATTGCCCGAGGCCGGTGGCCTTTACCCCCGAAGCAACGTGAGTTATCGGGGAACCGAAGTCGGCCAGGTGAAAAGTGTCAGGCTCACAGATACGGGCGTCGAAGCCGTGATGGAGCTGGATTCAAACATCGACATTCCCTCGGATCTCAATGTCGAGGTGCACAGCACCAGCGCGGTGGGCGAGCAGTTCATCGCCCTGCTGCCGCGCAACGCGACGTCGCCGCCACTCAAGAACGGCGACGTGATCGCCCGCGATCGAAGCACGGTGCCGCCCGACATCAACGAACTGCTGAATGCGACCAACCGCGGATTGGAGGCCATCCCGCGCGACAACGTCAAGACCGTCGTCGACGAGGCGTACGTCGCGCTCGGGGGCCTCGGTCCCGAACTTGCGCGGGTTCTCAAAGGTGGGTCGAACCTGGCGATCGATGCGAGAGCCAACTTGGACGATCTCGTCAACCTGACCGACAACGCCGCGCCGATTCTCGAGACCCAATCGGACACGTCCGACGAGATCGGTGCGTGGGCTGCCAACCTTGCCGAAGTCACCACGCAATTGAAGACGAATGATGCTGCAGTGCAGGGTATCTTGCAGCGGACCGCGCCGGCTGCCGACGAGCTGAGGCAGCTCTTTGACCGCCTCCGGCCGACCTTGCCGCTCGTGCTGGCCAACTTGGTCACCGCGGGCGACGTCGCTCTCGCGTATCAGCCCAACCTGGAACACCTGCTGGTGCTGTTTCCCACGGGGACAGCGGATATGCAGGGCATTCTCTTGGCAAACAGAAACACCAAGCAGGACTATCAGGGCGCATTCCTCAGCTTCAACTTGAACTTGAACATCCCGCCGGCGTGCAACACCGGCTTCTTGCCCGCCGCACAGCAGCGCTCGACGAGTGAGACGGATTACCCTCCACCACCGGATGGGGATGTGTACTGCCGGGTTCCTCAGGACTCAACGCTCAATGTCCGTGGTGCCCGCAATATCCCGTGCGCTACGAAGCCCGGTAAGCGGGCACCGACGGCGGCCATTTGTGAAAGCGATGAGTACTACATCCCGCTCAACGACGGTTACAACTGGAAAGGAGACCCGAACGCCACGCTGTCGGGTGAGCCGGTTCCAGCTCGGCTCAACGAGCTCGATTCCGCCGCTCCTGCGCCGCCCGGTTACTCGCCGATTCCCATCGCGGCAGCGGAGTACAACCCTGCCACAGGTGAGTACGTCGGGCCGGACGGGAAGACGTACACGCAGCGCAACCTTGCGCAAGGTGCGATCGCAGACAGGACGTGGCAGGACATGCTGATACCGCCGGGTCAGTAACGGTCCGCCCACTCGGCAATCAGAGCATCGGCGGTGGTGATCCGGCCGAGCACAGCGATGGTGTTGTCCAGCACCTGATTTCCGTATTCAGCTGGTGTGCCGCCCACCACGTCTCGGGGTACGACAAGGCCGAATCCGGCCTGGGTCATATGGCCCGCGGTGACGGGCAACGCTAGGTTCAGTGACACGCCCGCCAACACCACTGTGCTGACGCCGAGGCCCCGAAGTACCGGCAACAGCTCGGAGTCCAGGCTGGGGAAGAGACCGTGGTGGCGCGGAAGAATCAGGTCAGACGGCGCCAGAAGCGCCGGCAGGACCTGGGTTTCGGGATCTCCCGGGGACCAGGTCGCCGTCAGCGGCCCTAGCGTCCGCCAAAGTCGCGCCGTCCCTGGGTGCCCACCGCCGAAGTTGCCTTCATACGTGGCGTGGACTACCCGAACCCCACGCGTGCGCGCCGCGTCGAGCAGCCGCTGGAGATTCGCGACGAGTCCCGCACTGTCAGCAGCCAACTGGGGCAGTACGGAAGTCGGCCCTAGCACGCCGTTTTGACATTCCACGCAAACCACCGCGATGGTGGCCGCGCCTTGTAACATCACCGCGGCTCAGTAGCGCAGCATAAGTGAGCCGAGTGCAAACGTGTTCGCGGGGAACACGATTTCCGGTGCATCATCGGTGGCCAATTCGAAGTCCGGAACGCGTTTGAGCCATTCCTCGACGATCAGTGTCAGCTCCATGCGGGCGAGATGAGAGCCCAGGCAGCGATGCGGACCACCGCCGAAGCCCCAGTGCGGGTGCACCTTTCCATCCATGACTACGTGATTGCTCGATATGGCATCGGTGTCGTCGCGGTTGATCGCCGCGAGGCACAGCCGCACCTTGGTGTCGGCCGGGAATGTCACGCCACCCATGGTCACCTCTGCTGTGGTGACCCGCGGTGTGATCGGCGCCGGTGGTTCGAGCCGGACGATCTCCTCGACGAAAACCCTGATGTCGTCGGTGCTGTCGCGAAGTGAGTGTCTCAGTTCTGGATTGCGCGCAAGCTCCAGCATCGCGAAGCCCATCGATGCGGTGACGGTGTCCAGCCCAGCGAGGACGAACAGAAAGCTCAGGCCGATCGCTTCGGCGTCGTCCAGGGGGTCCTCGCCGGTCAGCACCTTCGACAGGATGTCATTGCCCGGATTCTGGCGTCGCTCGTTGATCGCCTCGGAGACGTAGGTGACCAGTTCGAGTGCGGGTGTCAGGTCGGCTCCCTCCATCGAGGGTAGCTCCGAGAGCGCGATGACACTGTCTTTCCACGCGATCAAGCGGTCACGGTCTTCGACGGGAAGTCCGAACAACGTGAGGAACACCTGCGAGGGGTAGGGGATGGCGATGTCGGCCATGACATCGCATTCCCCCTTCGCGACGGCGGCATCGACGATGTCGATGGCCTGCCGTTGCAACGACGGAAGCATCTCCTTGAGCGTGTGCGGACTGAAGAAGGGCTGCAGGATCTTTCGGAACCGGGTGTGCTCGGGCGGGTCGAACGAGAGTGGAACCAGCGGCAACGGGCTACCGAGCTCGTCGAAGGCCTTTTTCGACGAGAAGACCGTGGGATCGCGCAGCGCGGCCAGTACGTCTTCGCGGTGGGTCAGGTAGTACCAGCCGTCCATGTGCACCACAGGTCCGGCGTCGCGCAATGTCTTCCATCCGACTCCGCGATCGGCCGCCATCGGCAGGGCAGCCCACTCGAGTTCGGGCACGTCAATGATTGAACGCACTTGTTGGTCCGTGCTCATCGGTCTCCCTTGTTCTCAGAACGCCGAGCGATGCAGTCCACCGTCGACTTCGATCCAGGCACCGGTGATATAGCCGGCGGCCGCCGAACACAGATACGTGACAAGTGAGGCGATTTCGCGCGGTGCGCCCATTCGCGCCGCCGGAACCCGTGCCTGGTTGAGCATGAAATCGCGTCGTTGCTCCTCGGTGGTGGCACCGAGGTTCTTCTCGATATAGGCGATCGCGTTCTCGGTTTCGATCCACCCCGGCGCGACGGTGTTGACGGTGATGCCGAAGCGGGCATATTCGTCGGACACGGTCTTGAGCAGGCCGATCGTGGAGGGTCGGGTGGCGTTGGCCACGGCATGGTGGATGTTCCCCGCGGGTTCCTTGGCGGTACCGGAACCGATATGCACGAAGCGGCCCCAAGCTGCCCGCTGCATCGCGGGGAGTACCGCGCGGAGCAGGAAGATCTGGCTCATCGTGTAGGCCTCGAACGATTCGCGATAGACGTTGAGATCGTGGATGTCGGCGAAGTCGCCCGGCCGCTGGTAGATCGCCTGCCCGATCACGATGAGTGGGGCCCCGATGTCGTTGCCGACCTGACGGACGGCATTCTCGATCTGCTCCTCGTCGCTGACGTCTGCGCACACACCGATCGCTTCGCCGCCGTCGGCGCGCAGCGTTTCCACGGCGGCATCGACGTCCCGCTTTGTGCGTGCGAGCACCGCCACCCGGCATCCCTCAGCGGCAAGCATTTTCGCCACTTCGAATCCCATGCCCCTGCTGCCGCCGACGATCAGCGCCGACCGGTTCCTGATGCCGTAGTCCACCGGTTCGGCCTCTACCGACGGACGTCCATGCCCGCGTCGACCTTGAGGACGCTACCGGTGAACGAACGGCCCTTCTCCGAGATCAGGAACAGAATGGCATTGGTGACGTCCTGCGGTTCGATCACGGGAAGGTCCGGCAACGCCGTTTGCATGGCGTTCACCAGGTGGGGCGTCTGCTCGATCACCTTGAACAATGCGGGGTTATCGGTCACCATCGGCGTCAGGCAGTTTGTCGGGGCTACGGCATTCACCCGGATACCCTCCGGTGCAAGGAGATTCGCATACGACTGCACCAGTCCAGTGATGGCGAGCTTGGACATGTTGTATGCGTCGGAACCGCCCCGGCCGTCGGTGACGTTCAGTAGGGCTGCCATCGAACTCGTCGCAATCAGGTTGCCGCCTGCACCGCGCTTCTTGATGTGGGGGATGGCGACTTGAAATGTGTTCCACACGCCGATCAGCATGATGTCGATGCCGATCCGCAAAGCCTCGTCGGCGTCCGCTTCGTCTGGATTGGTGAGGATTACACCCGCATTGGCGATGACGGTGTCGATGTGGCCGAACTGTTCGACCCCGGCGTCGAATGCGGCCTGTAGCGCGGGCCTGTCGCGGACGTCCGCTTTCTGGAAAACCATCTCCTGCCCGGTTTTCTCGACGAGACGAGCTGTTTCTTCCAGCTCGCCGAAAGTGCCCAGCTTGTAGGGCGCCACATCAAGGTCTTCGCAGATGTCGACACCAACGATGTTGGCGCCTTCCTCGGCGAACATCACCGCGTGGGACCGGCCCTGCCCGCGGGCTGCTCCGGTGATGAAGACGACTCGGCCATCAAGCAAGCCCATCGCGCAATTCCTCTCGTCGGCGTGGCTCGATGTTACGCCGAGCCTCTTTAATCATTCAACTATTTGCCTCTTTAGGCCCGCCGGCTACCTCGGTGCGAATCTCTGCGCGCCGTCCAGCCGCATGACCTCGCCGTTGACGTAGCCGTTGGCCAACAGGAACACCGCGGCGTCCGCGAACTCGTCAGGAGCCCCGAGACGCTTCGGGAACGGCACGTTGGCGGCGAACTTGGCGATCGCCTCCTCGCCGACCGACTCCATCATCGGCGTCTTCATCGTGCCCGGCGCGATCGTGTTCACCCGGATTCCGACCGAGCTGAGGTCGCGGGCCGCCGCGATCGTCAGCCCGATGACACCGGCCTTGGCCGCGGCGTACGCGGACTGTCCGATCTGGCCTTCGTAGCCCGCGATCGACGCTGTGAGGACGAGCGCGCCTCGCTCGCCGCCGCCGTCCGGATCCGCCGTTGCGATCGATGCCGCCGCCAACCGGGTCATGTTGTACGTGCCGTTGAGGTAGAGCTCGATCGTCTTCGTGAATCCGCCGAGGTCGGCGGGGCTTCCGTCGCGCCCAACGATCCGCTGGGCGACACCGAACCCGCCGTGTGCGACGACCGCGTAGCGCAGCCGACCGAGGCTGTTGGCCTGTTCGATCGCGTCCTTGACGGAGTCTTCGCTCGTCACGTCGGTGCTGGCGAATGTCGCCTTGTCGCCCAATTCGTCGGCCAGGGCTTTGCCCTTGTCGACGGCGAGGTCGGCGATGACAACACCGAGT
>Ga0075367_10001247_pt1 | contig 10729 bp, 8 predicted proteins | sample EndMethybrTD3032_FD_71399 | JGI IMG/M metagenome (GOLD analysis project Ga0075367, IMG submission 71399) | Populus endosphere microbial communities from Tennessee, USA - Endosphere MetaG P. TD hybrid TD303-2 | ecosystem: Host-associated > Plants > Roots > Endosphere | place: USA: Tennessee...
TCAGGCGTGTCGATCCAGTCGAGCGAGCGCTGCCCGCCGGCATCGCCGCCGGTGACGACCACAGCCTGCGGGCCCAGCGCGCGCAACGCGGCGGCTGCTTGCTCAACGGCCGCCGTGGACGACATCGCCGCCGCGTCCCAGCCCAGCAGCCAGGCCGCTTCCGCGCGGTTCGGCGTGATGACGGTGGCGCGCGGCAGCAACTCTTGCAGCAGCACCTCGCGCAGCGCAGCGCCCGCGAGATCGGCGCCGGTGGTGGCGCGCCACACCGGGTCGACGACGAGTGCGACTTGCCGATCGCGGCGCAGCTTGTCGACCCACGCGGCCACACAACGTGCGTTCTCGACGCTGCCGAGCATGCCGGTCTTGATCGCAGCAGGCGGCATGTCGGCCGCGAGCGAGGCGAGCTGCGCATCGAGCAGATCGGCCGACACCGGCTCGACGCGGGCGACGCCGACCGAGTTCTGCGCCGTGATCGCCGCGACGGCGGTGCAGCCATGCAGCCCGAACGCATCGAACGCGCGCAGATCGGCCTGCAGCCCGGCGCCGCCGCCGCTGTCGGACCCGGCGATGCTCCAGACGATGGGCGCGGCCATCACAGCTCGAACGGCCGGCCGCTGACCGGCGTGGAGGCGACCGCCATGTCCTGCGGCGCGAGCAGGCCTGAGCGGTGCCCGAGCCGCCCGGCCTCGATGGCGAGCCCGAACGCACGCGCCATGCCCACCGGATTGGCCGCATGCGCGACCGCGGAGTTGAGCAGCACCGCATCGAAGCCCAGCTCCATCGCCTGCACTGCATGCGACGGCGCGCCGATGCCGGCATCGACGATCAGCGTCAGCGCCGGCAGGCGAGCGCGCAGCGTGCGCAGTGCCCACGGGTTCAGCAGCCCCTGGCCCGAGCCGATCGGCGCACCCCAGGGCATCAGGATGCGGCAGCCTGCATCGACGAGGCGCTGCGCGCTCACCAGGTCGTCGGTGCAGTACGGAAACACCTCGAAGCCGTCGTGCACGAGTTGAGCAGCTGCAGTCGTCAGCTCCCATGGATCGGGCTGCAGCGTGTGCTCGTCGCCCACGACCTCGAGCTTGATCCAGTGCGTGCCGAGCAGCTCGCGCGCCATGTGCGCGAGCGTGACGGCCTCGCGCGCAGTGCGGCAGCCGGCAGTGTTGGGCAGCAGCCGCGCGCCGCTCGCGCGGATGATCTCGATGAAGCCGTTGTCGGCACCGCCGGCCGCGAGCTGGCGCTTGAGGCCGACCGTCACGACCTGTGTGCCCGAGGCGGCGATGGCCTCGCGCAGCATTTGCGGCGAGGGATAGCCCGCGGTACCCAGCAAGAAGCGGCTGCGCAGCAGCACGTCCGCGAGCATGAAAGAGTCGTCAGTGATGTCGTTGTTCATCCTAGTGGCTCCAACGTGTTGCGCCGACCGCAACGCATCGTCTGGCGCGAGCAAAGGCGCGGGCGGGCAGCCGGCGGCGCTTCGCTGCTTGCCCTCGCTGCGCGAGGGTTCCCTGCGATGCTCGGTCTCGTGGCCCTGTCGCAGAACTCGCTACGTTCGCTGCGCTCACTACGCTCAAACAGCTGCGACAAGTCAGTTGACGAAGCGCGCTGCGCGCGCGGGCCACGAGCCCTGCGCTTCTCGGCTGCGCAGAGGCGCACCGCCGGCTGCCCGCCCGCGCCTTTGCCGAACCACTGTGCCACTCGCCCTACGCGAAGCTCAGTGGTGGAACTCGCGGCAGGCGGACCCTGGCAGGGGCGATTTCTGCGGCGACGAGAAGCGCAGGGCCGGGGTCGGCGCGCGCAGCGCGCTGCGTCATCTGACTCGCCGCGGCTGTTTGAACGGAGCGAACGCAGTTCGCGTAGTGAGTTCTGCGGCGCGACCCCGGACCGAGCATCGCAGTGGAGTCGGCGCGCAGCGCCGACCGCCGCAGCATGAGCCTCTGCCAGGGTCCGCCTGCCGCGACGCTCGGTCGTCACCAGACGAATAGCACCGAACGACCGCAACGGATCGACAGGCGACGAGCGAACGAGTTTCACCCTCACCCCCCCGTGATGGCTTGAAAGCAGGTGACGCGGTCACCGTCGCGCAAGACGCGTTCGCTGCGCTGGCCGCGCGCGACGAACTCGCCGTTGAGCGCGGTTGCCACGCCGTCGGGCGCGTGACCCAGCTCGCCGATCAGCTCGGCCAGGGTGCGAGGAGCGCATAACGTGTGCACCTGCCCGTTCACGAGTACTTCGTCGTTGCTGCTCATGCCGCAAGCTCCTTCGCTGCGTTGAACGCCAGACCGGCCTGCGCCAAGGCGTCGTCCACGAGCGCCGGTGCGATCAGCCAGCCGTGGCGGAACAGGCCGTTGATGCGCGTGAGCCCCGCGCGATGTTCGATATGCGGCAGGTTGTCGGGCAACGCCGGCCGCAGATTGGTTTCGGTGTGCACCACACGCGCCTCGGCGAGCTCGGGCAGCACGCTGTGTGCCGCGCTGAGCAAGCTCAACAGCGTGCGCACCGAGATCGGCGAACGGTCTTCGGACTCGATCTCGCTCGCACCCACCACGACGATGTCGTCCGGCCGCGGCACCAGGTACACACGCGAGCGCGGATGCAGCAGGCGCAGCGGTCGGCGCAGCTCGACACCCGGCGCATGCAGCCAGACGATCTCGCCGCGCACACCGCGCACCGGCAGATCGGGCCGCGCGCCCACGCCGCGCACATCGAACACCGCATCGAAGCGCTCGCCCTCGATGCGCCCAGGCGCGAGCTCGTGCACCGCCTGGCCCCAGTGCCAGCGCACGCCCGCGCGTGCCGCCGCATCGGCCAGCGAACGCATCGCCTGCACGGTGTGGATCTGGCCCTCGCCTTCGAGCAGCCACGCGTGCGCCGGCCCGTGCACTGCCGGTTCCAGCGCACGCAGCCGCTCGGCAGTCAGTGCATGCGGTGCGTGGCCCACAGGCATCTTGCTTTGCAGCAGATGAATCAGCCGCTGCGCAGCCCCGAGGTCGCTGCGGTGCGCGAGCAGCAGGCTGCCCTCGCGCCGGAACTGCAGCGGCGCCGGCAGCCGGGTCACGATGTCGGCCCAGAGCGCGAGCGAGCGCACGCCGAGCTCGGCCACGTGCGCGTCGGCGCACTCCAGCTCGGCCCACGGGCTGAGCATGCCCGCGGCCGTCCAGCCCGCGGCGGTGCCGTGGTCGAGCGGCCCGCTCGCAGGGTCGAACACCGTCACGCGGTGCCCGTGCTCGGCAAGCCGCCAGGCCAGCAGCCGGCCGAGCAAGCCGGCGCCGGCAATGCCGATGTGCAACGCGCCCATCGCTCAGGCCGACTGGATCGGGATGTAGATCTCTCCGCCCGCGCGCTTGAACTCCTCCGCCTTCGCCGCCATCCCCTGCGCAAGCGCCGCGTCGTCGCTCAGGCCCTTCGCCGCCGCGTAGTCGCGCACCTCCTGCGTGATCTTCATCGAACAGAACTTCGGCCCGCACATCGAGCAGAAGTGCGCCTCCTTGCTCGAGTCCTTCGGCAGCGTCTCGTCGTGGAAGTCGCGCGCCGTGTCGGGGTCGAGGCTGAGGTTGAACTGGTCGTGCCAGCGGAACTCGAAGCGCGCCTTCGACAGCGCGTCGTCTCGCGCCCGTGCGGTCGGGTGCCCCTTGGCGACATCGGCCGCATGCGCGGCGATCTTGTAGGCCACGATGCCGGCCTTCACGTCGTCGCGGTCGGGCAGGCCGAGGTGCTCCTTCGGCGTCACGTAGCAGAGCATCGCGGTGCCGAACCAGCCGATCATCGCCGCGCCGATCGCACTCGCGATGTGGTCGTAGCCCGGCGCGATGTCGATCGTCAGCGGCCCGAGCGTGTAGAACGGCGCTTCTTGGCAGTGCGCGAGCTGCTCCTGCATGTTGGCCTGGATCAGGTGCATGGGCACGTGGCCCGGGCCTTCGATCATGGTCTGCACGTCGTGCTTCCACGCGGTGCGCGTGAGTTCGCCGAGCGTGCGCAGCTCGGCGAACTGAGCTTCGTCGTTCGCATCGGCGCCCGAGCCGGGGCGCAGGCCATCGCCGAGCGAGAAGCTCACGTCGTAGGCCTTCATGATGTCGCAGATGTCTTCGAAGTGCGTGTAGAGAAAGCTCTCCTGGTGGTGCGCGATGCACCACTTGGCCATGATCGATCCGCCGCGCGAGACGATGCCGGTGCGCCGGTTGGCGGTGAGATGGATGAAGGGCAGCCGCACGCCGGCGTGGATGGTGAAGTAGTCGACGCCCTGCTCGGCCTGCTCGATCAGCGTGTCGCGGAAGATGGCCCACGTGAGGTCCTCGGCCACGCCGCCCACCTTCTCGAGCGCCTGGTAGATCGGCACCGTGCCGATCGGCACCGGCGAGTTGCGCACGATCCAGTCGCGCGTGGTGTGGATGTTCCTGCCGGTGCTCAGGTCCATCACGTTGTCGGCGCCCCAGCGGATCGCCCATACGAGCTTCTCCACCTCTTCGTCGATGCTCGACGTGACCGCCGAGTTGCCGATGTTGGCGTTGATCTTCACGAGGAAGTTGCGGCCGATCGCCATCGGCTCCACCTCGGGGTGGTTGATGTTGGCGGGGATGATCGCGCGCCCGCGCGCCACCTCGTCGCGCACGAACTCGGGCGTGACGATGCGCGGGATCTGCGCACCCATCGGATTGCCCTGCAGGCGCCGCTCGCGTGACGCATCGGCAAGGTACTCGGCCATCCACTCGCGCTTGCCGTTCTCGCGGATCGCGACGAACTCCATCTCGGGCGTGACGATGCCGCGCCGCGCGTAGTGCATCTGCGTGACGTTGCTTCCGCTCCTTGCGCGGCGCGGCGTGCGCTGCAGCGCGGCCGCCTCGCGGCGCAGCGCGGCGAGGCGCTCGGCCTCGCGTTCTTCGTGTTTGGTGCCATCGTCGCGCGCCTGCGGTGCGCGGCCGGCGTAGCGCTCGGTGTCGCCGCGCGCTTCGATCCAGCCGGCACGCAACGGGGCCAGGCCCTTGCGCACGTCGATCGCGGCCGACGGCTCGGTGTACGGCCCCGAGGTGTCGTACAGAGCGATCGCCTCGCCGTTGGTCAGCGTGACCTCGCGCATCGGCACGCGCAGCTCGGCGTGCACGCTGCCGTGCGCGTAGACCTTCTTCGAAGCGGGAAACGGCTCGCGTGTCAGCGCCAGGCGGTCGGCGAACGCGGTGGTGTCGAGCGAGGGGAGCTTGTCGGGGGCATTCATCGGAGCAACCTTTCCAGTGGGCAGTGGGTGCTCCGGAAAGTGCCCCTGAGGACTACGCCATGGCTTCTTCGAATGCCATGACCGCCATCAAGAAAACGTTCGGCTCTTCTTCCGCCGGTATTAACCGGATCAAGTTCGTCGGGTTCGGCGACTACGCCATCTCAGCACTGTGTGCACCCCGGAGCGGGGCGAAGTGTACGAGCCGAGTTGCGCCAGCGTCAAGCGAGTGGAGATGTGCATTCGGGCGACACTGCACCGCGTGGTGACTGGCGCAGACATTCCCGCCCGGCTCGACCGACTGCCCTGGTCGCGCTGGCACTGGCGCGTGGTGCTCGCGCTGGGCATCGCGTGGGTGCTCGACGGGCTGGAGGTGACGATCGTCGGCTCGATCGGCAGCGTGCTCGAACGTTCCGACACACTTGCATTGAGCGCAGCCCAGATCGGCTGGACCGGATCGCTCTACGTGGGCGGCGCAGTGGTCGGCGCGCTCGTGTTCGGCCGGCTCGCCGATGCGCTGGGCCGCAAGCGGCTGTTCCTGCTGACGCTCGCGGTGTACATGATCGCGACGGTGGCCACCGCGCTGTCGACCGGATTCGTGAGCTTCGCGCTCTGCCGTTTCGTTACCGGCATCGGCATCGGCGGCGAATATGCCGCGATCAACTCGGCCATCGACGAACTGATTCCGGCACGCGTGCGCGGCCGCGTGAACCTCGCGATCAACGGCAGCTTCTGGATCGGCGCGGCGATCGGCGCGCTGCTGAGCCTGGTGCTGCTCGATGCACGCGTGCTCGGCCCCCAGCTGGGGTGGCGCGCCGGCTTCCTGATCGGCGCGGCGCTGGCGGTGGCGATCCTGCTGGTGCGCCGCCATGTGCCGGAGAGCCCGCGCTGGCTGCTCACGCACGGCCGGGCGGAGGAAGCCGAGCGCATCGTCGCGCAGATCGAGGCCAGCGTGAGCGCCGAGCACGGGCGGCCGCTCGAAGCGCCGGCCGCGCACGCCGGCATCCACCTCGCGCGGCGGCACCTGCCGACGCTGCGCGAAGTGGCGCACGTGCTCATGCGCCGCTACCGCCAGCGCAGCGCGGTGGTGCTCGCGATGATGGTGTCGCAGGCGTTCTTCTACAACGCGATCTTCTTCACCTACGCGCTGGTGCTCACGCGCTTCTACGCGGTGGCCGACGCGCAGGTGGGCCTGTACATCGTGCCGTTCGCGATCGGCAACGTGTTCGGCCCGCTGCTGCTCGGACCGCTGTTCGACAGCATCGGCCGGCGCCGGATGATCGCCGCCACCTACGCGCTCTCTGGCATCACCCTCGCGTTGACCGGCATCGGCTTCGTGCTGGACGTGTTCGACGCGACGACGCTGACGCTGGCCTGGTCGGTCGTGTTCTTCTTCGCCTCCGCTGCGGCGAGCTCGGCCTACCTGACGGTGAGCGAATGCTTTCCGCTCGAGATGCGGGCGCTGGCGATCGCGATCTTCTATGTGATCGGCACGGGCGCTGGCGGCTTTGCGGCGCCGGCGCTGTTCGGGGTGTTGATCGAGACGGGCAGCCGCGCGAATGTGTTCGTCGGCTATGCGATCGGGGCGGCGCTGGTGCTCGCAGCGGCCGTCATCGCGCGGCGGTATGCGGTGGATGCGGAGTGCAGGCCGCTCGAGCATGTGGCGCCGCCGCTCGGTGCGGGCGATGGGCCGGATGCGGACGGGGCGCGATAGCGTGGCCACGGAACGCGACTCTCACCTTTCGATGACGTCGTCGGCTCGGATCCACCGGGTCCAGGTTACGCCGCGTCACGCCGGCTTGAACACCACCACCACCACCGGCGGCACCCTGCCGTCCTCGTCCAACGGCAAGCGGCCCGTGCGCTCGATCGCGCGGTCGATGGCTCTGTCCCACGCCGGGTCGGCACTGTGCTTCGTCGTCTCGTGGCTGGTGATGGTGCCATCGGGAGCTACCTGGAGCCGCACCTCTGCCACGACATCGGGCGACGCTTTGCCTTTCGGCTGGGGGTAGACGATGTGCTGCTTGATGGCATTGACGATACGCGCGGCGTAGGAAGGCCGCGGCAATGCCGCCGGCCGACTCGACAGAGACGGCGGCTGGCTCGCGGCGCCCATCGGCGTCATCAGAAACGTCGGCGGGTAGTCTTCGGGCATCTGCACGAGTAGCGCGTAGCCCATCGACAGGCCGCACTCGGTGACGGTCCACATCTCGCGGATCGACGGGATCTCGCGGCCAGTCTTCTTATCCCGCAGCGGGTTTGCCTTGAACGCGGCCGGCGCATCGGACCCGACCACCTGCTCGATGCTGCGGCAGCCGGCCTGCTCGCCGGACTGCTCCTGCACGCGCCGCAGAATGCGCAGCCTCTGCTCCGATGTCAGCGCGGACGAGCCGCTGAACGGCACGCCGGCCAGGTCCGCGGTGGCGGCATAGCCAGCCCCGTTGCGTGCGCGCAGTGCGTCCCACGGGTCCGCCTCCACCGGGTTGTCGGCACGCCATTGGTAGAGCATGCCGAAGCTGCTCTTGGTCGCCTGGCCAGTCGAGTCTCGTGCGGGCGTGAAGCGACACAGCGACAGCGCATCCTTCGTCGCAGCGTCCAGGCGCGGGGAGCCGCTGGATGTGACGACCTCGACGTCGGTCACGTCGCCCGTCTCGCTGACGACCAGCCGCACGCGAGTGCTGCCTGTCTCGCCGGCACGTTGCGACGCGAGGGGATACAACGGGGCTGCACATGTGCGTGGAACGAGCTTGGGCACCCAGTCGCCCGCGGCGTTCTGCAGGAGCAGGCGCGGGGCCTCGCTGCCTGGCCCCGTTTGTCCGAACGCAGGGACTGCGCCGAGGGTGCCAACCAGGCCGACCGCCCATGCGAGGGCCGCATTGACGCGACCGCGCTTCACAGCTGGCCTCCGAAGGTGAAGCCGGTCTCGATCCGATCGACAGTCAGCGCATGGCGGACGAGTTCCTCGCGTGTCGGTGGCTTGCCGGTGCCGTTGGACTTCACATAAGGCCCGAGCTCATCCAGCACTGTCTGCGCACGCAACGCGAACACGTTCACGGGTAGAGGATCGCGGTACATCGCCACAACGGCATCGGTACTCCACGTGGTGATCGACGTGGTCCCGCCTGGAACGTAGACGTACACCGGCGCAGAGCGCGTTGCGGTCTTCACCATCGACGGCATGCGCTCGTCAGCACGCATCGCCATGGAGCGCGGCACGGCCGGCACGACCATCGACAGCGGCTCGCCGGGTTTCTGCAATCGGAAGTACGCGTAGCCCTGCTGCTTCGTGATCTCCGCGCAGCGGTAGATCCAGAAGCTCCAGACGCGCTCCTGCGATGCATATCCGTTGCCGTTGAACTTGACGCGATAGTGCGAGTCGTCGAGCCTTTCGTCGGTATAGCCGCCTGTGGCACCCTTTGGCCCATAGCCGGTGGCACAACCCGCCAGCGTCAGCACTGCGCCCATGGCAAGTGCGACCGTCCATCTGATCATTGAATATCCCTCCTGAGTCCCGAATCTTTTCGACCCCACTGCGCTTGTTCTATCCTGCCGCAGCGTCCCCCTTAGCGAACCACCATCGACGGCGCCGGTTGTGTCTGAAGCGACTGCGCCGTCAACGATTGGACGGCTGCGCTGACCTCGCGCGCGAACTCCGTGACCGCGCGATCAAGGACGCCTGGTAGTACGTTGTCCGTATTCTTTGAAAGCATCGCGTCCACGTTCGGGGCGGTCTCGAAGCGACGCACATACAGCGACCGGCCGTCCACCGTTCCGGTGATGATCACCGTGAATGACGGAAGTGCCTGAGGATTCTCGGCTGCGGTATAGCTGGTCCCACCCCTCTTCTCCAGTTCCGTACGCTGATCAACAAGTCGGAACGATGACGACTGTGAAGTCTCGGGCCTTAGATTGATCTTGTACGCAGGGACGCATCCGGCTACGCTCAGGCCACATAGGAGCACGTAGAACAGCGTTGTACGAGACCCTCGGGCTCCGAAGTTGGCAAGCTGCATTTCTACGTGGTCTCGGTCGTAGCGATGGCCGACATTGTGTCGAGGAATGCTGCAGCGCATTTGGCCATGTCGTCCACGGCGGCAGCACGCTGTGACAAAGGAACGTTCTCCAACGCGCCGGCGCAGCGCATCCGGCGCACCACCATGGCGATGGTCCTGGGGCGCTGCTCTGTGACTGCGCGGTCCGCACCCACGCAATCGAAGAGTGCTTCGATCTTGCTTCCTCGTCGTTCGAGAGTCAGCCCCGAGGTGGCGGCAGCGGATCGGCATGCCGCATGCGCGCGTTCAGCGCCAGCAGTTCCCGGTTCACCGGATTGCGCTCGAGGAAGCTGGTGCGGAATTCGCCCGGCACCTGCGCGTCGTGCACGTTCTTCATCCAGGCCAGGCCTTCGGCCGCGGCGCGCCGCGCATCGTCTTCGCGGCCGAGCGGCTCGAGCGTCTGCGCGGCCACCACCCACAGTTCGGCCAGGTAGAAGCTGTCCGGCAGGTATTGCCTGGCCAGGTGCAGTGCTGCGTCGACATGTGGAAAGGCGCGCGCCGGCGCGCCTTGTGCCAGGGCGCAGGCGGCCGCGCGCACGTGGCCGGCCAGCGCCACCCCATAGCGCTCGCGCGTGGTGGCCCACAGCGCCAGGCCCGCGGCCAGGGCCTCGCCCTCGTCAGGCTGGACGAGGCGGGAGGCGAAGAGGCTCGTGATGCGGTGGTAGACGTCGTCGGCGTTCGGAATGATCTGCAGCGCCTCGCGCATCAGCAGCAGCCCATCGCGTCCCATGCGGGTTTCGAGCTCGGCGCGGTGCGCAAGCCGGATCATCGCCAGGCCGCGCGGCACGCCTGGGCGCTCCGCGGCGAGCAGGGGCACGGCGCGGGCCGGCTGACCGAGATGCTGGTAGAGCACGACGAGGCACTGCTCGGTGCGCGCCAGGTCCGCCTGCGAACCGCCGCCGCTGACGAAGCCAGCCAGGGCCTCTTCGAGCAGGACGAGCGCCTCGCCGTAACGCCCCACGTCGCGCAGGCGGTGGGCAGCAGTGACCTGCATCTGCAGCATGCGAATCGTCAGCGCGTCGCCGCACGCGCGCGCGAGTCGATGCGCCTTCTCGGTCGCCTGCGCGGCCTCGCGCACCAGGCCCATCTTGGCCTGCGTCGACGCCGCGTTGGCCATCGTCTTCCACAGCAGGTCGCGCCGGCCCGCGCGTTGCGCTACCGCGAGCGCGGCGTCCCAGGCGGGCAGCGCGTCGCGAAGGCGGTTCGCGTAGTCGAGCGCGAGTGCGTGGGCGTGCCAGTACTCCCAATGCTGCTCCGTGCCGGCATGCTCGCGCGCCCATGTCGCGCGCGGTTCGAGTAGCGCCACGGCCTCCTCGGCGCGCCGGACGTCGCACAACGCACCCGAGTAGAGGATCGCGAACCGCAGTTCGAGGTCGGGGCGTGCCAGCGCGTGCGCGTGGGCTATCGCCGAGGGGCCCAGGCGCAGCGCATCGTCGATCTCGCCGCGCATCACTGCGAGCTCGAAGCGGGCGCCGAG